>Ga0228536_1000041_pt1 | contig 309222 bp, 245 predicted proteins | sample SJ1Smetagenome_FD_168611 | JGI IMG/M metagenome (GOLD analysis project Ga0228536, IMG submission 168611) | Enriched culture of PCE-dechlorinating microbial communities from Ithaca, New York, USA - SJ1.S | ecosystem: Engineered > Modeled > Simulated communities (microbial... > Unclassified... | reverse complement strand
ACTGGTCAAGCAGACCATGCTGTACATAAAACGCTATAACGAAACAAATGCGGCCCCGTTTAATTGGACGTACACGGGCAAGCCGTTGGTCGCATAACATCAATGAACTTAAGAAATGCTACACTAGGTGTCTTTGTGATACAATAGCCGTCACTCGGTCGGTTCTCAGAAGAGAGATTTCTCGACCACTACCGTGGTGGAATACCCAACCCACCAATTCCCAACCTCAACCAAAATGGAGGAATTACCCAGACCAACACACACAACAACCTGCCGATTGATTTTTTGTTTCGTAACACCGGAGAGATCAAGGGGTCTCTCTCTCATCTGCAACCTTTTTTCCTCATCGCCCAATCCGGATCAAGTGGGAGAATGCGGCGCCGGCGCGTTCGCGAGCGGAGCAAAGGACGTTTCGCCATCGGGCTGACATCCGGGGATGGATGCGCCTTCAAGTTCGGCGTCATTCTGCCGGTTTCCACCTGCCGGGATGAATCGGCAATGAAAACGCTGCTCGGTCTTCGCGCCTGCCTGGTATCGGAAGACCACTACTACACGGCAAAGAGCATGCGCGCCAGGGCACAGGCGATTCTCAATGAACGGTTTCGGGGGGCACTGAAGATTGACCCGAATGCAAGCCTCAACGGGGCAATCTCGTTCCAACGTAGTCGCAGCCTGTTCCAGATTCTCAGCGAGGAGTTCGAGTACGTGGAGGCATTTCACGACGATCTCAACGGCTTTGCCGAACCACGGATTTTGCAGCCTTTCCGCTGGCCCTCCTATGGAGAATTCATGGAGTGGTTTAACGAAGGGACCGAAGACGAGAAGTGGTATTGGGCGCACTGCGCCCCCTACCTCGTGTTCGATAAGACCTGCCTGTTCAGTGCCAATGAAGACGGCATTGTCGAGGTGGAAAGATGCAGTCTCGATCCGTCGCACTTGTTTACCATTGCGGAAGGGGTGAAGAACAAGACCGTCTCCGTTCGTTTTGAGATGGACGAGGCCGGCTGGGCACATCTGTATGTCGGCATGGGGGAGAAAACGAAGAAAATCTACCTCTCCGATGCTTTCCCCCCGTTCGACGCACTGCTTGGATGGCTCAAGATGCTCGACCGGGACGACATCCCGGCGCGCTTCCACATCGATGAGGAAGGGGAAGAGAAAACTCTCGAGGTCTACACGACCAACGATACCTCCCGGGTCCTGTTTCGGGTTACGGACCGATACACGGATGAAGTGTTCCTGGAGGGCATTGTCGCACGGGAACAATTGCTGGAGGAGTTCAAGCAAGCCCTGCGGGACTTCTTCCAAGACGATTTCGACCCGGAGCAGTGGCGGGAAGGCGAACCGGAGGAACGGGGCTTTCCCAGTCTCCACGACAGAATGATCAATGACGGCTGGCTCTTCTGGTCAAGGAAACCACCCGAGGAATGATGATCATGATTCTCAGCAACAAGGGCGCATGACCAGCTATTCCCCTGGACGCGCATCGTCAACGCCTGAAGTGGTTCAGCTTGCACTCGCGTACGTAATGCGTACGTAGTAAAAATGGGTTACGATCAATCGACCGTAACCCATTGTTTTTTCTGGAGCTGGCGATGGGATTTGAACCCGCAACCTGCTGATTACAAATCAGCTGCTCTGCCGTTGAGCTACGCCAGCCCGATGGTTGGAAAGGCTTATACCATGCGCCATTCCGGAGGGTCAAGAAGCAAACCGGCGCCAGAAGCAAACCGGCGCCGGTCGAAGGGGAACGAGACGTGATTTGCTCCCTATGTGGGAAGATTCAACGCCGTCGTGTGCGTCAGGTTCTATGTGCGTCAAGAGCCTCAATTTAGTCACTGTCACAGCGTATCAGGCGATCAAAGCCGCGAACGGCTGTCAGGAATGGGTCCAACCGCAGCCCGTCGGGTGCGGCTTGAAGCGATGTCAGCTGTGGATTCACTTGGAGCGAGGAGCCTTACGGCACGAAGGCGTAGGCGTACTGCGTGAACCCACGGATTCACCTGGAGCGAAGAGCCTTACGACTACCGCAACCCGTCGAAAGCGGCTCGAACAGGCGTCAGGCAACCTTTGCCCCATTCGACTGGTTTATTTTCCTGCCACACACCCTGCCGTAATTGGGTGCGCACCATCGAGATCGAAGACGAGCCACCTGAGCCGATTCATGTCATCGCTACACGCTCTCAACGCGCAACTATTTATGACGCTCCGCATATCTCTTGAAAGGGCCGTATTGAGGGTGCGGCTCTCTTTTAGCCAACCTTCATGCGGATTCCCAGCCCATGCCGCTCCGCGGGCGACCGGTCTCGGAAAGGCGCCGGCACCCGAAGAACTCCCGGTGGGAGCTCACACGAGAATTTCCGTGTGAAACAAGCCGTCCCGCAGCGAATGCCTCACTTCATAACCAAGTTCCGTAAGCATGCGTCGCATGTTCTCGTTCCGGACGTCGATGAGGCTCCAGAAACGGCGGATGCCGTGCTCGCTTCCGAGCGCCGCAGAAAGGCGCCGGCACCCGAAGAACTCCCGACGGGAGCTCACACGGGAATTCCCGTGTGAAACAAGCCGTCCCGGAGTGAATGCCTCACTTCATAGCCAAGTTCCGCAAGCATGCGTCGCATGTTCTCGTTCCGGACGTCTATGAGGCTCCAGAAACGGCGGATACCGTGCTCGAGTCCAGGCACCTCGGAAAGACGCCGGCACCCGAAGAACTCCCGGTGGGAGCTCACACGAGAATTTCCGTGTGAAACAAGCCGTCCCGCAGCGAATACCTCACATCATAGCCAAGTTCCATAAGCATGCGTCGCATGTTCTCGTTCCGGACGTCTATGAGGCTCCAGAAACGGCGGATACCGTGCTTGAGTCCAAGCACCTCGGAAAGACGCCGGCACCCGAAGAACTCCCGGTGGGAGCTCACACGGGAATTCCCGTGTGAAACAAGCCGTCCCGGAGTGAATGCCTCACTTCATAGCCAAGTTCCGCAAGCATGCGTCGCATGTTCTCGTTCCGGACGTCGATGAGGCTCCAGAAACGGCGGATACCGTGCTCGAGTCCAGGCACCTCGGAAAGACGCCGGCACCCGAAGAACTCCCGGTGGGAGCTCACACGAGAATTTCCGTGTGAAACAAGCCGTCCCGCAGCGAATACCTCACATCATAGCCAAGTTCCATAAGCATGCGTCGCATGTTCTCGTTCCGGACGTCGATGAGGCTCCAGAAACGGCGGATACCGTGCTTGAGTCCAAGCACCTCGGAAAGACGCCGGCACCCGAAGAACTCCCGGTGGGAGCTCACACGAGAATTTCCGTGTGAAACAAGCCGTCCCGCAGCGAATACCTCACTTCATAACCAAGTTCCGCAAGCATGCGTCGCATGTTCTCGTTCCGGACGTCGATGAGGCTCCAGAAACGGCGAATACCGTGCTCGCCTCCGATCTCGAGAACTCGTCTCAGCAAAGCCCTGCCAAGGCCCAGTCGCTGCCAGTCGTCACGGACCGCAATGGCGAAGTCGGTGTGCTCGTCATCGGGATTGTAACCGTAACGCCCCACGGCAATGACGGCATCTTTCCCGTCTTCTTCCACGGCTGCCACAAGGGCGAATTCGGTCCTGTAATCGACGTGCGTGAATCGATGGACCATAGCTTCCGGCAGGGATTGCAGGGGCCGCAGGAAACGAAAGTATATGGAATCCGGAGAAATCCTGTTGAACAGGTCGACGAGAAGCGGCCCGTCCGTATGACGAATCGGCCTGAGAAGCACTTCCCTCCCATTCTTGAGTGTGAGTCGGCTCTCATATTGAGCGGGATAGCTTTCGTTCGGAATGCTCGACATTGCCGTTGCTCCTCGCAGTACTGACGCTCCGCCGGCTGTCGGCCATCATCGAGCCTTGATGCCCCAGAAGAACCCCATGCAATCCGGACGCAGCGATGAAGTGCCGGTCGTCGACTTCCATTGAGGCTTGATGTCCCCGGGGAAGGCCATCCCATCCGGAGGCGGAGAAAACCCGGCGGCCGTCGCTCTGAGTCAGGCCTTGATGCCAAGTCGCGTTCAAGGCGGCGGCATCGGGCGGCAGAGGGTGGAAAGCCCGTCAATCGGCCCGATGTTTCGTCCATCGCGGTTCGGTGCTCTCGCCGGATGGACGTTCGCTTCCACCAGGCGTTGACCTCGGTTCGGCGCGTGAATCCTCAGCCTGTCGTATATTTCGGCACCGCGTTCTCCCGGACTTGCGTTCGCTACCCTGCCGTCCGGCGCCTTCCCGGTCTTGTTCGCCGAAAGGAATCTGTGAGCATAAGGAACGGCAGGTGTCTGCGACGAAATCATCCACGATGCCGCACCTCACCCGCGAAGCGCGAATACAGACTCACCCGGGAACCTGTCTTCCAGGTAGATGAGAATCATCGGGAACCGAGCTCGATCGGTCGAAGGGGTATGTCCGGAGTGCGTCCGGTCAACTGGAGAATGGAAGAGGGGGAGAATCTCGAAATGTCGGTCGCGTCGTCGCCGGGCCACGCAGGCCCGATGCACGATTTTCCTTATACCATGCGGTTTTTCAGGCGGTCAAGGGAAACCCTCCCCGCCCCGCTCCCCGACAAACCCGCCAGAAATCTCTCGCAAAGGTGCTCCGATACCCTGTGCTCGTAAATCTCCCCGGCCGGCGTCATGCCAAGGATTTTGCCCTCCGCCAGGAAGGCCCGCAGCAAGTCCTTCCCGACCTCGATGCGGTCGACGGGCTCGGCGGGCGATGCTCCCACGGCGGCTGCTTCCGAGCGGGATGCCTCCCGCCCGCGACCCGCCCGTGCCCCGACCTCGCATCGCTCCTCCCGGTTCCATTTCGTCACGGCACGCCACGCCTCATCCAGCAACTTCATGAAGTTCAGAATCCGCCCCAGGCGGAGCAGGGTCACCGATTCGTCGCGCGTGGTGGTGTCGGAAACGGGGAGGGCGGTCGATCGCATGAGCGAGAACTTCCCGGGCAGGAGCCCCTCCCGCGCGCAAAGCGCAAAGTCCGCGCTGCCGGGCGCCGGGTAGTAGACTGAGACTCCTGCGACGACCGGGCGTTGTGCCAGGTAGAGCAGATCGTCAACGGAGTCGGCGGCGCTCTGCCCCGGCGCGCCCACGATGACGTAACCCACGGCGTTAAGCCCGACCTGCTCCGCCCAGGACAGCGCCCGTTCGAAACCGTCCCGCACGTCTGGCCTCCCGAACCGCCGGGCCTGCTCAGGGCAGGCCGACCCCAGCGACAGGTTCAGCGCCGTGAACCCCGCATCCTTCATGGCGCTCACCACTTCCTCGTCGAGCGATGGCGGAAACAGGCCGTTCATGGCCCGGAGCTCGAGCCGCCCAGCCCCGAACCGGCCTGCGATCCCATCGAGCAGTTCCATGAACCACGCCTTGCGCAGCGAGAGGTTCTCGTCCTCGAAATCGATGAACCCGGCCCCGTATTCGTTCACCGCCACCTCGATTTCGCGCAGAACGGAATCCACGCTCCTCCGCCTGTACTTCAGCCAGGCAGCCCCGCCGATGGAGCAGTACGAGCACCGGAGCGGACAGCCCCGGCTCGCCGTCACCACGGCCGCACCCCTTGCTCCCCTGCGGTAGAAATTCCCGTCGATCAACCCCTGCGCCGGCAAGGGATAGCGGTCCAAATCGTCCATCACGGCCGGGTCCGCCGCGCGCAATCCGCCCTCCGCCGCGCGGTGCACGATGCCGGGCACATCCTCGATCCCGCTTCCCGCCCGCAACGCCCGCGCCAGCAACGGCAGCGAGGCCTCGCCCTCGCCCCTGAGCACAAAGTCCACCGCGCCGCATTCCATAACGGATTCGTACAGTTGCGTCGGGTGGTGGCCCCCCATCACGATGGTGCAACCGGGGGCGGCGTCCCGCACCGTTTCGACCGTCCGCAGGGCCTCCCCGCAGTAAGCGGTGAAAAGCGATGAAATGCCCACCAGGAAAGGCTTCGCCCGCCGCACCGCCTCCGCGATCTTCCCGAAGCTCAGCCCGTAGTGCCGGTAGCGGTGAAACAACCCGAAAGGGGAAATGTCCGGCTTGCCGTACCAGGCTTTCAGGTATTCCATTTCGACGGGAAGGTCGATGGACTTCGATTTGCGGGTGGCGAGGCAGTCGAGGATTTCCACGGAAAAACCCTCCCGCATGAGCGCCGCCCCCACCGAAGCCAGCCCGTACGGGATGGTCCTTTTCGCGGTGAGATAGAAATCCCTGATGGGGGGCTGGATGAGGAGGATGTCCGCCATGCCGCTCACATGCTCATCATCGGGTCGCGGTCAACGGCCAGCTGAACGCGCCTCAACGCGGGATCGCTTCGCGCGCCGCTCAGAACGGTTTCCGTGAAATCCTGCAGGTCGCGGCTCGTCCAGGCCTTGACGAAAACGTGCCAGCGGTAGCGGTCCTTGAGCTTGAGCAGGGGAGCGGGGGACGGCCCGAGAACGGCTGCCGGGCGCCCCGAAGCGTCGAACCGCTCCGCCGTTTCCCGGCACAGGACGGCCAGCCGTCGGGCGGCCTCGCGTGTCTGCGCCTCACTGCGCGAAGTCACCAGGAATTTCAGGAACCTCGCGAACGGCGGGTACCGAAGTTGCTCGCGCGATTGCAACTCGATGTCGCAGAACCTTTCGTAGTCGAGCGCCAGCACCGCTTCGAGGGTGTAATGGAACTGGTTGTAGGTCTGGAGAATCACCCGCCCGGGCTGTTCGCCGCGCCCGGCCCGGCCCGCCACCTGCATGAGCAGCTGCACCGTCGTCTCTCCCGCGCGGAAATCGGGGAACTGCAGCGCCGTGTCCGCATTGATCACCCCGACCAGCGTAATGTCGGGAAAATCGTGCCCCTTGCCCACCATCTGCGTTCCGATGAGCACGTTGGCGCGCCCGGATCGAACGGCGTCGAGGCTTTCCACCAGGTCTTCCGGGCGGTTCACCGTGTCCCGGTCGATCCGCACGATGCGGGCGTCCGGCAGCTCACGCCGCACTTCCTCCTCCACGCGTTCGGTCCCGAAACCGAGCGGGAACAAGCCTGCATGGCCGCAAACCGGGCAGCGCTCGGGCACGGTCTTCTCCTTCCCGCAGTAGTGGCAGCGCAGGGTCTTCTCCCGCTGGTGATAGGTGAGGCTGACGCTGCACGAGGAGCACTGAAGCACCGCGCCGCAGACACCGCATAAAAAACAGGTGGCGAAGCCTCGCCGATTGAGAAAGAGCAGGGCCTGGTCGCCCGCCTGCAGGGTTTCCGCCAGAGCCGCGCGCAGCCGATGAGAAAGGATGCGGGCGCGCGAAGACTCGCGGCGCATGTCCACGATCTCGAGGGCCGGCAGCGGACGGTCCAGGATGCGCCGAGGCAGGAGGAGCGGGCGGTAGCGCTCCAGCCTGCTCTGGTGGATGGTCTGCAGGCTGGGGGTGGCCGATCCGAGCACCACCGGGATTCCCAGGAGCCGCGCCCGCACCAGCGCCGCGTCGCGCGCGTGGTAGCGCAGGTGGTCGTCCTGCTTGTACGACGGGTCGTGTTCCTCGTCCACTACGATGAGACCCGGATCGCGCACGGGCATGAAGACGGCCGACCGGGCGCCGAGCACCACGGTCCTGCGGCCCGCCAGGATATCCCGCCACTGATCGTACCGGGCGCCTTCCGGGACACCGCTGTGCCAGACCGCGAGCCGCGCGCCGAAACGCTGCCGGAAGAGGGCTTCGAGCTGCGTGCTGAGGCCGATTTCAGGCACCAGGACGAGCGCGCCGCGCCCCCGCTTCAGCGTTTCTTCGACCAGCCGCATGTAGACTTCGGTCTTGCCGCTTCCGGTGACCCCGAACAGCATGAACGGCTGGAAAGGCCCGCTTGGGAGATACGGGGAAACCGCGTCGAAAACCTCCTGCTGGTCCGGGGTGAGGCGCGGCGGCGGGGCTTCCGGCAAGGCCTGCGCGAGCCGGAACGTGCGTTCCTCCTCCCGCTCTTCCACTCGCACCGTTCCTGCCGCGGCGAGCTTGCGCAGCCAGTAGTCGGCGTTTCGCACTTCCCGGCGCACCACGCTCAGCGGGATACCGGCATCCGCTCCCCGCAGGAGCGTAACGAGCGACTTCAGGTTGGCGTTGCGATCGATCGGCCCGGGGTCCGGTTCACCTGCCAGGCGGACCACCTTGACCGTCTTCGGGCCGGGCAATCCGCATCGCCATTCATGGCACCGTTCCACCAGCCCCCGGTTTTCAAGTTCCCTGAGTCTTTGCCTGAATCCTCGCGGCGAGCCGCAGGCGTCTTCGAGCTCGGCAAGAGCCGTCGACCCCCGGCGATGCAGCAACTCCCCGATTTCGTCCCGTTCCGCTTCGGCCCGTTCCTCCCCCGCGGGCGTGAGGCGCACGAAAACTTGCGGGGCATTGGTCGCCCCGGAGGGAAGAGCCGTCTGGAGCACTTCTCCCACGGGATAGAAATAGTAGGAAGCAAGCCAGCGGCACAGTGCGATGAGATCGGGAGTGAGCACGGGCCCGTCGTCCAGGACTGCCAGGATGGGCTTCAGGCGGACATCCGGGGGCATGTCCGGGGGAGGGCGGTCGGCGCGGGCCAGGATCAGCCCGGTGGCGCTTCTTCTTCCCAGGGGGACCAGCACCCGCACGCCGGGGCGCGCCCCGGCGTTCAATTCGGAGGGAATCGCGTAGTGCAGGGTCTTCTCGAGAGCGCTGAAAATCGATACTTCCGCGAAAGGACCTACCACCGGATCACCCGCTGGTGGAACCTTCGGCGGTTTTCGCCGTGGGGGCGGAACTGCCGTCGAGGGCGGCCCGGCCGAGGTCGCGCTTCTTTTCAAAATCGAGCCGCAGCGTTTTCGGAATGGTGCGGGAGCGGGGGAAATCCGACTTGAGGTAGTTGACCGGTTTACCGTTACGGACGAAGCGGAAATCGAGGTAGGGTGTCGTCGAGGCATCGGTGGAGCCCACCATGCCGATGATTTCACCGAGGGTTACCTTCTTGCCTTTTGCGAGTCCTTTGCTGAAGCCGGACAGGTGGCCGTAATGGGTCTTGTAGCCGCCTTTGTGCACGATCTGGATGAAGCGGCCCGCCTTGTCCGTTCTTCCCATGGCCGCAACCGTCCCGTCTCCCACCGCGCTGACCGGCGTTCCCTTCGGCGCCGTGTAATCCACGCCCAGGTGCGGCCGGTAGATCTTGAGAATCGGTTTTAAGGGCTTGTAGTTCGATGCGGCCATGATGCGCCGGTAGTTCAGAGGGCTCTTCAGAAAGGGTTTGCGAAGCGACGTCCCCTTGGCGTCGAAGTATTCCGTGGACCCGTCCGGGAACTGGTAGAGGAAAGCCTGCAAGCGCTGCCCGGAAACCGTGAGCTCGGCCGCCAGGATGACCCCCGGTCGCGATTTCCGGCCGTCCTTCACCCAATCTTCGTAGTGGACGACGAAGGCGTCCCCTTCCTTCAAATCCGAATTGAAGTCGACGTCGTAGGCGAAAATATCGGTCAGATCCGCCACGAGGGCCGCCGGCAAACCGGCTCCGATGCAGGATTCGTAGAGATCCTCGGCATAGACGCCCCGAACCGTGTTCCCGACGGGCAGAGGGTTATTCCCGTCATCCCGGCAGTCCCATTCGGTGCCGACTCTGCGCAGCGTGTACGTGGAGCCTTGAGCCGCGGACAGGATGAGCTTCACCGGCTGGTTGTCGCTGCGGCCCACGTGGATGATGAGCTCGTCGTCGGGCTTGATCTGGCTGAGCGCGGGGAAGTTGCGGCAGGATTTCTCCCACTGGCCGATGACTGCCGCGGGAAGGCCCGAGGACTCGACGATCCCGGAGAGGGATTCGCCGGCGCGAACGATGTGATGCCGTATGGCAAACCGCTCGAGGTACTGGGAACGCACGGCGAAGGCATCGGGATAATCAAGGGACACGGGGGTCGCCGGTTCGGCGGTCGTCGATGGCGCGGGAGGCGTCGCCGGGACCTTCTCATCCGGTGTCTGGAGCAGGCTGTACGATCCGAAGGCAAGGCCGAGGACCACGAGCGCGATGAAAACGTGCTTGCCCCTCATCCATCGCGTCCTGGGAATTCGGTGGTCGGGTCTGCCGGGGATGGTTTTGATCACGAACTTCTTCATGGGTGCCCGCCGGGGGTAGCCGCCGCCTTCCGGATGGCGGCCGCGACCGAGTCGGAAGTGATGCCCGGATCTTGGCAAACATGATCCGTCTACTGTGAGGTGAATCATCCAAGATTCATTTCTATCACATCGGCTGAGAACAGGTCAAAAGCAAAAAGGAAACGGGGCCGGGGATGCACTCAGGGAGGCCGTTCCCGGCAGTGGAGGACGGTCCGGTCGGATATTTTCAAAAGACGGGCCAGGATCTTCCGCCCATGCAAAATTCCCGCAAGAAGGACGGCTCCCCGGTTCTTGTCCGGAGGACGGCCGCTCCTGCCGGGAGATTGCCGTCAAAAGAGACATTTTCATTGCCATTTTAGTTAGTTGACAAGGGCTGACGGGTGCTGTAAAATGTCGAAAATATAGATCTATCCACCACACGATCAGACTTTTCCATGGTGGCGCCCGGGGGGCTTCATAGCGGATTAGGTTCCGCCTGCTTTGGCTGTGGCTCGAACAACCGGAGGCGCAACACAATGAAACCTGCATCCTTGCGCAACGTATTTTTTGTATTGATTCTTGCGATACTGGCGATCCCGGGGGCCGTCGATGCCGGGGAGGTTTTCCAGTTCGCCTCCGACGAAATCCGGCTGGAGATCCTCTCCCGGGAGGATTTTGAAGCCCGCTTCGGGGGCAACCCGGATATTCCCCGCACGGACGAGGAAATCCTCGCGCTGGCCGCAAAGATCTATTCTCCCCTGGAAGAGGAGACGCCCCTCGCCCGGGAAGGGGAGGCGGAATGCGGGTACCCGCGAATGTCCCTCCTCATGGCAGGGCTGCAAAACCCGGCGATCTCGGGCGAGACGCGGCGGCGGGTGGACGATCTCATGGCGGGCGCGGTTCCGGATCTGCCTCGCGAGGAGATTTTCGGGCACTTCAAGTTCAAGTGGACGGACAACAATTCCAACGAACTGCACAACGTCACCCGCGAGGACATTCGAGCGCTGTCCCTGTATCTGAACCGATACTGGAACGTGTACACGGACATCTTCGGGATCGAGCCTCAGTGTTACGAGGAATACGGCCAAAAGTTGATCGACATCAAGGTGTTCTACTTCGGGGAAATGGGATCGACGCACAATTCCTTGAAGTATATCAATTTGAACAGCAAGTCGGTGGTGAAGGATCCGTGTCGCAGGAGGTCGGTATCGGCCCACGAGCTGTTTCATCGCGTGCAGTTCATGTGCGGTCTCGAGGATCCGTACCCGGGCGTGATGTGGTTGGCGGAGGGCACCGCCGTCTGGGCGATGAAATGGGCATTGGCGGCCGGAGACGTCTCCCCCGTTTACGACTATGTGAATCGCATGAACGAAGGGTTGACCAACCCGGACAGGAACCTGTTGCTCAATCGGGCCTACGATTCGGCCCATTTTTGGGTGTATTTGGCCAACAGGGCCGGGTGGGAAGCCATCCGGGACGTGTGGAAAAGGTACCACTCCCAGGCGCAAAAGGATTCCCGTGCCGCCGTGGCTGCCGTGGTCCGGGCAAAGCTCGGGCTGGACTTCGATCATTTTCTTCACAAATGGCACAAGACCAATTACATCCAGGGCCTTGCCAATGCTCCTTCTGAATACGATTACGCGCTTGAAGGGACACCGCATGTCACGTGCGAAGCCACGCGCCGGCTGCGCCGCGTCCAGATCAATGCCTCCCACAAGATTTCCTCGAATTCGACGCGTTTCACCTTCAACGGCCGAGTGGCCCCGTACGGCGCCGACTACTATCGGTTCGCGTTGGGCGATCGGCTGACGCGCGTCCGTGTGAGAGTGACCGGGGAAGCCGCGGGCAACTTCAGTTACTTTTTCATGGGGGTCAGGTCGAACAAGGGACAGGAGCCCGTTAAGCAGAGCTTTGCAGGGCAGTGTGAGTTCTACAAAACCCTGAAACCGGGGGAGTGGGGCCAGCTGATCATGATTGTCGCGGGACGGTCCGAGGGCGGCGGTTACACGGTTCAGGTCATCCCGGCGCCGGGGGATGCCGACTGCATCAACGGCTATTGGCAGCAGGACGGTTCCATCGAGTTCTGGCATCTGGCTTACGACGAGGTCGCGGACATAATCAAAGGAAGTTACGTCGGTTTCCCGGGCTGCAACCTGCTGGTCCGGGGGACCTACTCGGCGCCCAACATTCAATTCACCACCACCACCGATCCGGCGCGACAGGACTGTTACCGGGTGAGCATGGACGGAGTCCTGGCGGGCTGCAGGTGGATCTACGCCACCAGGACCACGCGCTACGATTCGAAGGGCGCCTTTTATCTTCTGAAGAAGGTTACCGCTCCGTCCGCACCTCATGAGAAGTGATCCGGGGGAGGGTGGCCGACCGGCGCGCATGCGGATCGCCCGGGCCGCCCCACTGCTCCCCAGCCAATGCCGATGCGCGCTTCGTCCAGGCACATGAGCACGGATTTGAGTCCTTCCGTGCCGGGCGGCATATTCTCGGCGAGGACGCGCACATCATCCAGTGCCAGACTGGATGTGAACGACGCCCGATGGGAATATTCCCGGTCGATGGGAAAAGCCCGAAATCCGGGCATGTTCTTTTCCACAAGCCCCCGCGAATCCCCTCATCGGTCCGAACCCAGATCACCGCCACGTCCGCCAGCTCACCGTGCGTGATCCACGTTTTGCTCCCGTTGATGATGTAGTCGCCCTCCCCGGCGCACCGCTTCCGTGTGCAAGTGTCCGGCGTCCGATCCGATATCGGGTTCCGTGAGCTCGAAACACCCCACGCTTCGGCCCCGCGCCAGGGCAGGCAGCCGGCGTTCCTTGTGTTTCCGGCTGCCGAAGGCATGGATGGGATACATCACGAGCGAATTCCGTACCGAAACGAATGAACGCAGACCGCTGTCCCCCCGTTCCAGCTCCCGGCATACAAGGCCGTAGACGACGTTGCTCATCCCGGGGCAGTCATATCCCTCAACCCTGATGCCGAACAGGCCGAGCTCGGCCAACTCGGGGGCAAGGCCGACGTCGAAGACCCCTTTGCCGAAGTATTCGTCGACCTTGGGCATATAACGGTCTTCGACCCAGCGGCGGACGTTATCTGCACATTCCGCTCCTCGTCGTTCAACAGATGTTCGCTGTGGTAATAGTCGACGCCATGGAACCGCTTCATAAGATCCTACCTCCTCTCCTGACGAAGACAGAATCCGCGGGGGGGTATTCCATGGCTGCGGGGTGCGCCACGACCACCTCACGGCGCTCATGCCAAAAGGTTCCAGGGGGCGAGGGACAACGTCCTCGGCCGCTTCGAACGGGCCCTTTTCCTCCGGCATTCGGAGCGTCGCAGGAAGTGACTTTTATTAATAATGATTAATAATATTCGTGCCAAAAACGGCAATGGGCCGGGCTTCACACTCAGGTTCGATGGGTTCGTCGCATGGCGAATCACCCCAATGCCTTATGCATCAAGGGACAAGAAGCAATGACCACGACTTTGCCGCATCACGGGCATTAATGAAAAAACAGCGCGTAGTCATTAATGTGCGCCGGCCGAACGAGCTGTCAATCCGCGTAAAAAGATGGTCTGAGCCGATTCGTCGGCGATTTAGTGCTTGCTAAGGGCATTGAGGTAAGTATAATTGCCTACCGAAAGGGGCTGGAGTAAACGTACTATTGTGATTTAGGTTCATAATCCCGGGGCAATACATTGCGTATTCGTTAAACTTAAGGAGGAGGAGGTCCACATGACGAAAGCCGATCTGGTTATCAAAATGGCCGATGGAACGGGCATCACCAAAGCCGCTGCGGAAAAGGCTCTGAACAATCTAATCGCGGCCGTCAGTGCGGCGCTTGCCAAGGGTGACAAGATCACCCTGGTGGGTTTCGGAACGTTCGACGTGGCCAAGCGGGCCAAGCGCGAAGGCCGCAATCCCCGAACCGGTCAGGCCATCACCATTCCTGCTTCGAAGGTGGTGAGGTTCAAGGCCGGAAACAAGCTCAGAGACGCGATCAAATAAGAGACTTCTTAAGGACCCCGTTCCCCGAAGTTTTCCGGGAACGGGGTCCATGAGCGGGCTCGCAATTCCAACAGACGCTTCTGCCGCTGCAATGGAAACGGATGAGAACCTGGCCCTCATAGAACCTCGGAAGGGAAAGCGGGAAAAAGCTTTGCCGCCGGCGGCCGTGTTGATCTTTACCCCTCTTGACCTGGAAGTTTTTTCCAAACGTTTTCCTCAACGTCCCAGCATGAACAACAGGATCTATCTCTCCGATGCATACGCGGGAGAATATGGAGGGGTGCCGATTGCACTGGTCGGGCCGATGCTCGGCGCTCCGCAGGCCGTCATGGTGTTGGAGAAGATGATCGCACTGGGGGTGAGAAAGGTTTTTGCGGTCGGCTGGTGCGGGTCCCTTCAGGGGCGAGTGAGCGTTGGGGACGTGGTCGTCCCCGACAGCGCTGTCAGTGAAGAGGGGACGTCCGATCATTATCCCCTGGGAGGCGGCGCTTTACGGGGACCTTCCAATGAGCTTCGCGATCCGCTCATTGCGGACCTGTCGGCGAGGGGGGTCAAGGTACACGAGGGATCTGTCTGGACCACCGATGCCCCTTATCGTGAAACACGTCGGAAGGTGTTGCAGTACCAGAGTTCGGGCGTCCTGGCCGTGGACATGGAGACGTCGGCTCTGCTCGCCGTGGCCGCTTTCAGGCGGATTCGGCTGGCTGTGGTTCTGACCGTTTCCGATGAGCTTCATTCGATGCACTGGGCGCACGGGTACAGAGAGCCGAGGTTCCTGGAGGCCAGGGAGAAAGTGGTGGACGCCGTGCTTTCGGTGGTTGCCCGGACGATGAAAGAAGAGTGAGACGTTTGCGTGACGGCCGTACCTGTCTTCAAGCATTTCCACCTCTCCCCGAAGCGGGTCGGTACGTGCCGGAGCGGGCGGGGACCGGCGGTAATGTGGTGCCGGCGCGCCTGTCGTGCTATCATGTTCTCTCTACGACTTCCTTGTCGAAGGGGTAGGGGCGATGCAGGACCGCGAGAAAGCACATGCCAGGATTGAGTCCTTGAGGGAGGAAATCCGGCATCACAACTATCTCTATTATGTCCTCGACCGTCCGGAAATCAGCGATGAGGCATACGACGGGCTGTTTCGCGAACTGGTCCGTTTGGAAGAATCCTACCCGGCGCTCATCACGCCCGACTCGCCGACACAGAGGGTGGGGGCGGCCCCGGCCGAGAAATTCCTCCCCTTTCCCCATACGATACCCATGCTGAGTCTCGAGAACGCGATGTCGGAGGCGGAGGTCCTCGAGTTCGCCCGTCGGGTGCGGAAGCTCCTGGGAGAGAGAGTCGACGTCGACTTCATGGCCGAACCGAAGATGGACGGGCTGGCGGTTGAACTGGTCTATGATAACGGTGAGCTGACCGGTGCCGGCACCCGGGGCGACGGGTATGTGGGAGAGGACGTGACACGCAACGCAAAGACCATAAGGGCGATTCCCCTCAAGCTCTACGCCGGTGCGGGGGGGGCTTCCCCGCCGGCTCGGATTGCCGTCCGGGGTGAAGTCTACATGGACAGGAAGGACTTTGCCGCCCTCAACAGGAGCCGCGAACAAGCCGGTGAGCCGCTTTTCGCAAACCCACGCAATGCCGCGGCGGGATCGTTGCGCCAGCTCGATCCGTCGGTCACTGCGGCGCGTTCACTGAAAGCTTTTTTCTACGGTGTGGGAGAAGTGTCGGGTTACCGCTTCGAGACCCAGGCACAGACACTGGAGCAGCTCCGTCGCTGGGGCCTCCCCGTCAATCCTCTGTCCAGGGTCTGCCCGTCCATAGAGGATGCCGTGAGCTTCTACAATGAGATTGCGGCAGGACGGGACGCTCTGCCTTTTGAAATCGACGGCGTGGTCGTGAAGGTGAATCCAATCGAGTGGCAGGAAATGCTTGGCGAAAAATCCAGAAGCCCCCGATGGGCCATTGCGTACAAGTTTTCGCCCCGCCAGGCGCGGACTCGAGTCCTTGGCATCAAGGTGCAGGTGGGTCGGACGGGAGTACTGACCCCGGTGGCGGAATTGGAGCCCGTGACGGTGGGCGGCGTCACCGTCAAAAGGGCGACTCTGCACAATCAGGATGAAGTGGAGCGCAAGGACATTCGTGTGCGCGACCAGGTGATGGTGCGCCGCGCGGGGGACGTGATTCCGGAGGTCGTCGAGGTCATCGCGGAAGCCAGAACGGGTGATGAGGAGGTTTTTCGGATGCCCGGGCAGTGCCCTTCCTGCGGGTCGGAGGTCGTGCGCCTGCCGGAAGAAGCGGTCCATCGCTGTCTGAATCGCAACTGTCCGGCTCAAATCAAGGCATCCCTGCGTCATTTTGCGAGCCGGGACGCAATGAATATCGAAGGACTGGGCAAAAACATCGTTTCGCTGCTTGTGGACCGGGGCATTGTTGAATCGGTGTCGGACCTCTACCAGCTGCGCGTGGAGACACTGGAGCAGCTCCCGGGGTTTGCCGGAAAGTCGTCCCGCAACCTGGTCGAATCGATCGAGAGAAGCAAGAAGACCAATCTGGCGGATTTCCTCTACGCGCTCGGCATCTATCACGTAGGGAGTCACGTCGCCCGGTTGCTGGCGGAGCGTTTCGGGACGCTCGATGGCGTATGCCGGGCTACCGTAGAGGAGCTGACGAGCGTCAACGGCGTCGGAGAGGTGGTGGCCAGGAGCGTGGTCCATTATTTCTCGCTTCCCGCCAATCGGACGCTGGTCGAAAGCCTGCTGAGCGCGGGACTCGAGGTGGAGGCCGCCGAGCCTGAAGCTGGGCCGGTGGATGCATTCTGGAACGGGAAGACGGTTGTTTTCACCGGCGCGCTCAGCTCGATGACCCGATCGAATGCGGCGGCCCTGGCGACATCGAGGGGGGCCAGGGTCTCCGACAGCGTGAGCAGGAAGACGGACATCGTCGTGGCCGGTGCCGATCCGGGATCGAAGGTCGAAAAGGCAAGACAGTTGGGGATTACGATCCTGGATGAAAGGGAATTTCTCGAGCGACTCGGGATGTAATCGTCACGAGTTCCCTGGAGGGGAGAAGGGAATCATGGATAAACGGCGCGCCCACGTGTGGATATCGGGGCGGGTGCATGGTGTGGCCTTCCGTGCCTACACGCAGGAGGCGGCCTACCACCTGGGCATCGGCGGATGGGTCAGAAACCTCCCGGACGGAAGGGTCGAAGCCGTGTTCGAGGGGGATGCCGACAAGGTCGCACGGATGGTCGAATGGTGCCGGAAAGGTAGTCCCATGAGTCGCGTGACCGAAGTGGAAGTGAGGGAGGAAGATTTCCGGGGAGAATTTGTCCGATTCGAAATAACCTTTGGAAGATGGGGGGCCTGAACGTGAAAGAATATTGGGACCACCTGGTGAAGTTCTTTGTGGCGTGGGATTTCCCGACTATTTTGAACGCTGTCCGCCAACTCGATCCCAAGGCCGTGATAAGGAATCCCTATGTATGGTTGGTGGGGCTTCCGATCCTGGGGCTCCTGGTCTGGAAGAGACGCTTCCGCATTCTGCTGGCACTCGGGTCGTTTGTGGCTTTCCTGTTCCTGGCACAGGCGACGATTTCACCCCCGGGAGAAACCATGCCGCTCAGGGACATCCTCACGTTCGTGGGAGGAACTCTGGGTTTGTTGGTGGTGAACCTGTATTTTCTATTCGTGAGCGAATAGGCTGAGAAACCGGCATTTCGAAGGCTGAAGAGCTGGTGGAAACGCTACCGCCGCCCGAGGTCCCGTCGAACCTCGGGCGGCATGGTGTTTCAATGGACGCCGCGTCCTCGCAAGGCGTTATTACGACTCGTCTTCGGAGCCGTTTACGCGCTCCTTGAGTTCCTTGCCTACCTTGAAGAACGGCAGCTTCTTGGAATTGACTTCTATGAGCTCACCGGTTTTGGGGTTCCTGCCCTTATAGCCTTCGTAGTTCTTGACCTTAAAGCTTCCAAAGCCGCGGATTTCCAGGCGATCCGACCGAATGAGAGCATTTTCCATGCTCTGGAATGCAACGTTGACGGCCGTCTCGGCAGCTTTCAGGGTGATTCCTTCGGCCTTGGCCAACGTTTCGATGAGTTCGCTCTTAGTCATGTTCCAAACTCCTTGAGGATTGGTGTATTCGACGATCTCAATCAATTCTTTCAATGTTTCCCAGGTATGGGCGCAATGCAGGAGGGATCGATACGCTGCCGTCGGCTTCCTGACCGTTTTCGAGAATCGCGACCAACGTTCGTCCCACCGCCAACCCGGATCCGTTCAGAGTGTGAACGAACTCGGTCTTGCTCTGTCCTTTGCGCCGAAAGCGAATGTTCGCTCGTCGTGCTTGAAAGTCCTCGAAATTGCTGCAGGATGAAATCTCCCTGTACGTGTTCTGACCGGGCAGCCAGACTTCGATGTCATAAGTCTTGGCGGAAGAGAACCCCATGTCGCCCGTGCAGAGCGTGACCACCCGGTAGTGCAGCCCCAGTTCCTGCAGGATCCGCTCCGCGTCGAGAAGCAGTTTCTCGAGCTCTTCGTATGAAGACTCGGGTTTGACCAGCTTCACCAGTTCGACTTTGTTGAACTGGTGCTGCCTGATCAGTCCGCGAGTGTCCTTGCCGTAAGACCCCGCCTCCGATCGGAAACACGGAGTGAACGCCGTATAGAGCTTCGGCAGTTCCGACTCTTCAAGCGTTTCGTTCATGTGAATGTTGGTCACCGGAACTTCCGCCGTGGGCACGAGGTAGAAATCCCTGTCCTCCAGTTTGAACAGATCTTCCTTGAACTTCGGAAGCTGCCCGGTACCGAGCAGACTGGTGCTGTTCACGATGAACGGCGGCAGCACCTCGGTGTATCCGTGCCGCCTGGTATGGATATCCAGCATGAACGCGATAAGAGCGCGTTCCAGCGCGGCGCCCATTTTCCAGTAGAGGGCGAACCGGGCTCCGGCGATCTTTGCCGCACGTTCGAAATCGAGGATCCCCAGCGCTTCGCCTATCTCCCAGTGGGGTTTCGGCTCGAAAGCCAGCTCCGGTTTGCTCCCCCATGTTTTCGCCACCGGATTGTCCTTCTCGTCCGCGCCGACGGGAACCGATTCGTGAGGCATGTTCGGAATCAACAGGAGAAAATCCCGGAAATGCTCCTCGATGACCGCGAGTTCCTGGTCCAGCGTTTTGACCCGCCCGGAGACCTCCTTCATTTCCTCGATCAGAAGGGATGAATCCTTCTTTTCCCTTTTCAGGTTCGAGATCTCTTCGGAGGCTTTGTTCCGGCGAAACTTGAGTTCTTCCACCTCGCGCAGAATACGCCGTCTTTGGGTATCCAGCTCGATCAGGGGTGCAAGGCTCATATCCATCCGGCGATTCCGCAACATCTTGTCGATCTTTTCGACGTTGTCGCGGACAAATCGTAGGTCAAGCATACAACCGTATCCTTCAGGGGCGAGGGTCTCGTTTCCTTACAGTTATCAAGAGGTTGAAATTAGAGTCTCTTTACCTTGAAAAAGTGCGTTTGTCAATTCCTTTGGGCAGTTCAATAAGTTGGCGAAGCAAAGAGAGCCAGACTCCTTTGTTTCCCGTTTCGGGAAACGAGAAAGTCAGGCTGGGGTTGGATCAATCGTACTTCGAGCTGACCACCTCAACGCTGTAGTCTCCAAGGGTTGCCAACTCGGGAAGGTTATGGAAGACCAGCATGAATGGCACTCGATTGGATGCGGGAATCCGGACGTTCTTCAGGTTTTTGCCTTCCCGGTTCATCATTCTGTTCTGTATTTCAGTGAGCCCGAGACGGGCGATTTCCTCGCGGCTCATGATGTTCCCCGAATAGCACCGCTGCTTTTGGACAACCTGGTTGTCGGTTGTGTAGAGTTTGCCCTCCAGCAGAACAAAGCTGACCGACTTCTTCGATTCGTTGGTCACCTCTCCTTCCACCACAAAGACCTGCCCCGCATGGGCATTCTGAAGAAAGTACGCCTGCAGAGTATCCGATATGGTCACGTTGGGCTGTTCCGCTTCCTTGGAGGCGCGCCCGCTTCCGGGGCCGGGAGGAACCTGTTGGTCGGTGAGCCAGTAGACTCCGCCCCCCAGGATCAACGCGATCACGAACCAGCCGACCAGCCGACGGAGCCGGAATCGTCTCACCGGGGGGGGAGGCGGGGCCGGCAGAGGCCGTTCCTCTACGGGGAAGTCCTCCTCGATTTCAACATCCGTGAGTTGGGAGGGAATGAGTTCCTCCTCCTCGGGCCGCTCGACTGTAAAGGTATGGCCGCAGCGCGAACATCTGACCTTGGTCCTGGTTCCCTTCAGCTTTGTCGGATCCAGACGAAATTTCGTGCTGCAAGACTCACACACGACAATCATGCAGGTTCTCCCTTTCGCATTGTCGGTCAATTATTCATAAATTCCAATGCAGCCGGGACTTCCGCCCCCATTGCCGCCTATTCGAAACACACCTCGAAAATGCCGGGGAGGTTACGGTGCTTCTCCGAGAAATCCAGGCCATAACCGACGAGAAAGCCCTTTTCGACGGAAATGCCCACGTAGTCCAATGGGACTTCAACCTCGCGCCGTTCACGCTTGTCGATCAGTGCGCACACCCTCACCGACTCCGGACGGTGTTCGCGAAGATGTTCCAGAAACCATTTCAGAGTGACACCCGTGTCGACGATGTCTTCCACCACCAGGACGTCATGTCCCTGGACCGGCAGTTCGATACGCTTGGTGATCTGCACCCGCCCGCTCGACTCGGCTTTGTCACCGTAACTCGCGAGCCGCACGAAATCCAGCTTCACGGGAAGGGATAACCTTCGTACCAGGTCGGCCATGAAGATGAAAGACCCTTTGAGGATGCCGATGACCAGCAGGCTCCGTCCTTCATAGTCCCGATTGATGCGATCGGCCAGTTCGCTCACGAGCTTCGTCACCCCCTGCGGGTCGATGCGTTCGACCAGTCGGTAATTCTCCAACCTCCCCTCCCTGCTCATCTCCCGTTGAAGGTTCAGACCGAACATCCGGAACATAATAGCGAAAAGGAAACGAAAGATCAATGCAGTTTAGCGTTAACTGCTCAGTATCAATATCAGTTTTGCCAACAACCGAAGATCTCCCGACGACGTGCGGCCCGGGCGCGCCCGGCGGGATACCGCGATGAGCGGTCCCAGTACCCTTTCCCTTGATTTTGAAGCCCCAAGCGAATATAAACACTTGGATCGCTCACCTTAAAAGCACAAGGAGCAGGTATGAAGAAGAAAGTGGAAGAGGCGCTGGCCAAGATAAGACCGATGCTCGAGCGCGATGGCGGAAGCGTGGAGTTGGTCGACGTTCAGGGAACCGTTGTCAAAGTGCGCCTGACGGGAGCCTGCCATGGCTGCCCCATGAGCCAGATGACCTTGAAGGCCGGCATTGAGCGGGTCGTCAAGGAGAATGTTCCCGAGGTCACGGAAGTACAGTCCGTCTGATACTGCGGGGACGGCGGGCGTCGTGGCCGGTCGGGTGGAGCGCCGGGCTTTCACTTGTGATAGGGTTCGCCCCTGATGATGGTGAATGCCCGGTAAAGCTGTTCGGCCACGATAAGGCGAGCCAGGTCGTGAGGAAAGGTCATTTCAGACAAGGCCAGAACCAGGTTCGCCCTGTCCCTGAGTTCACGGGAAATTCCCAGGGGCCCGCCGATGATCATCCAAACCGCCCCGGTGCTCCCATTGCTCAATCGCTCGAGGACTCGTGCGAACTCGAGCGAGTCCAGGTGCTTTCCAGTCCTGTCCCACACGATCAGCTGATCGCTCTTCCCGCCGATCAGCTTCAAGATACGTTCACATTCCTTTTCCAGGACGGCGGATTCCATCCCCCGCGGAGGGATCTTCTCGGCCTTGACGTAGTGAATCCGGGTGGGCAGGTAGTGGTTGAGCCGGGACACGTAGCGTTCGATGCCCGTTTCGACATCCGGGAAGACCGTTTTCCCGACAAACACGAGGTGGATCTGCATGATGCTCCGGTCTTCCTGCGCCGCAAGGCTCAGGGGGTGTCCGGGCTGAACAGGGCGGCCAGGAGAAACTCCCTGTTTCCCTTGGGACCCAGGATAGGGGATGGCGTGACGTCGATGGCGGTGAAGCCCGATTCGCGACAGAACTCCGTGATGGACTCGCATACCCGGCAGTGAAGCTCCGGATCCTTTACCACTCCCCCTTTGCCGACCTGAGACCGCCCGACCTCGAATTGAGGTTTGATCAGAGCGATCAATCGCGCGCCGCGGGCGAGAAACGGGATCACGGCGGGGATCACGAGCTTGAGCGAAATGAACGAAGTATCCATCGTCGCCACCTGCACTGCTTCCGGCACCAGGTCGCGGGGGAGGAACCGGATGTTATGCTTTTCGAGGACAACCACCCTTGGATCCTGCCTCAATTTCCAGGCCAGTTGCCCGTAACCGACATCGACCGCGTAAACCCTTTTTGCGCCGCGCTGCAGCAGGCAATCGACGAATCCCCCCGTGGAAGCTCCGACATCCATGGCCACCATGCCTTCCACGCCGATCCCGAACGTCGCGATGGCGTGCTCCAGCTTCAGCCCCCCACGGCTCACGTAGGGCATGTCCGCGCCCGTCAACTCGATTTTCGAGTCGACGGACACCTGCTGTCCGGTCTTCGTCACTTTGCGGCCGTCCACCAGCACCCTGGCCGCAAGGATCAGCGCCTGTGCCCGTTCCCGGCTCGCGGTCAGACCCCTATCGACGAGCAACTTGTCCAATCGCGTGGAGAATTTGGCCATCGCGCCTGTTCAGCAGGTTCAATGCGGCGTTTTCTATACCGTCCGCATCGATTCCGTAAAGGTTTCGAAGCGTGCTCTGCGGGCCATGGACCACGAACGTGTCGGGAATTCCCAAGCGCACGAAAGACTTCGGGAAGAATGAAATCTCCTGCAACATCTCCAGTACGGCGCTGCCGAACCCTCCCTGGAGCACGTTTTCTTCGATGGTCACGATCTTCCCGATCTTCCTGGCCCAATCGAAAATAAGGTCCTGGTCCAGAGGTTTGACGAACCGCGCGTTGATCACGGCCGCGCTGATTCCCTGCCGCTCCAGTCGCTGCGCCGCTTCCATGGCGGGGTATACGGTCGTGCCGATCCCGATCAGCAGAATATCCTCTCCTTCGCGAAGGAGCTCTCCCTTGCCGATGGGCAGCGCTTCGGGGTTCTTGTCCATCGCGACGCCGTAGCCGTTCCCACGGGGATATCGGACGGCTGCCGGTCCATGGTGATCGAGGGCCGTCTTCAACATGTGCTGAAGCTCGTTCTCATCCTTGGGGGCCATGAGGATCATGTTGGGAACGATCCTCAGGAAAGACAGATCGAAAACCCCGTGGTGAGTCGGTCCGTCCTCGCCCACAAGGCCTCCGCGGTCCATTGCGAAGACCACGGGAAGGTTCTGAAGACAGACGTCGTGGACGATTTGATCGAAGGCGCGCTGAAGGAAAGTGGAATAGACGGCGACCACCGGTTTGAAGCCTTCCGCGGCCATGCCGGCGGCAAACGTCACGGCATGCTGCTCCGCGATCCCCACGTCGAAGAATCGATCGGGGAACCGTTCCGAATAACATTCAAGGCCCGTTCCCTGGAGCATCGCGGCGGTGATGGCGACCACCTTGAAATCGTCGTAGGCAAGACGGGAGATCGTGTCGCCGAAAACCTTCGTGTAAGACGGCGGGCTTTTCTCCGATTTCAGGCTCTTGCCCGTGGCGATGTCGAAAGCGCCCACGCCGTGGAAACTGGTCGGGTCGATCTCCGCCGGAGGATAACCCCGGCCCTTCTCGGTCATGACATGGATCAGCACCGGCCCCTCGATTTCGCGTGCCGTCCGGAGTGTCTCGATCAGCCGGTCCAGGCGATGTCCTTTGATGGGGCCGATGTAATGAAAGTCAAGCGCCTGGAACAGCATGCCCGGGGTGAAGAAAGTGACGAGCGAATCCATGCTGCGCTTGACGATTTGGATGATGTTGGTGCCCAGGCCGGGAATTGTCCTGACGAATCGCTCCATCTCCTTCTTGAGGTTCATGAGGCTCTTGGTCGAAAGCTTTCTGCTTAAAAAAGCGGAAAGCGCTCCCACGTTCGGGGAGATGGACATCTCGTTATCGTTCAGGACGACGATCAGGTTCTTGGCCAGGTCGCCGGCATGATTGAGGGCCTCGAACGCCATTCCCCCGGTCATGCTCCCGTCTCCGATCACGGCGATGGCCCGGCACGGGCTGTCGTTCAACGAGTGAGCAGCGGTCATCCCGAGCGCCGCCGAAATCGAAGTGCCGGAATGTCCCGTGCCGAAGGCGTCGTACTTGCTTTCGGATCGCTTGGGAAAACCGCTGATGCCGCCATACTGACGAAGCGTGTGGAATTGAGCGCGCCGCCCGGTGAGCAGCTTGTGGGTATAGGCCTGATGGCCGACGTCCCAGATGATGCGGTCGCAGGCGGAGTCGAAAACGTAATGCAGGGCAATGCTGAGCTCAACGACCCCGAGATTGGGAGCGAGGTGACCGCCGTTCCTGGAAACGGTTTGGATCAGAGTCTCGCGAATTTCCTGGGCGAGTTGCTGGAGCTGAGCGGGTGTGAGCTGCCTCAGCTGACTCGGCCTGTCAATCTGAGAGAGCAAAGTGCTCGTTTGAAGTACTGTCAAGGTTCCACCTTTCCGTGACGGGAGCTTCCGGGCTGAACCGGATCGGACTAAGGACGCACGGCATGCCGGCAGCCGGCCGTCACTTGTTGCCCATCATTCTGCTCAGGCTTTGCGCACCAACAAATAACGCGCGACGGCCCTCAAGGGTTCCGCTCTGTCGTCGAAGGCGGCAAGCGCCTGCAAAGCCGCATCGACGTGTTCACGGGCGGCATCCCGGGAACGGGTCATCCCCAACAGGGCGGGATAGGTCTTTTTATTCTTCGCGGCATCGGAACCGGGCTTTTTCCCCATTTCCCGGGCGTCCCCCTCTACGTCGAGGAGGTCGTCGGTGATTTGGAAAGCAAGACCCAGGTGGTGGCCGTAACGTTTCAGGCTCGAAACCTGTGCATCGGAACCGCCGCCCAGGAGTGCTCCCACCTCCAGGGAAGCGGAGAGCAGCGCTCCTGTCTTGTGAATGTGCATGTATTCAACGGTGGCAAGATCGACGGTGCGGTTTTCGCATTCGAGATCGATAACCTGTCCGCCGATCATCCCCCGGTAACCCGAGGCCCTCACCAGGGTGGCGACCACCGCAAGGATCTTTCGGGGAGGAATATCCCCGTCCATTTTGGATACGAAATCGAAGGCTTCCGTCAAGAGCGCATCTCCGGCCAGAACGGCGATCGCTTCGCCGAAAACCTTGTGGTTCGTCGGCTTGCCCCTCCTGAAATCGTCGTTGTCCATCGCCGGCAGATCGTCATGAATGAGAGAGTAGGTGTGGATCATCTCGAGCGCGCAAGCTGCGGGCATGGCCGCCTCCCAGCTTCCTCCAGCCACCTCGGCCGCCGCAAGACAAAGAATCGGCCTAAGCCTTTTCCCCCCCGCGAACAGGCTGTATCGGGCCGCCTCCAGTACGCTTTTCTCGAGTCCGGAAGGGACAGGGAAACAGCTCTCGAGAGCATTCTCAACGAGTTGCTTTCGTTCCGCAAGATAAAGCTTCAGATCGAAACCCACCATCAGCCCCTATGCATCGATTGTGACAAATCGATTTTTCAGTCTATCACGCATTTTTAACCATTTCACCCATTAAATGTGAAGAGAAACCCCTGGCCGGATACTTCCGTGCCTGTTGATCCGAAACGCGCAAAACCCGTCCCGGGCCAGGCCGCCGTCGGACGTGACCCCCGCTTTGGGCCGGGGGCTCACAACGAAGCATGATTTACCGTCTCCCCCGGGGTTCAACCTTCCTGAGCATCTCCGGAGGCGGGTTCAAACGGCGAGGTCGTCCAGTCTTCCTCTTGTTCCTTGAGCAGTATCCGGACTTTCCGTTCCGCTTCCTCGAGTTTCCCGTGGCAAACCCGCGCGAGGCGAATGCCCTCGGAGAAGGCTTCCATCGCCTCCTCCAGGGGCATGTCTCCTCGTTCCAGTTTTTCGACAATGTCCTGGAGTTTCTTTAATGCCTCTTCGAATTGGTCGCTTTTCTTTTTCGCCACTTCCGATATCCTCGCACAGTGGTTTGTTGTGATCCGCAAGAAGGGCGGTTCCGAACACTTCAGTCCGGCCCGCACGGGCAGCCGTCAGGTGTAGCGCTGACCATCCCGCCGGCTGACCGCACCGGCACCCGGCATTTCGTCGTCCCGCGCCTCGTTGACCGTACAGTCGAGCGACCCTCTGGACAGTCTGACAAGCACGCGATCCCCCGCCCGGACATCGTCCGAATGCACCACCACCTTCTTCGTCGGGAGACGATACGTGATCGAATACCCCCTGGAAAGAACGCTCAACGGGCTGAGGTTTTCCAGCCTCGCGGCGGTGGCCTCCAGACAAAGCCGGCTTTGGGCCAGCTGTCGTTTATGGGCGAGCAGCAGTTCCTTGGTGCCCTGTTCCAATGCCGCGCGGTATCCATCGATGATCCTGGCCGGGTGGGCGGCCTGCAGCTTTTCTTCGAGCCGGCCGTACATGGCCCGGAGCTGCTCGATCCTTCGGGCCAGGCCCATTTCAAGCCTTTCCATCCGGTCGTCCAGGTACAGGCGCAGATCTTCCAGTCGCCTCCCGGGATCGGGGAGCCTGTCCCGGACATAACCGAATTTCATTCGGGCGGTTTCGACGGTCCGGACGGCCATCCGGGTGAGCCGCTCGTCAATCTGCCGAAGGTCCCGGTGAATCCTGTCGAGTCGGGTGACCACCCACTCTGCTGCCGCTGTGGGGGTCGGCATGCGCGCGTCGGCCACTAGGTCGGAGATGGTGAAATCGATTTCGTGACCGACGGCCGAAACGGTGGGAAGAGAACAGGCCCAGAGAGCCCTGGCCACCACTTCCTCGTTGAACGGCCACAAATCCTCGATACTGCCGCCTCCGCGCCCCACGATCAGGAGATCCCATCCAAAACGGTCGGCCAGTTGATCGGCGGTCGCTACGGCGGAGGCGATCTCCCGGGCCGCCCCCTGGCCCTGCACCAGCGCGGGCAGCACAGTGACCGAAAGCGGATAGGGACTGCGCTGGAACACTTTCAGCATATCGCGGACGGCCGCTCCGGTGGGTGACGTGACTATGGCGATGCGCTGCGGGCACAACGGCAGGGGCGTCTTGCGGGCAGGATCGAACAGTCCCTCGGCGGCGAGTTTTTTCTTGAGTTGCTCGAATGCGAGCTGAAGTGCGCCGATTCCCTGCGGTTCCATAACTTCGACGATCAGTTGATATTCGCCGCGCGGTTCGTAGACGCCGACCCTGGCCTGGCAAAGGACCTGCATGCCCGATTCCGGCTGGAAGCGCAGGTGCCGGTTGTGAGGGCGGAAGAAGACGGCTCGAATCTGGCTGTCCTCATCCTTCAAGGTGAAGTAGAAATGCCCGGAAGCGGGGACCCTGAAATTGGAGATCTCTCCCATGACCCAGACCAGGGGGAAACCGGATTCCAGCACCGCCTTGATCTCGGCGTTGAGTCGCCCGACGGTGTAGATATTGCTGTCCTGTTCGAACGGCGCGTTGCGCATCTTTTCCGCCAGTTCAGGTACCGGGTCGTCGCCCGGGCGGGTCCTGCGACTCCGCCGGGGGCCGGGGCTCATTCAAAAAGCTTCGGGTCCATCGCGTCACGGAGTCCGTCTCCCACCAGGTTGTATGCGGTGATGCTCAAGAAAATGGCAAAGCCCGGAAATACCGTGAGCCACCATGCGAATTCGATATAATCCCGGCTCTGCGAAAGGATATCGCCCCAACTGGGAGTGGGCGGCGGAACCCCGAATCCAAGGAAACTCAGGCTGGATTCCGTAAGAATCGCCCCCGCGATTCCGAACACGGCGGAAACCAGCACCGGCGCCATGGCGTTCGGGAGCATGTGAAAGAAGATGATGCGGTTGTTGGACGCTCCCAATGCCTTCAAAGCCATGATGAAGTCGAGTTGCTTGAGTTTCAGGAACTCGGCGCGCACGAACCGGGCGGCGCCGGTCCAACCCGTGATTCCGATCACCACCATGATGTTGTAAATGCTCGGCGGCAGAAAAGCGATGATGGCGATGATAAGAAAAAAGGTGGGAATGGTCACCATGATCTCGATGAGCCTGCTGATCAGGATATCCCACCATCCGCCGAAGTAGCCGGCCAGGGCCCCGAGAAAGACCCCGATGACCACGGCGATTCCCACTGCGACGAAACCCACGGAGAGCGAAACACGGGCGCCGTGGATCATGCGGCTCAACACGTCCCTGCCGCTGTCATCCGTGCCGAACCAGTGTTGCCTGTTGGGAGACGCAAGAAAATCCAGGAGGTTGTACTCCGTGGGCGAATAAGGAACCGGAGGCCAGAGCGCAAAATTCCCGCTGCCCCCGGCGTTGTTCTGTAGAATGAAGGGGACTTCCTTCTTCATGTCCTTCCACGTGGTCCCTTCGGCCTGTTCCATTCCGGAGAACAGGGGCCAGTGACACTTTCCCTTCGAGCAGAACAGGATGGGCCGGTCGTTGGCGAGAAGCGGCGCAAAAATCGCCACCACGAACAGGATGATGGTGATCCACAAGCCAAGCATAGCAAGGCGCTTCTTCCGGAAGTGGTGCCAGACCATCTGCCGGTAGGTGCGGGAGACCTCCGCGTTGCCGTCCCTATTCGCGTCCAAGCGGATCATCCTCTCTGCCCGGATTGGATTTCCGGCTTTCCCCGGGGAAGACCCGAATGCTTCTCGTCGCTCTTGAGATCATTCCAGTTTGATCCTCGGATCCATGGCTGCGTAAAGCAGGTCGGAAATGAGCAGCCCGATGAGCGTGAGCATGGCCGAAACCGTTGTGATGGCCATGATCACGGGGTAGTCTCTTCCGAGCACGGCTTCGAACCCGAGTTGGCCCATCCCGGGGATCGAAAAGATACTCTCGATGATGACGCTCCCGCCGAACATTGACGGCAGCAGGAAAGCCAGCAGGGTGATAATCGGCAGCAACGCGTTGCGGAAGGCGTGTTTGAAAATCACCACCCGTTCGCTGAGCCCCTTGGCCCTGGCCGTGCGCACATAATCTTCCCGGATCACTTCCAGCATGTTGGCCCGGGTCAGCCGCGACAGGTATGCGAGCCCGCCGTAGGTGAGGCACGTCACCGGCAGCACAAGGTGCCAGACTCGATCCAGGAGCCATTGCAGGGGGGACAGGGCTTCAGCCCCGATGGAGGAGATGTTGTACGCCGGGAAGATGTCCCAGAAATCCCCCCCGCCCAGGAACATGATCAACAGCACGGCCACCCAGAAGCTGGGAAGTGAATAGAGAAAAAAGAAAAACAACGTCAACGCGTGATCCCAGAACGAACCCGGACGCACGGCCGAGTAAACCCCGAACGGAATGGCGATCAGGTAGACGAGAAAAATGGAGATCAGGTTCAGCTGTAGAGTGACGGGCAACCGTTCCGCGATCTTTTCCCAGACGTTGCGGTGGTCCTTGTAAGAGGTGCCGAAGTCCAGGGTGAACACCCGCTTCACCCAGAGCAGGTACTGCTCATGGAGCGGCTTGTCCAGACCGTAAAGCTTCTTGGTCTGCTCGATCACCTCGGGGGAGATCCCGCGATCTCCCAGTTGGCCCTGTCCCGACATCTGAAGCTTCAGGGTCGCGGGATTCCCGGGGGCAAGTTGTATGATCAGAAACGTGATGAAAGTGATACCCAGAAGAGTCGGTACGATCTGGAGCAGTCTCTTGAAAATGTAACCCTTCATTCGGTATCTTTCTCTTCCTGGCCCGGTTTTCCGTGCCGGAAGTCTTCACCCGGGCGCCTGAACGCCTGCGCGCTGAAACGCTTCGGTTGTCCTCCCGCCTATCCGCCAAGTCCTCGACGGTTTCCGCGGATGTGCGGTTTTGCATTCTAACGCCTGCGCCTCCCTCCGCACAACCGTTTCAGGGAGATGTTTTCCCCCATGGCCTTTCGGGCAGCGGGATCCATGACGACCTGCCCAGGTCTCTCAGTCTGGCGGTCCCGCCTTCGTCGTACCAGCTTTCCAGCAGGCGGTACGCGATGGAGATCGGAGGCGGAAGGAGGAGCTTGCCCCGCTCGACCTCGCTTCGGAGCTCCTTACGCGAATACCAGCGGGCGTCCTCGAGCTCCCCGTCACCCAGGCGGATGGGGCCGCGTTCGGCCCTCGCCGTAAAACCGAGCATGATCGAGCACGGAAACGGCCAGGGCTGCGAGGAATGATAGTGTATCGTGCGGACCCGCACCCCGGTTTCTTCGAACACCTCGCGCACGACGGCATCCTCGAGGGCTTCGCCCGGTTCCACAAACCCCGCAATGACCGAATACCTGCGTTCGGGCCATGATGGCTGCCTGCCGAGAAGGCAGGAATCCTCGGAAGCCACCAGAACGATGACGGCGGGATCCGTTCGCGGGAAAATGTGCCGGCCGCAATCCGTGCTGGTGCACAATCGGACGTGGCCCCCGGAGGATGAAACGGTGGGGGAGCCGCAATCCCCGCAGAAGCGGTGGCGTTGATGCCAGTACGTAATGGCCCGTGCATAGGCCAGGAGGCCGCTTTCTTCCGGCTCCAGCAGGGGGCTCATCGTCCGGAGGTCCCTGAACTCCCCCCGCGCGTCCATTCCCTCGGGCGGGCCGGGTGCCCCCGGGTCCGTCAGGTCCAGGGCGAAATAAGCCTTTCCCTTGTCCATGCCAAGAAAAACGGCCTCTTCGACGCTCAGGCCCAGGTTCGAAATGTCCCGGCCGAGGAGAAGGACAGGGTGTGGGGGGGCGCTACTGTCGAACAACTGCCGGCCCTGCCAGACGGGAACGAACAGCGTCGATGCGTCCAGAAGCCGGCTCCGGATCCACGCTTCATCGCCCCGACGGTTGTGAACCCGGTCGATGAACTTCGCGGAAAGCCCGTTCAGCATGGAGCGTTGGTAACTGTCAAGAGTGTCGTTCATTGCCGAATCTCGATTTGTCCGCAAGGCGCGCTCGAATTCGTCACCATCGGGGCAGCAGGCTGCACGCGATTCCCGCCTGCCGGTTCATGTTCCGTGAAATCCCCGGAGCTATTCAGGTTTCCTGACGATCGGGTACTTCTGAAGCGCCTTGGGCACCCACCATTCCTTGCGTTCTGGCCCCATTGCGTAGACCTGCACGTTTTCGAAGCGCCGGGCCACGGCTGCAAGGGCCTCCGTCGTGAACAGAAAAGTGTAGGGCTGTTCCTCGTGGAGAATCTCCCCGAACCGATGATAGAGTCGGTAGCGTTTCTCGGGGTCGAACTCCTGGCGGGCCGCTTCGATGATCCGGTCTGCCTCTTCATTTCTGAATCCGACGAAATTCGACCCCTTTTCCGCCATGGAAGAGTGCCAGATCTGGTACGGGTCCGACTCCCAGCCCAAGCTCCACCCAAGCGTGCAGGCATCGAAGTTCCTGCTGTCGATCTTCTGGATGAATACCGCCCATTCGAGCTTTCGAATCTCCATCCGGATTCCGACCTGCTTCAGGTTTTCCTGGAACATGGTGGCGATCTGCTCGCCGATCTTGGAACCCGCTGAAAGGATGAACTCGAATTGAAACGGCGTCCCATCCTTTTCCAGAGGCCCGTTGCCGTCGCGCCGCTTCCATCCGGCCTGCTCGAGCAGCGCCAGCGCGGCCGCGGGATCATACGGCCAGGGCTTGATGTTCCTGTTGTACTCCGGGCTGTTGACGTAAAACGTGCCCGACACCACGGTGCCGAATCCGAAAAGGACTCTCCTGAGGATCGTCTCCCGGTCGATCAGCATGGTCATGGCCACCCGCACCCTGCGATCGGCGAACAGGGGCCGTTTCATGTTCCAGCCGACATAGTTGTACCGAGGTGTATAGTATTTGAGCTTCCGGAACATTTCCTGGAAGCGTTCGCTCTGAGTCTGTTTGACCCACTGGATGGGCAGCAGACCGGACACGTCCAAACCGCCCTGTTTCAGCACGTGCAAAGCCACGGTCGGATCGGGGATGATTTTGAAGACGAGTCTGTCCAGGTGAGGTCTCATCCCCCAATAGGCTTCGTTGCGCACCAGCACGATTTCCTCCCCGGTTCGCCAGTGCAGGAGCCGGTACGGACCCGTGCCGACCGGATTCCGGGCGATGGGGTGCTTGTTGAAGTCCTCTCCCGGCTTGAACAGGTGAGCCGGAACGATCGGAATACCGCCGCAGAATTGGAGCGCCAGGAAATAGGGTATGCGATAGTGGAACCGCACGGTATGGTCGTCCAGGACTTCCAGGCGCTCTATGTCCTGGTAGTAGTTCCTGAGATGGGCCGCGTCCACGACAGGGTCGCGGATGCGGTCGAAGGAATAGCGGATGTCTCTTGCGGTGAACGGTTGCCCGTCCGCCCAGGCGATATTCTTCCTCAGATTAAACGTGTAGGTGAGATGGTCTTCGGCGACTTGCCAGCTCTCGGCCAGCAGCGGTTCGAGCTTCATTGTCGCGGGGTTTCGACGTATCAGGGTTTCATAGATGTACTCCTGAATCGTCGATGCGGACAAGTCCGTAGACGTGATCGGATTGAGGGTCGGCGGCTCGCTGCCGAGGTTGCCGATCACCCAGTCGCCGTCGACCGGGACCGGTTCGGCCAATGCCGCCACATCCCCGGATACGGCCTGCCAGGCGAAAAGGAGCAGCAGGCTCAGAAAAATCGCCCTCCGACCCGCGATCGTCCTGCCGTCACGCGATGCGTGGATTTCCCCTCGTTTCGATTTTTTCACGTCAACCTCGGAACAAGTGCCGCGGTGCCGGACCCGCCCTTCCAATACCGAAGAAACAACTCGAGCGGCACCGCCATGGACAGCATGCTATATAACGCATTTTTGGAGCGGGAGTAAATCAGGGAAATGCGGCCCCTGGGGCAAGAGAGAGCTCAAAGGGTTGTCGGCCGAAAACGAAAGTGCACAGTATCCGTTGGGTCGCAACAGCAGCAGTCCCATGCTGCGACCCGCGGAAACAAAAAACCCCTCTCTTCCGGAAGATGAGCGGGGCTCTTCGTGCGAAAATAGGACGATCGCTATATCAGAGGCTCTGCACGTCAATATTGCGGATAAAGGCTTTGATGTCGTTCATCCAGGACTCTATCCACTCAGCGCGCGCGCCGGCGTCGGGCTCAGGGGTCTCTTTCAAGGCCGGGGCACCTGCCTGGACATTGTTGACCCCGGGAGCCTCCATTCCCCGCTCCGCCTCCATTCGACCGGCAGGAAGCTCTCCACCCCTGTAGAAATCCAGCAATTGCAGTTTTTGCTTTTCGTATCCGTTCATAGTGTCCTCCTTCATACCCTCTCGTTCCAGTCCGTCAGAAGATAATCACACCCGAATTCCGTGTAAAGGTTAGAAATTATTTTCCTTCGGGACAAGAAACACACACCGGGAGCAAAGACGGGAAAAAGGATCGGAGGATGCGGCAAGGACGGAACACCGGGGATCTGCCTGAGGAACAAGCCCGCGGCAGCCATTACATGATCCCGGTCACGGAACCGTTCGCAAAAGTGATCTTCAACAGGACTGCGCGGCCGTTGATGCCGGCAACTGCGGACCACAACCCAAGGGCGAACTTCTGTCCATCGGTGACCGGTATGTTTCGGACAAGCGCGCAGAGACTGTATTCCCAGACCCCCTCCGCGCAGCCGTTCGCGACGATGTCCCTGGCATGAGACGGAGGTCCGAGCAGTTGCTGCACCTCATCCTGCGACATGCCGACGGCGACCCGGCTGATTCTGCTTTCGATGATATTCATTGGGTTCTGCGGCTTCAGTTTCGTGCACATGGGGTCCATCCGGAAACGAGGCGTACCTTAACAAAAACAATGTCAAATCGTTGCATCATCTGTTCTCCATTGGTGTCCTGATCGCGACGCGGTCCGTTCATCTCCTCTGCGATGGGACGGCCCCCGTGATCTCGTCCCCTTGCCGGCCGTTGGCTTGGCATTGAACGCTGCTTTCAGAACCACACCCGAGGCGGGACCTGCAATCGATGGAAAACTCCGCCAGAGGAATCCTTTTCCCCCGGGCGCTTCTCGCTCCCGAATGGAAGGCAACACTGCGGTTCATTCTCCCCGGGATTCGGCTTGAACTGATCGCATAATCAATATTGATAACGAGATTGTCGTGAACGTCAGCGATACGGATGCACCCTACCATGCCAGCAACAACCATCCGTTTCTTGCACGGCACAATTGCATTTCGATATGTCAGGCTGATAACCGAAGCTTTTTCACCGCCATCGTTTGGAACCCATTGAGTAACATTGAATTTGATTTGATTGTCAATCACGATTATTACCAATTTCATCGATAATACTCAGGAAAAATATCACCATAAGTGATGTACAAAATGTCATAAACACTATGCCAATAATAGATGTAAAAAAGTTTTTTTCAAATTAAAAATACAATGCGATTGATTTTTCTTGAATATCAAGAACTAAAATAGACTATTTTTCAATCGGCCATGGGCAGATGCCGCTTGCGTACAGCGCGTTTGGTTTTTTCGGTGTCAAGGATTTGAAGCAGGTTTGCCATGCGGCAATTTGCGGGAGTCGCTCGAAGAGTCGACATTTTCCCGGACGGCGTGCAGGTGCGGCTCATGCGTGCGCGGGCGGGGAGGATGCGAAAGGGTCCCGGAGCTGAGTGTTCATCCGCGCCGTCCCAACGGCAGGCGGTGGAGGCAGGGCGAGGGGCGTGAGCAATTCGGGACGGATTCCGGCAATCCGATACTGAAGGAGCCGGGTGCAGGCGATCCTGCGACCGATCGGGGGAGATGTCATTATTGATCGAGGAGGACCCGGAGCGGTTCACCGGGGGCGATTCCGAATCTGTCGGCGGCGCTGCCCCGGTTGACGGCGATTTCGAGATGTCCTCCGCCCCCGATGAGGGCCACCGCGGCCCCGGGTTCGAGGTCACCGTAGGTGTTCACCAGGGGAAGGCTTTGCCCGCGGATTTGCGCCCGTGCCCGTCCTTTCGCGGCAAACTCGCGCAGCATCCCTTCCTCGATGTTGCTTATGGCGTTGCCGAAGCGGTCGATGTGGATGACTTCGCCGCGCAGTTCGTCGCCGGTTCTTGTGGCCCGGCTCCATCGAGCGACATGGGGCGTGCAGACCGGGCCGAATTCCGCAAAGGCCGCTCCGGAGGCGAGATGGGCCGCCGCCGGCGCAAAAATATCCCGACCGTGAAAGGTCATGCTGACCCTGGAATGCCTGAAGGCCGGATTCTCGATGGCGCGGGCTTCCGTCGGGGTTTCCTTTTCCAGGACCAGTGAGAACAGACCGTTGTCGGGCCCGATGAGAAAACCGCGGGGCGTCATGATGACGAGAGGCATGCGCCCGGTGCCGACGCCGGGATCCACCACGGCCAGATGGACGGTGCCCCGGGGGAAATCGGGATACGCGGCGGCCAGCAGGAAAGCGCCGGCACGGATGTCCCCCGGCGGAACCAGGTGCGTTATGTCCACCAGGACGGCGTTTGGACAGATCTGCAGGATCGCGCCTTTCATCCCGGCAGCGTACCCGTCGCTCAAGCCGAAATCGGACAGAAGTGTGATAATCGGAGACTTCACACAGACCCTGTTCTCTTGCAGTATTCGTGAGGGCACGCCGGCACGCATCCTTTTGGGCCTTGGATCGGGAGGGGTGAGGTTCTCACCCCCCTCGCACGCCCGCTCTGTCCCGGTGCGGCATCCGGCAATCCCCGTGACGCCGGGGCTCGACCAATCCGCTTCAGTTGACGCGGGCGGTTCCGCTCCGCCATGCACAGCCTGGCTCCGGTCGGGACGGCGGATCGCCAGGCCGTGTCAGCGCCGCAACCCTAGAAGCTGAAAAAGACTTTCTGCAGCACGCGCGGAGTGATCCCGGCCAGATCCAGGTACATGGTCAGCCCGCCCATGAAAAACGGCCATCCGGCACCCATGATCATGGCGAGATCGATGTCCTTGGAACTCTCGACAACCTTCTCCTTCAATATGAGATCGGTTTCCCGGGCGAGGTTGCTGAGCACTCTCTCCCGGATTTCCTCGGGATGGAAAGCGGCTTCACCGGTCTTTGCGCACAGGCGTTCCACGTCGGGATCGACCCGCTTGGGTTCCACTCCGGGCAGGTATACGGACGTCTTCTTCGCTTCGACGATCCTGCTGAAATTCGCGTTCAGCGGGAAACGGTCGGGCCCCAAGGCATGGTTGAGGGTTTCCATGACATGAAGGGCGACGGGCATGCCCACCATGGCCAACAGGTCGAAGGGGGCCATGGGGAGGCCCAGGGCCAGGAGTGCGTCGTCCACCTCCTGAAAGGATGCGCCTTCGTCCACAAGGGCCAGGCAATCGACCAGCATCTTGACCAGAATGCGATTGACCAGAAAGGCAGGGGCGTCCTTGACGAGCACGCCGGTCTTGCGCAGTTTCCGGGCCAGGTCGAAAGCGGTAGCCAGTGCCTCGCCGCTCGTCTGCGCGGTCCTTATGACTTCCACGAGCGGCAGGACGGCTACCGGGTTGAAGAAGTGAAATCCGAGCATCCTGCCCGGAACTTTGAGGACGGATGCCATTTCGGTGACGCTGAGCGAGGAGGTGTTGGTGGCGATGACGGCGTCGGGTCGCAGCAAGGGTTCGAGTTCGCCGAGGACCTGCTTCTTCACGGCCATTTCCTCGAAAACGGCTTCGATGACGAAGTCGCAATCGGAGAAGTCCCGAAAATCAAGCGTCCCGCTCACCAGGCCGGCGAGGTGGCGTGCCTTGCCTTCGGTCAGCTTGCCTTTCTCCCCAAGCCTGCGGAATCCTTCGACCACTTGGCCGCAGCCTTTTTCCAGGGCTTCGGGGCTGATGTCCTTCATCACCACCGGCACCTCCAGCCGTTCGATGAAGAGCTGCGCGAGCTGCGCAGCCATCAGTCCGGCCCCGATGATGCCCACCTTGGCGATCGCCCCGGGTTTCGCGTCGGGAATGCCCGCCGGTCTTTTCGCGTATCGGTTCACGAGGTCGAACGAGTAGATGGACGCCTTGCACTGGCGCGACTTGATCAATTCGCCCAGGGCTTTGTTTTCTTCCTCGAATCCCTGCTCCACGCTTCCTTTCAGGGCCCCTTCGATAAGCTCGATCGCCTTGTAGGGAGCGGGTGCGGCGCCGTGGACCCTGCCGTCCACAAAAGCGCGCGCCCTGGCGAGGGCGGTCCCGGCGTCGACGACGCTTGGAGGGGTTCTTTCCACCTTGACGCCGCCGGAAATGACGTCCATGAGAAAGCGCAGGGAATCATCCAGGAATTCGGCCCCGTCGAACAGGCGGTCCGCCAGTCCCAGTTCGTATGCCTGGGGACCGTTGATCATCCGGTTCTGGTTGAGCGCGTTGTAAATGATGAGCTGCAGGGTCTTTTCCGGTCCGATCAGCCGGGTTGCGAGGGTGCAGCCTCCCCAGCCGGGAACGAGGCCCAGGAAACACTCCGGGAAGCCGATGCCCTGGGCGCTTTTCGATACCGTGCGACAGGTGCAGTAGAGCGCTATCTCCAGTCCTCCGCCCAGGGCCACTCCGTTTATGGCGGCGAGCGTGGGGAAGGGGAGGTCCATGATGCGCTTCATGGCGGTGTGGACGAGCTTGCCGATCTGATAGCCCTGCTCGAACGTCGTGATGAAGGGAATCTCGCTCAGGTCCGCTCCAGCCGCGAAAATGTATGGTTTGCCGGTGAGCATCATGCCCTTGACACCCGGCGTTCGAACGACTTCGTCCAATGCCTGGTTGAGCGACATCATGGCGGCCTCGCCGAAGGTGTTCGGGCGTTTGTAGTCCTGACCGTTGTCCATGGTCAAAATGGCGATTTTGCCCACGGGCGAGTCATAAATGCGATTATGGAAACGGGTTGCCGGTTCGGCCATGGTTTTCCCCCTCGTTTTCTCCAGTCTTATCTGCCTTCGGTTTGCATGTTTTCCCAGATGGCGGATGCGCCTTGTCCAAGTCCGACGCACAACGCCGTCAGGCCGTAGCGCGCCTCGGGGTGCTCGGCGAAATGGTGCAGCAGGTGCAGCACCAGCCTGGGACCGGAACCGGCCAGCGGGTGGCCGAAGGCGATGGCGCCGCCGAGCGGGTTGAGGCGTTCGTCATCCATTACTTTCATCCCGAATTCCTTCATGAAAACGAGACATTGCACGGCGAAGGCTTCGTTGAGCTCGACAAAACTCATGTCTTCCATGGAAAGCCCTGTCCTGGCGAAGAGCTTCTTCGTGGAAGGGATCGGACCGTAACCCATGATTTCGGGCTTGACCCCGGTGTAGGCGTAGCCGACCAGGCGCATCTTTGGCGCAAGGCCAAGCTCTTTGGCTTTCTCGAGGCTCGTGAGAAGCAGCCCGGAGGCGCCGTCGTTCAACCCCGATGAGTTCCCCGCGGTGACTCTGCCCCGGGCGCGGAAGAGCGTCTTGAGATCGCGCAGCGCCTCCATGGTGGTTTCGGGGCGGGGTTGCTGGTCCCTGTCCGCGACGTCCCACCCTTCCCTGGTGTACACGGTCATCGGCACGATCATCTTGCCGATCTTGCCGGCCGCATAAGCGCGGGCGGTCTTGAGCTGGGAGCGGTACGCATATTCGTCGGCCATCTCCTTGGTGATCTCGGGAAACATGTCGTGAAGGCATTCGGCCGTCCTGCCCATCACCAGCGCGTCTTCGGAGACGATCTTCTCGGCGAGGAAGCGCGGGTTGGGGGTTGCGGTCGCAGCGATGGGATGGTGTCCCATGTGCTCGACACCGCCCGCAATGGCCACATCGCAGGCTCCAAGGGCGATTTCCGACGCCGCCGCGGTGACCGCGGTCAGTCCTCCCGCACACATGCGGTCCACCGAAAAGCCGGCACAGGAATCGGACAACCCCGACAGAAGCACCGTGGTGCGTCCCATGGTAAGGCCCTGGTCTCCCTCCTGGGTGGTGGCGGCCCAGACGTTTTCCTCGACCATGTCCGGAGTCACCAGGGGATTTCGCCTGAGCAGTTCCCGTATCAATTTAACCACCAGATCGTCGGCCCGCGTCAGCCAGAAATAGCCTTTCTCGCCGGCCCGACCGAACGCGGTCCTGATTCCGTCAATGACCACCACATCCCTCGCCTGCATGAGAGTCTCCTTCGCGTAGGCTCGTTCGTCAACAACCCGGGGGTCAAGCCCGGATTCCTTTCATGGGCATGATTTCACCACGTCTTTTGGCGGAAGAACCGCCCCTGCCGATCCGTAGAGAAAGCCCGGGTCGGTTTCGTTCCTCGCTTGCCCGGAAGCCGGCGGCTCGCGGGATTGCATGAAAGCCGGCGGGCGAGGGGGACTCCATCGGGTAAGATTCTCTGTCTTCCCCGGCCTCCTGCTCCACCGACGCAGGGGCGGCTTGCCCCACACGCTTCTTAACCGAGCGCGAATCCGTCGTCCGGAATTTCGAGGGCGGACCTGTCGTTGTTCATGATAGCTCGCGCTCTGCCGCCGGCCTGGGTCAGTACCTGGTTGATGAAGAACCGGGCCGATGCGATCTTGCCGAAGTAGAATGCGGCACTGCGGTTCTCATGGACCACCCTGGTCCGGGAAGGCTGGTCCGCCGCATTGTGATCCCGGTAAATCTCCTGCAGCCGCTGATCCGCGATGTTGGCCTGCCAGAGCAGCAGGAACCCTATGGCGACGTCGCCGCACAGGTCCAGATACGGCTTGGCATAGAGCAACGGGGACTCGAATTCGTCCGTCATCCCCTTGAGCGCGAAAAACTTGGTCACCTGAACGGTGCTCTCCTGGGCTTCCTCGTATATCCTGACGAGGTCGCGGAGGCTGAAGTTGCGCCGAATCCTGGAGAGGATGTTTTCGATGGCGTTCAGTGCGTTCTTGACGAGCAGGCCTCTCCTGTACGTGAGCTTCCTCCCCACGAGATCGAGCGCCTGTATCCCGTTGGTGCCTTCATAGATGGACGCGATCTTGCAATCCCTGAGGAACTGCTCCACGGGATATTCGGTGACGTACCCGTAGCCGCCGTACACCTGTATGGCGGTCTCGCACACGCGGAAGCCGAGGTCGCTGCCCACCGATTTGCAGAGCGGGATCAGGAGGTCGGCATAACCTTGGAAAAGCTCTTTTTCCTCTTCCGCTTCCGCGGCTCGGGACCGGTCGATACAATATCCGCCCAGGTGCATGAGCGCTCTCAACCCCTCCGTGCTGCTTTTCATGAACATGAGCATCCGGCGGACGTCGGGGTGCCTGATGATGGGCACCCTCGGGCTTTCGGGGTGTTTCATGTGCTGGATGAGCGCGCCCTGGCGTCTTTCCTTCGCATAGTTGAGTGCGTGCAGGTAGGCCGCGCTGGCGTGCCCGAGCCCCTGCAGCCCGGTGAAAAGGCGCGCCTCGTTCATCATCTCGAACATGATCCGCATGCCCGTATTTTCTTTCCCGAGGAGATACCCGACGCAGCGCTCGTTTTCCCCGAAGTTCATCGTGCAGGTGGCGGCCCCGTGAATGCCCAGCTTGTGCTCGAGGCCGGTGCACACCACGTCGTTTTCCGCCAGTTCGCCCGTTTCCGTGACGCGCAACCTGGGCACGGCGAATATCGAAATGCCCCGTACGCCTTTGGGGGCACCCTCGATCCGGGCGAGCACCATGTGGATGATGTTGTCCGTCAGGTCGTGCATCCCGCAGGAAATGAAGATTTTCTGACCGCGGATGGAGTAGGTGCCGTCCGGCAGTCTCTTTGCCCGGGTGCGAAGATTGCCGACGTCACTCCCGGCGTCGGGTTCGGTGAGGCACATCGTTCCCGACCATTCCCCCGCGTACATCTTGTAAAGATAAGTCTCCTTGAGCTCGGGGGTGCCGTACTTCTCCAGCAGACGCGAGGAACCGTGAGTCAACCCCGGGTACATGAGCAGTGCCCAGTTTGCGGCCGCGAAATACTCGACGCAGGCGTTGGCCAGCACGAAAGGCATTCCCTGGCCGCCATAGTCCGTCGAGTCCGAAAGACTCAGCCACCCGCCCTCGCGGTATCGCGCATAAGCACGGTGAAACGATTCCGGGACCCTGACCATCCCACCCTCAAACTTGCATCCTTCGAGGTCGCCCGTCCGGTTGACGGGCAGGAATTCATTCTCGGCAAGTTTTTCGGCCTGTTCCAGGATCATGTCGGAGAGGTCGCGGGAAAACTCGGAGAACAGAGGGAAATGACTCAGTTCGTCGATGCGCAGCTGTTCGTAGAGAACAAACTTCTGGTCCCTGTCGTCCACAAGGAGTCTCATCTTTCATCTCTCCCTTCAATCACCGTGCCGTCACGGGGTTTGTAGCCTTAGGGGAAAAAGGTTCCGGACCCGGCGAACCGCCGGATTCGAGTTCAGTTCCGGCCCATGCCGTGGAGCAGAAGGTTGAGCACCGGATCCACCATGGAGCCCAGGTCGTATTGCATTCCGGCCAGTACCCACGTGGAAACGAGCTCGTCCAGCGTCCCGAACACGAAACGTTTTGCCAGGCCCACGGAAATATCCTGCCGAAAGACACCTTCCTTCCGCCCTTGTTCCAGGATTTCTCCGATGAGATCGAGGTACTGCCGCAGTTCTTCCTTGTTGTATTCGCGCATGAAGCGGCTGCTCTGACGCAGCTCCACCTGGAAGACGGCGGCCAGCTCCGGGTAGGACTGGAAACCCGCCAGGTGCATCCTCACCAGGCAGCGCAGGCGGGACGCGGCATCGTTTTCGAGTGCGATGGCGTCACGGAACCTGCAGATGATTTCCCTCATCTTGACGGCAAATATGGAGATCAGCAGGTCGTCCTTGTTCTTGAAATAAAGGTAGATCGTTCCGTCGGCCACACCGGCCTCCCGGGCGATTTCCGACACCCTCGACTGGAAGAATCCCTTGCGGGCGAAAACTTTCACCGCCGCATCCAGGATCGCCTGATGTTTGTCCGCCGCTTTGCTTCGCATTCCGTATTCTTTCCGATGGTTCACGAGTTCGGGATGAAGATTCGAGCCGGCAGTGGGGAAATTGAATGAGTAATCATTCATTTTCTTACTCAATTCATATTGTGTTTGTCAAGTGGTTTCATCTGGACAATAATTGCACGCGTACCATTCACTTTTGCCCCTGTCGGCAATGATGTTCCTCTACCTACAGAAAGGGTCGGCACATGCACATCACCTGTCTCGGCGCCTCCGGCTGCGTCACCGGCTCCTCCTTTCTCCTCGACAACGGCAGCAAGTACCTGATCGACTGCGGCCTGTTCCAGGGCGGCAGGCAGATGGAGGCCTTGAATCGAAAACCCTGGCCGTTCAACCCCGCCGATGTTTCGGCGCTCTTTCTCACGCACGCTCACATCGATCACTGCGGACGCATCCCGAAGCTGGTGAAGGACGGATTTCGCGGCCGAATCTACACCACGCTTCCCACCGCGGAGCTGTGCAAGATCCTTCTCCTTGATTCGGCGCACATCCAGGAAATGGAAGCCGAATGGCAGACACGCAAGGGACGCAGAGTCGGCGAAAAGGATGTGGAGCCGCTCTATACCGTAGAAGACGCAACCGCATGCTTCCCGCTGTTCAGCGTGGTCGACCAGGACGAGCCCATCACGGTCAACGACGATCTGAAGGTCTGCTACCGCAATGCGGCCCACATCCTGGGGGCCTCCATGCTGGAGGTGTGGAACGGCGGGCAGCCGCAGCCTTACAAGGTGGTGTTTTCCGGGGATATCGGGTACCGGAGGCAGCTGATCGTGCGCGATCCCGAGCCGATTGCCGAAGCCGACATGCTTTTCGTGGAATCGACCTACGGGAACAGGAATCACAAGTCGTTCGACGAAAGCCGGGAGGAGTTGCTCGAGGCCATACAGTTCAGCTACCGCCACCGCGAGAAGGTCATCATCCCCGCCTTTGCCGTGGAGCGCACCCAGGAGCTGCTCTACGTGATCGGGGACTTCTTCCGCAAGAAACGTATCCCTTCAATGCCCCTTTACGTGGACAGTCCGCTGGCCATCGCCGCCACCGACATCTTCCGCCGCATGAAGGATTTCTACGATACCGAAACGCGCGCCATCCTGGACTCGGGCAATGATCCGTTCGATTTCCCGGAACTGGTGCTCTCCCGGTCTTCACAGGAATCCATGGCGATCAACCAGGCTGCGGGACCGGCCATCGTCATAGCCGGGAACGGCATGTGCACTGCCGGCCGCATCAAGCATCACCTGAAGCACAACCTGTGGCGTGCGGGATCGTCGGTGGTTATCGTCGGTTTTCAGGCCGAAGGCACTCTGGGGCGCAGGCTCGTGGAAGGCGCCGAATCGGTCAAAGTGCTGGGCGAAAAGGTGGTTGTGAAGTCGAAAGTGCATACCATCGGAGGTTTTTCCGCTCACGCCGATCAGCGTTCTTTGCTGGAGTGGCTCGGTCATTTCAGGAATCCGGCGATGCGGGTTGTCGTCATCCATGGTGAAGAGTCGATCAGCACGGAATTTGCCGAGATCGTAAACAAACGCTTCGGTTTTCCCGTTCACGTGCCCGTCATCGGGGACGTCATCACGCAGGAGGCGATCGAGTCGCCGGCCATACGCGAAAAGATCATGGAAGTCGCCGCGGGACCGCCGCTGGCCGGGATCATTCAAACTGCCGAACGAATCAAGAGCCTGCTTGGAGAGGCTCCGGGGAAGCTTCCTCACACGGCCCTGCAGCACATTGCGCTTGATTTGACCGATGCCGAGAATCGCCTGCGGGAGATTTTGCAGGAGCTCTTGAAAGAGAAAAAGTAGAACAACGATCCGGGTTCGAGCATACGCGGCGGCCGGCTCATGAGGAGCCCCCGATGCTCTCGAAGGTGTCGATCCTGCGGAGCTCGGGGAAGAGCCGCATCCAGAGGAGTGCGATGAGGATGGTTCCCACGCCCCCGATCACTACGGCGGGGACTGTGCCGAAAAGTGCGGCGGTGACGCCCGACTCGAACTCCCCGAGTTGGTTCGAGGTTCCTATGAAAAGGGCGTTGACCGCACTCACCCGTCCGCGCATGTGATCGGGTGTGGCGAGCTGGACGAGGGTCAACCGGATCACGACGCTGAACACGTCGGCGGCGCCGAGCACGCAGAGGGCGGCGAGCGACAGGACCATGGAGGAAGACACCGCGAAGACGACCGTGGCCGCGCCGAAAACGATGACCGCCGTGAACATGGTTTGGCCCACATGGCGTCCGACCGGGCGGCGGGCCAGGATGACGGACATCACGAGGGCGCCGACCGCCGGGGCGGAACGCAGCATCCCGAGGCCCCATGGGCCGGTGTGGAGGATGTCCCGGGCGTAGATCGGCAGCAGCGCCGTGGCGCCGCCGAGCAGGACGGCGAAAAGGTCGAGGGAGATGGCGCCCAGGACGGCACGCTGGTTGCGGATAAAGGCGATGCCCGTGAAGACCGACCTGAAGCCTCGAGGCTCCGAGGCGGACGCCGGTGAGCGCGAGGTTCGGATCAGTGTGGACAGCACACCCGCCAACAGGAAGAGGGATGCGGCGCAAGCGTAAGGCGCCGTCGGCCCTGCCGCGTAGAGGAGCCCTCCGAGGGCCGGGCCCACGATGAACGCGGTCTGCATCGCCGAGCTCGAAAGCGCCGCGGCCCGGGGAAGCAGCGAAGCCGGGACGAGCCCCGGCAGCAGCGCGGCCATGGTCGGGTTCTCGAAGCTTCGGGCCGCCCCCACGAAAGCCACCGCAACAAAGATTCCCGCGACCTGTAACCAGCCTGCGTGGCTGCCCAGGGCGAGCGTTGCAACGGCACATCCCTCGATGACTTGGCAGGTTCGCATGATGGCGCGCCGGTCACGGCGATCTGCAACGTGTCCCGCGGCGAGAGTCAGGAACACCATGGGGAGGAACTGGGCCAGCCCCACCAACCCCAGGTTGAGAGCGCTTCCGGTCAGCTCGTAGACCTGCCACCCCACCGCGACGGCCGAAACCTGGAACGCGACTGCCGAAAACACCCGGGACATCCAGAACAGCAGGAAGGGACGATGCCCGAACAGGGAGCGAGCGCTCGCATCCTCCTGAGCGATGCTCGATGGAGCGTGAAGTGAAGTCATTTGCACCAGTCGGGAGAGGCACTGGGTGCCTCGGGTGCCATGCCGCGCATTTCCTGACCCCTTTGAACCCGCGGCGACAGTTCATGGAGGCCGTTTCCGCAATCCGCCGTATGCCGGGAGCTCACTTCAAACGATGAGGCTGTCCCGAGCCAGGGCATTATCCCATAAGGCAGACAATCCGGGAGTATATTCCGAGGCGCCTCACCGGAGTTTCCTGCCGGGGTTTGCTCGGTCGGGGTGCGTAGCCCTTCTAACCGCTCTTGATGGTCAAGTCAATTCACAATGTGCGTGATTCGCTCCACGCCCGAAAGGGATAATGTCCAGAAAAAACCGACTGCGGTTTTCATCGCGTTTGATCCGGAATGCCCAGGGACACGTCAGGGAAGGGATCGAACTCGGTTGCGGGTTCCCAGGCGCGAATGGATAGGGTTGACCCTTGTTCCGGCGTGCCCGATCGATCCCCGGGGCAATGCGGGGGGAGGTGGGCGTCGGGCCGTACTTGGGGGGGAAGCGGCTTCCGTCCGGTGTTGTCCTGTGGGAACGCGCCGGCCAGGCAAAACGGATTTGCACTTTGACATGTAATACCGGAGAATGGGTTTCCGCAGGTTCGCGGAGCAGCTTGAAATCTCCTTACGGGCATCAGGGGCCCGTTGGGGAAATTGGTTCACTTACAGACTTCGGGGAGTACGCAAATGGCGTCCGGGAAACGTATCCTTATCGTGGGCGGAGTGGCTGGAGGTGCTTCATGTGCGGCAAGGGCGAGAAGACTGTCGGAGGAGGCTGAAATCATCATGTTCGAAAAGGGGCCGTTCGTCTCGTTTGCCAACTGCGGCCTGCCTTTCTATATCGGGGAAGTCATAGAAAAGGAAGATGCGCTCATGGTGGCTTCGCCTCGTCTGTTCAAGGAGCGCTTCAATGTCGATGTGCGCGTCAATTCCGAAGTCGTGTCGATCGACAGGCGGAACAGCGAAATCACGGTGAAAGACCTTTCGTCGGGTGAGGCCTATACGGAGAAATACGATGCGCTTGTTCTTTCCCCGGGTGCCGCTCCGGTGAGGCTGCCGATTCCCGGGATCGATCTGCCCGGCGTCTTTACGCTGAGGAATATTCCGGATACCAGGCAGATCAGGGAATGGGTATGGGAAAACGGTTCGAAAAGCGCGCTGGTGGTGGGGGGCGGCTTTATCGGGCTCGAAATGACCGAGAACCTGGTCAAGCGCGGATTGACCGTGACTGTTGTGGAGGCGCAGTCCCACGTCATGCCTGCACTGGACCCGGAAATGGTTTCCCCGGTGCACAGTGAGTTGAAGCGCCGCGAGGTCTCGTTGCGCCTGGGAGAATCGGTCACCGGGTTTCAATCGATGCCCGACGGGTCCATTCGCGCCGGTCTTGCATCCGGAGGAGAAGAACGGGCCGATCTCGTTATTCTTTCCGTTGGAGTGCGGCCTGAAACGAAGCTTGCCCGTGAGGCCGGGCTGGAAATAGGGGATCTCGGCGGCATACGGGTGGACAGCCGGATGCGCACCAGTGACCCCCGGATTTGGGCGGTGGGGGATGCCGTCGAGGTCCGGGACTTCATCACCGGGGGATGGACACTCATCCCGCTGGCCGGGCCCGCCAATCGCCAGGGCCGTATCGCCGCCGACGTCATCCTGGGCAGGGACCGGGAGTTCAGAGGAGTCCAGGGAACGGCCGTCTGCGGTGTTTTCGACGTAACCGTGGCTTCCACCGGTCTCAGTGAAAAGACGCTGAAGCGCCTGGGTCTCTGGAACGGGGACTACGAGAAGATCTACCTGCATCCGGCACACCATGCGTTGTACTATCCCGGAGCCAAAACAATCAGCCTGAAGCTGATCTTTTCCAAAAAAGACGGGCGGATCATCGGGTGCCAGGCGGCTGGAAAGGAAGGGGTGGAGAAGCGGGTCGACGTGATATCCATGGCGATCCAGTCAAACCGGACGGTTTTCGATCTGGAGGAGGCGGAGCTCTGCTACGCTCCTCAATACGGTTCCGCAAGAGATCCGATTAATATGGCGGGAATGATTGCCGCCAACGTATTGCGCGGTGATTCGAGCATCGCCCAGTGGGAGGAGATCGATCAGGGAGCCCCCTTTGTTCTCGATGTCCGGGATGTCAAGGAATTTGACAAGGGCCACGTCGAACGGGCGATCAACATCCCGCTGGACCAGCTTCGGACGAGGATGAACGAAGTGCCCGGGGACCGCGACATCCTGGCTTATTGCCTGGTGGGACAGAGATCTTATTATGCGATGAGGCTGCTGTCACAAAACGGGTTCAAGGCGAAGAGCATCACGGGGGGGTACCGGACCTTCCTGGCCTCAAAAGGGGGCAAATAGCGTTCGCGCGGCGCTGGAGAATTTGCCGGACAAGTCGATGGAGGAACGGGCGCGGACGACTGGAACGCATTTCCCGGCGGGAGAGTTTCACGAGGGAGAAGCCGTATGAAAATCGTTCATTATTCGGAAGTCGATGAGAAGGTGTTCGGCAGTCCCGCGAAGGGCGCAAGCGGGCGGGTAGTCATTGGCAAGGCGGACGGCGCGGACAACTTCTGCATGCGCGTGATCGAGCTGGCCCCCGGCGGATACACTCCGCGCCATTCCCACCCGTGGGAGCACGAGCAATTCGTGCACGCCGGGCGGGGGAGTATCCTGATGGACAACCGGTGGTTTGAGTTCGGCCCGGGGAGTGTCGTTTTCGTCCCCGCCAACGAGGAGCACCAGTTGAAGAACACGGGGGAGGAACCGCTGGTCGTTGTTTGCCTGGTTCCACCTTCTGCCCCGGAGATCTGAGACGTGACCGAACGGCCTTTCGGTTCCAAAGCCGATGCTCTGCCTGCCGCCGAAGGGGATATCGAACGGCCGGAGCTTGCCGACATCCTGGATGTCCGGGAGGTCCAGGCGCTCGTGGATGATTTCTACGAGCTGACACGCTTTCCCGTGAGCATTGTGGACCGCAAGGGCAAGGTCCTGGTCGGCGTCGGATGGAAAGATGTCTGCGTGCGGTACCACCGGGCCCATCCCGAGGCGTGCATGCATTGCACGGAAAGCGACCTGGAGCTCTCGCAAGGCGTTTCACCTGGGGATTTCAGGCTCTACAAGTGCAAGAACAACATGTGGGACGTTGCGACGCCCATCATTGCGGGCGGCCGGCGTCTGGGGAACGTCATCTCCGGGCAGTTCTTTTTCGAAGATGAACCGCCGGACCGCGAGGTCTTCCGATCGCAGGCCAGGCACTACGGGTTTGATGAAGAAGCCTACCTCGCGGCGGTTGACGATGTCCCGCGTTTCGAAAAGGGCTTCGTGAGAAAGGGCATGGCGTTCCTGGTCAAGCTCGCCCGGATGCTGTCCCAGTTGAGCTATAGCAACATGCGGCTGGCCCGGTTGTTGACGGAACGTGCCGCGTTGACCGAATCGGTGCGCGAGAGCGAAGAGCGGCTCAATCTTGCTCTGGCCGCATCGCGCATCGGCGCCTGGGAATGGGATGCACGAACCGACACCGTGTACTGGTCGCCGGAGAGTCGAGCGATACTGGCCCTGGAAGGGAAAGGTGGAGCTCTTGAATCCTTCAGGAAGGTCATCCATCCGGAAGACGTCGTCCGCGTCATGGCGATGGCCGAACGCGCACTGGCGGAAAGAACGCCTTTCGTGGAGGAATTTCGGGTCATCCACCCCGGAGGCGGGGTCCGCTGGGTATCCAACCGCGGACGGGCCGAATATGACAGAGCGGGGAAGCCGTTGCGGATGGTGGGCACAATCCAGGACATCACCGAGCGCAAGCGTGCGGAAGAAGAGCAGATCCGCGTCGAGGCCCGACTGAGGCAGGCTCAGAAGATGGAAGCCCTGGGCACCCTGGCGGGGGGGATCGCCCACGATTTCAACAATATTCTCGGAATCATCATCGGCTATTCGGAAATGGCCCACTGGAATGCGGAAGAAGGAAGTCCGGTCCGTGAAGACCTGCAGCACGTTTTCAAGGCGACCACCCGGGCACGGGAACTGGTGCGGCAGATTCTGGCCTTCAGCCGCCGCAGCGAACAGGAGAAAAAACCCGTTCAGATCGGGTTGATCGTGAAGGAGGCGATGCTGATGCTCCGCGCCTCGCTTCCATCGACCATCGACATGAAGATGGATATCGCTTCCAAATCGGTGGTGCTGGCCGATCCGATACAGGTTCACCAAGTGCTGATGAACCTGTGCGCCAATGCCGCCCACGCCATGCGCGAAAACGGCGGCGTTTTGCAGGTGAGCCTCACCGATGTCTCCATCAGGCCGGACTCGGTCCAGGTCCCATCGGACCTCCAGGCCGGGCCTCACGTGGAACTCACCGTGACGGACACCGGACCGGGCATTCCTCCAGTTGCTCTCGACCGCATATTCGATCCCTTTTTCACGACCAAGGAACTGGGAGTTGGAACGGGACTGGGCCTTTCCGTGGTGCATGGGATCGTCAGGAGCCATGGCGGGACGGTCTCGGTGGACAGCATACCGGGTGAAGGGGCCGCTTTCCGAGTGCTGCTTCCCGCCATGGAAAGCGTTCCGGGCCAGGATGCCGTGGCGGCTGCATCCCCACCCCACGGGCGGGAACGGATCCTCATCGTGGACGATGAACCGGAACTGGCCGTGGTCACGAAGCGAATGCTCGAATTTCTCGGATACGAGGTGGAATACCACACGAACGGCATCGAGGCGCTGGAGGCGTTCCGGCATCGGTCGAAGGAGAGCCCTTTCGATCTTGTGGTCACGGACCTGACCATGCCTTATCTGACCGGAGAGGATCTGGCACGGGAGCTTCTGCGCCTCCAGCCGGGTCTTCCCGTCATCTTGTGCACGGGTTTCAGTGAACGGATGGACGCCCGGAGAGCCCAACAGCTCGGGATTCGGGGCTTCATCATGAAACCCGTGGTTGCCGGCGAGCTTGCCGGAACGATCAGGCGAATCCTGGACGAGCGGACGCAGTGAGCCTGAAGTGCCCGACGCGTGAGAGTTTGACGAAGACCGGGCTCAGGAAGGAGAAGGAAAAATGAGTGAGGTGGTGAAAGTTGCGATGGATGGTGAGGTGGCTTGCCTTCTTCTGAACAGACCGGAGGCCTTCAACGCGATCAATCCGGAACTGGTGGAGGCCATGGCCGAGCGTCTCATTTCTCTTGCATCGGACGAAAACGTGCGTGGAGTGGTGATTTCCGGAGAAGGCAAGGCCTTCTGCGCCGGGGGGGATCTGAAAAGGACATTGTCGGCTCCGCAGGGCCCCAAGGCGATCTTCCACATGCTGGTTTCCCACTTTCACCAGGCGGTCCTGCAAATCCGTCGGATGAGCAAGCCGGTGATCGCGGCGGTAAACGGGGTCGCTGCGGGGGGCGGCTTTTCATTGGCGCTGGCGTGCGATTTTCGGGTCATGGCGGAATCCGCCGTGCTCGTCCAGGCTTATACCTCGTCCGGTCTCTGCCCGGACGGCGGCGGCACCTTCACGCTCCCGAGAATGGTCGGATTTGCCAGGGCTCTCGAAATCCTGGCTTTCGACAAGCCCATCACGGCTGAACGGGCATTGGCCTGGGGACTCGCGACGAGGGTTGTAGCGGACGGCACGGCACTGGAAGAGGCCGTCGGCATGGCCCGGGAACTGGCGCGCAGATCGCTCCACTCTTTCGGATGGGCGAAGAGACTCATCACCGATTCGTACAGCAACCCGTTCGAGGCGCATCTCGAAATGGAGCGGACGGGACTGGTGAGCTGCGTGGAGCATCCGGACGGCCGGGAAGGATTGAGGGCTTTCACCGAGAAACGCAAGCCGGTGTTCACGTCCAGGTAGGCAAGCTTGCCGGGGCTGCCGTGGTGCGTTGTTTCGCCGGGATCTCCACCGGTTTTCGTGCTCGCGACGATGCATTTAAGAAGACCGGATGAACCCGTTGAAATTCCAGGGATTCTGAACGTTTTGCCGCGATTTCGGAGCTTCCGCCTGGCGACTCGCCGCAATCGATCAACCCGGGGAAACGCTGGTGCGCATGCACTGGCGCGTGATGGCGTGAGTCGGCCCTACGTATGTTCGCCGCCGCAATGATCGCGGATGCGGGGCTGTGGGCCGGGGCGCGGTATCCGAACCGACGCTGGAGGCCCCGGGCGGCTTGGACCGGGAAACTCGTCTTCTCATGCGCTTTGTGGCCGGCCGGAGCTTTTTCCGGACATCCCTTGGACAGTCCCGGGGCGGAGAATTATACTATTCTCCAGTAAGCGGATCGCACGTTACGCGGGCCGTCGAGCCGACCGGCCCGACCATCGGGGAGTATCCGGAACGACCATGGGAAGAAAGCCCAACCCGTTGCTCGAGGAATTCCTGGACAGGAGCATTCCTCTTCCTTCTGTGCGGTGGGAAACCGTCCCTGCCGGCGTGGACCCGCATATCGTCTGGGAGGCTTACGACGATGGCATCGAGGGTTGGGTGCCCGTCTGGTTTCCCACGCACGAGCCGGTGAGCGGAAGGACTTACGGGGAGTTCGAGCGGGCACATCTGTTCAACGAGGATCTCGAAAGGATTCTCAAGGCAATGCATCGCTGGCCCCTGTGGGGAACCCCGGCGCACAGGAAGCATGCCGTCGCTATTGCGCTTTTGCAGTTGTTTTGCGAGCTCGAGGGGTTCTGCGAAAGGGTTTGAAAAACCCGGGTCCCGCGGGGTTTCCCCACCTCCCCCCAAAGCACCGGGTCCATAGCGGTGGAGATGCCTTCGGCGGGGATCATTTCCACGCCTTCCCACCTTTCCGGGTCCGGGCGGGGGAGAAGATGGCGCCGCGGTCGATGCCGTTTGGCGACAGCGCTCTATTCGGCTTCCTTGAGGTACATTTTGAGTGGTTTGAACGATCCTTGAGGGGCGGCGATCAGGTGTTCCTCGATTTTCTGACCTCCCAGGTAGTCACTCAGGTGGAACTCGGTTCCGTCCATCCTGTAGAGCTTCCCGCCCGCGGCGGTGAGAATGATCTGGGCGGCCGCCAGGTCCTGGTACGACACGTGGGCGAGCAGCGCGCCTTCCGCACGTCCCCGGGCCACCAGGCAGATGTGAGCGCCGGTCGAACCCAGGTTCCGGATCTTGCCCGGGAAAGTGGACCGGTAGTGGTTGTGGAATCGGGAATAGGTCAGGAGCACGCTCTCATTGCTGATTTCGCCGGGGTCGGGGATGCGCACCACTTCGCCGCCCAGATAAGCTTTCTCTCCGGCGCGGGCAAAGAAGAGATCCCCGGTAACCGGCATATAAAAGACTCCGAGCACCGGCCAGAAGTTCTCGAAAAGCGCCAGGGAGATCCCCCAGATCGGGATGCCCGCCTGGAAATTGGCCACTCCATCGAGTGCGTCGTAAATCCACAGGAACCCTTTTTCTCCGTGCACGTAGTCCTGGCCGGGCATGGAATCTCCGAATATCCCGTGTTCGGGATATTTCTCGGCGAGACGCGCCCTGAAAAAATCCACCAGGCGCAGCTCGGCTTCCGTGACCAGGTCTTCATCAAATTTCACCTCGGGATTGCCCTTTCCGTAAAACTTCATGGCTTCCGCTCCGGCCCCGCACACCATGTCCGTTGCGAACCGGGTCAAGTCCTCGATGTTGGGATTCCCTGGGTCAACCATTTCCCCTCCTTCTGTGAAAGTAAAATAGTCCCGCATTTTCCTGGCCGTGCGTTCAAGGGGGACACGCCGCGCAATCGCGACGGATGCGCCCCCGTGCTTACGCTCCGTCCCGGCGGCCCGTCCACGTTTCCTGCCGGGAAAGAAGCCGATGAGCCTTCGTCGCGTTACGGGAAGTTTCCTCCCGCCTGCGGCGACACGATGGTGGCTGAAGGGTGAACGCCTGCCCGCGGTACGATCGCGGGAATCGGTCTTCGCGTTGGCGTACATGTTAGCAGAGCGCCGGGAGGCGAGAAAGCAATATTCGAATTGCCCCGGCAAATAAGGGATCGCCCCGCGCGGAAAGAAAGTATCGGTCCTCAGTCCTCATTGCGGCCGGAAACAGCGTGAAGAAAAACGAAAAGCCCCTCAGGGGTGTTTTCCAATTCCCGATGGTGGCATATACTATGAGTCCATCGGCTGGATGGGTGCGAACGCGCCTGTGGGATATCATCCCGTTGTTTGTCCTGTTGGAGGAGCGGTGCCGCTCCGGAAACGGTTCGACCATGAATGCAATTCTGGCGATTCACGGCAGTCCCCGGCGCGGGGGCAATACTTCGACCCTGCTGAACCGCGCGATCGAAGGGGCGAGAGGCGCCGGGGCGGAAGTCGAGGAGGTGGTGCTCCGGGATCTCAAGTTGTCGCCCTGTCTTGAGCTCTACGGATGCAAGAAGACGGGGCGCTGCGTCATCCGGGACGATTTCCTGGAGTTGTGCGACAAGCTCGTGAACTGCCGGGGTCTGATGCTCGCTTCCCCGATTTTCTTCTACGCGGTGAGCGCGCACACGAAGATCCTCATGGATCGCTGCCAGTCCCTTTGGATCCGGAAATATTGGATCGACGGCGTTCCCTTCGGGGAACGCAGAGGCTCCCGCAAAGGGCTGTTCATCTCGGCCGGGGCGACCAGGGGCAAAAAGCTTTTCGACGGGGTGCTGCTCAGCATCAGGTATTTCTTCGACGCCCTGGATGTGGAGGTATGGCGGACACTGCTCTACAGGGGGTTGGACCTGGAGGGGGACGTCCTCGCCCATCCGGATTATCTTGAAGAAGCATTCAGGGCCGGTCAGGAACTGGCTCGCGCGGTCCTCGGGACAGATAAGGATCCAGGCTGAGCGACTCCGCGCACAGGGCGGGAAAGGGCCATTCTGCGCGGGCGGGGATGAATCCCGCCCCCGCGCAACGGGTGGGGCCGCCGCTCGCGGGTGCGGGCCTTGTGTCCGCCCGAATCGGGGCTCCGAGCCATAGGATCGCTCAATTCAGGAAGGAGTAACCGCCCCGGTGCGAAGGGCAGGATCGATTCCGAGCAGGCGCGCTGCCGGTGCTCCCGACAGGGACGCCGATTTCCGGGGAGCGATCGGTTTGATCGCCCCTTATTTCAGGAAGTATGCCCTGCGCCTGTTCGTCGGTTTTCTGGCCCTGGTTTCAGTGGATTTCCTGCAACTGGTGATTCCCAGGATCATCAAGTTCGCCGTCGACGCCCTGCAGAAAAAGACGGCTACCCAGGCGCTGCTCCTGGAATACGGCGGGTACATCGTGGGGCTGGCGATGATGATCGCCGTCCTCCGGCTCTTCTGGCGGAACATGCTGCTGGGGTTCTCGCGTCTCCTGGAAACCGACCTCAGGAACCGGCTGTTTTCCCGCCTCCTGGTCCTGGACAAGGCGTTCTTCCAGAGACGCACCACCGGGGAAATCATGGCCCTGGCGACCAACGACCTGTCTTCGGTGCAGCTTGCCTCGGGCATGGGCATGGTGGCGTTGGTGGATGCCGTTTTCATGGGTGTCGCCGCCTTCCTGTTCATGGCCTACATCAACCCCACGCTCACACTCATCGCCGTCGCTCCGACCCCGGTGCTCGCCCTGCTCACCCGGTTTCTGTCGGCCAGGCTGCACCGTCGCTTCAAAAAGGTCCAGGAACAGTTTTCGGTGCTCACCGAGTTCGCGCGGTCCACGTTTTCCACCATTCGCCTGATCAAGGCCTACAACCAGGAAAAGCCGCAGGCGGCGCGGTTCAACGAACTGGGCGAAACCTACGTTCGGGACAATCTGCGGCTCGCCGTGATCTATGGCACGCTGTTCCCGATCTCCGGCCTCATCGGGAACGTCAGCATGCTCCTCGTCCTCTTCTTCGGAGGACGCATGATCATCGATCAAACCATTACGGCAGGCGATTTCGTCGCCTTCATCAGCTACCTGTTTCTGATGACCTGGCCCATGATGGCGATGGGGTGGGTGGCCGACCTCTTCCAGCGCGGCGTGACGTCCCTGGGCAGAATACGGGGACTGCTCGAGGAAACGCCTGCCCTGCAGGATTCGCGGGATTCCGTTTCCGCGGGGATCGTCCGGGGGGAGATATCGATCCGGGGACTTTCCTTCAGCCACCCGGGCCGACGGGAACCCGCCCTGGATCGGATCGACCTTGACATCCCGCCCGGGCGGTTCCTCGGCATCGTGGGAAGGACCGGTTCGGGCAAGACCACCTTGTGTCACCTCATCGCGAGGCTATATCCCATACCGGACGGCACCATCTTTCTCGACGGAAAGGACGTCAATGGGCTGACTCTTGCGGCGGTGCGCGGGGCAATCGCATACGTTCCCCAGGACGTGGTGCTTTTTTCGGACACGGTGGCCTACAACATCACCATGGGGCGGCCTGACGCACCCATGGAGGAAATCGAGGCCGCGGCCCGCGCCGCGTCGATTCACGACGAAATTGTCTCCATGAAGGACGGCTACGAAACCCGCATCGGCGAGCGGGGCGTGAAACTCTCGGGCGGGCAACGCCAGCGGCTGGCCATCGCCAGGGCCCTGCTGCTGAACCGCCCGATCATCATCATCGACGACGGGCTTTCCGCCGTGGACATGGAAACGGAGCATGCCGTCATCCGGTCCATCGCCGAGTACCTGGCGGGCAGGACGTGCATCGTGGTGTCCCACCGGGTGGCCCCCCTGGCGGATGCCCACGAGATCCTGGTGATGGAGGGGGGACGCATCGTGGAGCGGGGCGGTCACGAACATCTTTTGAGCCGCGGCGGCTTTTACGCGACCATTTACAGGCAGCAGACCAACCAGCGCTAACGGCCGGGGAAAGCGTTTCGCGCCGCAGCACAGGGAGATGTGCGGCGGCGAGGCGCCGGCTGTCGACAGGTGCGGCAATGCAGCACGATCACGGGTATTTCGAAGGGGATCAAATCGGCAGTATCGGCGACTTGCGCCTGTGGCGGCGCATCCTGGCCTTCATCCTTCCCCAGTGGAGATGGGTCGCCGGGGCGGTGCTGCTCTCCTTCGTCGTCACCGGCGCAGGCCTGACCCTCCCCCGCCTGGTCCAGATCGCCATCGACCGTTACCTCATCGACGAAACGCTTCCCATCGAGCAGCGTCTGGCAGGGGTGGCCGAACTGGCGTCGATCTTCCTCCTGTTCGTGGTGATCGGTTTTGTCGCAAACTTCTTCCAGGTCACCGTGCTGGAATGGACCGGGCAGAGGATCATGCACGCGCTGAGGCAGAGGCTGTTCACTCACGTCGTGCGCCTCGATCTCGCCTTCTTCCACTCCCATCCCGTCGGGCGCCTCGTGACGCGCCTCACCAACGACATCCAGAACATGTACGAGATGTTCACCTCGGTCATCATCACCCTGTTCAACGAAGGCGTGAGGCTGGCAGCCATTCTCGTCATCCTGTTCTGGATGAATGCGGGGCTCGCCCTGATTCTGAGCCTCACCTTTCCCGTCATGCTCGTGATCACGTACTGGTTCGGGCGCCTGAGCCGGGACGTGTTCCGCGAGATCCGCTCGCACCTGGCAGGGATCAACGCCTTCATCCAGGAAGCGGTGGGGGGCATGTCGGTGATCCAGCTTTTCCTGCGCGAATCGGACATCCGAAAGCGGTTCGGGAGGCTCAACGACCGGTACTACCGTGCAGCGTATCGACAGATCCGGATATTCGGAATCTTCGTTCCGGTCATCGAAGTGATGAGCTCGATGTCGATGGCGTTGATCGTCTGGTACGGGGGCAGGGAAATCCTCGACGACCGGATGACCATCGGCATCCTCACCGCGTTCATTTCCTACATGAGGCTTTTTTTTCAGCCGATCCGGGAACTGTCGCAGAAGTACTCCATCGTGCAGTCGGCCATGGCGTCGGCGGAGAGGATCTTTCATCTCCTGGAAGTGAAGGACGCTCTTCCCGCGGCGTCCGATCCGGTGAGGATCGCCGACGTTCGCGGGGACATCGCCTTCACGAATGTGGAATTCGCCTACGAATCGGGGCGCCCCGTGCTCCGGGGTCTTTCCTTCCGCCTCAGGCAGGGGGAGACCCTGGCCATCGTCGGGGCGACGGGGTCGGGCAAGACAACCGTCATCAGCCTGCTGGAGAGGTTCTACGATCCCATTTCAGGGCGGATCGAGCTGGACGGGACGGACCTGCGGCACCTCGACACGCATTGGTTGAGAGAGCAGATCGGCCTGGTGATGCAGGACGTATTCATAGTACCGGGCACCCTGAGGCAGAATGTGCTGCTGGACCGCGAGCTTCCGGAACGGGAACTTCAGGAGATGATCCGCCTGTCGCAGCTCTCGGGCGTGGTGCGGGCGCTCCCGGAAGGGCTCGAAACGAAAATCGGGGAAGGCGGGTCGGATCTGTCGGCCGGCCAGAAGCAGCTGCTTGCGCTGGCCAGGGTGCTGGTGCGAAATCCGCGTATCCTGGTGCTCGATGAAGCCACGGCGAACGTCGACACACAGACGGAAATGCTCGTGGAACAAGCCATCGGCGCCGTGCTGTCCAACCGGACGAGTATCGTGGTGGCACATCGACTGTCCACGATCAGGAGAGCCGACCGCATCCTGGTCATGGACCAGGGGCGGATCGTGGAAGAAGGGTCGCACGAAGAGCTGATGCTGCTCGGCGGGCTCTACAGCCACCTCCAGTCGCTCCAGAACGGCGCGCCGCTCTCCCCGCGGTCGTAGCCGTGGTCGGGCGGTCCTGCCCGGGCAGCCTGATTCATGCACCGATGACCGTGACCGCCAACCTTTTCAGCAGGTTTCGTTCCTCACGTCACCCGTATTGCTTCGTCGTTCGGACGGCCGGGCCGAGGGCATCAAAGCTGCGGGCATCCCCTGCCGCCCCGCCGGCCCTTGCCGTTTAACTCCATGCTTCAGCCGGCACCCCCGCGCCCCGCGCCATGCGCTAGAACAGCCCCTTTACACACGGGATGGCCCACACGATGAGCGGGGCGATGACCAGGGCCGGCAGGAAACCGGCCAGGCGGATATCCTTCAGTTCGAGCAGCTTGAGCCCGATTCCGAGGATGAGCAGACCCCCGGTGGCGGTCATTTCGACGATCATGGGTTCGGTCAGTATCCGGGAAAGGACGTTGGCAAACAGCGTGATGCCCCCCTGGTAGGCCAGGAGAGTGACGGCCGACAACGCCACTCCCCACCCCAGGGCGGCGGAAAAGGCGATGGACGCGAAACCGTCGAGCAGTGCCTTGATGGACAGAAGCCGGTAATCCCCCGTAAGGCCATCTTCGATGGAGCCGAGAATGGCCATCGGGCCGATGCAGAACACCAGGCTGGAAGTCACGAAGGCTTCTCCGAAGGTCCTGCTGCGGCCTCTCGAGAGCAGCGCCTGCAGGGTGGAGCCGAGCCGCTCGAGTCCCTCCGTGATCTTCAAGGCTTCCCCCAGGATGCCGCCCAGCAGGATCGCCCCCAGCACGATCAGGATGTTCTTCGTCTCGAGGGCCATTTGCAGCCCGATCAGGATCGTGAGCAATCCCAGTCCGTGGAGGACGGTGGTGCGGATTCTCTCCGGCAGCCGCGCCCCGAGGCAGACCCCGACGGTGGTGCCCGCCAGCACCGTTGCCATGTTGATGTATGTTCCCGTCATGAACCCGTCTCCAGGCGGTGGGGCTCCGAAGACACTGGACCGTTTGTCGCGGCTTCGGCTTTCTCCAGCCGTGCCGTTCTCTCCAGCAGGGGAGGGTGGGAATAGTGGAACCACACGTAGAGCGGGTGCGGCCTGAGGTTGGACAGGTTGTCTGCGGCCAGTCGCTTGAGAGCGGCGAGCAGCGGGCCGGAAGAGCCGATGAACCGCAGAGAAAAATCATCGGCCTCTCGCTCGTACCGCCTCGCAATGGCCATGTACAAGGGTTTGAGAAAGAATCCCGCTTTCTGCCACACGATCCCGAGAAGGAAAAGCCCCACGTAAGGTCGGGCCGACTCGAAACCGAAAGTCGTGTAGAGCTCGGGCCGATTGATCAACTGGCGCGTGGCGAAAAGCGCCGCCAACAGGGAAGCCTCAAACAGGAGCAACTGCTTCGGAATGTGCCTGCATTTCAGGTGACCCAGTTCGTGGGCGAGCACCGCGAGGATTTCCTGGTGGCTGTGCGATTCCAGCAGCGTATCGTAGAGCACCACCTGCTTTGTCCTGCCGAGGCCCGTGAAATAGGCGTTGGTGTGGCGGCTGCGCACTTCCGCGTTCATCTGGAGTATTTTCTTCACCCTGACGCCGTGGTCTTCCATGAGGGTCTTGATCTTCTTCGCCAGGAGCTCGTCCCGGACGGGTTCGAACTTGTTGAACAGCGGGGCGATGAATACCGGATAGAGCACCACCAGGAGTACCTGGACGGCCGAGACGACGAGGAACCCCCAAAACCACCAGGTGTCCGGAGCCGTGTCCATGATTTGGATGAGCGGCGATACCAGGACGACAAAGAGGAACAGGGCAATGGCGGCCGACTTGACGTGATCCGTGACCCACAGCCTGACCGTGGAGCGGTTGAAACCGTACTTCTGCTCGATGACGAAGGTCTCATGGTAGTCGAACGGGAGCTCGGCGACGGCTGAGATCACCGCGGGAACCAGCAGGAACAGAAGGCCTCCGGCGATATTGCCGAGCTTCCACTGCTGGATTTGCCCTTCCAGCCCGACCAGGAATCCCGACACGATGACAGCCAGGAGGACGGTTTGCCCCATGATCTCCTGCACGGTTCCGAGACGGCTCCTGGCCGCAGCGTAGGCATTGCTCCGGGCCAGGGTGGCCTCGTCGATGAATCCTTCGAAAGAAGTCGGAACCCCGCTGCCGTGTTTCTTCATGAACCGCAGGTTGAGCCGTTCCATCACCACGGCGCACACAGTCTGGGAAATGTAGAGCGTCAGGAAGGCAATGAAAAGAGTGTTGACCTGGATCATGCCGATTCGAGACCGATCGCTTTGCCTGAATGGGTTGATTTGCGCCTGTCCATGCAGTTTTCTCCTGCTCGGCTAAGATAATTCAACCCCGCGTGCCTGAAAAGGGAAAACGGTCCGTTGTCGGCGGAAACGGGTGTCCGCCCGATTGATTTTTGCCCGGCGGAACACTATCATCATCGTTGATGGATAATCGAATGAGAATTATTACAGTAATCAGTCGCGAAACCGAGTTCGAACAGGAGGTATGAAGATGGCCGTCTGGAAATGCAACAACTGTGGCAACACCGTCGATTTGACAGCCCCGCCCGACGTCTGCCCTTCCTGCAAAGAGAAGTGCGAATTCGTCGACGTGTCCTGCTATATCCCGGAGTGCGGGGGCCCCGGATCGGGAAACGTCAATGAACAGGTCTTTCAGGAAAGCTACGGAAAAGGAAAAGGAAAGAAATAGGGCATGCCCGCCATCCGTTCCACGTATTTGTCCCATTCCGCGCTTCGCCTGCAAGAATTCCCGGCGGAAGCCGGCGAATAGCCGGCTTCCGCTTCCCGCTCATCGTGTGGTCGATTTCCGTATTCCGTGCTCCATTGCCCGACCGGGTGCGCGGGCGTTGGGTTCCCCTCCGCCTTGCTTTGCCGGACAAAGGGTTTGTGGGCTCCCATATTCTTCCGAATCCAAACGCATTTTCGCACACGCTTGAATTTGAAAGCCGGTATCCGTAACTTGAATTCATGTAGACGGACCTTCCGGAAAGGCCGCTGCAGCGGCCTTTGGCGGATGCGGCAACGAGTCGCCGGGCGGCAATGATCGACCGCCCGGGCGTCCCATGCCCACGGACTCCGTTTTGGCCCGGCCGGTAGGATGCTCCGGCCGCGTGATGTTACTCATTCGATCGAAGGAAGAGAGACCCATGTACGACAAACGAACCCTGCACTTGAAGGTCCAGGAGCTTTGCGATTGCTACGCAACCACGGACCCCTTGAAAGAGATGTCCAGACTGGCACAGGAGCCGGCTACCGAGGAAGGTGCCCTCAAGTGGATCGCCCTGGCCGTCCTTCACGGCATCAACGGCAACGCCAGAAAGATTACCCTGACCAGAACCGGCGACGGGCGGGTGAAGGTCACGGCCAAGTACCGGAAGTCGGGTCTGCCTTCCCCCGGAGGTGCAATCGGACAGAAGGTTTTCGACGCCGTGAAGGGCATCACCCACCTCGAGGAGGAGAAAGGCAAGATGGCGGTGGCTTTGGGGATTCGGGACAGCAGCATCGAAGTCGTGGTGAAAACCGAAAAGAGCGAGGAGGGAGAAGAGCTTTCCATCGCGTTTCCCGCCTGACGGGCCGTCGGAGGCGCGCGATCGACACGGCCGGGACGTGCGCGTTTTCATGCTTCGCGGGTCGCGCAGGGGGCATGGAGAATTGCGTTTTCAAGAATTCCCTACGGGCCGCGATAGTTCCGGACGATACTTTTTGTGGCGGCATGCCGCCCGAGGGCTGGTCGAAGGCGGATCACGGCGAGGACATCAGGCGGGGGGACATATGAGCGAGGCATCAGGGCCGGGCACGGGAACACGGCAGGTGGAAATAGATTTCTTCCATATCGATGACGCACCCGGGATCGCCCGGCTTTTTCGCGAGGTCTACGGAGAAGGTTATCCCATTAAGACGTACACCCTCCCGGATCGGTTGATCGAGGAGAATGCTGCCGGTCGCATCATCTCCAGCGTGGCCCGGACCCCGGCCGGCGAAGTCGTCGGGCATGATGCGCTCGTTCGCCTGGACACGGCCGGTCAGCTCTATGAGAATGCGGCAGGAGCGGTTTTGCCCTCTTTTCGCGGGCAACGCGTTTTCCCCAGGGTGTTCAGGCACTCCATCGTCGATGCCTCGAAACGTTTCGGCGTGGAAACGATCATCGGAGAACCGGTGTGCAACCATCCCCACGTGCAGAGGATGTGTTTGGAGCTTGGCTTCATAGAATCCGGCCTTGAAGTCGATCTTATGCCGGCGACAGCCTATAGTCCCGACCCGTGCGCCTCCGGCCGCGTTTCCGTTCTCCAGGGATGCTTCAGGCACAAACCCGCGGCGCGGGCAGTTCATGTTCCCTCGACGTATCGTCGTGAGTTGGAGTACCTGTATGAGGATTTCAAGCTGGAACGCACATTTGTCCATTCGGGAGGTGTTTTGCCCGCCGGGGAGAGCAGCCGGGGAACCTTGAACCTTTTCGACCTCGCCCAGGTCGCAAGGATTGCGGTAGACGGCATCGGAGGGGATTTCGAGTCATTCATCGCCCGCATGGAAAGCGAAGCGCGGGAGAAAGGCATGCGGATCTTCCATGCGTGGGTGCCGCTCGCTTCCGCGTTTGCACCCGCGGCCACGGATATCCTGCGCGGGCGCGGCTATTTTCTCGGGGGCATGCTGCCATGCCTGGCCAACGGGGACGGTCTGCTGATGCAGAAGGTGAGCCAAACGCCCGACTGGGAAAGTATCGTGCTCTATTCGGAGCGTGCGCGGAGGATAGGAGAAATGATCCGGCGCGATTGGAAATGCGTCGTGCAGGGGTGAAGGAACAGCGCCCAGCATCCTGGCCCGCAAACCGCATGCGTTCGATCCGGAGCCAACCATCCGGGATGGATGGAGCGCCTCGATGTGACAACAGTGGGGCGAGCCATCGACCGAGTATCTCATCGTGGGAGTATGGATGGTGCAAGGCGTTGCGGGGGGGAAGGGGAGACGGCGGAAGCGGCCCGGGCTCTCCATGTGGAGTCCGACAGGCGGGGGAGACGGCGCGTCGTGAAGAGGACCGAAGCGCCACGCCCGATTGGACGGGTGATGCGCTTTCAGTGGCCCCGGTAAGGAAACCGGGGCCTTACTTGGGAGAACCCGCCGAACACGTCTCCCTGGACCCGATGTAGGGCGGCAGATCGTCGGCGGTGAGCCTCTTGGCAAGCCGGCTGCGCAGCTTGATGATGGCCTTGGTGTGGATCTGCGAAATGCGCGATTCCGTGTAGCCGAGCGCCGTGCCGACTTCCTTCATCGTCAGTTCGTCATAGTAATACAGGGACAAGACCAGTTGCTCCTTCTCGGTCAGGGTCCGGATGGCGTCTGCGAGATGGCGCTGGATCTCCTGCCGGTAGGCATGCTGAAAGAGCTCCTCGGAGTCGGACGCCAGAGAACCCGACTCGCCGTTCTCCAGGAGCGCCTCGTTGATGTTCTCGGGGAGAAAGGAAATGCCCTTGATCTCGTCGAGCAGCCGGTGATAGTCCTCGATCCCGATGTTGAGCTCGCCCGCAACCTGCTCGTCGGAAGGACAGCGGCCCAGCTTCTGTTCCAGAGCGGAAAACGTTCTTTCAAGAACGTTGCCCTTCTGACGCAAGGATCTCGGGACCCAGTCCATGGCGCGAATCTCATCGAGCATTGCTCCCCGAATCCTGATCTTCGCATAGAACTTGAACGGGATGCCCTGGCCCGAATCGTACTTGTCCACGGCGTCGATCAGTCCGATGACGCCCGCGCTGATCAGGTCGTCGATGGAAACGTGGTCCGGCAGCCTCGAGAACAGCCTCAGGGCCATGTGTTTGACCAGGTCGCTGTGCTTCAATATGACCAGTTCCTTGGTCTCGCCCCCGGCGTCTTCAATGGGACATGGGTTTTGTGTCATGCTTCTCATCGGTTCCATGGCATCTCTTTTTCCTGCTGAGTCATGCGTTGAGAATATGCTTCCTGAAAAAACGGATCGTTCCGTGATTCGTATTCGGCGCAGCCTTCCTGATGCCTTCGGCAACGCGCATGAACGCGGCGGCGGAAGGGGCTTCGGGAAAGGCTTCCATCACGGGATGCTGTTCAATTACGGCTTGGTGTACGCACGGATCGTGAGGGATACTGCCCAGGTAATCCAGTGACAGGCCGTCCATGAGATGGTCCGCCGCTTTGCAGAGCTTTGAAAAGATATCCTTTCCGGCTCTTGCGCCGCGCACCCCGTTGGCCAGGATTCCAAAGTGGCGTTCCCGATACTTGGTGTAAAGCGTTTCGATCAGTGTGTATGCATCGGCGATGGAAGCGGGGTCGGAATTGACCACGATGATCTTTTCCTGAGCGGCGAGATTGAAATAGAGGACCGTATCGGAGATTCCCGCGCCGGTGTCGATCAACAAGACGTCGATCTCTGTTTCAAGACCGTCGAGCATTTCCAGGAAAATGAGCTTTTGTTCGTCGGTGAAGCGAGTGAGCGTGCGCTTTCCGGAAATCGCGGGCAGGATCCTGATCCTGCCGGGTCCGGCGATCAATACTTCCTCCAGGGTCCTCCTTCCTTCCAGCACATCCCTGATGCTGTACTGCGGACTCAGGCCCAGGAGGACATGAATGTTGGCGAGGCCGAGGTCGCCGTCGATGATCAGCACTCTCTGGCCCAGACGGTCGAAAGCGATTGCCAGGTTGACGACGACGCTGCTCTTCCCGACGCCCCCCTTCCCACTGCTCACCGATATTGCGCGCACGGAACGACGGTCTTTGCAGGAAGCCTGGGACACCGCATTCTTCGATGCCGTTTTGAGCGCCCTGCGCATGCCGATCTTCACTGGTGGCTTCGCGTTGACCTTTTGCATCCCATCGTTCCAAACGGAGTGGAAAGCGACAAATCCCCCAGACCCTGCATCGGCCCTCCGGCAATCTCTTCCCTGGAAGCGATTGCCGGCCCGAATCACCGGGCCTTGAGGCGAACAACACCCTCCGGCTCGCGGACGATATCGGCGGCACAACCAACTCCCGGTCGTCCCGCAGACCGCTGCCGGTGTTTACACTTTCCTGGTTTTACGCTCTGTTATGTGAATTAGTCAGGTGCCGAAAAACCGACGCCCTCGCCCTATATCGCATGTCCCCGCAACAGGCATCCCGCCGCCTCCGCCGGGGTACTGCCGCTCCGCTCGTGCCGCATTTTTTTACAACTAGAACAATGAAAAATGTTTTGTGAGTTTGCCATAGGGATATTCACAAGGTGTGCCAATATGTGTGAAATATGGATCAAGTTTGCAGAAATAATGTCCGGAAATTCATTAAAAGTTGACAATAGACCTGTTTTTTCGCTTCGATGCACATTCAGCCGGAAAATAGGGATGCCGGTCCAAGCGCACTGTGGTGACCGGTGTCCTCGTGTCCGAAAAGGGTCCTAGGATTCCTATGGATGCAATTCCAGGCAATTGAGAAAACTCTGATACAGACATTCCAGTTTAATATTTGAAAAACCCGATGTATGGACATGTCGCTGCCGCGTCAATGCATTGACGCTGTCAGAATATTGACGTTTTCGAAGGGGGGAATGGTTGGGATCGCCGTCATTGAAATGACGGGAAAACCATGGCAGTGGGACGAATTCCGAGATGCAGAGCCGATTAGGAGTGATGAAAGCGATCGGCCGTCCTGTCTTGTGAATGGCGCCTGCCCCGGACGGGCGATGGGCGGGGGCTGAGCATGCCCGCGGGGATTCGAAGGGACGTCACGTTGCGATCAGGTATCCGTGAGGCAGCTTTCAGTGCGGGTTGAACCCCGACGGTAGGGATGTGTCAAACTTTCGACATCCCATGATCGAGGGCAGGCGGGAAGGGATGGCGTCCTTTTTCCCGGGCTGGTCGCCGCGGGTGGATGGTTTTGCCCGGACGGGGCGAGACTTCGCCAGGAGACGGTCACTGTTGGCGAAGAGGGCACTTGCCCGTGGGTTCGCATCTCTCCGGTGTGTCGGCAACACCATTGGCGACAATGTCGACCGGCGACGATCGGACAGGGGGTGAGAGGCGCATCGCTTCGGGTCCACGCAAGTGCACGTTCCGTGAGATGAAGCACGGTTCTTTGTGGGCCCGCGCCGCGTGCGTTGCAGTTTCGGATCGGGCATGCCCGTGCGGGCGGGTGGCGATTCAGGCGGAATCGCGCCGGTCGATGCGGCCGTTGGCTTCCAACAGGGGGAGGATGTGGTCGAGGATCCCGTTGATGAAAGCGCCGGAATCCGGGCTGCCGAAAGTCTTGCCCAAGTCGATGGCTTCGTTGATGGAAACCTTGGGGGGGATATCGAAGCAGAAAAGCATCTCGAAGACCGCAATCCTCAGGATGTTCCGGTCCACCAGCGACATGCGGGCCAGCCGCCAGTGTTCGGACGCGGACGTGATCATTTCGTCGATCCTGGCGCGGTGCAGGCTGACTCCCCGGACGATTTCCTCGGCGAAGGGTCTCACCTCCGCGGGGACGCGGTGTTTTTCATCGTCGTCAAACAGTTGATAATAAAGACCGAGTGCCTCTTCCGGAGGCAGATCGGCCATTTCCATCTGGTACAGCACCTGCAGTGCAATTTCGCGAGAACGCCTGCGTCGACCCATACTTACGCTTCACCCGTGTTCAGTCGGAATTCGGATGCGTGGCCACCCGTCCGCGCCTGAAGCGGAACGGCCCATGAAGACGGGAGGCTACGCTGAAGGGACCCGGCCCGTTTCAAGACATCTGCTTGATCAGGTTCGCCATTTCGATGGCGGCGACCGCCGCGTCCCATCCCTTGTTGCCCGATTTCGAGCCCGCCCGTTCGATGGCCTGCTCGATGGTGTCCGTGGTCAGAACCCCGAAGGAAATGGGCACCCCCGCTTCGAGCCCGGCGTGCGCGATGCCTTTGGAGACCTCATTGGCGACGTAGTCGAAATGCGGGGTCGCGCCTCGGATAACCGCACCCAGGCAGATCACCGCGTCGTAGCGCCCGGTCGAAGCCGCCTTCTTCGCAACCAGGGGAATTTCGAACGCACCCGGCACCTTGAATACGTCGATGTTTTTTTCTTCGGCGCCGCTTCTCTTGAGCGCGTCGAGCGCTCCGCCGAGGAGCCGTTCGCCGATGAAATCATTGAAGCGACTCACCACGATTCCGAACCTCAACCCCTGAGCCAGCAATTTCCCTTCATAGATTTTCATCGGGTTCTTCCTTTTGCGTGACGCAACTCATGATATGCCCCATTTTCGCGCACTTCGTGGTCAAGTACCTGATATTCTCTTCATTGGGCGGGATTTCCAGGGGGACGCGCCCCGTGACCGTGATCCCATATCCCTGCAACCCCACGATTTTCTTCGGGTTGTTGGTCATCAACCGCATCTTTTTAATGCCCAGGTCCACGAGCATCTGGGCGCCTATGCCGTAATCGCGCAAGTCGGGCTCGAAACCGAGCGCCACGTTCGCTTCCACCGTATCGTAGCCGTCTTCCTGGAGGGCATAGGCCTTGATCTTGTTCACGATGCCGATGCCTCGTCCTTCATGGTTGCGCATATAGAGGATGACACCCTTGCCTTCCCGTGCGATCTGGCCCATGGCAGACCGAAGCTGCCCGCCGCAGTCGCATCGAAGGGAACCGAACACGTCGCCCGTGAGGCACTCCGAATGAACTCTTACCAGGACTTCGTCCTGCGGAGTGAGATCGCCTTTGACCAGGGCGAGGTGACAATGCTCGTCGATCTCATTTGTGTAGGCAATCACCGTGAATTCTCCGCCGAAAGAAGTCGGCAGGTTGGCGACCGCCGCCCGATGGACGAAAATCTCGTTGGCCATCCGGTACCGGATCACGTCCGCAACGGTCACGATCTTCACGTCATGCTCGCGAGCGAAGACTTCGAGGTCGGGCATGCGGGCCATGGTCCCATCGTCTTTCATGACCTCGCAGATGACGCCGGCCGGCCTCATCCCGGCCAGGCGCGCGAGATCCACCGAACCTTCCGTTTGGCCGGTCCGTACCAGCACGCCCCCCTTTTTCGCCCGAAGAGGAAAAACATGCCCGGGGCTGACGATGTCCTCAGGCCTGACGTCGTCGGCGATGGCCGTGAGAATGGTGTGGCAGCGGTCCGCGGCGCTGATTCCCGTCGTAACGCCCTTCCTGGCTTCGATGGATACGGTGAAGGCCGTCTGAAACTGCGAAAGGTTATGGCTGACCATCATCGGCAGGCGCAACCGGTCGACCATTTCAGGAACAAGGGAAAGGCAGATCAGGCCGCGTCCGTACTTGGCCATGAAATTGATCGCTTCAGGGGTCACCATTTCGGCAGCCATGCACAGATCCCCCTCGTTTTCGCGATCCTCGTCGTCCACCAGGATGACCATCTTGCCCTGACGGATGTCCTCCAAGGCTTCAGGGATGGTTGAACAAGGCATCTAGAGAGCTCCTTTTCGAGAAGAAATGCAAATGCTCAGCGCGATGTGGATGCATCCGGACAGTCTTTATAACATTCGCTTTTGTCATTCTCAAGTTCCTGAAAGCAGGATGTTTTCACAACCCTGACAACGGCATGTTCGCGTTCTCTCGAGCGGTCCGGCTCCATATCCAGCCCGGATCCGCCGCTGTAGGGGCCGAATGGCGCCCGCTCGCGGGAGACAAGACGGCTGGAACCGCATTCGGATCACAAGAACCCGTGCCGACGGAGAAAATCTTCGTCGATGCCGCTTGAGTCGGCGGGCGTTCCGAGCTTCTCGGACCAACCTCCGAGCATCCGTTCGACGTATTTCCCGATGAGGTCGGTCTCGATGTTCACTTCGTCCCCCTTTTGCAGGTCGTCGATGGTGGTCTCAGCCGCCGTGTGAGGGACGATGTTCACGTCGAACCGCCCCCGGGAGCAACCGTTCACGGTGAGGCTTATGCCGTTCACGGCAATGGAGCCCTTGGCGATGACGTAGCGGGACAGCGCGTCGGGGAGCTCGAAGAAGAGCCGCCAGGACCGTCCTTCGCGGACCCGATCCCGAAGAATGCCTATGCCGTCCACATGGCCGCTCACGATATGTCCGCCGAGCCGGTCCCCCATGCGGAGGGCGCGCTCGAGGTTCAATCGCCTGCCCGGCTGTTTGGACCCCAGCGTGGTACGGCTCAGCGTCTCGGCGGAGACGTCGGCCGTGAAAGTGTCTCCCTGAAAACCGACCACCGTCAGGCATGCCCCGTCGACCGCGATGCTCTCCCCCAGCGAAAGCCCGCCCATGGAATACCGCGGCTTGATGACCATTCCGGCATCAACTCCGTGACGCTCCAGACGCAGCAGGATTCCCGTTCCTTCGATGAGTCCCGTGAACATGTGCTCTCTTCCCGGTCCATTCAGTAAAGGTGTTCGGTCAGTCTTCCGGACAGCATGACATCCTCTCCGAAACGCCTGACACGCACGTCGAATACGGGCACGGCGTCCGCCATGCGTTCGCGGGCCCTTCCCCGGATCATGGGAATTCCCGCCGGGTCGCCCAGAACCTTGGGGGCGTAGAAAAAGTGGAAATCATCCGCCAGGCCGTTGTCCAGAAAAGCGCCGAGCACCGTGGCGCCGCCTTCCACCAGCAGGCTGCAGAGTCCCTTCGATCCGAGTGCCCCGAGCAGTTCGGGGAGATGAATCCCTCCCTTGCCGGAAGACAGGCGCACCACCTCGGCGCCCGCATCCACGAGGGCCTCTTCCCTCGCGCGCGGGGCGTCCCATCCGCAGACCACCATGAGGGGGAATTGCGCGGCGGTGCGCACCAGGGCGCTTTCCAGAGGCAAGCGCAAGAGGGAATCGAGGACGATGCGCACGGGCTGACGGCAGGCGGGTCTTCGCCTGATTCTTGCGGAAAGCAGGGGATCGTCCGCGAGGGCCGTCCCGATGCCGATCAGGACCCCGTCGGAAACGCAGCGCAGGCGGTGTGCGAACTTCCTCGACCGCTCGTTGCTGATCCATTTGGAATCGCCAGACGAGGAGGCGATCGCTCCGTCGAGCGTGACCGCGGCTTTGAGGGTCACGTAGGGAAGTCCGGTGGTGACATGCTTGATGAAGGGCTGATTGAGCGCGCGGCATTCCTTTTCGAGAATGCCCGCATGGACCTGCAGACCATGAGACCTCAGAAAGGAAGCGCCGCCTCCCCGGACTCCCGGGTTGGGATCCTCCATGCCGATCACGACCCTGGCGACACCCGAATCGAGAACCGCCCGCGTGCACGGCGGCGTCCTGCCTTGATGATTGCACGGTTCGAGCGTCACGTACAAGGTTGCGCCTCTCGCTATTTCGCCCGCCCGCCGCAATGCGTTCACTTCGGCATGGGGTCCTCCGACGAATTCATGGAAACCTTCCGCGATCGTGGTTTTTCCACGCACGACGACCGCCCCGACCATGGGGTTGGGACTCGTGCGGCCGGCGCCTTTTGCCGCCAGGCGCAACGCCCGTTTCATGAAGAAGCGGTCCTCGGAGGAATCGTTTCGGCTCATGTTGAAATGCTCGCCTCTATCCGGGAGCGCGCGGAACAGCCCGTCTCCATGGTCGCGGGCGCGTCACGAAAACAGGGGAAACGCCGAACAGAACTCGGCAACCTCGGCCCGGAGCCGCGCCAGAGCCGGTTCGTCTCCCGCCGATTTCAGACCCCGGTGCATGAATCCGGCCACCGCTTTCATGTGATGGGGCAGAATTCCCCTCGTGGCCAAAGCCGCCGTCCCGATGCGGATACCGCTGGTGACCTGGGGTTTCTGCTGATCGAACGGGATGGAATTCTTGTTCACGGTTATTCCGGCCTTGTCCAGCGTCTCTTCGGCGACCCTGCCGGTCATGGCCTGAGGCGTGAGGTCGACAAGCATCAAATGATTGTCGGTGCCCCCGGAAACCAGCCGGTACCCCAGCGCCTTCAGCTCTTGCGCCAGGGCCGCGGCGTCGGCCACCACCCGCAGCTGGTATTCCTTGAAGGATGGCTGGAGTGCCTCGCGGAAGGCAACGGCTTTGGCCGCAATCACGTGCATCAGCGGGCCGCCCTGGATACCGGGAAAGATCTGGCTGTCGAGAAGCCTGGTGTAGTTCGAATGGGAAAGGATCAGCCCCCCCCGGGGTCCCCTGAGCGTCTTGTGCGTGGTGGAAGTCACGAAGTCGGCGTGCGGCACCGGGCTGGGATGAAGACCGGAGCAGACGAGACCTGCGATGTGGGCCATGTCGACCATGAGGTACGAGGCGATCTCCTTGGCGATTTGCCCGAAGCGGGCAAAATCGATGATGCGCGGATAAGCGCTGGCTCCCGCAATGATCAGTTTGGGGCGGTGCTCGCGCGCCAGTCGCGCAACCTGATCGAAGTCGATCTGTTCGGTGTCTTTCCGGACGCCGTACGACACGACGTTATAGAGTTTGCCCGAGAAGCTTACAGGGCTGCCGTGCGTGAGATGACCTCCCTGGCGAAGATCCATGCCAAGAACGGTATCGCCGGGCTGGAGGACGGCGAAGAATATGGCCATATTGGCCTGGGAACCGGAATGAGGCTGCACGTTCGCATATTCCGCGTCGAAGAGTTTCTTGGCTCTTTCCTGCGCCAGTCTTTCGGCCATGTCCACAAACTCACAGCCGCCGTAATATCGCTTTCCGGGGTAACCTTCCGCATATTTGTTCGTCAGGACTGAGCCCTGAGCTTCACGAACCGCCTCGCTGACGAAATTCTCGGAAGCGATGAGTTCCAACTTGCCTCGCTGTCTCTTTTCCTCCTCACAGATCACATCGGCAATTTCAGGATCGATGCGTTCGAGCGTGGACATGATCTTCCCTTCCCTGTGATGAATCCTATATAAATCTCAAACCCTTAAGGTTGAGCGCAAGGCGATGGGGCCACCCTGCTGCGAAAGGTGACGAAAATGGTCCGGACAAGCGTGTTAAATGTAACCTTGAACCGTCCCGCGGCATAGAGGGGCGCAAAGGTTTTTGCCCACATCGACCGGGGTTACCGCTCCCACGCCGTCGCACGCAGTCCGCCGCCGGGCGCGGGAGGGACGGAGGCCGAAGACGTGTCGGTATCAGGCATCCACCAGGCGGTCGATCAGTTCGATCCGCCGCTGATGGCGTCCGCCCTCGAAGGGCTCCCGAAGCCAGACGTCCACAATCTGCAAGGCCATGTCCAATCCCGTGAACCGGCCACCCATGCACAGAACGTTGCTGTCGTTGTGACGCCGGCTCATGATGGCCCCGTATGGCTCGTACGCCAGGACCGCCCGGATGCCGGAGACGCGATTCGCGGTCATGTTCATGCCGATGCCGCTCCCACAGACCAGAATCCCGCGGTCCGCCTCACCCCTGGCGACCGCCCGGGCCACTTTCATCGCATAGCGGGGATAATCCACCGATTCGAGGCTGTTCGTTCCCGCGTCCACGACCTCGTGACCGAGAGTTCCGAGGTGTGCGACGATCTTCTCCTTCAATTCGAAACCGCCGTGATCGCATCCCACCATTATCTTCATGACCCAAGCCTCTCCCGTGCCGGCTGATCCGACCGCCGAATTCATTTTCCGGTCCATCTGCGGAAAACCAGGGTGCCGTTGGTCCCGCCGAATCCGAACGAATTCGACATGGCCACTTCGATGTGTCCCGGCCTCGCCTGGTTGGGCACGTAGTCGAGATCGCAGTCGGGGTCCGGATTTTCGTAATTGATGGTGGGCGGCATGATCTGCCGTTCCAGTGTGAGCGCCGTGTAGGCGGCCTCCACTCCCCCGGCGGCGCCCAGCAGGTGCCCGGTCATGGATTTGGTCGAGCTGACCGCCATCTTCGAGGCGTGCGCTTCGAAAATGGTCTTGATGGCCTGCGTCTCATACTTGTCGTTGAGATCGGTGGACGTGCCGTGGGCGTTGATGTAATCGACCGCCGAGGGCTCGATGCCTGCGTCGTCCAAGGCCATCTGCATGCAACGCGCGGCTCCTTCGCCGTTGGGTGCGGGTGCGGCCATGTGAAAAGCGTCTCCCGTGGCCCCGAAACCGATGACCTCGGCATAAATTCGGGCGCCCCGCGCCAACGCCATGTCCAGCTCCTGCAGGATGAGCACCGCGGAACCTTCGCCCAGCACGAAACCGTCGCGGTCGCGATCGAACGGGCGGGAGGCTTTCTCCGGCTCGTCGTTGCGCGTCGAGAGGGCGCGCATGGCATTGAACCCGGCGACGCACAGGGAGGTTACGGTGGACTCGACTCCACCGGTGATCATGATGTCGGAGATCCCGGACCGGACCATGTGAAAAGCCTCTCCCACGGCATGAGTACCGGCGGCGCAGGCGGTCTGAATGGACAGGTTGGGGCCCTTGGCCCCGTGATAGATGGAGATCAAACCGGGAGCCATATTGCCGATGAGCATCGGAATGAAGAAGGGGCTGACCTTTCTCGGCCCCAGGTCCAGAAGGACCTTGTGCGACTCCTCCAGGGTCAGCAGCCCCCCCAGTCCGCAACCCATGACCACCCCGGCACGATGAGCGAGCTCGGGGGCAATTTCAAACCCGTCGTCTTCAAAGGCGAGCCGGGAGGCTCCCAGGCAGAGCTTGAGAAAAGGATCCATCTTGCGGAGCTCTTTCTTGGGGATGAAGTCTTCCGGATGATAATTCTTCACCTCTCCGGCGATTCTGGTCGCGTAGGCGCTTGCGTCGAAACCGGTAATCGCCCGGATCCCGGACTTCCCCCGGATGAGGTTCGTCCAGTTCTCTTCGATCCCCACACCCAGGGGTGACACAAGGCCGATTCCGGTGATCACCACGCGTCGATTCTTCCTCGATTCCATTTCCTTCTTCTCCATGACTTGTAGCGGGGCAAACGATCCGAACCGCGTACGAGCGGGTCCTTTCTCAAGAGGAGCTTTGCGCATCAGCCCATAAACATTCCACCGTTGACGTGAATGACCTGTCCGGTGATATATCCGGCCGCCTCGGATGCCAGAAAAACCACGGCGGCCGCGATGTCCTCGGGCGTGCCGCTACGTCCGGCGGGTATTTGCTGAAGCAGGCTTTGCCTGGCCGTCTCGGGCAATGCCAGCGTCATGTCGGTTTCGATGAAACCGGGAGCCACCGCGTTGACGGTAATGTTTCTCGACACCAACTCGCGGGCGATGGACCGCGTGAATCCGATCAGCCCGGCTTTGGCGGCGGAGTAGTTGCATTGGCCGGAGTTGCCGATCACTCCAACCACGGAGGTTACATTCACGATCCGGCCGTATCTCTGCCGCAGCATCTGCTTGACGACCGCCTGAGTGCACAGGAATGCCCCCCGGAGATTGGTGTCCAGCACTTCATCCCACTCCGAAGCCTTCATGAGAACGAGCAGGTTGTCGCGGGCGATCCCCGCGTTGTTGACCAGGACATCCACTCTGCCGTAGGTCTTGATGATTTCCTTGAACGCTTCCTTGACCGAATCCGCATCCGCGATATTGAAACGGTGCAGGTGGGCGGAGCCTCCCCGGGCGGCGACCGCGGCCGCCGTCTCCTCGGCGGGTCCGGGGCTGGCGTTGTAGTTGACGATGATGTCATACCCCGGTCGAGCCAGCGCCACGGCGATGCCTCTGCCGATTCCCCTGCTCGCGCCGGTCACGACGGCAACGCGCTTTTCGCTCATTCCTGTACCCTTTCCAATCGATATGGATTCACGGTGCCGGCGGCCGGCGCATCGCGGCCGGGCCCACATCGGCCAGGCCGCCCTGTACAACCTTCCCGAGGCCGCGCCGATCGTTTCAACATCTCCCGGAACGTCCGGAACCCGAACCGACTTTCAATAGCATGCATGCGATTCGGGGTCAAACCTACACTTTTCACATCACCCCCGAGCGCGGGGAGGACGGCACAACTTCCCCCCGAAGTGAATCAACCAACACACATCACCCCCGAGCGCGGGGAGGACGGACCGGAGATCGATGGGCATTACCGAAGTCCAGGGGACCTCGGCGAAGGGACGCTAACCGCTTTCCCCTCGTTCGGTCCTTATCCGCTTGATGAACTCGGGAACGAATTCGAAAAGGTCGGCAACGACTCCGAAAGAGGCCACATCGAAGATGGGAGCCTGAGGGTCGCGGTTCACCGCCACGATGATCCTGGAGCCTTGCATGCCGACCACGTGCTGGATCGCCCCTGCCAGGCCCACGGCCATGTAAAGGATGGGGGCCACGGTTCGACCGGTTTGTCCCACCTGGTGCGACGGCGGGATCCAGCCTTCCTCCACGGCCCCGCGCGACGCTCCGACCGCACCGTTCAAAAGGCCGGCGAGGTCTTCGAGCAGCTTGAAGCTTTCGGGTTTTCTCAATCCACGACCACCCGAGACAATGACGTCCGCTTCGGTCAGTTTGGCCGTTTTGTCCGCCTCGGGGATCACCTCCAGCACCTCGACCCTGCTACGCAGCCACTCTTCGGGTGCGGTCACGAGCTCAACACTTCCCTTGTGTCCCGGAACGGGCACCGGCTTCATGACTTTGGGCCGGACCGTCGCCATCTGGGGACGGCTGTTGGGACAGACGATCGTGGCCATGACGTTGCCGCCGAACGCCGGCCTGGTTTGCAGCAGCAGGCCCTCCTCACTGATGTCCAGGTCGGTGCAGTCCGCCGTCAACCCCGTTCTGACGGATGCCGCCACGCGCGGAATGAAGGAGCGGCCTATGCTGGTCGCCCCGGCGAGAAGGATCTCCGGACGCTTGCGGCGGATCAGTTCCACCAGGATATTGGCGTAGGTGTCGTCGCGGAAGCTGGCCAACTCCGAATGGTCGACCACGTAAACCACGTCGGCGCCATAGGAGATGAGCTCCTCCGAGAGCGCACCGTCCAGCCGGTGCCCCAGCAGCACGGCCGCCAGCGGAACGCCGCGTTTGTTCGCCAGGACCCGACCCGCGCTCAGCAATTCGTGGCTGACCTTGTGGATGGTTCCGGAGCGCCATTCGGCAAAAACCCATACGCCGCTGTATGCGGCGATGTCGGCGGCGGGGCCGGTGCCCACCTGCGGAAGCGAGAGCGCGCCGAATTCGCACGTGTCCACACACATGCCGCACAGCGAACAGTCGTCGGAGATTTCGATTTCAGTTTCTTTCAGAGAAATGGCCCCCATGGGGCATACATCGGTGCACACGCCGCAGACGGTGCATTTCTTTCGATCGACGATGGCTTTCATATCCCTGGTACCTTGGCCTGTTTGAGGTGTCGATAAAGCTGCTCAGCCTGTTCCTGCACGGTGCCCGAAAGTTGGATGCGGTTGGTGCGGCGCGGAGGGCTGAAAACGCGGACCACCTGGGTGAAGGAGCCGCAGAGCCCGACGGAATTCGGATCGAGGCCCAAATCCGCGGCGCCCCAGACGGGGATTTCAGCCTTTTTCGCGCGCATTTTGTGCCGCAGCGAAGGCACCCTGGGCTCGCCCATTTCCTTTATGACGGTGATGAGCATCGGGATGGGCAATTTCCAGACTTCGACGCCCTCGTCCGTCTGCCGGGCCACCTTGAAATGGCGCTCGTCGAGCTTCTCCACGCTCTTGACGTAAGTGGCGTAGGGAAAATCCAGAAGCGCGGCCATCTCAGGACCTACCTGGGCTGTATCGCCGTCCACCGCCTGCTTGCCGCAGATGACCAGGTCCACGTCGCCGATCTTGCGTATGGCGGCGGAAAGCGTGGTGGCGGTAGCCCACGTGTCGGACCCCGCGAACGCCCGGTCACTCAACAAAACGGCGTCGTCCACCCCCAGGGAAAGGGTGTCGCGCAAGGCCTCACCCGCCTGCGGGGGGCCCATCGTGACTGCGGTGACCGTCGCCCCGAGCTTGTCTTTCAGCTGCAGGCCGGCTTCCACCGCGAACAGGTCGAACGGATTGATGATGCTTTCCACTCCCTGGCGGACCAAAGTGTGGGTGTCAGGGTCTATCCTGACGTTCTTCGTATCGGGAACCTGCTTGATGCATACGACGATGTGCATGGATATCGGATTCCTCTTATTTTCGGGGCTAGAAGAATGACTCCTTCAGCCTGCTGTATTCCTTGTTCAATTCCTGCCCGATGATGTTGCGCTGGATCTCGTTGGTTCCTTCGTAGATCTGGAGGATTTTGGCGTCCCGCATCATCTTTTCCACGGGATAGTCCTGCATGTAGCCGTATCCTCCGAGAATCTGCACGGCCTCGGTGGCTGCGTAGAGCGCCGCATCGCCGGCGAACACCTTGCACATGGCGGCCACTTTGCTCGAATCGGGCGGGTCGGTGTCCATATAGCGGGCCGCGGCGTAGATGAGCGCACGCGCGGCTTCCGTTTTGATGGCCATGTCGGCGAGCTTGTGCTGGATCGCCTGGAAGCTGATGATGGGTTTCCCGAACTGCATTCTCTTGCGGGCATATTCCACGGCGATGTCCAGAGCGCCCTGGGACAATCCGACGCCGAGCGCTCCAATCCCGGGGCGCGACTTGTCGAAGGTTTTCATGGCAACAATGAAGCCTGTGCCTTCCCTGCCGATCAACCGTTCCTTTGGAATCCGGCAGTCCTGGAACACCAGTTCCCGGGTGGCCGAGGCGCGTATGCCGAGCTTCTTTTCTTTCTTGCCGAAAGAGAATCCGGGATCGTCTTTTTCCACGACGAAGAAGCTGGCGCCCCTGGGGCCCTTGGAACGGTCGGTAATGGCGAGCACGGAGTATATTTCCGCCTCTCCGCCATTGGTGATCCACTGCTTGGCCCCATTGAGAATATAGTGATCGCCGTCGCGCACCGCGGTGGTTTGTATGCCGGATACGTCGCTGCCCGCTCCGGATTCGGTCAGACCGAAAGCCGCAAGGCGTTTGCCCGAGGCGATATCGGGAAGGTAGGCCCGCTTCAGCGCCTCGCTCCCGAAAAGAAGGATCGGGTAGGCCCCCAGGCCGCTGGCCGCAAAAGAAGTGGCGATGCCGATGCACGCCTCGGCAATCTTTTCGATGGCGAGGCAGTTTTCAAGAATGCCGCCCCCAAGCCCTCCATACTCTTCAGGAATATATAGACCGAACAGGTCGGCCTGTGCGCATATCTTCATGACTTCCCATGGGAACTCTTCCTGTTCGTCCAGTTGCGCCCGGACCGGCCTGATTTTCTCACGCGCGATCTGGCCCGCCAGTTCCTGGATCATGACCTGTTCTTCAGTCAAGAAATAATCCACGATGGTGCTCCTTTCCTCCGGCCCATGGCCACGGGGGCAAAAGCATGGGAGTGAAGCCGTGATTGGTTCTATCGATGGGCAAATCCCCACTTGTCTTTGAGTTGGTCGATCATCAGCAGGGTATTCTGGTGTCTCAACTCGGTCAGTGCCCCATCCTCCTCGACGATCCCCGCAAGACGTTCGAACACCCTTGCTTCCTGCAGCCGGCAGGCCAGCCGGATGGCGTTGGCAATGGCTGTGGCCCGGGATCGTCCGTGCGCCGCCACCACCGTCTTGCGGATCCCGAGCAGGGGCGCGCCACCCACGAATTCGTAATGATAGTCCCTCCGAAACCGTTCCAGGATCCGTCCCGCCCCTCGGGAGAAGTCCGGGCCGTCGTGATTTGCCAGGGATGCCAGGAAGCGGCAGACCGTTTCGGAAAACCCCTCGTACATCTTCAACAGCACGTTTCCGACGAAGCCGTCGCATATCACCGCATCGACCTTTCCGGCAAAGAGGTCGTTGGGTTCCACGTTGCCCGTGAATTCGAGACTGCATCGTTTCAAGAGGGCGAAGGCGCGCTGGACCGCCCTGTTGCCCTTGGCCGGTTCATGCCCGATGTTCAACAGTCCGATGCGCGGGCGGTTCAAGCTCTCCTCGATCTTGAGATAGCAATGCGCGAGCACGGCCGACTGGGCCAGATGAATGGCAGTGGCTTCCGCGTGCGCTCCCGCATCGAGCAACAACAGTTTTCCGGAGGGGGTGGGCAAGGGCACCGCCATGGCAGGACGCCGTAGTCCAGGGATCAATCCCACCAGGTGCCTTGCCGCCGAGACGACGGCCGAGCTGTTTCCGGCGCTCACGACGGCATCGACTTCGTTCTCGGCCAAGAGGCGCATGGCTATGGTCAAGGACGCTTCCCGCTTCCTGCGAAGGGCCATGGGCCCGGCCTCTCCCATGCCAATGACCTGCGGGGCGTGAACCACTTTCAATGAGGTGCTGTCACCGGAGTGAGCCAAAAGACTGGAGAGTCGTGCTTCGTTGCCGATCACGAGGATATCGGCGGAGCATTGCGGTCCGGCCAGGAGCGCCCCTTCAATGAGCGCTTCGGGGGCATGATCCCCGCCCATGGCATCCACCGCAATCTTCATAAACCAGACCTTCCGACGACGGACCGCTCTGCCTATTCTTCCTCAAATTCCAGTACCGCTCGATCCCGGTAGTAGCCGCAGGCCGGGCAAACCCGGTGAGGCAGGCGCATTTCGTTGCACTGCGGGCACTTGGCCAGGGCAGGGCCGCTCAGGGCCAGATGGGCACGCCTTTTGTCGCGCCTGCCTTTGGATGTCTTTCTTTTAGGTACTCCCATTTCGATTCTCCTTGGAAACCTCGTCCGATTTGCAATCCCGCGTGAACTTCACGCGCGTGAAGGTGCGGCGGTTGTTTGACGTCCCTCCCCCCCGGCTCCCGGATGTCTCCGCAATCCGTTGAAAGGATGCAAAGAATCCCGCTGGTGCGGGATTCCGGTGCTCCTTACGAGCGAGGAGGACTGATACGAAAGACCCGCGACGGCGCGGGCCGGTTGTTTCGATTGTCTTTCGCCCCTATTCTTCCCTCCAGCCCGGCAGCCGCGACTTGATGGCCTCGAGCCGGGAAAAGGCCGAAGGCTCCTTCTCCATCGCGCAGCGGCATTCCTCGTCGTTCAGATTGACCCCGCACCGGGGGCAGATGCCGCGGCAGTCCTCGGAACAAAGCACCTTGAACGGCAACGCCAGGAAGATCTGTTCGGCCACCAGCTGGTCGATCTCGATGATTTGACCGTCGAAGAATTCGAAGTCGAGCTCTTCGCCTTCCAGCTCGAGTTCCTCCTCCTGAGGAGCCTTTTCTTCCTCGAGGAGGAAGACGTCCACGGTTTCATCCATGGGCCACTGGAAAGGTTTCAGGCAGCGATGGCAACCCAGCCGCAAGACCCCCCCGATGGTCCCCGTGATGCGGATGTGGTCGATTCTTTTCTGAATTTCAAGGTCCACATTGACCGGCCGCACCAGCTCGATCTCGAAAGGATCTTCCGGAGGCAGGAACTGGCGCAGGTGGTCTTCATCCCAGTGGAAATGAAGAAACCTCCCCGATTCCGGTATTTCATCGACTCGAATCCGCATGCCGCTTCCCTTCAGGATGTCGAAACAATTTAGTATACAGATCCGTGTCAAGTTGTCAATCAATTTGACAGGTCATCATCCCGAAGAGGCCGATGCCCATTACATGGGCCGCGCCACCTTGCTCACCAGTTCCTCCCCGACGGCGGAAAAAACCTTGCGCCATCCCCCGATCGAGATCCCGCCGTGACCGAGGGAAACGCTCTGCTTCGATTCGGCCGATGCGATCACCCGGTCGCCTTCCTTGAGCTCGCATTTGGCCACGAGCACGGTGTTTCCCCAATAGGGCACCAGCATTCCTCTTGCAACGGCGCTCCCCTTTTTGTACTTCACCACCTGTGCTTCGATGGTGAGCGGTGGGTTGGGGGAATCCGGAGTCCAGAACATGCCCCGCTTTTTCAACGCATCGTCGAGGCCGCTCCAGAGCAACCCGATCACGTCCACGTCAAACAGTTCCCCCGTGTTGTTGGAAACGTCGACCACCCTGATCTTGGTCGGAGAATTCGGGGGAGGCCCGGTTGCGGTCGATGCCGCCGGTTCCTTGGACGATCCGCACGCACACAGGGAAAGCAGTACCAGACAACATGCCAGAACACGGATGACGCTTTTCATGCTTCCATTCCCTCCAGCCGGATGGTTCAGCAGCGTTCTGAAATCCCAATTTCGTTCAGCCTGCCCGATGCAGGCAGGCCGTCCTTTTCGTCAGGCGTTGCGACATACTGCCAGATGAGTGCCGAATGAGCAAGATTTCTGTTGCGCAACGACCGGTTTTTCAAATGATTCCGCGAAGCGCCGAGCGGCCTGGAGCTTTGCGCGGCAGCGCGTGATTGAGTTTAAACCTGTCCTGTGTTAAGCATTATTGCCCGGTTTTCGGCTGAAAGCCGAAATTTGGCGGTGCATACGGCAGGATGGAACGAAACATCCGGAGTGCAAGGTGTTTCCCCCCTCCTGCAAATCCGTTTCATACCGAGGTGCGTTCAAGATTACGCAACACCGGCATGGCGGGAAGTGACGCGGGCGCGGGATAGACCCCGCCCCTACGGACCGACAGGCCGGTCAGACGTACAAGGGGAGGGCTTTATGCCCTCCCGCCCAATGCTGTCATCTTGTACGTAATTGCCCATGGCGCCGGCGACACCCGTGCAGCATGAAGACAGACTCACATGGGAGTCCATTTTCTGAGTAACCTTGTATCAATCCAAGCGGCAATCGGCATATTTCAAGGAGAACATGGTTTATGGAGCCCGTAATCACTCGATTCCCGCCAAGCCCGACCGGGGATCTGCATATCGGAGGGGCGAGGACGGCCTTGTTCAACTGGCTCTTCGCCCGCCATTTCGGCGGCAGCTTCATTCTTCGCATTGAAGACACCGACCTCGTCCGGTCGACGGAAGCGTCCATCAAGGCCATTCTCGATGCCATGGAATGGCTTTCCCTGGACTGGGACGAGGGACCGCACTATCAAACGAAACGGCTCGATGTCTACAAGGATTACCTGCAAAGAATGGTCGACGGCGGTGCCGCCTTCTATTGCGACTGCGCGCCCGACGATCTCGAACGACGGCGCAAGAACGCCATGGCCGAGGGGCGAAAGCCCAAGTACGACGGCAGGTGCCGGGATCGCGGGCTCGGTCCCGGGCCGGACAGGGTGCTCCGGTTCCGGTGTCCGGATTCGGGCACGACGGTGCTCAACGATATCATCAAGGGACCGATTTTTTTCGAGAACGCCGAACTCGACGATCTCGTCCTCCAGCGCAGCGACGGCATGCCCACCTACAACTTCGCGGTGGTGGTGGATGACGTCACCATGAACATCACCCACGTCATTCGCGGGGATGACCATGTGAACAACACCCCGCGCCAGATCCTCATCTACCAGGCTCTCGGTGCCAGGCTGCCGTATTTCGCGCATGTTCCCATGATCCTGGGCGAGGATCGGGCCCGCCTGTCCAAGCGCCACGGGGCCACTTCGGTGATGGCCTACCGGGACATGGGGATCCTTCCCGAAGCGCTGATCAACTACCTGGTCCGACTCGGCTGGTCTCACGGAGACCAGGAGATCTTCACCCGGCGGGAACTGATCGAAACCTTCAGCCTGGAAAACGTCGGCAAATCCGCCAGCGTGTTCAACCCGGAGAAGTTCTTGTGGCTGAACGCCCACTACCTGAGGGAAAGGAGCCCGGAGGCGCTGGTTCCCCTGCTGCAGCCGTTCCTTGCCGCGAAGGGCTATCCTGCCCGCTCGCCCGAATACCTGGCCCGCGCGATTCCGACGCTGCAGCCCAGGGTGCGGACGCTGGTCGAGATGGCGGAGCAGATGCGGTTCTACCTGGTGGATGATGTGGAATACGATCCGGAGGCGGCCCGAAAATTCCTGGTTCCCGCCATGCGCGAACCCTTCAATCGGCTTCTTGGGGAGCTGGCCGCACTGGACGGGTTTTCCCACGAGCGCCTGGAAGCGGTTTTTCAGCAGATCGTGTCGGAACTTGGACTGAAGCTGGGAAAGGTCGCCCAGCCCGTTCGAGTGGCCTTGACGGGGGGGACGGTGAGCCCCGGCCTGTTCGAGATCATCGACGTTTTGGGCAAGGACGCGGTGCTCAAGCGTCTGAACAACGCATTGCGGTTCATCGACCGGCAGGCAGGCTGACATCCGGCCGGCCGAGCCGCGGTGTCGATGCCGGGAAGCCGCGGGGACCGTTATGTGATACGGATTGCGTTCAAAATGATACTCTAAAAGCGTGGGGGACGTATCCCCCACACCCCCTCGCCGCTTCGCGGCTCCGTGTGGCGCTGCTGCGGCGGCCTTCGGCCAGTCGCCGACAGCGCCGAGCGCTCGGCCTCACGCGCTTGCGCGTGTGGCCGAAACTTGGGGGGTGCGGGGGAATCATTCCCCCGCTCTTTTGTGCTTGAAAGATCCCTCTTGCACGCAACTTCGTATGAAACACGGGAGGCAGGGTTTCCTTCCCCCCGCCCGGCGCGCGGGCCTCAGGCCGGATTCGGCGTGGCCGATCAAGTCGTAATCTTCCCCCCGAGGGACTCAGTGAATGGAGCTGTCCGGGGCCAGTTTGTGCCAGAGAAGAAAGGACGCGTCCTTGACGGCTTCGAGCATGAGGCGTATGGAACGGGCAAGGTCCGCCCGGCCGCTTCCCCTGGTGATCTGGTAGTTCACGATCTTGGCCTGGTACCTCTCCGACACGCCGTTCAGAGTCTTCATCCCCCGGGCGTCCTTGGAAAGATCGATGCCGTGGGAAAACAGGAAGTTGAAGACCTCTCCCCCATCCGTCACAAGGAATAGATCCTCCCGCTCGCCGACCGTTCGCACAAAGATCTCGATGCGTTCATTGTTGGGCAGGCGCCAGTCCGTGGCGATCAGAAAACCGGTACCCGTGGAAGTGACCTCCCACTCGGACGTCATTGCCTGCTCCATCAACTGCTCCAGTTCCTTTGCATTCATGTTCCGGCCACCTCCGGAAAGATTGTCCGCGCACAGCAACGCTGTTCTCTGAAATGACCTGAAAGCTCGACGTCGGTCGAGCTCCCGGGGAATTCACGAAAGTTCGATCCACACTTCATACATGAAATCGCGAACTGGATCAACCGGCTCCATCGGGTCAGGCCGCTTCTTTTCCAGCGATCCGCACATGCCCGCCACCCGACTCGCCGGGCCGGTTCATGAGATCGTGCATCCCTCACGCCGGCGCGCCCCCCCCGGCGCAAAGGGATTCCAAGGTCCTCGCCGTGCCGGGGGAGATCCGACCATCACAGCGGCGAAATTCCGGCCCATGACGAGAGTGTCGGTTTTGTTGCAATCGGAGGCTCCGCAGCTATGAAATGAACAAAAAGGTTCCAAAATTTGATCCGTTTCAATGAGATCAAACCCCCGGTCCGCCCGGATGAATCGCGCCGGATGTTGACGGCAGGATTCTTCGTTCGAAACAAATAATCTTTTACAATCAGCACGTTAGCTCCGCATTGACGAGGGCTTCAACGCGCTGTGCGGTCTTCTCGATGCATGCGCCGAGGCGTCTTCGACCTCCAATGGCAAGCTTCCTGCTATTTGCCACTTCACGGGTGAAATCGAACCCGGTTCGGATGAAGTGTGCGGTCTTCATTCGTCTTCCGCGTGACGGGGTTTTCTTCGGGCATTCAACGAGGGGCTGAAAAAAATGAAAAAGCTGAGGTCGAGAGGGGTTGGCGCACTACTGGTTTTCTTCGCTGCATTCATGGGGTTGGTGTGCGGGACTGCGCCGGCGGGAGCCGTCGAACAGGGCGCCTGTGAGGACGTCAAGCTGACGGGAAGCGGGTCGGTCGATTTCCTCAGCCAGTATATCTGGAGGGGGTATGCGCTCAGCGCGGGCAGCGCGGTCATGCAGCCGTCGTTCACGCTGGGCTCGCATGGCTTCTCATTCAACGTGTGGGGCAATTTCGACACTGCCCAGGAGTTGTTCTCGCACGGAGCGAAGTGGAACGAGACCGATTTCACGGGTTCCTACTCGCGCGAGCTTTTCCAGAATTTCACGGGAACCGTGGGGACCATCTACTACAATCTGCCCAACGGCCGGTTCGACGCGCTGGAAGTGTACGGCGGGGTTTCGTACGCCTTTCCGTGGTTCACGGTTGGATTCACGACCTATCGCGAAGTGACCCACACGCCCGGGTGGTGGATGCAACTGGACGTCTCGCGCAATTTCCCGCTTCCGTGGTGCGGAATGAGCGTCGACCTGGGGATGACTTTCGGGTACCTGGTTCTGCTCGACGACGACACGCTGGTCCATCCCTCGGGCAGGCTGGATTCCTACTCCGCGCTCCATTCCGGGACGCTGAACGCCGGCCTGCGTATCCCGGTTCTCAAGTGGTTGACGCTCACTCCCAAGATCGGCTTCGCGTATCCGCTCACAGGCGAAGCGGAGGACATCATCGAGGCGAATTCCTGGGACGGCGAGTCCACCCACGTGTTCGGCGGTCTGAACATCGCCGCGGCGTTCTGATTCCGGGTACGGACCGACATGCCGGTCATACGTAGGGGTGGGCTTTATGCCCGCCCGACGCCGGCATTTTCAATGCAACGCGGTCTCACGCCACGTCGCAACGCCGCTACGAATGAGTTGGTGGAAAAGCGGGGAGTCGTTCCTCCGCGGGCGACGGGTTGAGATCGTCGGGATGAGCGGCTTAGCGTCTGCGGGCGGAAGTCGGCCGCCGCAAGGAGGAGGCTTTCGTGGCGCCGTGGCGCCGTTGCGTGAGGCGATAGGAGGCCTGGGGTGAGCCTCGAAATCATGCTCATTGACGGAATGCGGCCTGGCGGACACCGGCCGGATGGCGTCGATATTGCTCCGGTATGGACGATGAGCCGTCGGGCGGGAGAAACCCCGCCCCTTGCACGGACCGATGTGCGGGTCAGACCTGGCGGTAGGGGACGCGGGTGGGGATAAACCTTGCCATTACGGACTGTTACGCGGATCATACGTAGGGGCGGACTTTATGCCCGCCCGGCCGATGCCGGCATTTTCAACGCAACGCGGTCTCACGCCACGTCGCAACGCCGCAACGAATGAGTTGGTGGAAAAGAGGGGAGTCTATTTCCTAAGGCAATTGCCTTATTTCGCTTTCTCGGCTTTCTTGTACTTGACCGCCTGCCCCTTGGCGTCGGTCAGCGTCAGCGTGTCTCCGGCGACCTCCGCCCCGACCACAACCGTTCCCAGTCCTCCCAGGTTGAGCTGCAAATGTTTTGCGTCAAGCACGGTGTACGGAGCGGTCACGGAAGTCTCCCCGCTCACCAGGATCACCGTGCCCTTGGCGGTGAATTCGACCGTTTCGGCGCCCTCGATCTTCTGCCATTTTCCCGCCAGGTCCCAGCCTTGCTTGAGAGAACACGACGCGAGAGCGCACAGAACACACAGGGCAATCAGGATACGAACCGTTTTCATTGAATCTCCTCCATGGATTGTGGTTTGAAGAGTGGAAAGAAACCGGGTCGCGGATGGCGTTTTGCTGCGGGGGCGATCCGCGCATGCGGCCTCCTCTCCGGAACCGCCCGGATGCGTTCGTGCGCGGGTGAGGGGGGTGGATTGTCGCAGACGGGCGGTCAATGACGGATGATCCCCGTTTACACTTTTTCGGCGTCGGTGTCCATCCGGAAGTCCGACGCGGCGGACGACTTCGGGGCGAGAACGCCTCGATCCTTCCGGGGGTGCCGCCTTGTTCGGGATCCGGCTTTGAGAGGGCGGGAGTTTCGTGAGGATTTACCGGCGAAGGCATATAGGATATAAAACAATTTTCCCCGGGAAGGGACACGATCGGAGTTCGAGCGGGACCCGGGACCCGGGGCGCGGGAGCCGGGGCGGCCTTGAGGCACCGACGGGCGGTGCCCCCGCCATTGATCATTCCATCAACTTAGTTCAGGATACCTGGTGTCTATGACGAAAATAAGGAATTTCAGCATCATCGCTCACATAGACCACGGAAAATCCACGCTGGCGGACCGGTTGATACAGCGTGCGGGCCTCGTGACCGACCGACAGTTCCGGGATCAGATTCTCGATAACATGGATATCGAGCGGGAACGCGGGATCACCATCAAGAGCCAGACGGTCACGCTGCCGTACCGGAGCCGCAGCGGCGAAGAAGTCGAGCTCAACCTGATCGATACCCCGGGGCATGTGGATTTCTCCTACGAGGTGTCCCGCGCCCTGGCCTCCTGCGAGGGGGTCCTGCTGCTGGTGGACGCTTCGCAGGGAGTGCAGGCGCAAACGCTCGCAAATCTCTACGCCGCCATGGAACACGATCTTACGATCATTCCGGTGATCAACAAGATCGATCTGCTTTCGGCCGACATCGAAAACACCAAGGCGCAGATCGAAAGCGAGCTCGGTCTGGATTCGAGCCAGGCGGTGCTGTGTTCCGCAAAGGAGGGCAGGGGGATCGACGACGTTCTGGAGGCCGTCGTCGAGCGGATCCCGCCCCCGTCCGTGAAGCTCGATGCCCCGCTTTCCGCCCTCATTTTCGACGCGCACTACGACTCCTTTCGGGGCACTATTGTGGCCTGCCGCGTGTTTGACGGGGCGGTTCGTCCCGGGGACGTCATTCGCTTCATGTCCAACGGGGCGACGTACAAGGTGGAGGAAGTCGGCATCTTTCGGTTGTCGAGAGAGCCCAAGAAGGAGTTGCGGGCCGGAATGGTCGGGTACGTCATATCGGGCGTCAAGACGGTGAGCGACACGAGGGTGGGCGACACGATCACCCTGGATTCCAACCCGGTCCCGGCGCCTCTTCCCGGTTTCAAGGAAGTCAAGCCCGTGGTGTTTTCCTCGATTTACCCGATCTCCTCCGACGACTATCTCTCCCTGGCCGATTCCCTCGAGAAGTACAAGCTCAACGACGCCGCCCTGATCTACCAGAAGGATTCATCGGTCGCCCTGGGGCAGGGGTTTCGCTGCGGCTTCCTGGGACTGCTGCACCTCGAGATCGTTCAGGAGCGCCTCGAACGCGAATACGACCAGTCCATCATCATGACCTTCCCGAGCGTGCAGTACGTGCTGACCCTCGAAGACGGCAGCACGACGATGGTCGACAACCCGCAGTATTACCCGGATCCCATCAGGATCCGAACTTCGGCCGAGCCCTACATCAAGGCCTCGATCATTATTCCCGAACGGTACATGGGCGCCGTGATGAAACTGTGCCTCGACAAGCGCGGAGTGAACCCGCGTTTCAACTACCCGACCCCCGGGCGGATCGAGATCTCCATGGAAATGCCTCTGGCCGAGGTGGTTTTCGATTTCTACGACAAGCTGAAGACGGTCACCCAGGGATACGGCTCCTTCGACTACGACCTGATCGAACACCGGGTGAGCGACCTGGTCAAGCTCGACATCCTGGTGAACGGCGAGAAAGTCGATGCCCTGTCGCTGATCGTCCACCGGGAACGCGCTCGGGAATGGGCCGTGCAGGTTTGCGACCGGCTCAAGGAGGAAATCCCCCGGCACCAGTTCAAGATCGCCATCCAGGGTGCCATTGGAGGGAAGATCATCGCGCGGTCCACGGTCAACGCCTTTCGCAAGGACGTGACCGCGAAGTGCTACGGCGGCGACATCAGTCGGAAGAGAAAGCTGCTCGAAAAACAGAAGAAAGGCAAGAAGCGGATGAAAATGGTGGGGTCCGTGATGATCCCCCAGAGCGCCTTCGTTGCCGTCCTGAAAGCCGACAATGAATAGCGTCGAAGCAGCCGGCCTGTACGTTCACATTCCCTTTTGCCGGTCGAAATGCCCCTATTGTGATTTTTATTCCACGACGTCCCTGGAGCTCCTGTCGCTCTGGCTGGAAGCCGTTGTAAAGGAAATCGACGGATACCGGGGCCGGTTCGCGTCCTTCGATTCCCTCTATCTCGGCGGCGGGACCCCCTCGCTCGTCGATGCGGCCCACCTGGGAGCGCTCATCGACCATCTTCGTCGTGCTTTTTCCTTTTCCGACGACACGGAAATCACTTTCGAAGCCAACCCGGACGATATCACCCCCGAAAGGCTCCGGGAGGTTCTCGACCTCGGGGTGAACCGGATCAGCCTCGGAGTGCAGTCCCTCGACGAAGGTGAGCTCCGCCTCCTGAAACGAAGGCACACCGCCCTGCAGGCGGAAGAAGCCCTGGCTCTCATCCGGTCCGCCGGTTTCGAGAACGTCGGCATCGACCTCATCTACGGTCTCCCGGGGCAGACCGTGCCGGGATGGCTGAAGACCCTCGACCGGGCGCTCGGGTTCGGCCCCGAACATCTGTCGTGCTACCAGATGACCTACGAGGAAGGAACCCTTTTCGGGAAGAAGCTCAAACAAGGGAAGATGCGCGCCCTCGGCGAAGACGTGGAAAGAGCGTTCTTTCTTCGGACTTCGCGATTCCTGGAAAAGCGCGGGTACCTGCACTACGAAATCTCGAATTTCGCCCGGGGGCCGGAATTCTTCTCGCGGCACAACCGAAAGTACTGGCGCCGCGTCCCCTGCCTCGGGCTTGGGCCGTCGGCGCATTCCTTCAACAATGATTCGAGGTGGTGGAACGTGAGGTCGGTCTCGGACTACGCGCGCAGGCTGATGTCCGGGCAATCGCCCGTCGCCGGTCGCGAGAGCCTGACCCCGGAGCAGGTTCAACTGGAGCGGCTCTCCCTCGGGTTGAGGACCCGCGACGGCGTTCCGCTGGAGACGCTTGCTTCGTGCGCGGATTCCAGCGGGGTTCTGACCCGCCTGAGCGATTCGGGATTGATCGAGATCAGGGGCGGTTCCGTCGTGCCGACCAGGAAGGGGTTCCTGGTTGCCGATGGGCTTGCCCTGTTGTTCTGATACGGATTTGCGCTCAAAATGATACTCTAAAAGCGTGGGGGACGTATCCCCCACACCCCCTCGCCGCTTCGCGGCTCCGTGTGGCGCTGCGGCGGCGGCCTTCGGCCAGTCGCCGACAGCGCCGAGCACTCGGCCTCACGCGCTTGCGCGTGTGGCCGAAACTTGGGGGGTGCGGGGGAATCATTCCCCCGCTCTTTTGTGCTTGAAAGATCCATCTTGAACGCAACTGCCCGTGGCGCCGGCGTCACCACAAGGCATGAAAACAGACTCACACGGGAGTCTATTTTCTAGGTAACTTCGTATGACGCAGCGGCGGGCAGGGCGGGAGCGCCGGGGATGCCGCCGTCGCGAAAGAAGCGCAAGGTTCGGAAAGTCCAGGGTGTCGGGCGTCCGGCAGGGGCCGGCGCCGGGTTGGCCTCGAGGAGGCCGACGGGGTGCATTCATCGATTGCCGCCGTAAAGGAATCGGGAATCACGGGGAGAAAATCATGCTGATCACGGAGATGCTGGCCAGGAACGCCCGGCTGTACCCCGACGAGGTCGCCCTCGTGGAACGGGATCCCGCCCAAGAATCGCGCAGGGAGATCTCCTGGAGGACGTTCGACGAGCAGGCCAACCGCGTGGCCACTGCGCTGCTCCAAAGAGGGGTGAAAAAGGGCGACCGGGTCGTGCACCTGCTGATGAATTGCCTGGAATGGCTGCCCATCTACTTCGGGATATTGCGCACGGGCGCCCTGGCGGTGCCTCTCAACTTCAGATTCGACGCGGCCGCCATCGAACGCTGCGTCCAGGTGACCGAAGCCGGGACCTTCTTCTTCGGTGCCGAGTTCATCGACCGCGTGAACGCCGTCAGGGAAAGGCTCGACACCGTGAAAAGCTACGTGTTCGTGGGACCCGACGCGGTCCGGCCGGACTACGCCGAAGATTACGGCGCCTTCCTTGCGTCCGGCTCCGCGCTCGATCCCCGGGTCGACCTCAATACCCTGGACGATGCGGCGCTCTATTTCACCTCGGGCACCACCGGCAGTCCCAAGGCGACGCTGCTCACGCATCGAAACCTGGAATTCGCCTGCTACGCCGAAAACAGCCACCACCATCAGACGCATGCGGACAACTTCCTGTGCATTCCTCCCCTCTATCACACGGGCGCCAAGATGCACTGGTTCGGGAACCTCATCGTCGGCGCCAGGGCCGTCGTGCTCAGGGGCACGGAACCCCGGTGGATCCTGGAAGCGGTATCCGAGGAAAAAGTGACCATCGTGTGGCTCCTGGTGCCGTGGGCGCTGGACATCCTGTTCGCCGTGGAGAACCGGGACGTCAAGCTGAGTCATTACGAGCTGCGGCAATGGCGCCTGATGCATATCGGCGCCCAGCCCGTCCCGCCGAGCCTGGTCAAGCAGTGGAAAAAAGTGTTTCCCCACCACCAGTACGACACCAATTACGGCCTGACGGAATGCACGGGACCGGGGTGCGTGCACCTGGGGGTGGAGAACATGCACAAGGTCGGGGCCATCGGCGTTCCGGGCTTTGACTGGGAAATCAAGATCGTGAGCTCCGGGCACGAACCGGTCGGCAAGGGTGAAATCGGCGAACTGGCGGTCAAGGGGCCGGGCGTCATGAAGGAATACTACCGCAATCCCGAAGCCACCCGGGAGGTGCTCGACGACGGGTGGCTGTTCACGGGCGACATGGCCCGCCAGGACGAGGACGGGTTCATCTGGCTGGTGGACAGGAAGAAGGACGTCATCATAACCGGTGGAGAAAACATCTACCCGGTGGAAATCGAGGATTTTCTGCAGGCGCACCCCAAGATCCGGGATGTCGCGGTCATCGGCCTTCCCAGCGCGCGCCTGGGGGAGTTGGCCACGGCGGTGATCCAGGTGAAGACGGGGCAGGAGCTCACCGAGCGGGAGGTCATGGACTTTTGCGAAGGGCTGCCCCGGTACAAGCGGCCGCGCAGGATCATCTTTGCGGCGGTGCCCCGCAACCCGACCGGAAAAATTGAGAAACCGCTGCTCCGGAAACGTTACGCGGGAACCGAGCAGAGCTTCAGCCTGTAAGGATGCCCGGCGGTATTGGGGGATGCGGGGATCCGTCTGCCGTGCATTTTCATTAAAATGACGCCATTTCGTCATTTTCCGGGTTCGCGGCTGCACGGTCGTTCGAAAGAATGAGCGCTGAACGGCCGGACCCTGTGCAACAAATGTAACCGAGTGCAGATTTTGTAATCGGGATTCGCGGCGGTGGACGATGACGCGGGGATTCGATGCGGCCGGCCCGGCGTTTGGGCGCCGGACGGGGGAGCGATCCCGGCGGGCTTTTACGAAGTTACCTAGAAAATAGACGCCCGTGTGAGTCTGTTTTCATGCCTTGTGGTGGCGCAGGCGCCATGCGCAATTGCGTGCAAGATGGATCTTTCAAGCACAAAAGAGCGGGGGAATGATTCCCCCGCACCCCCCAGGTTTCGGCCACACGCGCAAGCGCGTGAGGCCGAGTGCTCGGCGCTGTCGGCGACTGGCCGAAGGCCGCCGCCGCAGCGCCACACGGAGCCGCGAAGCGGCGAGGGGGTGTGGGGGATACGTCCCCCACGCTTTTAGAGTATCATTTTGAACGCAAATCCGTATTATGCGGCGTTTGCGCCGATTCGGGGCGGAGTGCGGCGTGTCGGCGGGAGCCCCGCCCGAAATCCCGGAAGCCGGAGCGGTTTTTCAGGGTTTTGCGCCGGCGGGACGATCTTTGAGAATCGGGGCAGGGCACGATGGAACGCTTATTGCTTTCATGAGTTCACCCGAAAGAGGACGTATCGCTGCGATGAAACCGGAGCTCCCGGTGGAGGAGCGAAGTCCGTTTCACGAAGGGATGGAATGAAGTCGCGGACGAACGGGCGTTCGCCGGGATCATCCCTTGGATGAGCGGCTCCTTTTTCGATGCGGAGAGGCATTCCGTGTACTGGATTTCAATGGACATACAAGGAGAGGGTACATGAACAAACTGAAGTGGTTAGGATTGATCCTGGTTTTTCTTGTTGCGGCGGTGCCTGCCGTCCACGCCCAGCCTCAGGCTTCCGAGGACGACGAGGCCGTGCTGGTGGGGAGGATATCCCACGTGGAAGGCCAGTTGCTGCGATATGTTCCGGACGAGAAGGACTGGGTGGCCACGGTGCAGGATGCGCCGTTCGGGCTGGACGACGCCCTGTATTCGGATCAGGACGGCAAGGCGGAATTCATCATGCCCAACAACAGCTGGGCGAGGATCAGCGGGGACACGCAGATCCAGCTGATCACGCTCAAGCCCGACGCGACGGTGATCGACGTCGCTTCCGGCGTAACGCGCTTCTATGACAAGAGCTCCGACGCCGTGATCCAGGCGACGACTCCTTTCGGCTACGTGATGGCGCAACCCGGGGCGGTATTCGACCTCTACGTGGGGGATCAATCCGCCGAGGTGATTGCGATCAAGGGTGACGTGGATTTCGTTCACAACGCGACGGGGACCAAGTACGAGGTCCTTCCCGGAGCGTCCTCCATCGTTGCCGACGAACGGGAAGTGGCGTCGGGCGAAGGCAATGTGGATGCCGACTGGGACGACTGGAACGCGAACCGCGACTCCCTGTGGTCGAAGCGGATGACGGTGCGCGGCGATTCCGTCAAGTACCTGCCGCCCGCCATTCACGACGATGCCTACGCCCTGGAGGAGAACGGGCGTTGGGAGGAAGTCGAGTACGAAGGCCGGCGCCAGAGGCTCTGGAGACCCGTGCGCGTCGAGCGGGACTGGGCCCCTTTCACGGCCGGGCGCTGGACGGTGTGGAACGAGGACAACACCTGGGTTCCTGAAGAGCCGTTCGGATACGTCACCCATCACTACGGCAACTGGGTGATGGTGGGCAGTGCGTGGTTCTGGGCGCCTCCGGTGGTGAGAGTCCGCGTGACGCCGGGCGTGATCGGATTCGGATGGTACCCCGGACGCGTTGCGTGGATCGGCACCGGGGCGCAGATCGGCTGGATTCCGCTGGCGCCTGCGGAGCCGTACTATTGTCATCGGCGCTGGGGACCGCGGGCGGTCGTGGTGACCAACGTGGCCGCCGTCCGCATCAACATCGGAAGCTACAGGTGGTACAACCGCGCCGTGGTGGTGAACCACAATAATTTCTACGGCGTGAGGAATTACCGGAACGTGAGGGTGACGAACATCAACCATACCACCATCATCAACAACTTCCGGGGAGCTCCGGTGGTGAACAACACGGTCGTGAACAACTACAATACCGACCGTCGGCGCTACAACTTCAGCAACGTCAACGTGGTGAGGAAGCCTCACCAGACGGTGGTGAACCGGATCGTGCAAAACGAGCGGCTGGCGAAGCAGGAATCGCCGCGGATGAACGCCGCCCTCATCAGGCAGAACGCCGCGAACGCCAGAAAGGCCGCTCCGTTGCAGAAAGCCGTGGTGGAACGGCCCAGGATCACCAACAAGGTCGTTTCGGCCGGCGAAGTGAACAAACCGGCTTCCGAAGTGCAGTTCAAGCAGAGGGAAATCAAGCAGAGGGTCCGGCCGGCCGCCGAAGTCAGGGGTCGGGGACCGGATGCTCCCACGGCGGGTCCGCGAACGGTACCCGGCCAGGTCCAGCCGGCAAGGCCCGGTGAAGGGGGACCGGCAGGCAGACGGGACGTGACGAAACCCGGCGGGCAGGTTCAACCGGCCAGGCCCGGCGAGCAGGTTCAGCCCGGCAGACCGGGTCCGGGACGAGAGGGTGTGGAACCGAGAGGCCCAAGGCAGCCCGATCAGAGAATAAAGCAGGACGAGCCTTCGCGGCAGGGCCCGGGACAGCGGCCGCAGCTCCAGGATCAGCGACGCCCGCCGGCACAGGATGATCGGAGGACGATCAGGCCCCAGGATCAGCCTCAGCCGCAGCGCAGGCCGGAAGTTCAGGAACAGCGACGGCCCCAGACGCAGGAGCAGCGGCGCCCGGAGGTGCAAGAGCAAAGAAGGCCTCAAATGCAGGATCAGCGACGACCGCCGGCACAGGACGATCGGAGGACGATCAGGCCCCAGGAGCAGCCTCAGCCGCAACGCAGGCCGGAAGTTCAGGAGCAGAGACGGCCGCAGACGCAGGAACAACGGCGGCCCAGCGTGCAGGAACAGCGGCGCCCGGAGGCACAGGAGCAAAGAAGGCCTCAGATGCAGGAGCAGCGGCGACCTCAGGTCCAGGAACAGAGACGGCCGCAGGTGCAGGAACAACGCAGGCCCCAAATGCAGGAGCAGAGGCCCGGGGCTCAGCAGCCAAGACAGCAGCAGGGCGTGCGGCAGCCTAGGCCTAACCAGGGCGTGCAGCAGCCCAGGCCTAACCAGGGTGTGCAGCAGCCCAGGCCTCAGCAGGGGCAGCACCAACCCCAGCACGGGCAGCAACAGGGTCCTGCCGGCAAGAAAAAGGTTGATGAAAAGCCATAGCGGCCTGTGGATCGCGCGATACACAGCTGTGATCGATAACACGGCTGTGACCGATTATACGGTCACGGGTGAGTTGACACCTTAATCCGCAACCCGAAACCAAGCCCTCTCCGGGAGGCAAGCAGCTCTTCCGGGGAGGGCTTTTCTTTGAATCCCATCACATACGTTCCCGCCCACGAGCCCGGGCCCATTGCCCGGTGATACCGAGCAGAGCCCTCGCTGTGTTTCGGCTGAACCCCGAACCCGGACACATTTACTCCACATTCCCATGAAGCCGACAACGAGCCGAAAGGGCCTGCGCATAATCCCCTCAAATCGGGGCTCTGTCTCCGTCATGCGGCAAGGTGTTCCAGGCAGTCGGCGTTACTGTGCCCCCGACCATCCGTGAACTCTAATTTTTCAAAGAACCGGAAATTGTAGTGCCAAGACCGACAAGATATTCTGTATCTTATTGAAATTGAAATAGAATAATTTTCATACTGTTAAACTTGAGCTTGGCTTTGCCCTTCCAGTATTGAAAGCTGTTCAAACTTATCTTGTTCCGACGACAGTATTCCACTTGGCTCAGCTCTGTTGCCTTCCGCTGAGCGATGTGCTCCTCCCAAAACTGTATGCGGGGTCTGCTCAGATTGCTCCATGACGGACCTCCTGCTCTGTTTGCAGAAGATCATGACAGAACGCGACTTCACTCACAAGGTGGGGTTCGCCGACCGCTTACAGAGCTTTGCCTGAAGCTTGGGATCACTGCGAGACCCATGGCGCTGCTTTCCTTGTCGTGTATCCTCCGCGAAGGTTTGTGGGATGAGGAGATGCTCCGGAGAAGGACATGGGAAGCGATGGCCGCCGTCAACTCCCCGGCGCTCTGCAAAGACCACTTTCTCCCCATGGCGGAGTTCACCTCCTGGGAGGCGATTCTTCGGGAGGTCTCAGCGGCAAAGACTCGTCTCTTTCCGTTCACGTACCGTTGAAGAATCAGGTGACCCCGTTGGATCGCTACAATCCCTTACCCAGTAGCACAAGGGACGGAAGGGGACCGGCCAGGGGGCGATTTCGGTGCTTGGTGCCCGGCGTATTCCGGGCTTTGTCTTCCCGCAGTTTTTGCCGTTAAACGCAAGTTCGTAACACACGCAAGCTCACCTCATACGAAGTTGCGCGCAAGATGGATCTTTCAAGCACAAAAGAGCGGGGGAATGATTCCCCCGCACCCCCCAAGTTTCGGCCACACGCGCAAGCGCGTGAGGCCGAGTGCTCGGCGCTGTCGGCGACTGGCCGAAGGCCGCCGCCGCAGCGCCACACGGAGCCGCGAAGCGGCGAGGGGGTGTGGGGGATACGTCCCCCACGCTTTTAGAGTATCATTTTGAACGCAAATCCGTATCAGGCCACGCCCCCAGCCCGGAGCCCCTCGTTCTCCTCAAATCACCCCTTCGGCCCTCAGCCCCTTGATCTCCTTTTCGCTCAACCCCAGGTGGCGCGCGTAGATGAAATCGTTGTCCGCTCCCACGGGACGGCAGACCCACTTGATCCTTCCCGGCGTTCGGGACATCGACTTGAAGGTGGAATTCTGCACGAGGACTTGGCCGTAGTGGGGATCGTCGGTCTTCACGAATGTGTTCCTCGCCGCCCAGTGCTCTCCCCTCAGGACGTCGCGCGGCGTCTCCAGGCGGCCGGTGACGACGACCCCTTTCCTGTCCGGCCTGTTCCTGTACGCCGTGACCATTTCCAGGAGCTCGTCGGTGGTGTGGCGCGTGGTGAACGCTTCGATTTCGCGACGGATGACCGGCTGGTTGGGAGGGTCGAGCCGCTCCCTGATGCTCGGGAACCGCGCGATCAGATCGGGCCGTTCCATGATTTCGCAGAGGGCCGTCCAGTTGGGATCCGCCGAACCGGAAATGAAAGCGTATCCGTCCTTGCACTTCACGTAGGTGTAGGGAAACACGGCGTAGTCGTAATTGCCGGCGCGCGGCATGACCCGGCCCGTCAGGTGATAGAAGGGGATGGCGTAGTTTGCCATTGCTCCGAGCCCTTCCGGGGGGGAGCAGTCGACGAGTTGCCCGACGCCGGTGCGCCTTCGATGGAACAAGGCCAGGAGAATGCCGAAAACGGCCCAGGCTCCTCCGGCGTACCAGCCCATCCAGTTGCCCTGCTTGAGCGGCCTCTTGAACGTTCCGGGAACATCGGCGTCCAGCTCCGATTCGCCGGTCACCGACATCACGAGGCCCCTGGCCTGGTCGACAATGTCGTAGTCGGGCTGATTGCGGTTTCGCTCGGCCTCCTGTCCGAACTGGCCGCAGGTGTGTATGGAACAGCACACGATTCCCGGGTTGGCCGCGGACAGCTGCCGGTACCCCAGACCGATGGAATCCATGTGACCGGGCTTGAAGGTTTCGATGACCACGTCCGCCTTGCGCGCCAGCCCGGCAAAGAGCCGCCGGCCATCGTCCCGGTCGAGGTCGAGGGTGATGTGGAACTTGTTCCTTCCTTCGACGATGTAGCCGAGCCCGGTCCCCCGGATCGTCATGCCGTACGGGCTCATCTGCCTGGCCGGATCCCCGTCGGGAGGCTCGACCCGGATCACTTCCGCGCCCAATTCGGCCAGCAGCGAGGAGGCGTATAGGCCGGCGAAGCTTCCCCGTGAAGCATCCAGCACGAGCAAATCGTCGAGGGCTTCGGGTTTCTCGAAAACGTCCGCGGGATTCGTTTCCCGAAAAGCCCATTCCGAGTAATCGGCGTTTTCCGTCATGATCGTCGCTTCGAATTCTCTATGGGAACCTCAAACCGCTCTCGCCGTCCCAGTCCGGCGGCGGGCAGTGGGACGGAATGTCCGGGTTCCACTGGAAGATGACCCCCTCGTCCTCGAGGTTTTTCACCGCTTCCCCGGACATGCCGAGGACCCCCGAGAGCACGTAGCGGTTGTCGAAGCCGAGCGGCCGGGAGCTCCACTTGATGCGGCCGGGTGTCCCGCTGAGCGCGGGAGGGCAGCAGTGCTGCACCATCGGGCCGTAAAGAGGATCGACATGTTCCTGGACGGTCGAACGTTCCCGGAAGTGCTCGTCGTGGTAAACGTCCCCCGCTTCGAGGACTCGAGAGGCCGCGAAACCGTGGAGGCGGCCCAGAACTTCCACTTCGTCCACGGTCCTGGAGGCCGCCCACGCGGAAATCGCGCCGAGCAGCTCCCGGGCATTCTCGTCCTTGAGCCGGTCCCGCGGCGATGCGAACCGGTCGTAGAGGGCGAGTTGCTCCATCGCTTTGCACAGGCCCCTGAACTCAGGCTTGCTGAAGGCCGCTATGGCGACCCATCCGTCGGCGCACCGAAAGAGATCGGACGGGCACACGGCCAAATCCCGGTTGCCGGACCGGCCCCGGTTTTCCCCCGTTTTCCAGGTGTAGAGCCACGTCCAGTCCAACCATCGGATGACGTTTTCCACCTGGAGATAATCGATGAACTGTCCCTCGCCCGTCCGTTCCCTGTAATTCAACGCCGCGGTGACGGCAATGGCGCACATGAGCGCGGTGATCCAGTCGGCGATCCAGGAGCCCGATTTGATGGGACCGCGCTCCTCGAAGCCCGTAATGGCCGAAAGCCCCCCCATGCTCTGGGCCGCGGCGTCGTAGGAATTCCTTCTCGCCCACGGCCCCCAGCTGCCGTAGCCGGACACGTGGAGTTGGATGATCCGGGGATTGACTTCCCGGAGCTCCCTGTAGCTGATTCCCCACTCGGCCGTCCGGCCGGGAGTCAGGTTGTCCACCACCACGTCGGATTTCTTCACCAGGTCGAGGAAGATCGTCCGGGCTCCGGGCTCCCCCAGATGCATGCCGACCCAGTACTTGTTGCGGTTCTCGATCTCCAGCCCGGGAGACATGTTCTTATAGAAGAAGGCGTAAGGAGTGACGAACCTCATGAGGTCCCCCTTGCGCCCCTCGAACTTGATGACTTCGGCTCCGAACTGCGCGAGAAATTCGCAGGCCGCCGGCCCGAGGTGCACGTAGCCGACTTCGAGAACCCGGATTCCCTTGAGCGGTTCCGGTTTATCGAAAAGCCGTCCCGGATCGTAGATGCGCTTGAGGTAATCGCGATATGATTCCTGGTCGTCCATTGAAGGGTCCTGAATCCTGAAGGAAAGACCCCGGTCCCCCGACTCGGGCGACCGCTTTCATGGGGGTGACGCCTGACCGGATGCCCCAGTTGATGGATTCGAAAACCCGGGCACCCGGAAAATCATTCGTCACGGGTCTGATACGAAGTTGCGTGCAAGATGGATCTTTCAAGCACAAAAGAGCGGGGGAATGATTCCCCCGCACCCCCCAAGTTTCGGCCGCACGCGCAAGCGCGTGAGGCCGAGTGCTCGGCGCTGTCGGCGACTGGCCGAAGGCCGCCGCCGCAGCGCCACACTGAGCCGCGAAGCGGCGAGGGGGTGTGGGGGATACGTCCCCCACGCTTTTAGAGTATCATTTTGAACGCAATCCGTGTGAAACGCCCCTGCCGCCAAAGGCCGAAGCCGGGCGACGGGCTCAGGAGGCGTCGCAACGCGAGACGTTCACGATCAGGATCTGCGTCGAGGGAACGTCCTGGTGGGGGCCGAAGGAAGTGGTCTTGACATTCCTGATCTTATCAACCACTTCCATTCCTTCGACGACCTTCCCGAATACCGCGTATCCGAAACCCGTCGGAGTCGTGTTCTTGTGATCGAGAAAATCGTTGTCCACGACATTGATGAAGAACTGCGACGTGGCGCTGTGAATCAGGTTCGTCCTCGCCATCGCGATGGTGCCGCGAACGTTCCTGAGCTCGGGGGAAGCTTCGTTCTTGATGGGATCCCTGGTCTTTTTCTCTTTCATGTCGGCAGACAGGCCGCCCCCCTGGATCATGAAATCGCTGATGACCCGGTGAAAGATGGTGCCGTTGTAATGTCCCGCCTCCACGTAGCGGAGGAAATTGGCGACGGAAAGCGGAGCCTTGTCCGCCCAGAGCTCGATCTTGAAGGTCCCTTCGGAAGTCTCCATGCAGACGATCGGATTCGTTTCGTTTTTCATGTTTTCCCCAAGATGTCTGAAGTCATGGTCATGTGCAGGTTCATCGGATTCTTCACACTGATTGGCAATCAAGAATTTATATTCCATTGGAGCGCTTTGCGCAAGCCGTTTCCGGGGAGCGGAAGAGAGGATGACGGTCAAGCCGGTTCCCGGCGTAACGAACCCTGCGGCGCGCATGCCGCCACGGCGGAGACGGGTGCTCGCGTCCGTGCCCTCGCGGGCCCCGGCTGCGGGGATCGTTTCGGCGGCTTCCCCGGCAAGGCGGCTATTCGTCTTCCATGCCCTTGGGGGCTTCCATCACTCCCTGGATCACCCTCAGCAGCTCGCGGATTTCATAGGGCTTGTGGACAAATCCGCGTGCCCCGTTTTCGAGCATCTGGATCGTCTGACCGTCCGGTGAATATCCGCTGGCGATGATGACCGGAACATCCGGGTTGATCTTGAGCAACTCCTTGAGGCATTCCTTGCCGCCCATGCCCGGCATGATCAAGTCGAGGAGAACGACGTCCATGTCTTTCCAATGCTCCCTATAGGCGCGCAGCCCGCTGTCGCCGTCGACGGCGATCATGACGCGGTAGCCGAATTGCTCGAGCATTTGCTTGCAGATATTCCTGATGGAGGCTTCGTCCTCGATGAGCAGCACGGTTTCGGTGCCGCCCCGCAATTCCTGGGGCGAGCGCTTCTCCTCGGGGCGCACGGCCGCGCTGGTCGGGGGCAGGTAGATGTCGAAGCGGGTGCCTTTCCCGGCTTCGCTGAAGCACAGGATGCACCCCGCATGGCTCTGGACGATCCCGTAGACCATCGCCAGCCCCAGCCCCGTTCCCCTGCCTACCCCTTTTGTGCTGTAAAAGGGCTCGAAAATATGCTCCAGGGTCCCGGCGTCGATCCCGTGACCGTTATCGGATACGCTGAGCAACACGTACTCACCGGGACTCACTCCGACTTGTCCCATGCAGAACAGCTCGTCGAGCACGACGTTCCTGGTCTCGATGGTGAGGACCCCGCCCTCCGGCATGGCGTCCCGAGCGTTGACGGCCAGGTTCATCAGAACCTGCTCGAACTGCGCGGGATCGGCATTGACGGGGCGCAGATCGGCCGCCAGGTTCAGCTCGATGGTGATCATCTTCGGAATGGTCCGTTCCAGGAGTTTCCTGGTTTCCACGATTTGACGGTTCAGATGGATGGGCCGCGGCTTGCTTTCGATTCTCCGGCTGAAGGTCAGCAACTGCCGGGTGAGCTCGCCGCCGCGCTTGGCGGCGAAAAAGATCTCCTCGAGCTCCTTCTGGAACGGATCGTCCTGCTCCTTTCCAAACAACAGCATTTCCGCATAGCCTTGTATCACCTGCAACAGGTTGTTGAAATCATGAGCGATCCCTCCGGCCAGCGTGCCGATGGCTTCCATCTTGTGAGCGTGGAACAGCTGGGCCTGGAGCTTTTTCTGAAGAGTGATGTCCCTGATGAAGTTGAGTATTGCCGGTCTTTCCTCCCAGGTACTGGGTACCGAGTTGGCTTCGAGCCACAGTTCCTCGCCGTTCTTTCTGAACGCTCTGAAAGCGTACCGGCTGGTCGAGCTCGATTCCAGCGTGTTGGCATGTTCCTGCAGGACGCTCTGCCGGTCTTCGTCGTGAAGGAGCTCCGCGAGGTTGGCCGAGGTCAGCTCGTCCGTGGTGAATCCGGTGAGCGAGAGGGTCTTGGGATTGGGGAATTTTATGACTCCGTCCTGGGTGATGAAGATGGCTTCGTTGGCGTTCTCCACAACGAGCCGGTACTTCTCCTCCGACTCGCGCAGGGCATCCTCCATTTTCTTGCGCTCGGCGATTTCCCTTTCCAGCTGGAAGTTCTTTCCTTCCAGCTCCAGCCTGTTCCTGGCGGCCTCTTTCAGACCCGTCTGCAAAACGAGATTGCGGCCGTTGATGTGCCATGCGACGGCTGTTCCGCCCAGGACCAGGATCGACAAAGCCCCCATGGCCAGGAGCAACTGCCACGGCGCGGCCGTGCCGAAAAGCTCGGAAACCGGAGAGATGTTGACCAGGTAAAAGGGGGTGTTCTTGACCTCGACGCAGTTGATCACAAATTCCTCGTGCAGCTCTTCCTGGGAGAATTCGTCGAACGCCGGCGAATCGGCATCCTGGAGCGACTTGAGGTCGGAGAGGCGTGCGGTGACGAAATCGGGGTCGGGACCCGCCGTCGAGGGACGGCTGCACTCGCCCGTGATAACTGAAACGGCGCGCTTGGAATAGCCCCCGACAGCCTTGATGAGGTGCGTCTGGACGGCCTGGGTCGACACCTCCGCGACGATCTGCCCGGAATATTTCCCCTTGAAGAAATAGGGGGCGGATATCAGCACCTGCCGGGAGTCATCCTCGATCTCGCTGAGAATGAGAGCGTCGGACGATCCGGGGGCGAGAAACCTCTGCCAGGCACCCGCCGAATCCGATTCGGGCGAGGGCCTGGTGTCCACCAGCACCGTGCCCTGGTCGTCCAGGAAGACAATCCTCGTGTAGATCGAGTCTTTCCCGAGCGCCCGGTCTCTTTGCACCCGCTCGAGCTCCTCCAGGATTCCGAGCAGGCTGGCTTCAAGGCCGTATTTCATGGACATCCCGAGCGCCTTGTTCTGGAAAAAGACGGAAATCGCCCTGCTTTCCCTGATGTCCCGCATGTCGTTCTTGCGCTCGGAATAAAAGTAGCTGAGGGCATCGGCCCGCTTCTCGGTGTCGTGGCGGAGCCGCTCCACGGTGGCTTTCCGCAGTTCCACCTGGGACAGATAGTTTGCGACCAGGAGAATTCCGGTGAAAACGGTCAGGAGTATTCCCGCCGCCGCCGCGGTCAGATTCCAGCCCGTTCTGATCAGCTCGCGTCCAGTTCCCATACACGTGCTCTTCGGTGTTTGGCCCGCTATTCTTGCGAAAAGAACTCCGGGTAATATTTCGGAATGGCAGGATAGTATTTTCGCACTATGCCGATATACGTCCCGTCCTTCTTACATTGTTCGAAGAACTTGTCGAATGCCTCGCGCAGTTCCGGGGATGTCCTGGAAAAAGCGTATCCCATGCGCTGCATGGATGAGACGGGACCGATCACCTTGATCTTCCCCGGCCATTTGTCCATGGAGGCCAGGGCGTCCGGCACGTCTTGAAGCGCGCATTCAGCCCTGCCCTCGATCACGGCCGGAACCAGCTCGTTGACGCTGCCGTCGAATTTCCTGACGTCGGCCTGCGCCCTGTCCAGGGTATAGTACCGGGGGTCAAGACAGGTGTCGAAAATGCCGAGCACCCGGACCCCCCGAAGCTGGGACCTGACGGCTTCAACGTCCTGTTCGACACTGCCGCTGGGAACGATCGGCTTGAGCCCCGCATCGGCACGCGCGACCAACCAGACCTGGTTGGGAAGCGTCGGAGTGGAAAAGTTGACGAGCTTCGTCCGCCATGGCAATATCGTCAGCCCGCTTGCGGCGATGTCCCCCCTGACGAGCGCATTTCCGACCACCTCGAAACCGTGCCCGCTGGGTTTGACCTTCTTGCCGGACAGGTCGGAGAAAACGTCGTCCCAGGTCGTTTCCACGTATTCGTACCGAACGCTGAGACTTTTCGCGAACAGCCTCACCATCTCGACGTCCAGCCCGTCACCGCTTCCGGTGACGAAGTTGGCGTAGCGGATGCCGAGGTGGCGCAGAACCCCTTTTGCCTTCACTTCCTTCAAATCCGCACAGCACGCAGGGGATGTCAGCCAGAACAGCGACATTACCAGAAGAATCGTCATCCGCCTGTGAACCCATAATGAAAGAAGCGTCAAGTTCTCCACTCCGATGAGGTTATGCAACCCCGCAGGAACCAGGAAAATAACGGTGCGCAAAGCCGTCCGTTTCTTTTCCTTTCCTGCCGCCGCCCAAACGCGTCGAACAGTGACGAGAGCATATCCCGAAGGCTTCGGGACCGCCCGGTTCATGCGTCTGAAGCTTACCCGTCTTCGATCCGCGCCATGCTTTTCGCTCGCTTTCCCCGCCTCAGGTGCGCCCAGTAGTCCGATTCATGATGCTCGATGACGTGCATCAAATACCGCATGTTGTTTTCGATCGCCTCCTTGTAACAATCTCGGTCAACCCCCCACCGGCTCTTGAAATGATTGATCATGTACCGGTCGACCCCGCCCAGTTGCGTGCGGAAGCGATTCTTTGTAAATTCCCAAAATTCGGGTGTTTTCTTGATCAAATCCAGTTCGTCGGCGAAACCGGGAACACCCCCCTCGCAAAATTCACGGAACAGCAGGGGCAATCTCTCCAGATAAGTGCGATCCGCCATCTGACCTAGCAAATCGGCACTCCCCAGCGCTTTGCCCAGGAATTCATGCTCCAGGGATTCAAACGGGATTTCGGCGATCTTCACGTCGAGCCCGGTGCATCTCAAGCACCTGTGGCAAAAGCGCACATCCTTCGAGGAATATCCGTTATCACGCAGATAACGTTCCGCGAAGAAGATGCTGCGTTCGATATGGGTCAGGGTGTACTGCGCCCCGGTGCCTTTGGTTTCCTTTGCTTCCTGGATGTATCCTGTGTCGTGGAGAAGGGAGGACACGAGGCCGAGGACGGCCTGCTTTTCCGTGAGGCGCAGACCGGCGAGGCGCGCGCCGTGAATGAGCCTCGCCATGGCCATCAGGCAGTCCGTGGTGTGTTTGAGGTCATGGTAGTGGATGTTGCATTTTCGATAGCCCGGGTAGTTGCCTTCAAAAAGCGATCGAATGTCCAGGCAGACCTTGAGGAGCGGGGAGTAGTCCCCGTTGGGAAACATCACCCTCACGATCAGTCCGACCTCGGAGAAAACGGCCTGCGGGTTGTCCATGTTAACCAAGTCTTCGAGTTTCACACTCTCGGGACCCATTCATGCCCCCACGACACAGTGACCGGACCGCACACCGGAATCGCCGGCGGACGGCGCTCCCTTGCCCGTTCCCGAATTTCGGAACGATCGACATCTTCAACCCTTGAAACTGAACGCCGGGCGAGCCGGCACGAAAAGATACGGGCGGACTTTTGCTGGTCCGCTGTGGACCATTTGCTCGGGGAAAACAGCATATATGCCTTGTTGACAAAGGCAAGAAAAAAAACCGGAGCGCGCCCCGGCGGCCGAGCGCGGCGCAACGGTACCGGGAAGGACGTTCGCCCCCGCCGTGGCGTGTGGAAGAGGCGGGACATCCGCGGCTAACGGTTATCGTCACTGTATACGAACTCAAGCGTGATCGGCAGATCATTGTTCAAACCATTACTGAACAGAAATTGAAATACCCTGTTTTCACCGTGCTTGAACCCCGCGGATGAGGAGTAGAGATAGAGCTTCCACATCCGTGCAAAAGTGTCGCCGAACATTCGTCGAATTTTCTCTTCGTTTCTCTCGTAGTTCTCGATCCAGCGGTCGAGAGTATAAGCGTAGTGAAGGCGAAGGTTCTCGACGTCGAGGATGGAGAAGCCGACCCGCCCCATGTGGTGGAGCACCTCATCGATCCTGGGAATATAGTTCCCCGGAAAGATGTAGGTTTCGTGCCAGGATTTTCCTTTCAAGACCCGTTCGAAACCGATGGTGTGCAGCAACCCGAGCCCCCCCTTTCTCAGGAGGCTTGCGACCTTTTTCATGAATGCCGGGATGTATTCCCGCCCCACATGCTCGAACATGCCGATGGAAACGAACTTGTCGAATTCGCCCTTCAGGCTCCTGTAGTCTTTGAGGACCACGGAGACTTGTCGATCGAGGCCGAGCTCCTTGAGCTTTCCTGTCGCATATCGGTACTGGTTTTCGGAAAGAGTGTTTCCGACTCCGGTGATTCCGTAGTTTTGGGCCGCGTGGATGAGCATTCCTCCCCAGCCGCACCCGATATCCAGCAGCCTCTCCCCCGGTTTGAGCATCAACTTCCTGGCGATGTGATCGTACTTGTTCCGCTGGGCCTGTTCGAGGGATTCGGCGAGATCCTTGAAATAGGCGCAGGAATAGGTCAGGGTTTCATCCAGGTAAAGCCGATAGAATTCATCCCCGCGGTCATAGTGGTGGGCGATGTTCTCCTTGGCTCTGCCGGGGGTGCCGCGCGTCTTGAGGTAAGCGCGGATACCGCGTATCGTATCGAGGAAGCCCGGCACAAGATTGTCGAAATTGATGGTCAATCCGAGGCGAAGGAGTTCCCGCAAATCGCCTTCCACTTCGATTTCCCCGGATGTGTAGGCCTCCCCGAATCCGAAAAACCTCTGAGCCATCAATGACCGGCCGCTCGCCTCCGATTTAAAGTGCAGGGTGAACCTGGGATGCCCCCCGAACCTCACTTCGTCACCGTCCCAGAACCTGAAGGCGAAATCAACGGAGGGATCGGCGCGATGAAGGGTTCCAGCCAAAGTCTTCAGAGTTGCTTTCACAGCCAGGCCTCCTTTTGCCGTAAGTCGATTTCTCAGGCCGCCCAAGCTTGGCTTCATCAATTAGGTCGGCAATGTGTGGGAAAATGAACAGCTTCTATGTTACCCTGAACGAGTCCCCCGAAGAAACGGCAATTCCGGGTGGCGCAAAGGGTACAATTGATTGGACATATGATAAGTCAACTTGAAACGATATCCATACGGGAAGACGAAAATGCTGGAATTGATTGTGTTTGTCTGTGGCGCCGTGGTGATGGTGCTCGAAATGACCGGATCGAGAATTCTGGCCCCTTTTCTCGGGACATCCATCGTGGTCTGGACGAGCCTGATCGGCGTCATCCTGGGATCCCTCAGCGCGGGATATTGGTGGGGCGGCCGCATCGCCGATCGAAACCCGAGTCACCGAACCCTGGCCGGCATCATTCTGGCCGCCGGCTTCTGTATCGCCGGAATCGCGCTGAGCAAGTCGTTCGTGCTCGATTTTGTCCAGTACCGGGCGGGGAGCGTACATCTCGCGGCCGTGCTCGGCACGGTCGTCCTGTTCGCTCCGTCGAGCGTCCTGCTCGGCATGGTTTCCCCGTACGCGGTGCGCCTGAAAATGAGAGCCCTCGAGGAGTCGGGGAAAACGGTGGGAAACCTTTACGCCATATCCACGGTGGGGAGCATTGTCGGGACCTTCCTGGCGGGATTTTTCCTGATCGGGTTTTTCGGCAGCACCAACATAATCATCATCCTATCCGTCGTGCTGGGGATCACCTCCTTCCTGGCCTATGCCGGAGACCGGATGGTGAAGATTTCCGCCTTGAGCCTGTTCGTCCTTCTTTTCCTCGGTTCCCAATCCTACAGCGGATACCTGGCGGGGCTCGATTTCCACGATATCGACACGCAGTACAACCGCATCCTCGTCTACAACACGATCAGCATGAGAACGGGCAAGCCCATGCGGGTGATGGTGACCGGTCCCGAGGGAACCCAGTCGGGCATGTTTCTGGATGACCACGCCGAGCTCGCGCTCCGATACACCCAGTTCTATCCTCTTGCCGCACACTTCAATCCCCGGATGAGCAAGGTGTTGATGCTGGGGGGCGGGGGCTATTCCTTTCCCAAGTTCGCCCTGCGCTTCTATCCGCGGATCGAGATGGACGTGGTGGAGCTCGACCCGGGAGTGACGGCCGTCGCACGGAGACTCTTCGCGCTGCGGGACGATCCCCGGCTGCGGATTCACCACGAGGACGCGCGGATTTTTCTGAATCGTGCATCCGGCAGCTACGACGTCATCCTGTGCGACACGTTCAATTCCCACTATTCCATCCCTTTCCATCTCAGCACCGTGGAGACCGTGAGAAGGCTTTTCGAACTGCTGGCGGAAGACGGAGTGGTGCTGGTGAATACCCTGAGCGCGATCGAAGGCGACCGGGGGCGTTTCCTGAGGGCGGAAGTCGCGACCATCAAAGCCGTTTTTCCCCGGGTCTTCCTTTTTCCCGTGGATTCGTCGACGCCCCCGGAGCGATGGCAGAACGTCATGATCGTGGCGCTGAAATCTCCCGGTGCGCCGCGGCTGACAAGCGCCGACCCGGCAGTCGCCGAGCTTCTCCGTCATCGATGGACCGGGCCGGTGAAGGAGGATCTCCCGATTCTCACCGACGATTACGCTCCGGTGGACCGGTACGTGACTTCCTTCCCATGACCCCGGTTCCATCGGGCTCCCGCCTCACGGGCTCTCCTCCACCGCCGCCTTGCCTGGACCGGGCTTCCCTGATATGATTTGCCGTCGCATCCCCGGAGACCCCGGCTCCGGGGTGTGACCGACCCGATCGGTGCCCGCCCTTCGCGGGATTTCCTTGGTCCTTTCATCCTCGTGGGGAGACCTCGCTTGGACAGCCGGCCAGCCAGAACGGAAACGTACGTCGGTTTGGTGATCCTGTTCTCCCTTGCCGTCATTGCCGCCGGTATTTTCCTGAGGCAATTCCATTACGACGCGGCTGTATTCGCGCCCGCCGTTCCCGAAACCGGTTCCGCGCCCGTGTCCGCAGCCGGCGCCTCGGAAGGACCCGACCTCAGCGACTATGCCACGGCGGGTCTCTCCCTCATGTCCGGGGTCGAGGTGTTCGGTCCGGAGACCCTTTCGGAAAAAATCGACGGCAAGGCGGAGATGTACCTTTCCTCCGGTTTCAAGGAATTGCGATGCCGGCGTTTCGGCAGGAGCGACCAGCCGAATGAGTGGCTGGAACTTTTTGTCTACGACATGGACAACCCGAGAAACGCCTTCGCGGTTTTCAGCCTGCAGAAACGGGTGGATGCCGAGGAGCTTTCCATCGTCCGGTTTTCCTACCGTACCTCTAATGCCCTCTACCTTGTGCATGGGCGGCATTACGTGGAAATCGTCGCATCGGTCGAGAGCATGGCGGAAGACGTGCTGGCGGTCGGCCTCAAATTCATCGAAACGATGCCGGCCGAAGGTGCGAACGTCGGTGAAATCGGGCTGTTTCCGCCCGAGGGCCTCGATCCGTCCTCAGTTGCCCTTCATGTTTCGGACGTCTTCGGCTTCAACGAGCTGGACAACACGTTCACCGCCTCCTACAACGTCGACGGCGTCACGGTGACGGCTTTCCTCTCGCGGCGCAAGAGCCCGGAGGATGCCGCGCGGATGGCCGAAGCCTATCGCCGGTTCCTGGTGGAAAACGGCGCAACGGTGACCGATGCGAACCCGGGAATCGAGGGCGCGCGGGTTCTGAAGGTCTTTGACACGTTCGAAGTGGTATTCAGCAAAGGCAGCTTCCTGGCCGGAGTCCATGAGGCCGACGACGGGGACGTGGCGGGCAGGCTTGCCGTCAGGCTGCATCAGGGAATCAGGTGAGGTCGCACAGTGAAAAGGGACTCTGACGAAAAGGATCTGAACCGACGCGATTTCCTCATCCGGTCGGCCAGGGCGGGTGGTTTCATCGCCGCCGCCGGGCTTCTGGGCGTCCGTCTCCACGATGACACGGGCGCTCGCGGATTGTCGTCGGACGAGGAGAGACAGGCCGTTCTGGCGGATTATTCGGTGCCGGGAGCGGCCCGAAAGATGAGCATCGTCACGGGGCAGGACCGGGTGACGTCGGTCCGGCTCGGCCTGGAGGCGATCGGTGGAATCGAGTCTTTCATCAAGCGCGGCGACAAGGTGCTCATCAAGGTGAACGCCGCCTTCGCCACCGCCCCCGCCCTGTCGGCGACGACCGATCCCCGGCTGCTGTCCGAAGTGGTGCGGCTGTGTCTGAAGGCCGGGGCTTCCGAAGTGGCGGTCACCGACAATCCCATCAACGATCCGCAGAGCTGCTTCGCCCTGACCGGCATCGGGGAGGCCGCCCGTTCCTCGGGGGCGAAGGTGATCTATCCGAAGCAAACCTTCTTCAAACCCGTCACCTTGCCGGGCGGCAACCTGATCAGGAAATGGCCGGTGCTTGTCACCCCTTTCGAGGGTGTCGGCAAGGTGATCGGGATGGCACCCGTCAAGGACCATCACCGCAGCGGCGCATCCATGACCTTGAAAAACTGGTACGGCCTGTTCGGCGGTCGGCGCAACATTTTTCATCAAAACATCCATGAGTTCATCATGGAGCTTGCCATGCTGGTGAAACCCACGCTCGTCATTCTGGACGGCATCACCGCCATGATGACCAACGGTCCGACCGGCGGGTCCCTGGCGGATCTGAAGCAGACGAACACCCTGATTGTCGGCACGGACCAGGTGGCTGTCGACGCGTTCGGAGCGACGCTGCTCGGCAAGTCGGTGCACGATCTTCCCTACATCATGAAGGCCGAGGCTGCCGGAGCGGGCACTGCGGACTTCGAGTCACTCAGACCGGCGCGCGTCACGGCCGGCTAACCGTTTTCGAAGGGTCTCATGAAGATCGTTATCGTCAGACGCATCAGCCAGGTCTTCTTTTTCGTCGTATTCCTCTGGTTCTGCATTGTCGGCTCGCTGGGGACCGAATGGTGGCAGCTCAGGGGGTGGCCCGTGAACTGGTTCCTCCAGCTGGATCCGCTCGTCGCGCTGGGGACCGTGCTGACCACCGGCACGCTTTACTCCGGGTTGTCGTGGGCCCTGGCGGTTCTGGTCCTCACGGTCCTGTTCGGCAGATTCTTCTGCGGCTGGGTGTGTCCTTTCGGCAGCATTCACCACTTCGTGGGGTACCTGGGCCGGCGCGGAAAACCGTTGTCGCGCAGCCTCGAGCTCAACCGGCCGCATGCCGCCCGGGCGGTCAAGTATTACGTGCTCCTTTTCCTTCTCTGCGCGGCATCCGGGGTCCTCGCGGCGCGCATCCTGCGTCTCGTTTTCGACACTCCGCCCATATTCCTGGCCCTAACCGCCGTGACAATCGTCGCGGCCGCGTTGACGGTGCGCGGAATTCATTCCAATCGCAGGAAAGCGTACGGCCTCTTCCTGCTGATGCTGGGCTTCTGGACCGCGACGGCTTTCGTCATCCCGCTCGAGCAAGTGATCCGATCGTCCCTGCAAACCGGGTTGCTGGACCCGATTCCCCTGGTCCATCGTTCGGTGAACCTCGTGCTTCTGCCTCTCCTGGATTCCACCACCCGGACCCTGTTCGTCGGGCAGCGCTACTACGAAGGGGCCTGGCTCATAGGGGCGGTCTTCCTGGTCGCGGTGCTGCTGAATCTGAAAACGCCCCGGTTCTACTGCCGCTATGTCTGTCCCCTGGGAGCGCTCTACGGTGTGCTCGCCCGTCTCTCACTCTGGAAAATCGGCAGGGTCGCCGACGAATGCACCAACTGCCGTCTGTGCGAGGCGAACTGCGAAGGCGCATGCGAGCCGGCCGGGCGCATCCGCGTCCCGGAGTGCGTCCTGTGCATGAACTGCCTCGACGAGTGCAGGCACAACGTGATCGCCTATCGCACAGCGCCTTCCGCTTCCGGGGAGGTCCTCGTGCCGGATATGTCCAGGCGGGGTTTCGTCCTTGCCGGCGTGTCCGGCCTGGCGGCGATCCCCCTCGTGAGGCTCGGAGGCGGCATGAGCCACAGTTGGAATCCGGAGGTGATCCGCCCGCCGGGAGCTTTGTCCGAAGCGGACTTCATCGCCCGGTGCCTGAAGTGCGGGCAGTGCATGCGCGTCTGCCCGACGAACGTCGTTCAGCCGTGCGGGTTGCAGGCGGGGTTGGAAGGATTGTGGACCCCCGTGCTGGATTTTCGCATAGGCACGAGCGGCTGCCAGCACAACTGCACGGCCTGCAGTCACGTCTGCCCGACGGCGGCCATAAGGCCAATCGGCCTCGATGAAAAGCTCGGGCGCGGCGGTTTCTCGGGGAAAGGGCCTATCCGGATCGGCACGGCGTTCGTGGACCACGGCCGGTGCCTTCCCTGGGCCATGGACAAGCCGTGCATCGTGTGCCAGGAAAACTGCCCGGTCAGCCCGAAAGCGATCTTCGTGCGGGAGCATTTCGCCACCGTCAGGGACGGCGTGGTGGAGGTGAAATCCGCCGAACCGCTTTCGATCCGGGTTGGAGGGACCGTTCTGAAGCCCGGGAAATATGCCGCGGGGGACCACTACCTGAAGGTTTCGTCCGAGCCCGAGCACCAGCGCCGACGCATCGTCGCGAACGGCGAAGACACTTTGTCGGTGAGCCCTGAGCATCGGTTTGCCGAGCTTCCGGCCGCGGGCACCCGCGTGGAAGTCCAGGTTCGCCTTCAGAGACCCCAGGTGGACTTGGAACGCTGCACCGGGTGCGGCGTCTGCGAACACGAATGCCCGGTCACCGGGAGGAGAGCGATCAGGGTCACGGCGGAAAACGAGTCGCGAACCAGGAAAAAATCACTCCTCCTATAAGGTTTTGCACCGGTCGGCTTTGCACTCATTCAACGAAAGGACGGACAAGATGTCCCACGGAAAAGGACTTTCCAGACGTGATTTCATCAAGACCGCCGGGGTCGTGGGGAGCGGGTCCCTGCTGGCCGGGAGCCGTGCTTTCGCGCAGAGCGGTGCCCCTGCGGCCGAAACGCCCGGGGCGGATGCCGGGGAAATTCCCACCAGGCCGTTCGGCAAGACGGGGATACGCGTCTCATGCCTTTCGCTGGGCGGGATGTTCGACATCCCGTCCAATCAACTTCTCCTGAAGCAGGCCGTGCGGTGGGGCGTCACCTACTGGGATACCGCCGACTGCTACGAGGGCGGAAGGAGCGAGGCGGGTTTCGGCCAGTTCTTCAAGAAATACCCCGAGACGCGCGGCAAGGTATTCCTGGTCACCAAGTCCGACGAACGGAATCCGGAGGGGATGACCAAGCTGCTCCAACAGTCCCTGGAAAGGCTCAACACGGACTACATCGACCTCTATTTCATTCATGGCACGAGGAGTATCAAGGAGCTCAACAACGATACCAGGGCATGGGTGGAGAAAGCCAAAAAGGAAGGGAAGATCAAGCTGTTCGGATTCAGCACCCACAGCAACATGGAGGAATGCATGCTCGGCGCCGCCGGGCTCGGCTGGATCGACGGCATCATGATGACGTACAATTTCCGCATCATGCACGGCGACAGGATGAAGGCGGCCGTGGAGGCCTGCGTGAAGGCGGGAATCGGCCTCACCGCAATGAAGACCCAGGGCGGCGGTTCCGTCAGGATGGACAGCGAAACGGAGCTGGCTTTGGCCGGCCGTTTCCTGAAAATGGGATTCACGGACAAGCAGGCCAAGCTGAAAGCGGTCTGGGAGAATCCGGACATCGCGAGCATCTGTTCCCAGATGCCCAGCTTGACGGTCCTCATGTCCAACGTCGCGGCGGCGCTCAACCGGGACAAGCTTTCCGCCCCGGACCTGGAGCTTTTGAACCGTTACGCCCTCGAAACTTCATCCGGTTATTGCGCCGGGTGCGCCGATCTGTGTGAATCGGCCATCGATTGCAGGGTGCCCGTCGGCGACGTGATGCGTCATCTGATGTATTTTCACAGCTACGGTGAACGGGACCGGGCACGGGAGTTTTTCGCCGGCCTCGATCGGGATGTGAAGGACCGGCTGCGCGAGATGGACTTCAAACAGGCGGAAAACAAGTGTCCCAACCATGTCCGGATCGGGCGGCTCATGAAAGAGGCCTCGATCCTGTTGGCCTGAGCGATGTCATTGCGGCATGCCGGCGCTGTAAAAGCTGCTCATGATAACGATTCGCATTCGAGATTGCGCCATGACGATTCAGCGGAAAGTCAAGTGGTCGGGGATAAACGCCGGTCCTGTTTGCGACGCGTGGAATTGCGGGGCAGGGTGTCCGGCCCTCGCCCGAACGTGCCGTCCCGAGCGCAAGCCGGCCTCCGATGGAGGCCCGGCGAGCGATGGACGGAGGCGGTATCCGATGGGAACGGAACTTTTGAGCGCGGAAGTTGTCTAAATGAATGAAGACCTGAAACCGCGCGACGCAGATCGGGAGCAGGATCTGGCCTGGGTGGGCGCCTTCATCGAGGGCGACCGAACTGCCTTCGATCGTCTCGTCTTGCGCCACAAGGACAGGGTCTTCAACTTGTGCTGGCGGCTGCTGGGGGATCGCGAGGAGGCCAATGAGCAGGCACAGGAGGTGTTCGTAAGGGTATTCCGGTCGATCAAGGATTTTCGATTCAAGTCGAGCTTCTCGACGTGGCTCTACGCCATTGCCGTGAATACCTGCAGGAACAGGCTGAAGTCTTCGGAGTTCCGGCGCAGGAGGCGTATGGTTTCCATCGACGCGCTCCAGGATCCCGACTGTGAACGGGCGGCACCGGAGCTGAGGGATCCTTCGCCCTCCGTGCTCGATCGCATGACCGACAGGGAACGGGACGGCCTGATCCAGAGCGCCATCGACAGCCTGCCCGAGGAGTCCCGGACGATTGTGGTCCTGCGGGACATCGAAGGCATCGCCTACGAGGAAATCGCCGCGGTGACGCGACTGAACCTCGGCACGGTGAAATCGCGGCTCGCGCGAGCGAGGCAACAGCTCAGAGACAAATTGAAGGGACTGATCTGAAATGGACTGCACCCGCATCATCGACTTGCTGCCGGAATACCTGGAAGGAACGCTCGACGGTTCCGAGAAGAGCAGGGTTGAGGAGCATCTGGCCGGGTGCGAGGGGTGCGGCGCCGAGCTGAAGCTGCTCCAGCGCTACTTTCAGACGATGGCCGGCCTCGAGCGGTACGAAGCCCCGCCTGATTTTCTTCGGAACGTGCACGCGCGCATCGAACGGGAGCCTTCCTGGAGGAAGCTGTTGAGCGGGCTTTTCCTGCCCCTCAAGATCAAGCTGCCGCTGGAAGCGTTGGGAGTCGCCGCCGCCGCGCTGCTCATCTTCACCTTCTATTACAATGCGCCGGAAACGAAGATGGACCTCCCGGGAAAATCCCCGGTGGCCCGGGTTCCCGCCACCGCCGAGGCTCCGATGCCGCCCGGGACATTGGCGGGGCTTCCCGCTCCCGCCCAGCCTCCGAGCCGGGCGGCGACTTCGGTTCCAGCCCCGGCTCGGACGGAGACTCATCCTCGGCCCAAAGCCTCCGCTCCAACCCAGGATCGTTTTGCCGCGCAGCCCTCCTTTCCGGAAGAGGAACGCGGAGCGGGCAGGGTGATACCGGAGGCCGAAGCGCCGGCCGCCACCGCGCAAGCGGGCAGGGCGGGATCCGTTGAGGAATCGGCGACAAGGATCCCCGCGCCGAAGCCTGAAACGGGGCCGCCGAAGCGTTCCGACCGGTCCCCGGCCCCTTCGGCGCCGGCGGTGCAGCGTCGGATGTCCCCCCGGGTCGTCCCTGACGAGCTGACGCTGTCGGTTGAGCTGGGCGCCGCCGGAAGCCCGGGGGCATCCGGCGCAGTCCAGAGCGCGGTGAGGGGCACGGCGGAAGACGCGAAGCCGGAACCCCTGATGCGAAAACAATTGCGCGCGTCCCAGGCGGCTCCGGCGCAGGAAGAAGCCCGAGAAGGCGGACGAACGGGAGCAGGAGTTGGGACATCCGAACCCGCCAAGGCGCCCGCATCTGCGGGAGCCGTTCCGCGGGCCGGCACTGCTCAGTCCCGCGCAAAAGCGGGCAAACCCGCGGAGTCGCCGGTTGCCGTGCCCCCGGGTGCGACGGTGCCGGGAAAATCGGAGGAATTGAGGGCATCCCCTTCGCAACCCGTCGATGCGTCCGCTGAAGTCTCCAAGGCGGTGCGTTCCTCCGGGGGCGTGGTACTGTCCGAGGACATCGACCGGAAGACCGGCCTGCCGAAGACCATCGTCGCCGAAATACCGGCCGAGGGTTACTCCGCCCTGGTTTCCAGCCTGGAGCGCATCGGGGCGGTCCGCAAACGTTCCGGCCTCCCGCCGGGCGTCGGCCCTGGAGCGCGACTGCGGCTGCGAATCGAATTCTCGATGCCCCCGTCCGCACGATGACTTTCGCCGCAGGGGGCGTCCACCTGTTCGGCGCGGGGGACGTGTTTGCCCCGCCTGCGCCGGAAACGATCTTTCCGGCAATACGCGTGAACGTTTCAGCCTGGCGAACGCAAATTTCCTGGAACTTTTCCCGCCCCTTTCTGTCAAATCCAGTAACAGGTCGGCACAAACAACAAAGGAGGCGTGACATGGCAGAAATGAATCCGATCAAGGTTGTGAGCGTTGCACTCGTATTTGCTCTAAGCTTCTTGACTTCCATTCATACAGGGCAGGGGAACCGTGCGGGAAGCGGAATCGCTGTGGGGGGAATCCCCGGCGCGGCATTGGCGGAGCAGGGATTGCCCGACACGGGCGACAAGACGCTTTCCCCCTACTTTTTTGTTAAAAGCGAAGATTCGGATGTCGATCGATTGCCGATGAAGTCGACTTCGGCGGAGGTCGAAATCGCCGGGGTCATCGCCAATGTGAAGGTCGTACAAACCTATCGCAATGAGGGCAAGCGGCCCATCGAAGCGATCTATGTTTTTCCGGCCTCCACGCGTGCGGCGGTGAGCGCGATGAAGATGACCATCGGAGAAAGGACCGTCACGGCGGTGATCCGCAAGCGCGAAGAAGCCAGGCGAGATTACGAACAGGCGAAGAGCCAGGGGAAGAGCGCCTCCCTGCTGGAGCAGCAGCGGCCCAACGTGTTCCAGATGAATGTGGCCAACATCATGCCCGGGGACGAAATAAGAACGGAGCTCACTTACAACGAGCTTCTCAGCCCGACCGAGGGAGCCTATGAGTTCGTGTACCCCACGGTGGTCGGCCCGCGCTATTCGAATCAGCCTGCCGCCGGCGCTCCCGCGTCCGAAAAGTGGGTCCAAAACCCCTACCTTCACGAAAAGGAACCGCCGACCTATTCGTTCAACATCACGGCCAGGCTGAACGCCGGCCTGCCCATCCGGGAGATCACCTGTCCTTCCCACGACACGGCGATCCGTTACGAGGGGCAAACCCGTGCTTCGGTTGACCTGGGCGCCAACGAAAAATTCGGCGGCAACCGCGACTTTGTTTTGAAATACAGGCTTTCCGGGGAGCACATCGATTCGGGGTTGCTCCTGTATCGGGGAAAGGACGAGAACTTTTTCCTGTTGACGGTGCAGCCTCCCAAAAGGGTTGTTGAAGCTGCAATCCCGGCCAGGGAGTATATCTTCATCGTGGATGTTTCGGGTTCCATGCACGGCTTTCCTCTGGAGATTTCCAAGCGGCTGCTGACGGACCTGATCGGCGGGCTCAAGCCGACCGACTGCTTTAACGTCATGCTGTTCTCGGGGGATTCCACGGTCATGGCGGAACGATCGGTTCCCGCGTCGGCCGACAACATCCGCCGAGCCGTCGAAATGATCGGGCGCCGGCAGGGGGGTGGCGGGACCGAGCTGTTGCCGGCCTTGAAGAAGGCGCTTTCCCTGCCCAGAAAGGAGGGGGTGTCTCGATCCCTGGTTATTGCCACCGACGGTTTCGTGACCGTCGAGGAAGAGGCGTTCGATTTGATCCGCAGCCACATCGGAGACGCGAATTTCTTCCCCTTCGGCATCGGGACGAGCGTAAACCGGATGCTGATCGAAGGCATGGCAAGAGCGGGCGCGGGAGAGCCCTTCGTGATCACCAGGCCTGACGAGGCCCCGGCCGGTGCCGAGAAGTTTCGCCGCTATATTCAGTCGCCGCTGCTGACCAACGTCAAGGCCGATTTCGGCGCATTCGGCGTCTACGACGTGGAACCGGCGGGAATTCCGGATGTGTTGGCGGAACGCCCCGTGGTGATTTTCGGCAAATGGCGGGGCGAGCCTTCCGGCAAGATCACCGTCAAGGGCTCGACCGGAGCGGGAGAATTCGGCAAAACGGTGGACGTTGCCGGTTCCAGGCCCGAGGAGAGCAATTCGGTACTGAAATACCTCTGGGCGCGGGCACGAATCACCTCGTTGACGGATAGAAACCAGCTGCGCTCCGACGCGGGCAGAATCGGTCAAATTACCGAATTGGGGTTGAAATACGGCCTGCTGACGTCCTATACGTCCTTTGTGGCCATCGACACGCTGGTTCGCAATCAATCGGGGTCCGATACCGTGACCCAGCCTCTGCCGCTGCCTCAGGGGGTTTCTGACCTCGCGGTGGGCGCGCCCTCGCCGGGACTCAGGATGTACAAGTCCATGGCTGCGCCGAGAGGCGCGGGTCGCGGGGAAATGAGCAGCCGGGAATCTGCCGGGTCGGGGAGGCCTCAGGCGTCGCCCGCTCGCGAAGAAAAAGAAAAGGCTCCCGGGAAGAGCGACCTTCGGATCGCGGTGCGCAAGGTCGAGGTCCGGGGGAGCCTGGCGGAGACCGATGTGCGATCCGTTGTCGACAGCCGGGCGCAGGAGTTCCTGAACTGTCCCGAATGGTCTGCCGGAAAACACAAACCGGGATTTGAGACCATCGTGATCGAGTGGGTTGTCGATCGTTCCGGCAAGGTCGGGAATGTGCGGATCGTGTCGAGCTCGAAGCGCTTGTCGGCCCATCTCGAACGATGCATGATCAAAATCGTGAAGAACTGGATATTCCCGAGTGGCGGGAACAAGGGTACAGTTGTCAGGGTCATTGTTGAGTACTGAGAAAGACCGGCTTTTGGTGCGATGAAGATTTTCGTCCCGGACGGATCCGCCGGAGGGGGGGCACGAAGCCTTCCCTTCGGCGCCTTCGTATTTCCGACCGGCTGTGGGCCGGGGACTCCAGGGGGTAGCGCGGATGAGCAGGTACTTGTTGATCGATGTCGGAGCGGGGACTATGGACGTCCTGTACTTCGATGATGATTCGGGTGTCCAGTACAAGGCGGTGGCCAGATCTCCCGTCCTGTACACGGCGGAAGGCATTGCGGGAATTCCCGGCAACCTCCTGGTCACGGGAAAGGAAATGGGAGGCGGACCCGTTACCGATGTCCTGAAGCGGCGGGCCCGGGAGGCGCGCGTCGTCATGTCCGTGTCGGCTGCCTGCACGCTCAGCCATGACATGGAAAAAGTCAGGTCGTGGGGGATCGTGGTGGTCGAGGACGATGAAGCCGAAGCCATGCGAAACGATGAGCGCTATCACGCCGTTTCCATCGGAGATCTTGACATGGAGCGGTTGAAATCCATCGTCGCCGGTTTCGGGGTCGACTTCTCCTTCGATATTGCAGGCATTTGCGCCCAGGATCACGGAATGCCGCCCCCCGGAGTGTCCCACCTCGACTACCGTCATTCGATCATGAAGTTGAAACTCGATGAATGCCCCTACCCGCATGCGCTGCTCCACGACCGCGACGAAGTCCCGCCGACCTTGAATCGCCTGAAATCCATCGCCGATTCGGCTCGGGGGATTCCGGCGGCGGAGGTCTATGTCATGGACAGCGGCATGGCGGCGGTGCTCGGTGCGTCCATGGACATCCACGCGCTGGACAAAGACAGGATAATGGTCCTGGACATCGCAACCTCCCACACAGTGGGTGCGGCTCTGGATCAGGGGGAGATCGCCGGGGTGTTCGAGTATCACACCCGCGACATCAGTCTCCCGAGGCTGGAACAGCTGCTTCGGGACATGGCGGACGGCAGGCTCGACCACGAGCAGATCCTGCGGGAGGGAGGGCACGGGGCCTACCTGCGTCGGCCCTTCGGTTACGACTCCGTGGAAGTCATCGTGGCCACGGGTCCGAAGCGCGCCCTGGTGCGGGAATCGAACCTTCCCATCAAATACGGAGCTCCCCTGGGCGACAACATGATGACCGGGACGGTGGGCCTCCTGGAGGCCATCCGGCGTCGCAAGGGAATCGGGCCGACCTGGTACGTCTGATTCTCACGGAGCGGAATGCGTCCCCGCGATGTCCGCAAACCGCTCGGCACCCCGGGAAGGCCCGGCGCCGGGAGCCGCCGGGAGCGAAACGAATCAAAAGCTCTTCATGCCTGGACTTATGTGCTAGAATGCCCGCGATTTATTCAACCGTCTCCAGCGGGTTTCCGAAGGCTCGCCCGCCGAATCCCCGTGAGCCGAAGACCGCGCGGAGCGGTGCGGCGTTGGGCCGCGTTCGACCCGAATTCGAACCAATACGTGCAGGTCTGATCCGTATGGCACCCCTTATGTCCTCGCTGTCCTCGGACAAGCTGGAGTTTCGCCGGATCAACGGGGTCTGGCTGCTGGGACCGGATTTGTTCGCCAGGGACAGTGACGGCAAACCGCTGAGCCCGATCGCATCCGCTTTTCCAAGGTACGGGACCGTGATCAGCGGGCGCGGCATCCACGCCATGCAGGCGGCTCTCATGGTCGAGTTCGCAAGAAAGCTCGCAGCCGACGCGGGCCGTGCCCCTTCCGAGGCTGAGCTCGCGGAGGAAGTCTACGGGGGCTCCGTGGCGCTGCTCATCAGGGGTCCGATTCTGCTGATTCGCTCGAATCCGGGGGCCATGGACAGGGTTTTCGAGGCCGACGAACTGGTCCAGCGCATCGTGCCCAAGGACTGCATCCAGTTCACGGGCATTCATCTCCCGGAGGTCAGAAGAAGACTCCGAGGCAATGGCGAAATCTGGCGTTTTTCGCCACCACCCAGGTCCGTGGCGGAGATAGGGGAACACATCAGGTCCAGCCGGGTGCGCGTCGGCACGGGCCTGAACTACTACTACAATGCCCCGACCGGCGGGCGGTTCCTGACCTATGAGGAATACACGCGCATCCGCCCGCTGATTCGCGAAGATCGTGACGAGGCATTGCGCATGATCCGGGAGATCATCGATCTCGCGCAACTCGTGAACAACCAGGGCAATCGCGAGCTGAGCCTGTTTCTCCCGGCCGGCGTGACCCTGTCGGTCGCCTATCTCACGCGGGTGGCGATGATCCTCGATGAAGCGCCGTACCCGGAACAGGCGAAAGACGCGGAGGAGTTGTTCGACCGGTTCGCCTTCTTCTTTTCGCGGGCGGCAGGTCCCGAGCTCACCCGGGACGACGAGCACTGCGACGGGTGGCGCACCACCATGTTCTGCCGCCTCTACGATCTCGATGAGCATTGCCTCGAGGAATTTGCGCTGGGGTTGAGCCCCGAATTTCATTTGAACGTCCGCTGGCTGCCCGGGGCGCGCATTCGAGAGAGGAATCTGGCTTTCGAGGCCAACACCGACCACCATACCCGCAACATCATCGACTACTACTGGAAAAACCACGACGAAATTCAGTACATCAATGTCGGCAGGGTGGAACTGCCCCTGACCGACAGGGACACCAGCGATGAGGACCGCGAAGTCCACCTGGCGGTGATCGGGCGGGCCGACGGCGAGGAGGAGATCCGCATCGTCAGGTTGATGAAATGGAGCGTGATGCACCGGATGGGGCAGGATGTCTCCCTCGATCACGCCATCCGCGAAACCATCCTCTACCGCGATTACATCTTCGACCGGTTGAGAGCCATTCGCGCCCTCGGGTGTCCTATCGTCACCTACCGGGAAATCCGCTTCGAGGAAGCAGTGCATGGTGTCGGAACCATCCCGGTGTTCTTTTTCGAACGCAGCTACGTCCCGGGCATCGTGAGCCACAGGATTCCGCCAAGGCTCTACGGGCTCCGGGGGTTTGTCGTTCACCTGGCGCGTCTTCTGGGAACGGCCGCCGCGATGAGCCTGGTCCTGGGGCGGGTGGACCGCAAGGACGGGCGGCTCTATTTTGACGACGGTGACGAGGTGATCCAGCTGGGAGAAGACGAAATGCCGGCGAAACTCGTTATCGTGGAAACGACCGGTTCCTTTACCGATTGGGCTTCATCCATGGAGATACTGCTCCCGGATTGCCTGGTCCGCCTGGCGGTGCATCTCGGGAAGGCCCTGTCCCAGGGGCGCGACAAGGAGGAGACGTCGGCCGCCGTGGAGGCCTTTGCGGAGGCGCTGTCGGAGGAAGTGCGCCGTATGCGCGACCTTGTGCGCGACCCGTCCTCGACGATCCGGGATCTGTTTGCGGACCGGTCGGTCGAACCCGGGGGAATACGGTCCAGGTGGGAGGGAATACTCAACCGGCTGGACTCGACAGATCCCGACCGCCTCCGCATCCTTACCCGCGACAGCCGGATACTCGCACCTTTTATTGCCGCTGCCCGAAGTCTTTCTTAGCAAGCCTCCTTGCGGGAATCTCCCGATGCCTGAACGCGCCGGGCGGACGCCGCTTCATCAATGACCTTAATTCTGATGGGTGACTGGTGCGGCGGAAACTGACCGCGAAAACCCGGGGAAACTGCTGAAGCTGCGAGGATGTTGGTGAAGATTGCACACAGCAGGCAGAACAGTGAGCGAAAAGCGGTCCGCCCCGGAAGGCAAACTCGGCCTGGATCGTTTTTCGCAAAAAGGTGTCTTTTTTGCGTCGGGAGAGGTTTTTACTCTTGACCCCAGCCTCTGGTCGATCCTGTAGAGGATGTCTCGTTCGAATAAGTCGTTTGGATGTCTCTCGCGGTTATCCTCCACCAGATGGTCCCCTCCGGCCGGAACCCCGTAGGTGGTGGTCCCGGAATCCGGGGAACCAACCCCGATGAGGTTCCCCATGTCGTCGTAGTTGGTGGTGGTGTGCCCGAGAGCGGGATTGGCCGGATCGCCCGGCCAGGAAGGATTTACCATGGCCAGCACGCGCTTTCTGCCGGTAACCGTTGCGACAGCGATGGCGTAGGATCGCACCCAATTGTAGGGACCCGTCACGTCCACTTGGGTATCGCTCACGGTAACTCACAGTGAATGCTCCCTTGGCGGATGGGAGGGAATACCAATCCCTTGAGGGGCGGCCGCGAATAGCAGCATGCGCGGGGCCGACAGTCAACTCCACCGGCACTTCCGGTGGGCCATTCGGGTGCAAAAGTGAAAAGTGTAGGTTTGACCCCGGAATTCACGTTTATTATGTCGGGGTTGACATAATGGCCGCATTCCTGTTAATCCTTGCTGGAAGCGGGCTGGGCGATGCTGCCGGCGCGTTCCGGCCGGATGGTCGTCGCGACGGGAGTTTCAGCCCGGGCCAATAGAGTTTGTTCCCCCCCTCGGAGTTGAAAATGGTGAAGAAAAAGGTGTTCAGTGTTTGCGGGATGTGCAGTGTCCGTTGTCCCATTGAAGTGGAGTCGGAAGACGGCGTGTGCACCTTCCTCCAGGGAAATCCTCACGTGGCGGGGATCGAGAAAGCGCTCTGCGCCCGCGGGGGCGCCGGAATCGCCCTGATCGACGACGACGAGCGCCCGCGGCAGCCTCTCATCCGCGCCGGGAATAGAGGGGAGGGCAAGTGGCGCGGCGTCTCCTGGGATGAGGCGCTCGACCACGTTGCCGGTGGGCTGAAGCGGATCATGGAAGCGCACGGCGGCCGGAGCATCCTCTTTTCAGACCGCGGGGGCCCCTTTCGGGACCTGCACCAGGCTTTCGTGAGAGGCCTGGGTTCTCCGAACTATTCCAATCACGACGCCTCGTGCGCGCGCAACGTGGAGCACGCGGCGCTCTCCCTTTTCGGCATCTCGAGAAAAGACCTGGTCTACGATTACAGGAACGCCAGGCATGTCGTTTTGCAGACCCGCAACCTTTTCGAATCGATCAACGTCAAGGAGGTCAACGATCTTGTCGCGGCGATGTCTCGCGGCTGCAAATTGACCGTGATCGACATCCGGCACACTCACACGGCCGCCAAGGCCGACCGTTTCTTCATGATCCGCCCCGGGACCGATTACGCGTTCAACCTGGCGGTCATTCACGTACTGCTCCGGGAGCGACTTCACGACGAGGAGTTTGCGGGGCGGCAAATCAAGGACCTGGATCGACTCGAAGCGTTCGTGCGCCCTTACACGCCGCGGTGGGCGGAAGGGGAAACCGGCGTTCCCGCGGAGGAGATCGCCTCCCTGGCCCGTTCCCTGGCGGAAGCCAGGCCCGCCGTTTTGTGGCACCCAGGCTGGATGACCGCGAGGTACACGGATTCCTTCTACGTCTGCCGTTCCGCATACATCATCAATGCTCTGCTGGGGTCAATCGGAGCGAAGGGAGGCCTGCCCCTGGCGAACACGCCCGGGGCCTTCGGCCGCAAGGGCCTGAAAAAACTCGTGGATCTTTTTCCCAAACCCGGCGAAAAAAGAGCGGACGGGGTCGGCTGGCGCCACCCTCAATTCGACCCCGGCGCGGGGCTGCTGCATCTTGCGTTCAAGGCGATGCAAACCGGGGACCCCTATCCCTTGAAAGCCTACATTGCCTATCGACACGATCCGCTGATGGGATTTCCCGATCCGCAAGCCTTGAAGGGAATCTTCGAAAAGCTCGACCTTCTCGTCGCGGTCACCTTCAGCTGGTCCGACACGGCCTGGTTTTCCGACGTCGTCCTGCCGCTCTCTCCCTACCTCGAACGGGAGAGCATCCTCGCGTGCAAGAATGGGCTCAAGCCATATTTTTTCGTGCGACAGCGAGCCGTCGAACCTCGGTTCGATACCCGCGCCGACTGGGAGATCCTGGGGGGCCTGGCAAAAAGGCTCGGTATGGACCCCCTGTGCTTTGAAACCATCGAAGACCTGTGGAATTATCAGCTCCAGGGAACGGGAGTGCGCATCGAGGATTTTGCGACCACCGGAATGGTGCCTCTTGCCGACAAGCCGCTATACCGGGAGCTGGATGAAACGGCGCTCAAGACTCCTTCGAGCAGGATCGAGCTGGTGTCCGACAGGCTGGAAGGCCGGGGGCTGCCGTCGCTGAAACCTTACGAACCGCCGAAGAAAGCGGAAAAGGGGAAATTCAGGATCACGTTCGGTCGCTGCGCCGTGCACACCCAGGGACACACGGTGAACAATCCCCTGCTTCACGAGCAGATGCCCGAGAATGTCCTCTGGATGAACAGGGAGGCGGGGGAGAACATGAACCTTGAGAACGGCGAAGAGGTGGACGTGTCCGGCAGCGGGTACCGAGGCAGGATCAAGGTCAGGCTGACCGATTTCATCCACCCCGAAGCGGTTTTCATGGTGCACGGTTTCGGACACGCTCTCCCCGTGGAAACCCGGGCATTCGGCAGAGGTCTCTCCGACAGCCTGTTCATGCGCGGCGGTCTGGAAGTCTGGGACGAGGCCGGAGGAGGGGTCGCCATGCAGGAGCACTTCGTGACCGTGACGAAAATCGCCTGATACAATTTTGCGTACAAGATGAGTGCATTGGGCGGGCGGGCATAAAGCCCGCCCCTACTTCTGACGGGCCCATCGGTCCTTACAAGGGGCGGGGTTTAACCGGAACAGGATTTTCATCGGCATCTTCATGAGCACATCGGTCCGTACAGGGGGCGTGGTTTATCCCCGCCCGCGTCACCGCCCGACGGGCGGGTGTTGTGTCATCTTGAACGCACTGCGGTTTGACAAGGTCTTGCGTCATGCGCTGCCGCGGGGTGTCCGTCGGATGGGGCGGGACGTCCGGGTGCCGGGAAATCACGGAGCGTCCGCGGATATTTTTCCTTCCAGATGCAGTTTTTCGTTCAATGACACGAGCTCGAAGGCAAATCCATCCTGCCTGATGACGTTCAGGCAACCGTAATCCTGCTCGATGGCGAAAAGGTCCGCCAGGGGTCTGCCGAGGATTTGGCAGAGTATTATCCGGTTGACGCCCGCATGCCCTATGATGGCGAGGTCCCCGCGGGTTTCCCGGATGATGGAGGTGAAGGATGGGATGACCCTCAGGCAGCAGTCCATGAAGCTCTCACCACCCGCCGGGCGAAAATGAACGATATCCCGGCCGCGCTCCGCGAACGCCGCCGGGTGCTTCTCGCGAACCTCATCGAACGTCAAGCCGTCCCATTCTCCAAGGGCGATCTCCCGCATTTCCGGGCGCGCCTCGGGGCGAAGTCCATGGGGCCGGGCGATGATGGCCGCGGTCTCCCGGGATCGCGCCAGGTCGCTGCAGAATACGGCCGACAGGCGGACGTGCCTGAGTCGCTCGCGCAATTGTTCCGATTCCTCGATGCCGCGATCGCTCAATGCCAGATCCAGTTGGCCGACAAACCGCTTCGGTTTCGCAGGCAAACGGATCTCCCCGTGCCGGATCAGGAAGATCTTTCGGCGCTGCGCGACGAGCATGCGCAAGGAATTCGAGTATCTCGCGAGGATTTCATCCGGAGGACATCCCAGGGTGCTCTGCACTCGTTCCCGGATGAACGCGGCGTGTTCGAAGCGGCGCCTCACGGCATCGCGAATCTCCGGAGAATTCGCATACTTTTCGAAGGATTTGCGGAATCGTTCATCGAGAGACACGAGTTCCTCGCCGTCCACCAGCTTGTCGGCGAGATAGACCAGGTCCTCTTCTCTTATGGCCTGAGCATCGGGCACAATGTCCGTGTGAGCGGCCACCACCCGCGCCACCCGCCGGTAGCCCGCACCCTCGAGGATTGCGGCGCCCGCGGCGGCATGCCGTGGTTGTCCCTTGGCAAGATCGTGCAGTTTCCCGGCCGCAAGGATCAAATCGAGGTCCAGGTCGAGACCGAGCCGGTTCAGGGAGACGGCCAACAGCCGTGCCGCCTCGGCGACGACCTCGGAATGGGACCGGATGTCCCGGGACACGTCGTATCGGTCCCAGAACGCGCGGCACTCGCGTTCTGTTGGGATATCCTCCCGCGATGCATAGGCCCGCAACTTGCGATAGTCCTCGGGGGTGTCGCAGTCCATGAGAACCCCCTCGTCCGTCACCGTCACCTCCACGGCGCGTTCCTCGTAAGCGCGCAGGTGTTCCCGCATTCCCCCTTCGCGGGTCGCGGCAAGATTCGCGGCGCAAGCCCTGGAGACCAGGGGAGGATGCCCCCGCAACCCCAGGAAAACGGGGTAGACGACCGGTGCGGCGTGGAGGCGGTATGCGCGCATGAGGGCCCGCAATGTGCCGGGCTTGATGAGCGGGATGTCCGCCGGGAGCAGGAAGAAGGCCTCGACGTCGGATTGGAGGTGCTCAATTCCGGCCAGGACGGAAGAGAGCATGCCCCGGTCGAAATCGGCGTTGAGCACCCATTTCGCCCCGATACAATCCAGAACGGGGGTGATTTCGTCGGCGCGGAAGCCCACGACCACCGTCAAGTCTTCGACGCCGGCCTCACGGAACCGGCTCACGGCCTGTTCGATCGCGGTCATGCCGCCAAGGCACAGCAGGGGCTTCGACGTTTCCATCCTCGTCGAGCGGCCCGCGGCGAGAAGCACCGCGGCGATCCCGGCCGCGCTCGTCATCCGTTCTTTCCCGCCCGGACCTGAATCAGCTCGGCCACGATGCTCACCGCGATTTCCTCGGGGGTCTCGGCGCCGATATTCAACCCGATGGGGGAATTGACCCTCTCGAAATCGCTCGATGTGAAGTCCTTTCGAGCCAGCTCCCCATAGATCCCATCCCGCTTCCGCCTGCTGCCGATCATGCCGATATACCCGGCTTTGGTTCTCAATGCCTCGCCGAGCAGCATGCCGTCGTAGTGGTGCCCACGGGTCACCAGCACCAGGTAGCTGTTCTCGTCGATGTCCAGCTCCTGGATGGCGGAATCGAAGCCGGTCGGCACGACGATCCGGTCGGCATCGGGGAACCGCTCTCGGTTGGCGAATTCCTCACGGTCATCCAGCACGACGGTGCGAAATCCCACACGCTTTGCCAGGGGAGCCAGTTGCCGTGAAATGTGCCCGGCCCCGAAAATGAAGACGACGGCTTCGTGGCAGAGGGGTTCGACGAGATAGGTGCGCCCTTCGCAGCAGACAAGTTGAGGCGGGCCCGTGCCGGCCATGAGGACGACCTTTCGCAGGGCCTCTTCATCGAGATTTCCAACGCACGGGCCATCCGCGGGGCAAAAGCCCATTCCCACGGGGACCGCGCTGTTGTCTTCCGGGGGGACTTCAGCAATCAGCCACGCCTGTTCTCTGTTCTCGAGAGTGGACCGCACCGCCCGGAACAGCTCCAGGTGACGGGCCTCTGCCGGCTGGATAAGCTGGACGAGCACCCGGACCCGACCGCCGCAGGTCATGCCCATCTCGCGGGCATCGGCGGAGGTGAGGTTGAACGCCCCGATTCTCGCTTTGCCCTGTTCGAAGCAGTCTCCGGCCAGCTCCAGGACTCCGGCTTCCAGGATCCCGCCTCCGACGCTTCCCTCGACGGCACCGTCCGCAAGGACGATCATTCGGGTGCCGGGGGCGCGCGGCGCCGAACCGGACCGGGAGACGATCGTGGCGAGGGCGAATGGAGTGTTTGCCTCCAACAGTTTGACCATGGTCTTGAACAGATTCATGAAACACGCTCCGGGTTGCGATTGTCGACAAGAGTTCGCTTGGCGGTGCTTCCGGTCGCCGGCAACGCATGGGGCCGCTGGGCCAGGGTCACGACGAGATCGCCTCGAAGCTCGGCCAAACGAATTGCCGGGACGGTTCGCAGGGCATCCAGCGCCCGGTCCGGAGCTCTACGATTGCCGGCGTCTCTGAGGCTCAGCTCGATGTGCAGCCGGTCCCTATTGTCCTCGCGGCTGATCGAGGCCTCGAAATCAAGGAGACCCTCCATTGGGAAAAGCGCCTCGTCCAGTTCCGCGATCGTGAGCACCGATCCGCCGGCGATGGGCACCCGGCCGTCGATGCGGCCTTCGATCCGGTCCATGGTCTTCAGGACGGTGCCGCAGGGACAGGCATCCGGCAGGAACCTGCCCAGGTCTCCCGTGCGATATCTTATCAGGGGCATCCCCATGCGGGTCAGCGTCGTGAACACCACTTCTCCCGTTACGCCGTCCGGCACCGGGCGTCCGGTTTCCGGATGCACGATTTCAAAGCACAGGTCGGCTTCACGCATATGATAGCCACGGTGGGCGCTACATTCCACACCACCTCCATAGCCCATCTCGGTCATACCATAATGGGTAAAGACCTCACAATTCCATATGTGCCGGAGGGCCTCGACAATGGCTTTCGGTACATGGTCGGTGCTGAGCAGAATGCTCCTCGGGGCCGACTTCCCATCGCTTTGCCGCCCCAGGGACAGCACCTGCGTGGGCGTCCCCACAAGCACACCGATGTGCTCCCGGGCCATCCTCTCCAGGGTGCCCGGGACGTCATTGACCGGACCATGAACGATTCCCTCCGCTCCGATGCGGCGCAACGCTTCGCGCAGCAAATCCCCGACACTCCCGGGACGCTCTCCCGGCAACAGGATGAGCACCCGGTCGCCTCGCTTCGCGAGGATGGACATTCCCTGCCGAAAGAAGTCGATGGTCGATTCGAGATCCTCAGCGGTGAAAAAAACGCGCTTGGGCTGTCCGCTGGTGCCGGAAGTTCCGAGCGTGACCACCCGACTGATATTACCCTGAGAAGCGCACAGAAATGAATAGGGATTCCGTCTCAGGTCCCGGGCGGTCGTGAAAGGGAAACGGTGCAAGTCTTCCAGGGAGTGGAGGTCGGCCTCCGACAGCTTCCCCAGACGAGCGGAATAGAAGCGGCTTCCCGCCGACGCGCGGCGCACGGTTTCACGTAGCCCCGGCAGTTGGCGGCGCTCGATATCGACCCTGGACAGGCAGTGCCCGTGCGTTCCCATTCTTGCCGCGATCCAGTCCTGCAGGGGAGTGATCTTCATGAATGTGAGCCGGCCGGAGAGGGCGGATTGTTGCCGTTGTCGGACTGGGGGCGGCGCGTCCGTTCCCGATGGATCGATTTTCCGCCCGCATCCGTCAGGTTGTAGGCGCAGAAGGGCACAAGTCTTCCGTCCCGGGTCGCCACGTGGATACAGCAGTCCCGAAGCCGCTCGAGATCCAGGTTCCATGCATCCTGGAATGCCATCCCCGAAATGGAAAGCGAATGGGACTTCACCCGTTCCAGAAACGCTTCCCACTCCCCGAGGCCGGGCCCGACGGCGGGAACCGTTGAGAGCGACTCCGGAGCCGACCAGAACCGGGCGACGAAGCGCCTTGCCCTGGCGGCTCCTTCTTCGGCGCATTCCATTTCCGGGCAGCACGACCCGGTTCTTTGCGTCGCCCTGGACTTGAGCGATCCGTCGGGGAGCAGAACGAAGCTGCCGTTGAAAGAGCAATAAGCATTCTCGCAGCCGGGGGGCTTGAAGTGCTCGATGGCCATCTTGCCGGAAGTCTGGGCCGCTATCTCGCGAACGATCTCGGGAATGGTGATCCGGTCTTCGGCGCGCGGCGGCCCGGGGTATCTTCCGAAGTAGCTCACGGGCTGGAAGTGGACCCCTCGAACCACTCCGATGTTCTCCACGGCGTATTCGATGATCTTGCCGATCTGTCCGACGTTCGTTCCGGGGACAAGCGTGGGGACCAGCACCACGCCGAGACCGCTTGCGCCGCAATGCTCGACGGCACGCTTTTTCTCGCGCAGAAGCCGACGCCCCCGGATTCGCTCGTAGACGGAATCCTCCATCCCGTCGAACTGAAGGAACACCGAAGCGAGCCCGGCGTCCCTGAGTTGCCTCGCATAGGAGGGATCTCCTGCCAGGCGCATTCCATTGGTGTTGACCTGGATGAAGGAGAAACCGAGCGAACGCCCGAGGGCTATGATGTCGGGGAGGTCTTTCCGGATCGTTGGCTCACCTCCTGAAAGCTGGATGTTGCAGCGGTTGCCGGCGCGCAACAGCCGCTCGAACATGAACCTGAAGGCGTAAAGGTCCGGATCCGGAAAATGAGCCGTGCCTGCGTCGGCGAAACAGTAGGCGCAGGAGAGGTCGCAACGGTGGGTCACCTCGATGAGCGCCGTGCAGGTCTGTTGACGATGGTCGGGGCAGAGGCCGCAATCCCTCGGGCAGCCTTTTTCGATGCGGGTGGCGGGAGGATCGGGAGGAGCGCAGGTTTTGGGCCTGTTCCAGGACAGGTAGGACGGCTGTCCCTGCCAGACCTCCGTTTCAAACGTTCCGTGCCGGGTGCAGGTTTTTCTGAGAAACACCCGATCCCCGCGCATGATTCTGACCGCAGGCGTCACGGCCAGGCACTCCGGGCAGACGCTCCGCGTGGTGGAGAGAATGGTTCCTTCACTCATGGGCGTCCCGCGGCAAGATCGAATCCATTTTCCACCAACAGGGCATTGACCTTGTCGTATACACCGAGGACCAGCGACGGGCACCTCGCGGTCCGGTTTCGCGGGTCGTTCCCCAGAATCGTTTCACATCGCGTTCCCCCGAAGACTCGGCCGTATTCCCCGGCAAACCATTCCACGAGCTCGACGATCATCAGGTTGAGCCGGGGGTCTTCCTCTTCGGTCGCCTCTCCCCGTCCGGCGTACAATCCCAACAGGCAGGCGCCGCCCGTCAGCGCCCCGCACGTGTCGCCGGAAAACCCGAGACCTCCGGCCAGGCCCGATACGGATCTGACCAGGTCGGAATTGGTTTTGCCCTGGTTTTCAAGTCCCATGAGCAGAAGGATTTGGCTGCAGTGGAATCCCTGTTGCGCGAGCTCGATCATTCTTACCGTATGGTTGAGCACCGAATCGCCCCCTCTCGTTGTCCATGTTCACAATCCGGCCGATCTCCGCGGTTTTTTCCCGGCAATGAGCAAAAAGTATCCGGGTCTGACCCTGGAGACGGCCTGCCGCGCTTTATCGATGTCCCGGTCCTCGCCGCCGCATTCTCCCCCCAGGCACCGGAAATCGGCCGCGAAGCCGCCGGAGAGGATGATCCGCGCCGCAAACAGCTTGAGTTCCACTGAGTGATCCTCCCAGTGGAGGATCTCGAAACCGGAAGCGCCCAGGCTGAAAGCAAGTTCCTCCATGGATTTCATTCCGCCGAGGCAGCCGCTGAGGCCAAGCCGGCGCAGCTCCGGCAGGAATTCCGGATTGCGTGCGTACACATCGCTTATGAGAAGTCTTCCCTCGGCGGCCAGCGTGCGATGAATCTCGCGTGCAACACGGTCCGCATCGCTCGTCACGGAAAGGCTGCACTCGGCCAGGACGCCGTCCAGGACGTCATCGGCGAAGGGCAAGGCTTCTCCCCGGCCCCTCATCAGCCGCAGACCGGGGTATCGCCGGCGTCCCGCCTCGATCATGAGCGCGGAAGGGTCGATGCCGGCCGCCCGGTATCCGTGCCGGTCGGTCAGGTATTGGACGGTGGTGCCTACGCCGCATCCCACGTCCAGCAATCGGGACCCCGGGGGGAACGGGCACAGTGTCAGAGCGCGTCCCGTCAATGGCAGACCTCCGGGGCGGATCACGTCCGCTGCCGCTCCGCTCGCGGCGAGCCTCTCATACACGAGCTCCGCGTGCCCTGCTGGCGAGCCAGGAGCCGGGCAAGCGGGATCACTTGTCTTCAAGGAGCCTCTCCACTTCGGCCATCTTGCCCAGAGCGAGCTCCTCGGGGACGAAGACGAGGCCGCAACTGGGACACCTGGGGAGGTCCACCGGAAACGAGCTGCCGAGATACGAGACATTCACTTTTCCCAGGCCAAGGGGCACCCGGCATTTTCCGCACCACCATTTTCCCCCTTCGGGACTTGTCGCCTGCGCATTCACGATTTGGGCTCCTCGGCGATTTCCATCCTGTGGCTGTATGCATTGTGAATAACGAACCGATCGTCCTCCGCGGAATACTCGACCCAGTAAGTCACGCTTGCCGGTCTGTGATGTGCCAGCGTATGGCCCGTTTCCCGGTTCAACAGCCGGTTTCCCGTTCTTTCGGCGTATTCGATAACCTTCTGGACGTCCTCGACGAGAATCAGCCTCTCCTCCATGATGTCCCGCATGCGGTCGGACACGCCCAGGGCGATCTTCTCGCAGCTTTGCCGCTCGGGCGTTCCCTCTCCCCAGAGCTCCGCAAGCAGGGAGGTTCTCAGTCGCGCCCTGTTCTCGCGGCGTTGAGAATATACCGGGACCCCGCGGCCGACGGCGTCTTCCATGGAAGTTCCCAGAACCAGGTCCAGAAGGTGGGCGACGCGCTTGCCGCGTTTGGCCAGATAGTCGCGGCACATGGCGCAGTAGGCGACGTAGTCCAGGGAGCTCCGGGCGATCCGCCGATCGATGACCTTCCCGGCGAGCTCGGCATTGGCGAAAGCCATCAGGCCTCCATAGCCGCAACACTCGGCACGGTCTCGAGTCAAAGGCAGCTCTTCCACCCGCATGCCAAGGCGCGCCAGGATACTGCGCACGCTTTCGTGTATGAATGGTTCATGCCGGGTGGAACAGGCGTCGTGAACGGCGACCGCCGGCGACTCCCCCGGCCTGCCGGTTTTGGGCAGGCCCAGCCGGTCCAGTATTTGCCAGAGCGACGAAACGGCGGAGCCGGGAAGGCGGGTTTTGAATGTCTCAAAGCAGGTGGAGCAGGCCAGGATCAGTTCCGGGCTTCCCATGTCGCGCCATGACTCGGTGAAGCTCTCCATGACTTCCCGGAACAGTTCCTCGCGCCCGGACCAGTCCGCGGGTGCGCCGCAACACCTCAGCATGAGCCCCACGCCTCCCGTAAGCTTATCCCGCAAGAGCGCGTAGACCCGCTTCACCTGTTCGGGGCAGGACGCGGCAAGCTGGCATCCGGGGAAGAAAAGAAACCGGCTCGTGACGACTCCAGGCTGCTGGCGGACCAGGGCACACGTGTCGCTGTTGCTGAAAAGCATATCCCGGATCGGAAAATCGTGGGCCGAGGGGGGCATCCTGCCCTGCCTCACCAGGGTCTGTCGCGCTTTCCTGCAAACCAGGCCCATGTGCAAATCCCCCGGGCAAACCTCCCGGCACAGGCCGCAGAGACTGCACGAGTTGATCAGCTTATTGGCGTGGCGGTGTCCCATCACGATGGCGAGGTTGTTGTATATCTGCCTGACGTACTGCCTGGGGTAACTTCCGAAGCTCTTGAGATATTCGCACACCTTGACGCATTCGAGGCATTGGCACTGGATGCACCTGGCGGCCTCTTGCATCGCTTCGTCCGCGGAATAACCCTGACGAGCATCGGCCATGGGCACTACGGGAAGGGGAACGATGCCTTCCGTGACCGTATGGAGCCTTGTGGTGTAGTACCCTTCCCCCGCGCGGCCGGCGGTGAGCGACACCTGCTGGAAATAGCGGTCCATGGAGATGGCGGCCCGCCTCCCGTCGGCCATGGATTGGATGGGGGAACGGTTTGTATTACGCCTGAGCATGCCGCCTCCGGCGAATACTCCCGCTCGCGAGGTGGAGAAGGTCGCGGGGTCGATGTCCACTCTTCCTTCCGGGTCGACGGCAAACGCGAAGCTGTCCGGAGGGTTCTCGCCCAGCCCCAGGTAAACCGTTTCGAACCCGGCGCAGAGCTCGTCGAAGCCGATGTCTTTCCCGACGGTGGTTCCCAGCCGGATTTCCACTCCGACCTCTTTAAGGATCAGAATGTCGTCGGCTGCCGTTCGAAGCGGGAGATCTTCCTCGGAGAAGCGCCGCAGGCTCCCCCCCAGCCGGTTTTCCCGCTCGAAAACAACCACGGCGTATCCCTTCCTGCCGAGGTCGAAAGCCGCCGTAAGGCCGCTCAATCCCCCCCCGACTATGGCGGCGCGCCGGTCTTTGCGCGGCAAGGCCTGAATTTTGTCCTGCAGGCCGGATGAGCGGTCAAGGCAGGCGCGTTCAAGCGCCCGTACGGAAACGGCATCTCCGGCTTCACGACGCTTGCAGACCGCTTGGCAGGGGTGATCGCAGACCCGGCTGATGATTCCCGGAAACGGCACGGTTTTCCTGAATATTCTTGCCGCGGCCGCGAAATCTCTGCGGGCCGTCTCCGCAGTCATGGCCCGTACGTCGACGTGGAGGGGGCAGGCGGCGCTGCAGGCGGGTGCGTGCTCCTGAATGCAGCGGTCTTCCAGTCTGCGCAACTCATCCTGTTCCATACCCGGTCCCCTTGTCTTGCGGTCCGTGTCGCTCTACGGCCGGTCGGGCTCCATCCCCTCGCGGTCGACTCAAATCATGGTGCACGCACGGCAACAATCGGCCTCCCCAATTCAAACGTCAGGCCGGTTCCACCGCCTACCGTCCCTTCATCCCCGCCTTGAACGGGAAAGGAAGCCGAGCGGCCTCCGGAACTGCCGCCGCGGGATCGGTTTTCATCGTTTGAGGGTGTCCCGGGCAAGAGGGTTTCTTTCAAGATACCCTCGGCCCGGGAAATGTTCATGCTTCGTTGCGCGTCCCCGGCTAACGGAGATTTGTGAAAAGTGTAGGTTTGACCCCGGCCAGCACTTTCTCCGGAAGCGCCGGCAGCTTGGTGATACGCACTCCGCAGGCGTTGCGGATGGCATTGATGACGGCGGCGTGAGGCGAGGTGAGCGGCAGCTCCCCCACTCCCGCCGCCCCGAAGGGGCCGTTGGGACGCGGCGTCTCGAGGTAGAGGATGTTTATGGTGTCCGGGGCGTCCTTGATGTACGGGAGACCGCAGCCGATGAGACTGCCGTGCTTTTTCAAATCCTCGAAATCCTCGCTCAACGCCAGCCCTATGCCCTGCACGATCCCTCCGTACATCTGCCCGTCGACGACGAGCCTGTTGGCGATGGAGCCCACATCGGCGGCGCAGGTCATTCCGGTGACCTGAGTCTTGCCCGTGTTCACGTCCACGTCCACTTCCGCCATGAAAACGCCATACATGTAGACGGGAAAAGGGTTGCCCTGGGCGTTTCCGTCACATGCCACGCAGGCCGCGGCAGTCCATTTTCCGGAATAGCGCAGGGGGATCTTCTCGGCCACCATTTCGTCGTAGGTGCGGAAGGTCCCGTCCGGTTTCTTCATGGCGTTCACGAGCATCTCGCACCCGACCCTGATCGCCTGGCCGGTAACGACCTGGGAACGGCTTCCGCCCGCGGGGCCGCTGTTGGGGGTGATTGCCGTGTCGTTCATCACCAGCTCGATCTTGTCGGGGCCGATCCTCAAAGGACGCAACCCTTCGTGCGCCGTTGCCAGGCATCCCATGTCGGCGCCCTGGCCATGGTCTTCCCACGAGCTGAAAACGGTCACGCCGTCGGGAGTCAGCTCCACGGCGATCTCCGAGGAGTCCGGCCCGTCGAGGCCGCAGCCGTAGATGCCGATGGAGATGCCGACGCCTTTCCTGCAGTCGCGGGTCGATCCCTGCCTGGCCTTCTCCAGCGCTTCCCGGTACCGGGGCCGCAGGAGATCGATCAACTCCGGGAGGCAGTAGACGTCGGGAGGGCAGCCGTTGGGCGTCGTGTCCCCCGGACGGTAGACGTTCCGATAGCGGAGCTCGAGCGGATCGAGGCCGATTTTTTCGGCGAGCTCGTCCATGAGGACCTCCGACGCGAATTCACTCTGGGGCGATCCGTAGGCCCGGAACGCGGAACCCCAGGCGTGATTGGTGCACACGGTGCGGCCCGTGCCGCGAATGTTGGGTATTCCGTAACCCGCGCCGATGAATTGAGCTCCACGCAGCGTGAGAAGATCCCCGAATTCGGAATACGGTCCGTGATCGACCGTCCAGTCGCTCTCCATGGCCATGATCCTGCCGTCCTTGTCCGCGCCGTACTTGAGCTTGACAAAAAACGGCGAGCGCTTGCCCGTGTAAGTGATCTGCTGATGGTAGTCGAAGTTGAGAAACACGGGCCTGCCCGTGGCCATGCAGGCCACGCCCAGCAGTGCCTCGATGGTCGGGCTGAATTTGTAGCCGAAGGTGCCTCCCGCGGGATTCTGCACGAGCCGCAGTTTTTCCGGCTCGATGCCCAGGCCGGGGCAGATCATGGCATGATGGAGATGGATGCCGATGCTCTTGGAATGAATGGTGAGCCGGCCTTCATCATCGAAATAGGCGAAGCCCACGTCGGGTTCCATGGGCAGGTGTGGTTGACGTCCCACATAGAATTCGTCCTCGACCGTTGCGGCCGCCTTTTCCATAAGCGGTCCGGTATCTTCTCCCTTGGCGATTTTCTGCTCGAAATAGACGTTGGGCGTTCCGGGATGAATTTCGATGGCGTCGTCGGCCATGGCCGCGGGCGCGCTCATGTACGCCGGCAGTACCTCCAGCTCGACCTTGACTTTCTCCGCTGCGGCCCTGGCGTGGTCGAGGGTGTCGGCGCATACGACGGCTATGGCGTCTCCGTACTGGTACACCTTCGTGTCACAGAGGATGGGACGGTCCCAGCCATCCCCCTTGTTGGTGGGGAAAGTGATGAGGCCGGTGATGCGATTCTTTCCTTTCACGTCCTTGTGGGTCACCACCTTGTAAACGCCGGGCATCTTCGCGGCTTCCGTCGTATCGATGCTCAGAATATTCGCATGGGAGACCCTGGCCTGGACCAGCGCCATGCGCAGGGCATCGGGCGGGAGCTTGATCCCGAGGTCCGCACCGAAGTCGCAGGTGCCGGTGACTTTGGCGAGAGCGCTCGGGCGCGGGAATTTTCCTCCCCACACCTTGCCGTCCGGCGGCAGCTTGAACCTGAGTGTTTCCAGGCTCATCTCGCCGCGGAGCACCCTGGCGGCATCCATGACCGCGTCCACCAAGGGCTTGTAGCCCGTGCACCGGCAGGCGTTCCGGTGCTTCTGGAACCAGTCGCGTACATCCTGCCGTGTAGGATTTGAATTCCCGTCGAGAAGCCCCTTGGCGGAGACGATGAATCCGGGCGTGCAGAATCCGCATTGGGCACCGCCGTGCGCCATCCAGGCAAGCTGGATCGGGTGCGGGTTTTCCGGCGTCCCGATTCCTTCGATGGTGGTGATTTCCGCCCCGTCTTCAACCTTTCTCATTTTGGTCGCGCAGGAACGGATGACCTTTCCGTCCATGATGACCGAACATGCCCCGCATTGGGCCATTCCGCAACCTATCTTGGTGCCGGTCAATCTCATCTGCTCCCGGAGAACGTCCGCAAGAGAGGCTTCAGGGTCCGCGATCACCGTCCTGTTCATTCCGTTTACCTTGAGGTTTTTCTTCTCCATGGTCTTCTCCTCTGCTTCGTTGAAAGGCCGGCAGGTTCGTGAGTCCCGGCCGGAACCGGAAACCGGGTGCCTTCGTTCCGAGTATTGAAGACACATCCCCCCGGGAAGCGGTGCAGGATGTTCGTACCGGAGATGATTCACACAAGGTTGCGTTTGAGATGGGAGCGTTGGGCGGGAGGGCATAAAGCCCTCCCCGTGCACACTCAAAAGTAGACAAAGAACAGAGTTGCCGCGTCTGACCGGCACATCGGTCCGCAGGGGGGTATCCCCGCCCGCGTTACCCCCGGCCGGGCAGGCGTTGTGAAATCTTGAACGCAACCTGATGTCAATCCCAAAACGACAATCGGCTGCGAAGATTGTACCCCATATGCCGGGACTGGTGTCAACATTGATATAACGCGGGATGCTGTTTTTCGGACGGGTCCGGCCGACCGGCGACGGCATCCGGTGAAAGCGGGGATGCGGCGGTGGCTGTGCGGCCGGACCGTATTGTCGGGGTCAGGGTTTGATGACGACCATCTTGATGTTCGTCATCTCTTCGATGGCGAACCGAACTCCCTCGCGGCCCAGGCCGCTTTTTTTGTTCCCGCCGTAAGGCATGTGATCCACGCGGAAAATCGAGGTGTCATTGATCATGATGCCGCCGGCGTTGATCTGTTCGACGGCGTAGAGCGCCTTCCGGATGTCCTTCGTGTAGATGCCGGCCTGTAGGCCGTAGGCGGATTCGTCAACCATTCGCACGGCATCTTCAAACCGATCGTACGGACAGAGTGAAACGAGCGGCGCGAAAACCTCCCCGCACGAGACCTTCATATCGGGCCTGATGTCTGTGAGCACGGTAGGGTAAAGCACGGCACCGTCCCGCCTGCCGCCGATCAGAACCCTGGCGCCCCCGGCTGCCGCTTCGGAGATCCAGGATTCGGCCCTGATCGCCTCGGCCTCGCCGATCATGGGACCTATATCGCAATCCCGATCCAGCGGATTGCCGACTTTGAGCCTGGCGGTCGCATCCAGAAAACGTTTCGTGAATTCCTCGGCGATGTCCCGGTGAAGGTAGAGCCGTTGCAGCGAGATGCAAACCTGGCCCGAGTTGGCAAATGCGCTCATGACACAGCGCGCAACCGCCTCATCCAGATTCGCGTCGGGTTCGATGATGGTCCCCGAGTTGTTTCCCAGCTCCAGGGTGACTTTCTTGAGGCCCGCCTTGCGGATGATGGCTTCGCCCACCGGCGGGCTGCCGGTGAAAGAGACCTTGGCCACTCGCGGGTCGCTCACGAGCCGGTCCCCCACCGTGCCTCCGGGTCCGACGACGATGTTCAGGACGCCGGGCGGGAGCCCGGCCTCCTGGATGATTTCACCCAGGCGGAGGGCCGTCAGCGGAGTGGTCGACGCGGGCTTCAAAACGACGGCATTCCCCGCGGCCAGAGCGGGCCCCACCTTGTGGGCCACCAGGTTCAGCGGGAAATTGAAGGGCGTGATTGCAGCGACGACCCCCACCGGGCTTCGCAGGTAGAACCCCATGCGTCCCTCCCCGGTGGCGCTCGCGTCCATCGGCACAGTCTCGCCGTGTATCCGCTTGGCCTCTTCCGCTGAAAACCGAATGGTCTCGATGCTCCGGGAAACCTCGCCGATCGAATATTTCCACGGTTTGCCCACCTCCCGGCAGATCAGGGCGGCAATCTCTTCGCTGTTGCTTTCGAGCAGGGAAGCCGCTTTCTCCAGGATGCGGGAACGCTTGTGTGCCGGGGTTCTCGAATAGACCGGGAACGCTTCGCAGGCCGCGGCCACGGCACTGTCCACGGTCTTTGCGGAAGCCACGGGCACCGTGGCGATCGTTTCACCCGTGTACTTGTCGATGACCGGCATCGATTCGGCGTCGGTCACCCATTGTCCGGCCACCAGGAGGCGACGGGGTGTTTCCGGTGTTTGCATGAGACGTTCCCCCTCCGATTTCGCGTTGGCTTGAGTCAGTGGTCCGTGATGGTGACCGTGGCTTTCGACCGCGTCCCCCGGTTGTAGTACCGACTCGCGGAAAGGTTCACTATAACGGTCTCGTTGGAATCGGCGATGCCGTCTGAGACGGGAATCACCGTCAAAGTCGCGGACTTGACTCCAGCCGCAAGCCTGACCGAGCCGCTGAGCTTTGTGTAATCGTCCCCGGGTGTAGCGGTGCCGCCGACCGTGTATCTCACGGTCACGGCCCGGTTGGAAGGGCCGGTCCTGGTGATTTTGAACCGTCCCGCGGCCCTCGGTTGTTCGTGAGCCACGGGGACGACAGCCCTGATGGTGAAGGTCGAAACGGGGATACCATCCCAACCTGCGAGCCTGGCCATCATCCACCAGAATGCCCTTCCTTTCAGCACGCAGTTCAAAGTCTGAGAATGGGCGCAGTCGCCGCAGTCGGCGGCGATTCGCGCGAGCTCCGAGTCCGGGTGGTGCGCGATCCAGGCTTGTGCCCAGTTGCGGTCCGGGATTTCGTCGCCGTTGCTGTCGTAGTCGCAGTTGTCATTGGCGAACAAAACCATGAAGTTCGTATCCGAGGTGGGATTGAAACTCTCCACACCTGCAAAATCAAACAAAACCTTTTTATTCAGCGTGCAAAAATTTCGGATCTGCTGGTTTCGCTTGTGGAGATTGCCCGCGGCACCCGATCCGTCCAGGTGTCCCGTCATGTAAATGAACCGCACTCCCGGATAGGCGTTTTCAAGCGCCGCCAAGGCGTTGAGATACGTGTTGATGCCGCCTGGGGTATTGTCGGTGACGCCTCCGCACCACGACCACATCACCACGTTCCGGTCATTGGCGGGGCGGTCGAGCATTTCGATGGTCGCATCCCTCCATGCCAGATCCCCGTTGTGCCCGAGGTCTCCACCAGCCCAGTAGTCGTTGAAGAAAATCCCCCGGTGCAGCCCGGAGCCCGTGTAGCTGTAATAGTACGCAGAGCCGGGCTCGCCCCGGAAAGCCTCGATCCCGCTCACCAACTGGCTTCCGTGGGATGTGTGACCGTAGCCCAGGCGCAGATTCTTCTTTGCCTGGGTGATCCAGTAGGTGGGGACCAAGGCGAGGTTCGTGTGATTGTGATTGATGATGATAGACGAAGCACCCGGAGCGGCTTCCGCCCGCGCCGTGCCGCCGGTTCCCTGAAACGAACACAACGGAAGCAGCGAGACGACGAAGAGAATGCACAGACTCTTAGCAAGCCGAACGTTCATGGTCATCCCTCCTTGGTTGCAGGAAATAAGCGAGTGCCTTCATGCACTCCGGCTTTCGAACCGGACGGGCGCGCAGAGCAGCCCACAGGCTCGGGCCCCATAACATCCGCCGGTACGATCCTCCGACAGCGCTCAAGGTGCGCTTCGCACACCCGCACCGATAAATCGGCATTCCCATGAAATCGGCACAGTAATCCATACAGGCACACGCCGATCACTTCTCTCCCCGGGACGTGAAAAAGGCTACGAGACTCTTCACCAGTTCGGCCATGAATTCATAGTCGAGCGTGTCCATTGTATCAGATGTACGGTGATAGTTGGGATTTCGAAAAAAGGCGGTGTCCGTGATCATGACCGCGTTGTATCCAAGATCCCAGAAAGACACATGGTCGCTTCGCCTCACCGATGGCAGTATCCAGCCGTTGAACGGAACGCTCAACCCGATGGCCGGAAGGCGCGGATTGTTGCCGAATGATTGGAGCAACTCCCGAGTGAATCGCCTCGATCCGGAATCCCCTACAATGGCGACAAAATCTCCCTGCTTCGGGTAGTCGGCAAGATTGAGCGGAAAAGGGTAGCGTTGGGAATTGGGCCGGCGCGAACAAAAACCCACCATCTCGAGGCAGATCATGCCGTCGATGCGCTCCCCGGTCCTCTTCGCCTTCTCCGCGTACACCCTGCTTCCGCGACCTCGAGATCGAAATCCGGGGGGCTCCTCCAGGGTGAAGGATACGAAGCTGACCGACAAATCGAGGTCTATTTTGTCCCGGAGTCTTTTCAGTTCTCGGAGCGTTTCAAGCTGTACGGCAATGGAACTGGCATTGTCGTCGGCCCCCACCGTGCCCCGCAGCGAATCGTAATGTGCGCCCAGCACGATATTCCGGGAGGGTTCGGGACGGAAATCGATCCTGGAAGCGACGTTCGTGACGGGGACATCTCGAAACGTATAGAAGTCGACCAAAGGCTCCAAACCCTCAGCACGATGAATGGATGCGATGTACGCGGCGGCCTTCAGGAGATTGTCGGGCCGGTAGATGCTTCGCTCCCCGATCTCCACGCTGAGTGCCCGGAGATGGGTTCGAGGTTTTCGGATGTTTTTCCGATGTCCGACATTTTCAAAACTCCTGACAACTGTCTCGCCTTTCCATTGATAAATCGAAGCCGGCGAGTGGAAGGTTAAACGAAAGCGACAACTTGCCCGCGGGCGCCAAGGAATTATCCCCGCCCCGCCGGGAAAATAAAAAAAACCCTCCTGGATGGCTTCCAGGAGGGGACGACGATCCGCGAGGGCTCGGAGCGGTCGGGCATCGCCATGGGATGCCGGCCGCCCCTATGCGTATCGTTAGCGCCTGTGTTGCTGCTGCTGCTGCTGCTGTTGTTGTTGTCTTTGCTGTTGCAGCTGCTGCTGCCGCTGCTGCTGCGCCCTTTGCTGTTGCAACTGCTGTTGACGCTGCTGCATCTGCTGCTGACGTTGCTGCTGCTGACGTTGCTGCATCTGCTGCTGTCTTTGCTGCTGCTGACGTTGCTGCATCTGCTGCTGCCTTTGCTGCTGCTGACGTTGCTGCATCTGCTGCTGCCTTTGCTGCTGCTGACGTTGCTGCATCTGCTGCTGTCTTTGCTGCTGCTGTTGACGTTGCTGCTGCCGCTGCTGCTGGCGCTGCTGCTGGCGCTGCTGCTGCTGTTGGAGGCGCTGCTGCTGTTGCTGCTCCCTGCGCTGTTTTTGCTGCTCCATCTGCTGCTGCCGCTGCTGCTGGCGCTGCTGCTGCTGTTGGAGGCGCTGCTGCTGTTGCTGCTCTCCGCGTTGTTTCTGCTGCTGCATCTGCTGCTGCCGCTGCTGCTGGCGCTGCTGCTGCTGTTGGAGGCGCTGCTGCTGTTGCTGCTCTCCGCGTTGTTTCTGCTGCTCCATCTGCTGCTGCCGGCGCTGCTGCTGCAACTGCTGCCTGTCCCCTCTCTGCTGAGGAGTCGCCGGTCCGCCGATCCTGTCACCCCGGTCACGAGGCGACCGGATGCCTTGCTTGCCTTCCCGCGTGCCGGTCCTGCCGGTGGGCTGTCTGCCCGGCATGGAAATCTGGCGGGGAGATTTCACGTTCCCCTTGAGATTCCTTTGCTGCCCGGGGGTGCCGGTTCGAGGCTTGTTCCTCTCGTTGGCCGAAACGAGCCTGTTGGTGGCCTTCGGCTGTTGGATCCTTCCCGTCTTGCCGGCCTGAGCGGTCCTGATCCTGTTTGTCCTGTTTTCCAGGGTTCTTGCGTTGAGACGCTGGGACTGTTTGGCGATTTGCCTGTTGTTGTTGATTCTTCTCACGATGTCGTTGTGAGGCTTGTTGTGCACAAGCGCCTTGTTGTTGAAATTGTACTTCTGCTTGTTGGCGGCGTAATTGTTGAGGATCTTGTTGTTGACCACCGGCGAGCCATGGTAGTTGTTGATGATGGTGTTGTGAGTGATGTTGGTGATTCGGACGTTGCGGTAGTTGTTCACGCCGTAGAAATTGTTATGGTTGACGACGACGGCACGATTCCACCAGCGATATCCTCCGATATTGATATTGATTCCCGCAAAGCCCACGCCGCCGACCACCCTGACGCCCGGTCCCCACCATCTGTGGGTGTAATAGGGTTCAAACGGCGCGAGGGGGAACCATCCGATGTCCACGCCCGTGCCTATCCATGCGACCCTGCCCGGATACCAGCAGGTGCAGGTATCCCAGACCGGTCCGACCACGACTCGACGAACCCGGCGCACCGGCGGGGTCCAGTACCAGCATCCGCACGAATCGGGGCGGACCCAGTTGCCGTAGTGGTGCGTCACGTAGCCGAAGTCCTCCTCGGGAACCCAGGTCTGGTCTTCGTTCCATTCAGTCCATCGCCCTTCGGTGAACGGTTCCCAGTCTTCCTGGACCTTGGTGGGACGCCACATGGTTCTTTGCTGGCCTTCGTACTCGACGGTGTCCCATCTGCCGTTTTCATCCAGGTCATAAGCGTCGTCCTGGAGTTCAGGCGGCATGTAGCGGACGGAGTCTCCCTTCACGTTCACGCGCTTGGTCCACAAGTCATCGCGGGCCGCGTTCCAGTCATCCCAGTCGGAATCCACCGTGCCGGCACCGTCTTCGACGTCCTTCCCATCGCACAGAATGGAAGATGAACCGGCTGAAACCTGGTACTTCGCCGTCTCGTTCTGCATAACGAAATCCACGGTCCCGGTGATGCAGATGACTTCCATGGATTCGTCCCCGACGTATACATCAAAAATGGTCCCCGGAGGTGCCATGACGTATCCGAAAGGAGTGGTGGCCTTGATCACTGTATCCGAGCTCTTGTTGTAGGCCCTGGTGACCCCTGAAGCCACGTCGCATTCGGTGACGTCCGGGCGAAGGGCGATGAGCTGGACCTGCGTGGTCGCCCCCACTCTGAGCCAGGTCTGGTTAGGCATGATAAACTCGCCCTTGCCGTCCTCGCTGGAATAAAGGGCGTCGTCCAAGCCGAATGGAGCGTCCTTGACCGTTGCGACCCAGTCCTGGTCGTCAGGGACATAGCGCAGGAGTTCACCTTCCACGTGCGATATCCGCCCCACCATCACGGGCTCTTCGCCGGCCTTCGATCCCGGCGGGGACTGGGACATGGCGACGCCCACCCCCCACAGCGCGAGGACGAGTGTCAGTAGAGAAATGGTGCCGTATCTTCTCATTGTGCAGCTCCTTTTTGTGGATGGCATTCTGAATCACCTCGGGATGACCTCATTGCGCTCGCACGCCAATGCAATGCTTATCTCCGTACAACCCGGAGGACACTGATCGGCCTGGAAAACAGCAATCGCCTCCCCTTTTTCCCGCCGTGCTTCTTCAAATAATTCGATATGTAAAGAGATCAAGAATACTCTCTGCTGATTATTGTAAACTCGTCCCCATGTCAACCACAATGACGAATGAGCGTGAGCGAAAAGTCTACAATAGAAAAATAGTATTTTCGAGGCGCCGCGGAGTGCTCCCGGGCGAGGAGCAGGCGGCGCTTTGAAGATGAGTTCGGTCGACCTTGAAAAACCGGGCTATTGGCAGTATAAGTTTGGCGGTTTTGTCGAAAGGGTCCGGATTCATGCCCCTGTAGGGAAAAAAACAGGCATGTACGTACGTTGACGTGGAATCCTGTCCGCCCGGATGGAAAGCAGGCTTGATTTTTGCCGCTTCATGACAGAAACTGCCTCATGGCTTTATTGGGGCTCTTTCCGCCGTGGAATGGATACTCGGGTTGCTTTACTGCGAGAGGTTATTCATGCATAGAAATCGTTTCGGTTGGTGCTCGATGGTTGTTGCGTTGCTCCTGCTGTTGTCGGTCCCCTGGGCCGGGGGGGCGGCGGAACAGGCAGCCGGAAGGAAAATCAAGGTGCAGCCCATGCCCGGGAAGAAGGCGCCCCCTGCCGCGTCGGCGCCGGCAGCAAAGGGTGCCGAGCCGTCGTCTGCAAAGGCGGGGGGCACGGAGCTGTCGCCCGGGCAGGTCAATGCCAGGTCGGCGATATTAATGGAAGTATCCACTGGGGCGATTCTGTTCGAGCAGAATGCGGATGAAGTCATCGAACCGGCGTCGTTCACCAAGATCGCGTCGCTTTATCTTGTCTTTGAAGCGCTGCGGCAGGGGCGAATTCATCTCAATGACGAGATATGGATCAGTGAAGCGGCGTGGCGCACGGGCGGATCGAAAATGTTCGTGGGTGTCGGGACCAAGGTTCCCCTGGAGGAGTTGCTCAAGGGAATCGCCGTGGTTTCGGGGAATGACGCGTGCGTTGCGGCGGCGGAACATGTGAGCGGCAGTGCCGAGACTTTTGTGGAGGCCATGAACAGGAAGACTCGGGAGTTGGGGATGACGCACAGCCGGTTCCTCAATCCCCACGGCCTGCCCGTCGAAGGGCAGACCACCACTGCCAGAGACATGGCGATCCTGGATTCCGCCTACCTGAGGCAGTTCCCCGAGTCGCTCCAGTACCATTCGATGCGGGAATACTCGTACAATAACATCCTTCAATACAATCGGAACCATTTGCTTCTCAAGGATCCGAGCGTCGACGGTCTCAAGACGGGATACGTGGCGGCGGCCGGATACCATTTGGCCGCCACGGCCAAGCGTGACGGGATGAGGCTTCTTGCGGTGGTGATGGGGGCGGGCACTCCCGCCGTTCGGGAACGGGAGGCTCTCAAGCTGCTCAATTACGGTTTCCGTTACTACACGCTGGTGCAGCCTTTTCCCCAGGGGCAGCCCGTCACCACGGTAAAGGTCTGGAAGGGGCAGAGGGATCAGTTGGGTCTTTACCCGCAGGAGGCGGCGGGTTTCCTCGTCAGCCAGGCGCAGAAGGCCCAGTTGAGATGGGAGATTCAAGCCCCCGCGGAGATAACCGCCCCTGTGCAGGCCGGTCAGAAGGTGGGGGAAGTGGTTTTCTACATTGGCGATCAGCCCAAGCGGACCGTCTCGCTATTCAGCCAGGAAGACCTGCCCCTGGGCGGCTGGTTCAAGAGGGTCTGGCAATCGTTGCTGATGATCCACCTGATCGATTGGAAGCTGCTGACGGCGATCTTGGGTTCAATTGCCGTGGTGGTGATATTGGTGATATTCTTGTTGGGTCGCAAGTCTTCGCCCCAGAGGTCGAGGTCGACTTACGGCAGAAAGTGACGAAAAGGCCCGGGGCAGCCTGCATGGTCTGCCCCGGGCCTTTGAGCAGGCATCGAGGGGACACCGCCTGCCGGGGCGCAGAGACTATCCCGAACAAGCGATGGTTCTCTCACGGGGATGGGTCTTGCGATTTCTTTTTGGAATCACCGATTCCACAAGAAGGCGCCATTCAGGTAGGCACCCCGAGCTTGGGCAATATCCACCGATTCAAAACGAACCATCCGATCACTGCTGCAACCAGCAAAATCGCTTCCCACGACATTGGTTTCTCCTGTGGATGACTTGATGCGTCAAATGCCAAAGGGGCCAAGGACCCGAAGGACCCACCGAAGCGCTCGTGCGGCGACCGCCCACGTCCGGTCAGGCTCAACCGAAACGGCTGCCGGGCTTCGGGGCACACTGCGCCCCACGGTCCGATGCCGAGGCGTTTGACGTGGAAAAGCAGGAAAGCTGCTTCTTTACATCCGGTCCCCCGCATCCCGGGCAGCACACCGACACTTCGTCCGCGTGGCCGAACACCAGGGATTCGAACCCGGTTCCACACTTACGACAACGATACTCGTAGATCGGCATGGTCGAGACCTCCTCGAGTGGACGTCGCTGCAACGGTAGACTCCGTTCAAATAGCCATGATCCGCCGAAAAAGGAAGGGGAGAAATGACTTTCCCGCCCCTTCGAGGCACATACCCGTCTCCGCTGCGACGGCGGCCGGCTTTTCCCGGGACAACCCCGGTTCCCGTGCGGTACGTTCGAGTTGGCTTTTGTCGGATCGAATCACTACAATTAATAAGACGGAAGAGAACGATAGTCTACATCCACGATGGCGATTTGTGCGGCGCCGCCTTTGCGGAAGTTGACAAGTCGGCGGATTGACTCTAAGGTAACCGCGTTCTTTTTTTGCGAAATCAGACCGTACAGGAGCATGGATCATGAAGTGTGATGAGAAATCCTGCGCGAGTTGTGTCAGCGCAGGCAAGAAATCCAAGGAAGAAGCGATTCGGTGCAAGTTGATGCGAATCAGGCACAAAATCCTCGTGATGAGCGGGAAAGGCGGAGTCGGGAAAAGCAGTGTGGCGGCCTACCTTGCATTGGGTCTGGCTCGGAAGGGTTTCCGGGTGGGCCTGATGGACATCGATCTGCACGGTCCGAGCATCCCCAGAATGCTAGGGTTGCAGGGGCTCCTCAATATCACCTCCGAACAGGAGATCCTCCCTCACCAGTACATGCCGAACCTCAAGGTGGTCTCCATCGAGTCCATGATCGAGGACGCGGATGCGGCGATGATCTGGCGCGGTCCGTTGAAACACAATGTGATCCAGCAGTTTCTCAGGGACTGCAAGTGGGACGATCTCGATTTCCTGGTGATCGACAGTCCGCCAGGGACGGGTGATGAGCCTTTGACCATCTCCAGGCTGATTCCCGAGGCAAAGGCCGTTATTGTGACCACGCCCCAGGAAGTCGCGCTTTCCGATGTGCGCAAATCGATCAATTTCTGCCGCAAGGTCAACCTGGACATGCTCGGCCTGGTTGAAAACATGTCGGGCCTTTTCTGCCCTCACTGCAACGAATTCATCCCGATCTTCCGAACCGGCGGAGGCAAGCGCACGTCCAAACTGATGAACATTCCCTTTCTCGGAGAGCTTCCTTTCGATCCTCGAGTGGTGGAAGGCGGCGACAAGGGCCGTCCGGTTCTCGAGGAGGACGGCGATTCTCCCTTCAAGAAGGCGGTCCTGGCGTTTGTGGACGCGGTTACCGCCCGTCTGAATGTCAAGGATGCACCGACAAGAGTCGAATCTGTTCACTAGGAAGGATCGATCTCCGCCATGTTCAGCATCTCCCTGCAACAAAGGTCCCTCACCGATGCGCAACGTGAAACCCTCCACCAGATGTGGCTCCGTTGCATGCGCAGGATCATTCTCAGCACGACACTCGCCGGGAGCGGGCACCCGGGCGGCTCCATGTCGTCTCTGCATTTGGTGCTCATGCTTTACTGCACGCTCGAACACCGCCCGGACGAGCCCTGCTGGCCCGAACGGGATCGGGTGGTCGTCAGCATGGGGCATATCAGCCCGTGCGTCTACAGTGTGCTGGCCGAATTCGGGTACACTCCCGAGGACAACTTCATCCTCGAATTCCGGCAGGCGGGATCGTCCTATGCGGGCCATGTCGAATACTGCGTGCCCGGCGTCGAATGGAATACGGGGAATCTCGGCCAGGGGTTGTCCGTCGGGGCGGGAATGGCCCTCGGGCTCAAACTGAGAGGCAGCCGAGCCTCCACGTTCGTGCTCATGGGCGACGGGGAGCAGCAGAAGGGGCAGATCGCCGAGGCACGGCGGTTTGCCGTCAAGTACGAGCTCAACGACCTGTGCTGCGTCATCGACCGGAACCACCTCCAGATCGGCGGAGACACGGACTCGGTCATGCCCCAGGAAATCGAGGCGGAATACGCCGCCTCCCAGTGGAATACGATTCGTGTCGGGGACGGCCACAATTTCGACGAGATTTTTGAGGCTCTCAGGCAAGTCCGCTCCAGCGAGGTGGATGATCCCCGGTACCCTTCCGTTATCATAGCCGAAACGGTGATGGGGAAGGGGGTTTCCTTCATGGAAAACAAGGCCAGGTACCACGGATCGACGCTTAAAGACGATGAAGCGGCCGCAGCACTGAAAGAACTGGGCCTCGATAATCCGCTTCCGACGCTGCGGGAAAGGCGCAAGACCCTGCGCGTCTTCCACGCCCCGTTTTGCCCGGCGCTCGATCACTCCAAAATCGAACCTGGTCAGCCCAAGACGTATGCAATGGATGTGACGACCGACTGCCGTTCGGCCTATGGGGCGGCGCTCGAAGATCTGGCGCGACTCAACAATGCCGGCGAACACCCGAAAATCCTGGGGTTCAGTTGCGACCTGGAAGGATCGGTGAAGATGGACGCTTTTCACCGGCAAAATCCGGGGTGTTTCTTTGAAGGAGGAATCCAGGAACACAACACCGCCACACTGGCGGGAGCGGCCAGTAAGGAAGGCTTTGTGGTTTTTTTCAGCACTTTCGGCGTGTTCGGCGTGTCCGAAGTTTACAATCAGCAGCGGCTCAACGACATCAACCACACCCATCTCAAGCTGGTTTGCACACACCTGGGGCTCGATGTGGGAGAGGACGGTCAGACCCATCAGTGTATCGATTACATCGGTCTGGTGCAGAACCTCTACGGGTTTTCAATCTTTATGCCCGCGGATCCCAACCAGACGGACCGGATTGTTCGGCATGTCGCCTCCCATCCGGGGAATCATTTTGTGGGGATGGGAAGGTCCAAGATGGGCATCATTTCGGACGAATCCGGCAAGCCGTTTTTCGGGGGGGATTACCGGTTTGTGCCGGGGAAGGCGGATTGGCTGCGGCGGGGCGGTCACGGCGCGATACTGAGCTGCGGGCCGGTGGTGCACAATGCCCTCCGGGCGCGCGAAGAACTGGCCGCGCGCCACGGCATCGAGATGAGTGTTCTGAACCTGGCATCGATCAAGCCGCTCGATGCCGACGCCGTTTTGGAAGCCGCAAGTACCGGGTTCGTGATCACGGCTGAAGACCATCACATCGACACGGGCCTCGGCGCCAGGGTTTCGACCGTGCTGGCCGAGGCGGGAGCGGCCTGTCGGCTGATCCGCCTCGGGGTTCGAAGCTACGGGCTTTCCGGTCACCCCGAAGTTCTTTATCGCCTGGAAGGACTGGACGCGGAAGGGATTGTCAAAACCGTGCTGCAAGCTCGCTCAGACGGTCGGATAAGAGGCTGACCGCGGAATCGAAGAATTCGTCCGAAGAAAAAGCGAGCAAGTCCGCTTCGGCACGCCCTGTGCGCTCGAGAACGGCGGGAAGCACCGGGAGAGGAGGGACGATCAAAGCTCCGACATAACCTGTGGCCCGGTGCGCCGTCAGCAACGATCTGTTTCTGCCCGCGGCCGCATGTGCGAATACCCTCAGAAGAGAGGCTTGCCAGAAAAGGCAGTACCTGATCCTGCCCGCGCCTGGGACCCGAGGCGCCGCGCCCGACCATTTCAGGAATTCATGGAGGAAACCGCTGATCCGCGCGACCGCGGAGCGGCGGGTCGCCTTCCGAAGAAATGCGGCATAGCCGTCCGGCGGTGCCGAGAGGGAGAGCCGCGAGGCCTCCATTTCACTTTCCACCCAGTGATGACAATCCCCCGCGCAGAGATTTGGAGGACAGAAACCGCGTTCCGGATGCGCCAGTCGATTGATGACCGGGTGATAGAGCTCATCCGCAAGAAAGTGAGAAGCCATTCCGAGCACCCACGCCAGTCCTTCATCCGGCAGAGACGTTTGCCTGCCGTTCAACCAGCCGGCAAATGCTCCAACCGGTGCTCGTGCTGCAAATCGGTGGAGGGCGCGGCCCGTATCGGAGAAGAAGAAAAAAGGCAGATCGTAGAACAGGGTGTCAGGAGAAATCGAGCCCAACCGGAATGCGAATCGATGGGCATGGAGCGATACGGGCAGGGTCCTCGAAGCGCGCATCGCCTCGAAGCAACGGTCAGCTATCATCAGGTGGTATCGTTCTTTGGGCACGGGGTCGTCTTTCCGGCGACTTGAGCCGCGAGCAGACGGTGGGTCTGCCCCGGTGCTGAGAACCGGCGTGATCCGGTCTGTATGAAAACCCGGCCGTCATCCCGGAAGGGACCGAAATCCCGACGGCTTTTCGCGGATTTGCGCCTGCCCGGAAATGACACGGGTGATTTTCATGTTTCGTTATGAGCTTCCGACTCAGGACGGTTTGCGGGGGGCTCCGCGGCTCACGCGTCCGGGGCATACCGCTTCAGGAACTCCTTGATGGCGTCCGGGATCAGTCTGCGGACATAGGCCCCGCGATCTCCTCCAAGCGTTTTTTCGTATTCTTCGAAGCCCGGATGACTCCTCGCCAGCGCCGGAGTGTCATATATCTCCCTCGGAGAAGTGTCCCGGAAGAAACTCACCAGATCAACCATCGGAACATGCAGGCAGGGGTGGTCTTCGAGCCATCCGAGCCTCTTCATCGCTTCAAAACGGAGCTGATCCAGCAGGAAGAAAGTCAGATCCATCACCGACATTTTCATTGTGTTGTCGAGGAAGTGGAATCGCAGTCCCTGTCCCAGCCCCATCACCCCCATGACGAAATCGTGGAGGCACAGGGAGGCTTCCTCGTCGCCCCGGATCAACACCCCCAGGGTCGGGTCGCTCAAGTCGGCGATGGTGGTTTTTTCGTCAAAAGATTCGGCAAACCTCCGGCTCCAATTGGCGTATCCCTTGCCGGCACAAAGGCGGCGCCTCCGATCCTGCAAATCCAATATTTCTGCCACCGCGCACCCTCACTTGACTCTGTTGCGGTTCCATGGCTCCGCACAAACCGTTCCGCGCCGTGTCCCAATTCCCACGTGACGTTCCGGACACCTGACGACAAAAAGCTTTTCGCCCGGGAAGCCGAATGCGCCGCACATCGGCGAATCGCGTGTGGCGCGGTGCCCGGAGAGGCTCGTTAGAAAATGTCCGCTGAAAAAATATAAATCTCGGTATCGGGATCCTTCCATGCATCCGACGGGATTCCCGCCTTCCGGCAGGTCCACTCCAGGAACTCCCGGGTGTCCCAATGATTGTCCGTCGCAACCTGGGGCAGCAGCAGGCCCGTCTGGTAGTTCCTGCGAATGTAGATGCCGTGTTTCCCGATTTCTATGCGTTCCGTGTCGGAGATCCGCTCGAGGGGTGTGAGAACGGATATTTCGATGTCGACCCTGTCGAGCTCGTTCGATTCGAGAGCGCAGAAGCGCGGATCGCCGAAAGCCGCTTCGACGGCCATGTTCCGTACCGTCTTGTACAGGGGTTCGATCGGTTCGATCATGCCGATGCAGCCCCTGAGCTCCTTGCCCTTGTGCAGGCATACGAAAGCGCCGCGCCGTTCTTTGAGCCCCGGCGATTCCGGGGAAGGTTCGGGCAGGGGCTCACCGAAACACCGGCTGCGAATGGCCTGGAAAGCAATCTGCCTGAGCGTTTGCTTTTCTTCCGCGGACAGTCCCAGATCGACCCCCACTTTGCCCCTGTGCATACTGCGGTCCTCGCCCTTCGGATTACTCCCTGTAGAAAGCCGCCGCCATATAGCCGACCACACCACTGCGTTCTCCCGTGACATCGCCGGAATTGGCGTAATGCAAGACCCTCGACACCTTCGCTCCCAGCTTCCCGGCTGCAAGCATGACGGCGACCATCGGACCGGCACCGCATGCTTCGCAGGCTCCGTCGTTCAGGTCCCGAAAAAGACCCCGGCAGTCGAATGCGGCGACTCTCGCGGTCACTATCCCGTCCAGCTGCTTTGCCTCACGGTACGAGTGATAATGGGATAAGTCGCTGCTGGCGATCAGCAACATGTTCTTGTTCCTGCACAACTTCTCGATGAGCTCGGCCAGTTCGGTGCAGTGCTCGTAAGCCTGGTTGCCCATGATGATCGGCACCAGTTTGAACTCGCCGAGCACAACCTGCAGGAACGGCAGCTGAATTTCGAGTGAATGCTCCTGGTCTTCCGCCTGGGGATAATATCCTCTGACCTGCGGGTGTTCCAGAAACGCCTGGACGAGGTCGACATCGAGCGGGACTACCCCCAGGGGAGTCCGGAAGCCTCCCAGGTGGTAAATGGTTGACGACGGGAAACGGGTTCGGTGACTTGGGGCCACAATCAGCACGCGATCGAAGCGGGCGCCCTCCAGTTGCCGGTATGCGTGAGCGGCAACCTCGCCCGAATACATGTATCCCGCGTGCGGGGCCACGAGGCCGATCAGGTTCTCCATGCCGGGGTGCGGCCGGGCCCGCTCGAGATAGCCCGCGATCTCGTTTCTCAAGGTATCGGGGTTGTCGGGATACCAGCTCCCGGCTATGATCGATTCTCTTATTCTTTCGGCGCACATATGTCCCTCACCGCAATTGAAAATCGGCTTCCCGCGAGCCGATCTCCCGAGGAATCGTCATTGCACTGCCGTTCATTCGTATCCACCCGGAAAGCCTGTCGAAAAAGGGAATGCGCAATTCCGACGTTCCTTGCCGCGCCATACCTTCGACTCCCGAGAGGAAACCGAAGCCCATGATTCTATTTAAACATCGGCTAAAATGAGTGTCAACGGCGATCTCGGATGGTCCCGTCATGGATGGTTGACCGGTGCGCTTGATCCGGTTCGAAAAATCTTATACTTTTCCCATTCCGATCGTTATGATCGAATGCTTCCCGATCCGGCAGGCTGCGGCAATGTTAATGCAAAGCGGAGTGAATAACCCGATGAGAGTGAACCTCGAAAACATCGCGATCGTTCTCAACGAGCCTCACTACCCGGAGAACATCGGAGCGGCGGCACGGTCCGCAAAGAATATGGGTATTCGGCGGCTTCTCGTGGTCAATCCGCTGGATTTCGATCTGGACCGTGTTCTGAAGATGGCGACTCACACCGCGCGAGACGTGGTGGAAGCCATGGAGATACACGACGACCTGCGGAATGCCCTGGCGCCTTTCCGGTATGTCGTGGGCACCACGGCGCGCCTGGGTTCGCGCCGGCAAAGGGTCAGGAATCCACGGCAGATGGCCGATGAGCTGGTCTCCATCAGCCGGGAGAACGAAGCGGCCATCCTGTTCGGGACGGAGAGCAGCGGGCTCACCAATGAACAACTGAGGTTCTGCGATTTCCTGGTCACCATTCCCACGGCGGATTTCGCCTCCATAAACCTCGCCCAGGCAGTGATGATCGTGGCTTACGAGATTTACACGGCAAACCGGGAGGAGCCGAAACGCTTCGTGCCTCGGCTCGCCGCGCGCAGAGAGCTCGAAGGCATGTACGACCAGCTCCGGGATACGCTGGCCAGGATCAATTTCATCAATCAGGACAATCCCGACTATTGGATGCTGAGTGTCCGGCGATTCTTCAGTCGAATAGGGCTCCGTGCCGGAGAAGTGAAAATCGTGAGAGGCATCTGCAGGCAGATCGACTGGTATTGCGACCGGAAGGATGAAGGCGGTCCCTCTTCCGCACCGGATGGGAAGCATTCTCCCAACCGATGACCGATCAGGTCCGCTCCTCGAGGACGATCTTGTGTTCGACCAGGGACATGCTCCTGATCCTGGCTTTCACGACCTTCTGTTCGCCGAAAATGCTCTGGACCCTGATCTGGCTTCCCTCGTCCTCCAACACATCCACCGATTCCATGAACAACAGTTCTTTTCCGTCTTTGAGCAGATACGCATTGGCTTCACACATCGCCCGTTCCACCTCCCTTGTGTCGTGGGGACTATAAGTCTATCTGTAATTTACACTAAAACCTCCCGCACCGCAACGCCCGAGACACGCCCGAGAAACCGCGCGTGAAATCGTCGTATGGAGCCGGACCGTCGACCGCACGGGATTTCGGCAGTCGTCAAGGCACTCTCGATACCGCCTTTGTGGTCACGAGCGGCACGATGTCCCGGGAGAGCGATTCGGGAAGCGCGTCGAGGAATTCCCCGAAACGGCACCCGAGTCTCTTGTCGAGCTCAGCGCAAAATTTCCTGGCGTTCAAAAGCTCCGCGAGCCAATCGGGATCGGTCAGCCCCCGGCGAACCATACTGAAATACAACGTTTGCAGCTTCCACAACTCGGGGGTCACCCCCAGTACGCGGCACACGTCCAGCAGCCGTACGGCTCTTCCCGCCGCACGGGAAGACGGATGCCTGTCGAGTTGCTCGAAGGTCTCAACGAGAGCCCCGCCCAGGTCGATCGATGCCGCTTCCAGTTGCAGCGACGTCCCCCACGACTTCGCGTCCTGGATGAGCGACTGGAGATGGCTGACATGCGCCCGGAAGCTGAAGTCGGTGGCTTGCCAGTCGTATTCTTCTCGGCTCGCATCGTTTTCGGCCTTGATGATGTCCCGGATGAGATCCTTGACTTCATCGGTGAGCACCCGCCTCACGGCAACCCGCAAATCGGCGGGTATCCTGATGCCCCACTGCCGGAGAGAAGTCAGCAAGGGTTGATGCGCCTGGTACAGGGTGCGCTGCAGTTCGACAAAGGAAACAAAGGTCTTGCGGCTTACCTGGAGTGCGACGGACGTTCTCAAGTCCCTGGAAACATCGTGCAGACTGTAATAATCCGTTCCGAAGCGCTCGTCGAGGATTCGCACCATGAGGACCGTATGATGTCCTTCGACCGCCCGCTGCAGGGCCTTCAGAATCGACTTGAATTCGGAGGCGTCTTCGTATCGCTTCACCGAGCATCGGAAATCCAGGCCTCCGAAATGCAGGACCGCGTAAAGAAAATCCTCCTCTTCCAACGTCCGGCCCGCCTTGATCTTCACATGGCCGAAGCGGCAGGGAACGGGGCTGCTGCCCAGGTCTTCCTCCTGCTGCGGCAGGACGTCGCAGCCGTAAAAGCTGAATCGCCGCCGCGACGATCCGGCCAGCGACTGGATAGCGTAGTTGGCCGCGATGCGACTCTTCCGGAGGATGCCGGGCCTGACGGTGTTCAAGTAGATGTCCGCCCCGTTTCCATGTTCGGGCAGGTTGCTGTGGGCCTGTTCGAGCGTGTGCAGAAACGCGGCCTCCGGGGACGCGGCTCCGGTCTTTTCCGCCAGGTGGATGGCGCGCGCGGCATGACGCATTATCAATACCGATTCCAGGCCGCTGATGTCGTCAAAGAACCATCCGCAGGAGGTGTACATGAACATGGCGTGACGCTGCATCTCCAGGAGCTGCAGAAAGCGGTGGATGGAACTGAAGTCTGAGCTGAGACGCATGTGACGCTCGATGAACGTCTCCAGGAGATGTTCCTGGTCGAGATATGCGTCGACGTATTCATCGCGAGCCTTCCACGGATCCGGGCAGAGAGGCTGCATTTGGCGCTCGTAATGTCGTGCAAGCGTGTCGCGCAGCTGATCCAGGGCCTTCCGAAGCGGGCCGCGCCACCGTTGATCCCACCCTGGTCCGCCCCCGATGTGACAACCGCAGTCCCGCTCCCATCTGCCCACCCCATGAGCGCAGCTCCAGGCGGTGTTTTCGATGATCTCCACTTCGGCCGTTACCGGAAAAGAGGCGAGAAAGGTCCCATAGTTCACGATTTGGGTAGAGGGGTCCTGGTCCATTTTTTCGAAGGCCGCGGCCAGGGCCATGTCCCCGAACTTGAAATGATGTCCGTAGGATTCTCCGTCGGTGGCGGTATGGACGAGCCATGGCTCACCGGGTTTCCGTTCGCGATCCGCGAACGCGGCATCGATTCTCGAAAGGAGACTGCTGCTGTGCCCGAGCAGCTGTTCGAAAGCGATTCCACGGGAAATGGCGGCGTCGAAAAAGAACAGATGGATGTGTTTCCCGCGGCCGCACAGGCATCGGTAAGCCCGACCGGTGGGTATCTTTCCGTTTGAGGCATCCGTCCAGTCGGACCCGCTCCCGATGAAGCGCCATCGGGCCGCCTGGAAAGGTGACAGAATGGTGAATTTGATGCCGGCATCCGCCAATATACCCAAAGTCTCGCGGTCAACCGCCGTTTCCGGCAGCCACATTCCTTCCGGATGGCGGCCGAAGCGCCGGCTGAAGTCGCGAATTCCCCACAACACCTGGGTGAGCTTGTCGCGACGATTGGCCAGGGGCATGATGATGTGATTGTATGCCTGGGCGATGGCATTGCCGTGTCCGCCGAACCGTGCCGCACTTTCGCGGTCGGCGTCGAGAATGGTCCGGTAGACCCACGGGTCGTGGTTTTCGAGCCAGTTGAGCAAGGTCGGTCCGAAGTTGAAGTTGAGGCGGCCGTAATTGTTGTACAGGTTCAGGATGCGGTTCTTTTCGTCCACTACGCGCGCGGCGGCGTTGGCGCGGTAGCATTCCGCGTTGATCCGTTCGTTCCAATCGTGGTGGGGGGCCGCGCTGTCTTCCCGTTCGATCTCCTCCAGCCATGGGTTTTCGCGGGGCGGCTGATAAAAATGGCCGTGAATGCACACGTGCTTGATCTCGGAGGGGTCTCTCATCATCGGGTCTTTTTATCCAAAAATAAGGCGGTGCAGACATCATTGCACGCAAGCTGGCCGACGACTCCGCCGGTTCTCCGAGCGGGTCCGGGCGTTTGCGCCGCAATCCGTGCGGCGCACGAACGATCGACTCAGCGGTGAGAAGGCTTGCCTGCGGTTCCGTTGTGTTTTTGCGTTGTCATTATACCCCATTGTGTCTCGATTGACTTGTCAAAGTGGCGGAGCGACCCGTTCGGAATGTGTTGAACTTCTTTCACAATGCAGGTATAGCAACTCTTGTTGCCGGGCGGCATATTCGTTTTCGGTTACGCCGCGCGCCTTTTCCGATTGTTGTTGCTCACTCACCAAGCCCCGGAGCGAAACGAGGTCTGCATGAGATTCATCGATTTGGGAGCTCAGCAAAAACGCATCAGAAAAGCAATCGAAAACCGTATCCATGCCGTCCTCGATCACGGTCAGTACATCATGGGGCCGGAAATTGCCATGCTTGAAAAGAAGCTGGCCGAATACGTCGGGGTGGAACACGGCGTCGGCTGTTCCTCGGGTACCGATGCGCTTCTTCTGGCGTTGATGGCTTGCGACGTCGGTTCCGGGGATGCGGTGATCACTTCGCCTTTTACGTTCACGGCCACCGCCGAGGCCATAATGCTGGCCGGTGCCATCCCCGTTTTCACGGATATCGATCCGCTCACCTTCAACATGGACCCCGCAGCCCTGGAAGGGGTGATTCGAGCCGCAACGGAATGGGATGCATCCCTTCATCCCTTGCCGGCCGGAGACTTCGCTAAGCCTCCGCGGTTGAAGGCCGTCATGCCTGTAGACCTTTTCGGCATTCCGGCCGACTACGACCGGATCAATGCCTTGGCCGCGGACGGGGGGCTTATCGTGATCGAGGACGCCGCCCAGTCCTTCGGGGGGGAGCACAAGGCCCGGAAAGCATGCGCATTGGCCGAAGTCGCCTGTACGTCCTTCTTCCCCGCCAAGCCCCTCGGAGCATACGGGGACGGCGGTATGATCTTTACGGGCGACGGCCGGCTGGCTGCGCGGATGAGGTCCCTGCTCGTCCACGGACAGGGCAGGGACAAGTACGAAAACCTCGAGATCGGTCTCAACGGCCGTCTCGATACGCTGCAGGCGGCCGTGTTGCTGGCGAAATTCGAGATTTTCCCCGAGGAACTGATTATGAGAGAAAGAGTTGCCGGACAGTATTCGTTTTTCCTCGACCATGATTCCTCCGGGGTCCGCGTACCCAGAGTCCCCGCGGACTGTTGCTCCGCCTGGGCGCAGTATTCCGTCCTGGCCCGGGATGCGTCGCACCGGGCGCTGCTTCGGGAGAACCTCGGCAAAGCCGGGGTTCCCACGGCCATCTACTATCCCAGACCCCTGCATCTACAGCCCGCCTTCAGCAGCCTCGGTTACCGGGAGGGCGATTTCCCGGTCAGTGAAGCTTGCGCAAGAAGAATTTTCAGCCTGCCGATGCACCCCTATCTCGAACCGGAAGACCAGGAACGGATCGCGCGGGTCATCCTCTCCGCCTGATATCCCGGCGATGGCGCGGCGCGCGGTTGAAGGGAGGATCGGCGGCGCTCAGAGCGGCCGCCGGTAGACCGTCAATGTTTCTCTGCCGCAGCGGAGCCTGCGCACCGCGGCGAATTCTTCCGGCGGAAGATGCGGGCCGTTGACGAGCAAGCTGCCCCTCCAGCCCTCGAGGACCCGTTCGAGGCGCGCGATGGGCTTGTCGGGATAGATGTACAGGCAGTCGGCCCGGCTGATTCGCAGATCGAGATAATCCGCGCAGATGAACTCCACGCGCGTGCTGATCCCGGCGAATCGAGCGGCCTTGCGGGCGGTCCTGCACAGATCGAGGTCCACTTCGATGCCCACCGCCCTGGTGAAAAGGGCGGCAATGCAGGCGACGATTCCGTCGCCGCTCCCCAGGTCGATGAACAGGCGGTTCCGGCCGAGATCGAGCGTCCTGAAAAATGCGTAGACGTGCGGCGCGCGCGAGGTCGCCCAGGCCCCAAGGGCAGTGAGCCGGTAGGGGAGGACCGCGTTTTGCCGCATATCCCGATAAAAGCTCCGATAGTAACGGGAGATCCTGGCGAAATTCCGATTTCTGGCGTGCGTTGCAGCACCCGGTTGCAGAAGCGATCGGTTCGAGCTCATGGTGCTCCGCTTTCACGGATGTGACGGATTGAACCGGAGAGCCTCCGCCCGAGAGAAACCGCCCGGGGGAGGGTCTTCCGGAAATGCGATACGCCATGGAATCTAATGTGAATCGGCCCGCCGCGCAACCGGTTCATCGCCCCGTCTGGGTTCGTCTACAGCCGTTGCGGTTGCAGCGCGGGTTCGTCTTTCGACGGGACAAAAGCGCCGTGGATGGGAGAGGACGGCGCGGGATCGGGCTCTGATGCCGGGAACGCGTTCGCCTCATCACGTAGGGAAAAAACTTGACTGGATCGATCGGTCCTACTAATTTAGTAATCTTATAGAGCTCGAGTTTGGATCCCCATGATGTTCGGGCGGGGCGGCAGGGGAGGGGCGGGTTGCACTGAAGCGACGCAACGGCGTGAAAGGCGACCGGGGGAAAATCATGAGGCTGACATGCCGCAGTGAGTACGCTCTGCTGGCGCTGGTTTACCTGGCACGTCACCAGGGCGAGACATTCATCCCGGTGCCGGCCATCGCGGCGGCCCAGGGCATTCCCCCCAAGTTCCTGGAACAAATCCTTCTGTCGCTCCGGCTTGCCAAGTACCTGCACAGTTCCAAGGGCAAGAACGGAGGTTTTCGACTGGCCAAGCCCGCGGACAAGATCACCCTTGCCGAGATCATCCGGCTTTTCGACGGCGCGCTGGCCCCGACGGAGTCCGCGAGCAAGTATTTCTACGAACCCACGCCCATTGAGAAGGAAGGCAAGCTGCTGGCTCTTTTCAAGGAAGTGCGGGATTATCTTTCGGACAGAATGGAGCGCACGACCATCGCCGACGTAGCATAGCGCCTTCTTTTTTTTGGAATAGAACATGACTAAAGAAATAGGGATAATCATATATATCAAAGAAAGTGTATGTTCTCAAGTGACTAGGCAACAGTCAAACCGGTAGCCCTCACTCACGGCGTGAACCCTGGTACGAGTGCGTGGAGCAGCCCCCGGGCCGGTCTTTCCGCCGGCTTTCCGGGACTGTTTCGCCCAACACGGAAGAGGAGAAAACAATGAGTCGGAACGGAAAGCGCATCCTGTTGGCGTTGGATGGGTCGAAGCAGGCATTGGAAATGGTCAGGTATGCGGCGAGGTGCCTGCCGCGCGAGAATGAAATGGTGCTGTTCCACGTGATGAGCAAAGTGCCCGAACCGTTGCGCGACCTCGGATTTGACCCCGGATGGCACGGTGAGGACAAAGGCCTTGCGGAGTGGGAGAAACAGCAGGAAGAGACCATCGAGGAGTTCATGGAAACCGGGCGTCGAGCCTTACTGAACGCGGGTTTTGCTTCGAGCGCGGTCAAGATCAAAGTCAGCGAGCTCAAAGAAGGCTTCGCGCGGGATATCGCCGCGGAAGCCCTGAACGGGTATGAGGCGGTCGTGCTCGGACGCAGGGGCCTGAACCCGCTCCAGAACGCCGTTTTGGGAAGCATTGCGTCCAAGCTTGCCGTCAAGCTGTGCAAAATACCCGTGTGGCTGGTGGGCGGCAGACCCACGAGGGGAAAGGTGCTGATTGCCGTGGATCGATCGGAGAGTGCCATGCAGGCTGTGGATCACGTGGGGAAGGTGCTCGGTGGAACGGGCACCGCCATCGAGCTTGTTCACATCGTCAGAGGACTGGACGGAACGCTGGCAGGATACCAGAAGGTCTTCATGGGTGAATACATGCAGAGACTGACCCGGGAGGCCGAGGAGCGGATCCGGCCCACTTTTGACGAAGCGATCGACCATTTGGAGGCCTTCGGGATTTCCGCGGGCAGAGTGACCACCAAAGTCATCAACGGAGTGAAAAGCCGCGCCGGCGCAATTCTCGAGGAAGCGGAAACGGGGGACTTCGGAACGATCGTGGCGGGCCGGAGAGGGTTGACCCGGACGGAGAACTACGACATGGGCAGAGTGATCGCCAAGCTCCTGCAGATGGCCCGGCGCCAGGCCGTCTGGATCGTGGGATGCTAGCCCGGATGAAGGACAAAGAACGGATTGTTGCCCCCCCGGATCGGGACCGATCGGTTCTGTCGCGCTGGGCCATGCTCCGGGGGGGGGGGTGACACGGGAAGGCCGCTTCGCGAGTTTCCCGAAGGATCGTCAGGCGCTTGAATCGGGACGGCATCCGCCGTTGAGGCGGATGTGCGTTTCCATCATGCACTCGTCCATGACCACGACAAGGCCCGCGGATCGGGCTCTTTCCGCGGCCTTTTCGTGAAGAAGGCCGCGTTGCATCCAGACGGCATCCGCGCCCACAGCAACCGCCTCATCCACGATTCCGGGGATCATCTCGACGTTCCTGAAGATGTCCACCACGTCGATGTGTTCCGGCACCGCTTTCAGATCGGGATAGCATTTTTCGCCCAGAACGTCGCGGTACTTCGGATTCACGGGAATGATCCTGTACCCGTGATCCTTCAAATATTTCGCGACCCTGTGACTGTCTCTGTCCGCTTTGTGAGATATTCCGACGACGGCGACGGTCTTGCTTCGGCCGAGAATCAGCTTTGCTTCTTCATTCGTAACGTTGAATTTCCCATCGGGGCATTCGATCATCGGTTCCGCTCCTCTCGACAAGATAGATCACAAATTGAAGATAGCCCCGGATTTCACGCGGGTCAAGGAACGCCCGGTGGTCGCCGCGTGTCCGGATCGCGGTGATCGTGCTGGACATTCACGCCGTGTGGGTATTTAGTGATCGCGGTGCGGCACACATCCCGGAAACGGTCTTGAGCCCGGAGCTCACAACAAGGCTATGAATGATCGTCGCCGTCTCCGCAAACCTTCATGAGCCGGGGGCCGGCAACGAGCGATGGCGACGTCTCTCGCCGGCGTGTTCCCATGGGAGGGTGCGCATCCGGGGAAGAGCCCGGTCCGGGCTCTCCGCAATGAAGGATGGACGCGGGTATCCAGTGCGGGAGGGAATCCGGGTTCTTCGAGGCGTTTTCGACTCCGATTTCCACCGGCATGAACGCGGCGCATACGCGGCGGAACGGGGAGAGCGGGTCGGCGAGCAGCGACGGCGGTCGGCGGATGACGGAGCGGACCGGTCGGATCACTGGAAAAACGAGGGGAAGACGATGACGGACTGGATTGCGTACCTGATGCCTTACCGGGAGGTGATCCTCGGTGTTCTGGGAGGTATCGTTCTGGGCGGGCTCTGTTTTCGGCTAAGCATACAACGTGCGTATGAGAAGGTGACGGCCGAGCTGGAAATGGAGAATGCCAGGCTGGGGGAACGGCTTTCCGGCACGGAACGGCGAGTGGAGGAATTGAACGTTTTGCTCGGCAGGGCGGCGACGGAAACCGACGGGCTTCGGGCCGGGCTTCAGGCCGAATCGGCGAGAAGAGCCGCCGCGGAGGAAAAGACGTCCCGCATTCCGGAGTTGGATGCGCGGCTCAAGGAGCGGGACGAGCGACTTCGTGTACTGGCCGACGAGCAGGTTGGATTGCGCGCGCGGCTGGCGGAGGTGGAAACGAGGCTGGGAGAAGAGCGCAAGGCGTCGCATGAGAAGCTGAGCCTGCTCCAGGAAGCCCAGGCGCGGCTCTCGGATGCGTTCAAAGCGCTCTCGGCGGACGCGCTGAAGAGCAACAACCAGTCCTTTCTCGAGCTCGCCCGGGCGACCCTCGAGAAATTCCAGGAGGGCGCGCGCTGCGATCTCGACGGCCGCCGTCAGGCGATAGGGGAGTTGGTCGCCCCGTTGCGGGAATCGCTGGTCAAGGTGGATGAGAAGATCGCCGAAATGGAAAAGGCGCGCTCCACGGCTTACGTCGGCTTGCACGAACAAATGAGAATGCTGGCCCTGACGCAGGACAGGCTCAATCGGGAGACGTCGGCCCTGGTGCAGGCACTGAGAACGCCCACCGTGCGCGGCCGCTGGGGGGAGATACAGCTCAGGAGGGTGGTCGAGATCGCCGGGATGCTCGAGTACTGTGATTTCGTGCAGCAGGAATCGGCCTGCGGGGAGCACGGGCGGCTGCGGCCCGACATGATCGTCAAGCTTCCCAATCGCAAGAACGTGGTGGTGGATTCCAAGGCGCCTCTCCAGGCCTACCTGGAAGCCCTGGAGACGCGAGAGGAATCGGCCAGGACCGAAAAGCTGAAGGAGCACGCCCGACACATCCGGTCTCATTTGAACCAGCTCGGCGGCAAGGCCTACTGGGAACAGTTTTCCCCGGCCCCGGAATTCGCCGTGCTGTTTCTGCCGGGGGAGACGTTTTTCAGCGCGGCGCTGGAACAGGACCCGGCATTGATCGAATACGGCGTCCAGAAGAAGGTGATCCTTGCGACCCCCACCACCTTGATCGCTCTGTTGCGCGCGGTTGCCCACGGTTGGCGCCACGAAAGGATCGCGGAGAACGCGATGGAAATCAGCGAATTGGGGAAGACGCTCTACGATCGGATTCGCTCTTTGGCGGGGCACCTTTCCGATTTGCGCAAAGGGCTGGATCGGGCGGTGGACGCCTACAACCGAACGGTCGGCTCGGTGGAGGGGCGCGTCCTCGTCGCCGCAAGGAGATTCAAAGAGCTCGGCGCTTCCACGGGAGAAGACATCGCTGTCTTGGAAAGCATTGACAGAACGACTCGAAGAATGGGTGGAGACGCGCAGGCGGAAGGCGCCGACCCATCCGGGGGCGATCGTCCGGGAAATGAGGGGAAAGATACGGAGCGCGGCCGGGGAGAGGGTGAGGGCGGGCAACCGCCCACGCCGGCTAGAACGGAGCTAAGTTGCCACAAACAATGAACTTTGCTATAGACACAGTCCGGTTCTTGCAGTAGTTTACAATTTTGGAGTTGCAGCAAAGAATGTTTTTGAGGGTGCCCCGGCTCCCTCGGGAGCCGGTTTTTGTTCGCGGGTGGTCCGTATCGGACCGGAGCGCTTGCGGGTCTGGTTGCCCGACGGCTACTGAAGGAACCTCTCTTTGAGTCTCTCCCAGGGGGCAAAGACGGCGACGAGTGCTGCCGATATCAGGTAGAGGGCCACGAGGGAGGCCGGAAAAGTCACAAAACCGATCGCATAGAAGGGGAACAGTGCCGCAAGCGAGAGTATGATTTTGACTCCCATCTCAGTCCATTTGCCTTTTTGATCCTGTCTATCGTTCATTGACCCGCTCCATTCCTGTTTCATGTTGACAATTGTGCCTTGTTTACCTGGTGAAGACGGACGAAAAGCGTGGTTTAGGCTTTGCCGGAGCCTGTAAATTTAAGGCAAGACACCCGTCTTGGCAAGGGAAATGGGCTGTGCGTAGTGAGCATCTTTTCACAACCGCGGGTAAAGGGTTGACGTTTTGCAGATAAATCATATAAGAAGCGCGATGAAATCTCAGATTCCGTCATTTTTCGGTCATTTGATTGCATGGAATGTCCGCCTTGTGCGGGGATGCGCGCGGGAAGCCGGTCTTATCGGCGCAAGTTCTGCACCAAATCCACCCAAATCGTGATCTTCGGAGATTGCACCCGAACGCTGGTGGGGGTTCTCGATATTTTTTCAATCAGCCTAGGAGGATGAAGAATGGCAAACGCAGTAACACAGAGTATTCTGGTGGTCGGAGGCGGCATGAGCGGGCTCACCGCCGCCATCGAAGCAGCAGAAGCGGGGCACGAAGTCTACCTCGTGGAGAAGAATCCGTATCTGGGAGGCCGAGTGGCTCAGCTTCATCAGTATTTCCCCAAATTGTGTCCCCCCTACTGTGGTCTGGAGATCAACTTTCGCCGGATCAAGAACAATCCCAGAGTCCGCGTCCTGACGCTTGCCGAGGTCGAGAGAGTATCCGGCCAGGAAGGCAACTGGGACGTGTCCGTGAAGATCAACCCCCGTTACGTCAACGAGAACTGCACCGCGTGCGGCAAGTGTGCCGAAGCCTGCGCCATGGAAATCGACAACGCCTTCAACTACGGCATGGACAAGATCAAGGCCGCGTACCTCCCCCACGACATGGCCTTCCCCATGCGTTACGTTCTCGACCCCGCACTCGTCAAGAGCGGCGAGGCACAGAAGGTGCAAGAGGCGTGTGCCTACAATGCCATCGAGCTGGACATGCAGGCGAAATCGCTGAACCTGACCGTCGGTTCCATCATCTGGGCCACCGGTTGGCAGCCTTACGACGCGACCAGGCTGGACACGCTCGGCTTCGGGAAGTGCCCCAACGTCATCACCAACGTGATGATGGAACGGCTGGCTTCCTTCGGCGGGCCCACCCAGGGCAAAATCGTTCGGCCTTCGGACGGCAAGGAACCTCAGACCATCGCTTTCATTCAGTGCGCCGGTTCGCGGGATGAAAACCACCTCCCGTTCTGCTCCTCCATCTGCTGCATGGCCTCCATGAAGCAGGCCACTTACATTCGGGAGCAGTATCCGGACGCCAAAGTCTACATCTTCTTTATCGACATCCGGGCGACGGACAGACTTGAAGATTTCTACAGGAAGGTCAAGGAAGACCAGAACGTGGTTTTCTTCAAGGGTAAAGTGGCCAAGATTGAAGAAGACGGCGCCACAAAGAATCTGACGCTACGTGTCGAGGACACCACGGCCGGGTCTTTGCATGAAATCACCGTTGACATGGCGGTGCTGGCGACGGGCATGCAGCCGACCACTTCGGTGGCCGGTGTGCCGAACGGCATTCCCTTGGGCGACTACGGTTTTGTCGGTTCCGGAGACGGGAAGCCGGGGATTATCGGCGCCGGTTGCACGAGGACGCCCGCAGGTGTTTCCGAATCGGTTCAAGATGGAACGGCAGCAGCACTCAAAGCCATCCAGTCCATTGCCAGGAGGTAGACTCAATGGAGAAGAAGGTAGCAGTTTATATTTGTTCGGGATGTGGCATCGGCGATGCCCTCGACATAGAGCAACTGAGCAGCGTTGCCACATCGGATTGCAAAGCCCCGATCTGCAAGACCCACCCCAACCTCTGCAATCCGGACGGGGTGAAGCTCATTCAAGACGACATCGCCAACGAAGGGGTGAATTCGATCGTCATCGCCGCCTGTTCGCAGCGGGTGATGTATGACGTGTTCAACTTCCAGGGCGTGGTGCTGGACCGGGCCAACATTCGCGAGCAGGTGGTCTGGTCGCATCCGGCCAACGATGAGGATACTCAGATGATGGCCGAGGACTATGTTCGCATGAGCGTCACGCGTGTGAACAAGTCGGAATTGCCCGATCCGTACAAGCCGGAACAGGAGATGTCCAAGGACATCCTGGTGGTGGGCGGTGGCGTGACGGGTATGACCGCTGCCGTGGAAGCGGCCAAGGCCGGCTACTCGGTCATCCTGGTCGAGAAGGAAGCCGAACTCGGCGGCTTCCAGAAGAAAGTCACCCACAAAGTGACCTTTCCCTACAAGGAAATCACGGCCAACGACGTCGACCGACTGATCGCGGATGTGAAGAAGAACGACAAGATCAAGACCTATACCGGTGCCAAGGTCGAGAAGCTGGTGGGCGGTCCCTGCGTGTTCACCGCGTCGATCAAGCAGAACGGGTCCGTTGCGGAGCATCCCATCGGCGCCGTGGTCCTCGCGGCCGGCTGGCAGCCCTATGATCCGGCCAATCTGGACAAGAAGCTCGGGTTCGGGGCTTCCCCCAACGTCGTCACCAACGTAATGTTCGAAGAGCTGAGCCAGTCGGGTCAAATCGGGCGACCGAGCGACGGCCGGGCGGCGAGAAACGTTGCCTTCCTGCAGTGCGCCGGGCAGCGTGACCCCCAATACCTGCCTTACTGTTCGTCGGTCTGTTGCTTCACCGCGCTCAAGCAGGCGATCCAGGTGAAGCAGAAGAACCCCGGCTCCAACGTTTTCGTGGTGTACAAGGAAATGCGCACTCCCGGTCAGGGGGAGGATTTCTACCGGAAAGCCCAGCAGGAAGGCGTGATTTTCGTCCGCTGCCAGGATCCCGAAGTCAAGGTGAGCGGCAGGGAGCTCTTGGTGGAAGCCCACGATGAATTGCTGGGCGAGAAGATCGTCCTGGGCGACCTGGACTTGGTGGTTCTGGCCACCGGCATGGTTCCCGTAACGGCATTCGGGGAAGATTTCAGGGCGAAGGAAAAGAAGGAGGGGGAGGAGGAAAAGAGCGATGTGCCGGCCGACGCCATCCTCGTCTCCGACGTACTTAACCTGGAATACCGCCAGGGGCCTGAGCTTCCCGGCCTGCAATACGGTTTCCCCGATTCTCATTTCATCTGTTTTCCGTATGAAAGCCGCCGCACGGGCATCTATGCCGCAGGTCCGGTGCGACGCCCGATGGGCACTGCCGGCGCCGTTGAAGATGCCGCGGGTGCCGTGATGAAGGCGATTCAGTGCGTGGAGCTGACGAGCCAGGGCATGGCCGTGCATCCCAGGGTGGGGGACTTGAGCTATCCCGAATTCTTCATGCAGCGTTGCACGCAGTGCAAGCGATGCACCGAGGAATGTCCCTTCGGGGCGATCAACGAGGATGAAAAAGGCAACCCGCTGCCCCAGCCGACCCGCTGCCGCCGGTGCAGTGTGTGCATGGGCGCCTGCCCCGAGCGTATCATCTCCTTCAAGAATTACTCCGTGGGAATGATCGGCGACATGATCAAGTCCATCAACGTTCCGGACGAGTACGAGGAGAAGCCTCGCATTCTCGTTTTGTGCTGCGAAAACGACGCCTACCCCGCACTCGACATGGTCGGCCTGCGCCGCATGAACTACAACGCGTGGGTGCGCGTCATCCCCGTGCGTTGCCTCGGTTCTCTGAACCTCGTATGGGTGGCCGATACGCTTTCCAAGGGCATCGACGGCGTACTTCTGCTCGGGTGCCGTCACGGCGACAACTATCAGTGCCATTTCGTGAAAGGCAGCGAACTGGCCAACATCCGTTTGAGCAAGGTCAAGGAGACGCTGGATCGATTGGTCCTGGAGTCCGACCGTGTTCGTTTTGAAACCGTTGCCATCACCGACTACGACAAGCTCCCCGCTCTACTGGACGAATACGCTGAAAGACTCGTCGAGGTTGGTCCCAACCCGTACAAAGGCTATTAACGGTCTGTCGTGTTCGTCCGGGCATCGCCGGACGCCGCAGGGTTGAGAGTGCAGAGCCGGAGGCCGGATCCGGGCTTCCGGCTCCTGCCTTCGTCCGGCAATGCTTCGAACATATTCACTCAGTGAAATGCCAGGAGGTGAAAGGCATGAGCAATCGAGTTGACCCCAACTTGATGAAAGATCTGGAGGCCTTCGGACTGAAGGATGCCGCCAAGTGCTATAATTGCGGGACCTGTACGGCGGTGTGTCCGCTATCGACGCCGGACAATCCTTTTCCGAGGAAAATGGTCAGGTATGCGCAACTTGGGCAGAAGGACAAGATTCTCGCGTCCCCGGAACCCTGGCTCTGCTACTACTGCGGCGACTGCTCCACTCGATGCCCGCGAGGCGCCGAACCGGGCGAAACAATGATGGCCATGCGCCGTTATCTCACTTCCCTGTACGACTGGACGGGATTCGCTCGCAAGTTCTACACTTCCGAAAAATTCGAAATCATGGCGGTCTCCATCGTCGGATTGCTGGTCGGAATCGGCCTGCTGATTTTCAACACGGGCAAGCCCAACTGGGAACATGCCTACCTCAATTCCTTGTGGCCGGCGCACAGTATCGAAGTGGCGGACCTTGTCATGGCCGCGATCTTGTCGTTCCTGCTTCTGAGCAATGTCTTCCGGTGCTTCAAAGCCGTAATGGGGGATCTGGCGTTCAAGATTCCCCTGAAGATGTACGCCGGCGAGGTCAAGGAGCTCTTTATTCACACCTTGACCCAGAAACGCTTCGGGCTTTGCACGGATAAGAAACAGTGGTTCGTGCACCTGATGATCATGACCGGGTATGCTTCGGTGTTCCTGCTGGTTGTCGTCTTCATCCGGTGGTTCCAGCGGGATGCGGAAATCTACCCGATCTGGCATCCCATCAGGCTCGTGGGGTACTACTCGACCTTTGCCATCATGTACGGCACGACCTACGCCATCATCGGCCGTTTGAAAAAGAGCAAGCCCCCGTACAAGAATTCCCATGGAACCGACTGGATGTTCCTGATTCTTTTGCAGCTGACCACAATGACCGGTATTTTTATCCACTTCACCCGCCTCCTCGACTGGCCTTTGCCCACCTACGCCCTCTACATCATCCACATGATGGTGGCCATCCCGATGCTGGTCCTGGAAGTGCCGTTCGCCAAATGGGCGCACCTTGCCTACAGACCCGTGGTGCTCTTCCTGCTGAAAGTGAAGGAGAAATACCTGGCGGCGGAACCGGTTGCGGCCCCCGCTCTTGCCGTGGACAAGGCGGCAGTGGCGGAATGACCGTTGGAGAACGTCCGGGCGCCTGAATGAAGAGTTCTGGCCCACGAGAGTTGATGACCGGCTTTCGTGGGCTTTTTCGCTTCATCGGGTCCTTTCCCCTGAGGGCGGGTTCCTTTCAGGATCGTGAAGCAAACGCCCGGCAGGAAACGATGCGGTCGGGCCGTGCGATGACGGTTCGCGGTCGACACGGCGGCCGGGAAGGCACGACGTCGTCCCCGTGATTGCGTGGGGAGGGGCGGGTCTGCCCCTCCCTCACGTGCCGCCGGCACCGCGTGTGGCGATCTTGCGCCGCCTCTGCCCGGTGGCGGAGCTCACAGTATGAGCGGACCGCCGATTTTCTCCTTGTCAAGTTAAAGGAGAGTAATTTAATGTGCCATTTTCGGGCGGTCCGATGAACGAGCTTTAATTGATCCTTTGGTTGTGAAGTTTCGACTTCAAGGTCAGACACACAATTCCTCCATCCGTCAAAAGGATCGGATTTCTTTTTCCTCTCCCGTCCCCTTCCCAGGAAGGGGGCGGGAGAACTCTTCTTTCTTCTCGGGATGATTCAAGCCGGCGGTGGGGCGGCATTTCCGAACGGAATCATTCAATGGATGGATTCTCTGTGCCCGAAACTGCTTTTGGAACCCGATTTCCAGAGTCTTAAGCAAGGATGCGATCATGGCGAAAGAAGCGAAGACGGTCTACTCGTTCCCCAAGAATCCCCTCGAGGAGGTTCGCGCCTCCCTGACGGTCTTCAAAGGCAAGGACTACGTAGACCTGAGGATTTATTACAGGGGAGACGACGGCGAATACCATCCTTCCAAGAAAGGCCTGACGCTTTCCCTGGACCTGTTCTCGGAACTCGAGGAAAGCGTGCGCAAACTCGCAGAGGCCATAGGTGAGTGACCCCGCATCCTCGCCCGCAGGGGGGAAGGCCGTGCTTTCGGCCTTGTTGAAATGAAGAAGATGGCGGTGGGATCGTTTTGAAGCGGTTCGGGAGCAACCCGGGCTCCAGTCTTGATCGGGGGTGGACGTTCTTGCCCTTCCCGGGCTGTTCAGGTTCCAACGTCCTTCGATGAAACTCCGACGGGTTGCTTTCGTTTGGCGCGAATCGCGGGACGCATTGAAGCGCGGAGTGTCGTGGAAGAGAGTGTTTCCCCGGGACGGCAATCGGGAAGGGTCGCCTTCGCCCGGCAAGCCGAACAAACCGGGGATCGAGCGGCATCCGTTTCATGACTGCCGGGAGGGGTATCGAGCTCGGCCGCCCGGGCGTGAATCAGCCTCCGCCGACCGGCGGAAACAGGGCCACCCGTTCGTCGCCTTCGAGGACGGTTTCCCAGTTCGAGCCGATGCCGTTCACAAGGATCAGTTTCACCTCATCCTCGGGTACACCGAACGCCTTTGCCACATCCCGCACGCAGGAACCCCGACGAACTTCCAGGGCACACCCGACGGCACCGTCATATCCGGGAACGTACCTGCGCAACGTTGCGGCAAGAAAGACTCTGAGGGCCATGCCGGAATCCCGTTTCGTCGTGCTGCCGTGCCGGAGCTGCAATGAAGCGCGGTATCCCGGTTTGCGGCAACACGCTGATCATTCTTCGGTTTCTTCCCGCGACGGCGAGGGAACCGATTTGGGAAAATCCCCCGTATTGTGCGTCACAACCCATTAGAGGCACCTTCGTCTTCGTCCCGGTGCCTGTCAAAACGGCCTGAGGAACCATGTCCTCCCTGGGTGAAGCGCCTCATTGCCGGCAGCCTTGCAGGGTTCATCTTCCGGAAGACCTTCAAAATCGGGCGTTGAACTAGGATCGAATGTCAGGGGCAGCCTTCCGATAGACGCGCTTTATTTGGATGTTTGAAACGAGAGCCATATATTCCTTGCCCTGTTCGAGGTCCACTCGGATGCTCCGGCTGTCGATTTCCATGTACCTCGAAATCACCGCCAGGATATCATTGCGCAGTGCTTCCATGATATCGGGCGTCAGGTCCATCCGGTCGTGCATGAGAACCACCTGCATGCGTCGGCGGGCGACCTGACCGCTAGCCTTTTCCCCAAAGAACCTCCGGATTGCTTTCAGCATCAGATATTCCTCCCGTCTAGCTCCAGATGAATCGCTTCATGCGGGAAATGAAACCGTTTCCATTCTCTTCCTCGATGGGAATCTGCTCCCCATTGAGTCGAGCCGCGATCTTCTGGAAAGCAATTCCGGCCCTGCTCCCCCGATCATGTACCAGCGGCACGCCGCGGTTGGTGGAAATCACCACCTCCTCGCTTTCCGGAACCACTCCCAGCAGCGGCACCGCGAGGAGACTCACGATATCGGCTGTCGACATCATGTCGCCTTTTTTGACCATGCGTTGATTCAACCGGTTGACGATCAGGTGAATGTCCCGGAGAAGTCCCGCCTCGAGCAGCCCGATGACGCGGTCGGCATCCCGAATGGCCGAGACCTCCGGCGTGGTCACGATCAAGGCCGTCTGGGCCCCCGCCACGGCATTTCGGAACCCCTGTTCGATACCCGCGGGACAGTCGATGAGAACGTAGTCGAACTCCTCGGCCAGTTCGGCGCACAGGTCTTTCATCTGCTCCGGTAGCACCGCGTTCTTTTCACGCGTCTGTGCCGCCGGGATGATGTAGAGATTGGCCAGTTTGCGGTCGCGGATCATCGCCTGCTGCTTGCGGCATTTCCCCTCGATGATGTCCACCAGATTGTAGACGATGCGATTCTCGAGTCCCATGACGACGTCCAGGTTGCGCAACCCGATGTCCGCATCGATCATGACAACGCTGTGTTTCTTCTTCGCCAGCGTCGTTCCTATATTGGCAACGGTAGTTGTCTTGCCGACGCCGCCTTTGCCGGAGGTCACGACAATCACTTTTCCAGCCATGATTTGTCCCATCCGTTATTGAAGTTAACAGAAAAGAATCTCGAATCGTCCCGTGTGAGCGGTTCGAACGCCTACATCGTGCTCACTGCAATCTGGTTTTCGCGAATCTCGGCGATCTCGTATCTCTTGGGGACCGGCTTGTTTCCACGGGGCGGGACGGCGACAAGGTCCGCAATACGGAGCTGATTCGGTTCGATGCTCAACGCCCATATCCGCGCGGAGCGGTCCCCCGTGGCCCCGGCATGGGCCAATCCCCTGAGGTTGCCGAACACGATGATGTCACCGGCGGCAATGATTTCAGCTCCAGGGTTCACGTCTCCCAGGACCACGCAATCCGTCGCCGATACCACTCGAGCCCCCGATCGACAGGTATTGCGCACGATGACCGGTTCCACGTCTTTCGGCACCGACCGCCGTTTCGCCGGGGCCGCCTCTTTGGCCGGACGGCTCTTGTCCAGCGAAAACCGGACTTCGTCGCTCAATCGCACTTCAACCAGTTTCAGTTTCGAATTTTTCGTCAACAGATCGCAGAGTGCCGCGATTTCATCGGTGCGCAACGGCCTCGACCGAAGATCCAGGGATATTTCGGACTGACCGAAAAAGTCCTGGGATTCCGACATCCGCTGCGTCATGTATTCCAGAATGGACTCGAAAGGAGCCGTCTGGTGGAGCACGAGGGTAAAACCTTCGCGACCGGCTTTCACCTGTATGGGAAGAGATTCATTCTTGCTCATGAAATTCGATCAATCCAGCGGTTTTCGGTCCCGGTTCCTGTCGGGATCAAAACGCCCGACATGTGCGAAATGCCCCAATATGCTGCCGTGAGAGTCGGTCCGGGTTCAGTGCCCCAGTTCCTTCAATCGTCCAATTCTATCTTCTCCAATTGGTCTTTGCGAGATCAAAATGTTCGAAGGAGTTCGTCCGGTTTGACAAGGAGACCTCACGGGGTGTAATCGATCAACCCATCGATTACACTGGAAAATTTTCAACCGCATGCACACGGCCGGTTTCTCCTGAAGACATTGCACTCTACAACAGTTCTCCGCTCCGGGGCAAGACCCATTGCCGCAACTGCGACCAGTTCCTGACGCGGGGGAACTCGTCGTCGAGGAAGGTCCGGTTCCATGGCTGGTCGAAAACCAGGGGTTGAATGCCTTCATTGGCCAGCATTCTGCAAGTTTCAAGGCGATCTTCCACAAAGCACCGAACGCCGAGATCCTTGAGAACTTTTAGCTTGGCTTCGGGGGTGCCCGTGGCAACAACCCTTATATCGTCGGCGCTCACTTCGGAAAGAGTCATGTGGAGCCAGCGGATGATGCTTTCCGGCCAGATGCGCGCGGTGACGAACCGGAGGGGTCCATGCCTGGACAATTCCGTCAGGGCCTCGGGCGCGTCGCTCACGGGAGGAATCTGGAGCGTGTGTTCGTCATCGAGGGTGAGGCAAATCAGGTCGTCGATGATTTCCTTTTCAAGGTCAAGGCACTGATACAGGTTGTAACACCCGAGATGTTCCTTGGTGAGATGGGTCAGGCCGTAGCGGCCGTGAGCGAGCCGCACGAAGACCTCCATCGTGTCGGCGACAACCCCGTCGATATCGAAGGCGAGTTCGGACGGTGAAAAGCGGATTTCAGAATAGCCGGTCATGGTGGGCAATCCACCGGGCAGGTCGAAGCCGGTTCGTTGAAACGGAACGAAATCTCGTAGACCCCGTCTTCCAGGGTGGTGTGAATGATATAGCCGACTTTGTGGAATACCGAAAGCATCTTCCGGTTGGCAGCCAGAACATAGGCCGTGAATCCCGTGATCCCCTTGCTTCCGGCGATTTCACAGAGATAGTGGAGCAAAAAGGTCCCGATTCCGATGCGCTGCCATTCGGCCGCCACCGCAAAGTCCACTTCGGCGATGTTGGTCTTCTGGTCCAGGATGTACCGGCCGAGGCCGATGATGGTTTCACTGCCGATCTCGCCGGTGACGCCCACAATGGCCATCTCGTGTTCGTAGTCGATGTTGCACATGCCCTGCGTGTTCCGGTGAGGGAACACTTTCATGGCGGACAGGAAGCGGTAGTAAATGTCCTGGTCGGGAAGGGAATAGAAGAATTCCTGCACGCCTCTTTCGTCGGTGGGCTTGATGGGCCGGAAGAAGATGTTCCTGTCTCCGGGGAAAAGCCGATGCGTTTCCCACTGGCCGGGATACAGCGGTTCGTAGATCGGAGGCAGGATCTGGTCGTCATAAACGTACCGCAGTCGTTTCGCTTCCCCGAGGAGCCGTTCCCTGAACTTCGGGTGGGCAATATTGATAAGGGCCAGGGCACGCTCGCGGATGGTCTTTCCATGCAGATAGGCGATGCCGAACTCGGTGACCACGTACCGCACCATGCTCCGGGAACTCACCACTCCGGCGCCGCTGGCCAGGTGGCTGACTATGCGCGATCGGCGGCCGTCCGTGCTGGTGGACGGCAGCACGATGATGCTCTTGCCGTGACGGGCGGTTGCAGCACCGTGCGTGAAGTCCACGAAACCGCCGATCCCGCTGTGGATGGTGTGACCGATGGAATCCGAGCAGACCTGCCCGCTGAGGTCGATTTCCAGGGCGGAATTGATGGCGACCATCTGATCGTGGCGGCTGATCAGCCTGCGGTCGTTGACGTATTCGATGGGGTAAATCTCGACCTCGGGGTTGTTGTGGACGAAACTGTAGAGATCCGCGCTGCCCGTACACGCGCTGGTCACAATCCGGCCCGGGTGCACCTCTTTTTTCAGACCGGTGATAACGCCCTTCTTGACCAGATGCAGATGTGCGTCCGTGAGAATTTCGGTATGGATTCCCAGGTCCTTCTTGTCCTCCAGGTAGGTGAGCACGGAATTGACGATCCGCCCGACGCCGACCTGGAGGGTGGAGCCGTCCTCGACGAGCAGCGAGACGTACTTGGCGATCCGCTCCGTGATGGCGCTACGCTCTCGAAAAACCACCTCGATCAGAGGTTCTTCGTACTCCACGAAGTGGTCGATCTGCGAAACGTGCAGGAAGGAATCGCCCAAAACCCGCGGCATTCTCGGATTGACCTGGGCGATGACGATCTTGGCCGCATCCGCGGCCGACTTGGTTATCTCGACGGCGATGCCCAGCGAGCAGAAGCCGTGTTCATCGGGCGGCGATACCTGTATCAGGCAAATGTCGACCGCCCACAGGTTGTCTTCGCGGATCAAGCCGGGAATGGCCGAAAAATAAGTTGGAATGTAGTCGGCAAAGCCCTCGTTCACCGCTTTGCGCACGCGCGGCCCGACGAAGAAAGTCTTCAGGCGGCAGTGATCCTTCAACTGACTCCAGTCTTCCGGCAGTTCCCCCACCGACAGGTTTTGCACCAGTTCCAGGTCCCGGTAACGCGGGAGCAGCTCCACAAGAGCACGGACCAGATGCTGCGGCTCACCGCAGGCGGAAGCGATGAATATCCGGTTGCCGTCTTTGATCGCCGCTTCGAGTGTGGACTTCGCGGTGTCGAGGCGTTCGCGGTAGTGAGTCTTCCAGTGCTCGTCGAAAACCATGATGTCGGGGACCTCGTCTTGAGACTCTTAATGTTTACTCGAAATCCCGAGTGAAGGAAAGAACCTTCCATCCGGCGAGACCTCATGGGCGGGGGGCTCGCGTCGCAAAGCTACTAGACCCTTGTCGCCGTCCCTGGAATAACGATTCTCGTTCACAATCACGGAACGAGGGATCAGCGGAAGGTGAGGCGGGCGGGAGACAGGCCCCCCTTGCGGGACCTGGACAAGTTGCACGGGAAGACTTCACGCCCCCGCCCAATGTCGGCGTCCCGCGGGCGAGCCCGAACAAAACGCCATGGCCTGGCCGGTCGCAACGAAACATCGACAGGTGCCGAGCCGGAGGCTTTCGGAAGAAAAGCCTAGAGCAAGGGTGGCGGTCGGTCAATCCTTTCGTCCATGAGGTCTGCCGGACGTGGCGTTACGTCGGGGCATCTCCATAGACCAAGGGGGAAAAGGAGGGAGGTTGCTTGAAACCGGCGCGCTGGGCCAGAAGATCGAGATGAAGCGTCGTCCATTCCTCCAGCGGCAAATACGGCGGGTACAGCAACTCACCCGTGAGGACGAGCTTGAAGTAGTACTTGCACAGATTGCAGTACTGGATGTGATAATGAGTCTCTGCCTCTGCGTACAGATAGCCGAGCGATTCATGGAAGCGGTTGTCGCAATAGCAGCACTGGAGGCGGTTGAGTCCCCAGGATGTGCCGCACCAGGAACAATACCCGTTGCGTTGGCCGTCTTTTTCGAGGAAGAGCAGAGATGGGAGCGACCCGCAGACCGGGCAGTATCCTTTCAGCCACTCCTTCGGGACGGGGAAGCGCTGCAGCAGGTCTTCGGCCACCCGTTCCAGCGAAGGCCTGAGGCAGTTCCTGGCCAGGAAGAGCAGGGACGCCGTATCCACTCCCTCCACATCCAGCCATTCCTCCCATGGTTCCATTTCATGCTGGAGGAAACTTCTCCAGATGGCCGTTCTCGCCTCGGGATGGTTCGCCAGGGCGCGGGAGAGGGACAGGTGGGCGCCCTTAAGCTGCACGTTGTCTTCCGGGAGGCTTCCGGCAATCATTTCGAGGAGGCTTTCCGCCCCCTCCGTGTCGAGCGGAAACTCCCAGCGCCTGAGCAGCGGGAAGGAGCCTTCCCAGCGGGCCCGCGCGTGTTCGGCGCTCAACTCGAACGGCTCAGGACACGCGGCGTTCTTGCCGCCCGCCCTGAGCAGGAAAAGCGTTTCGAGGAAAGGATACAGATCGGCGTAGGCCGGTTTCTCGGCCCTGGCCAGGGCAAAGGCTTGCCCGATACGGTCTTTCTCCGGGTTGTGCTGGTTGTCCAAGATCGTCCTTTACACGTTGAAAAGGGGAAGCCGCCTCGAGGCGGCTTCCCCGGCATTGACCTTCAATTCGCTACGGACCGGAAACCGTTTTACCCGAAGCGCCCGTCGCTGAGACGCGGAGCAACCATTTCCGGCAGAGTCGCGTACAATCCTGCATCACACACCCAGGACGGTCTTGAGCACCCTGCGGGCGGGTCCCGCAAGCGTGCTCTTCCCGGCCGGTCGCTGAATACCGGGGCTCAGGCTCGCGACGGCCTTCTTGTGATACTTCCTCGGGTCATCGACCACCAGGAAGATCACACGAACTTCATTGGCATCCAGCAGTTGCGCCTTCGGGTACCTGGGTTTGAGTTTCTCGACGCGATCCTTGGCCATGGCCAGTATCTCGTCCCGATCCCCGAAGTTCATCGCCCCGGTCGGACAAACCTTGACGCAGGCCGGCACCAGACCGTTGCTCACGCGGTCGATGCACATCGTGCACTTCACGAATGGGCCCTTGTCCTTCTTGCGCGGCACATCGTAGGGACACGACTCTCGAACGTCGTCAAGAGGGGCTTCAGCGGTTTTTTCCGTGTAAACCACCGCTCCCGTCGCCTCGTCCTGAATCACGGAGTCGGGAACGGTGCCTTCGATGACGTCCTTGCAAGGAGGAACGAGGCAATGGCGGCACTGATCCGCAAAGAAGTACCATGCCACCTTTCCTTCGTTTTCCACCTCGCTGAATCGGACCAGCTTGAAAGTATTGGCATCGAAATCGGGAGGGTTCTGGTGACTTCCCGTGTTCTTGGTCAACGACCCCTCGTTCCTGTTCCAATTCTTGCAGGCTATCTGGCAGCCTCGACAGGCCGTGCACCGAGTCGTATCGATAAAAAAGCTCTTTCCCGCCATGGCTTATCCTTTCTTCCGTACATTGACCATGAATGCTTTGGATTCCGGAATACGGGTATTCGGGTCTCCCACGGAAGGAGTCAGCAGGTTGGCGCTGTCACCCCCTTCAGGCGGCCAGACCCATCCGAAATGCCATGGCAGACCGACCTGATGCACTTCCTGGTCTTGTATTTGGAACGGCTTCCACCGCTTGGTGACGATGGCCACCGCTTCGACGCTCCCTCGAGGAGACTCCACAATGACCTTGTCGCCGTTCTTGATTTCCTTGAGCTTGGCGAGCTCCTCGCTCATCTCCACGAACAACTGAGGTTCGGCTTCGAGGAGCCACGGGAGCCAGCGGGTGAGAACCCCCGTCTGCCAATGCTCGGTGACGCGGTAGGTTGTCCCCACGAACGGGAATTTCGGGTCGCACGACTTGATGATGTCTTTTTCGGTGCCGAATACCGCCGCCACCGGGTTGGTGATCCGGGAGCTGAACAGGTTCTTCTCCACCGGGCATTCCAGGGGTTCGTAATGCTCGGGGAAAGGCCCGTCCGCCAATCCCGGACCGAAGATGGAAGCGTATCCGTCCGGCTTCATGATGAATGCCAGTTTGCCGTCTTCCCTGGCGGATCCGTCGGGGTTCTTGAGCGGATACCACGGTCCGTCGGGAACGTCGCCCTTCCATTTCTGAGTGGTGTACTTTCCGTCCTTGACCTCTCCGACGAACTCGATGACCGCCTTCTTCGGGTTCCACGGCTTTCCGGTAGGATCCACGGAGGCGCGGTTGTAGATGATCCTGCGGTTGACCGGCCAGGCCCATGCCCACTTCGGGTAAAGGCCGATGCCGCTGTCGTCGGTCTTGTCGCGGCGGGCCATGTTGTTCCCATCCTGGTTGTAGCTCTGGCAGTAGATCCAGTTGCCGCAGGACGTCGAACCGTCATCCTTGAGCATGGCAAAAGCGGGGACGAGATCCCCCTTCTTGAACGTCTTGTCGCCCACGGTGGTGTCCTTGAGCCAGTACCCGTTGATCTCCTTTGCCACCAGGTGGGGATCGAACTTGTGGTTGGTGCCGTAATTCCACCGAAGCTTCAGAATCGGGTCGGAAAACTTTCCTCCGGGTTTCTGGTAGAGCTTGCGGATTTCCAGGAACAGCTCGTAAATGATGTCGCCGTCGGGCAGGGATTGACCGGCGGGTTCCTGGGCCTTGTAGCGCCACTGCGCCCAGCGGCCGCTGTTGGCAATCGACCCTTCCTTCTCGAGAAACGCGCAGCACGGCAGGAAGAAAACCTCCGTCTTGGTCTTCTTCGGGTTCATGCCGGGGCCTTTCCAGAAAGACGCCGTTTCGTTCTCGAACAGGTTGACGACGACCATCCAGTCCAGGTTGGCCATGGCTTGCCGGGTCTTGTTCGAATTGGCGCCGCTGCAGGCGGGGTTCTGTCCCCACGAGAAGAAACCGGTGAACTCCTTCTTGTACATGGCGTCGAAGAGATCGAGCCAGCTGTAGGCCTTGCCGTCATCGATCTTGGGGAGCCAGCCGTAGGCGAATTCGTTTTCCGGTTTGGCGGCATCGCCATACAGCGTCTTGAGGAAACTTACCAGGTACTTGGGTCGGTTCTGCCACCAGTTGGCGCTCAACGGGTCCTTGCTGACGGGAGTGTTCTTCTTGTTGTAATCCGCGAGTGTTGCCAAAGAAGCCGACGGGGTCGGCAGGTAGCCGGGCAGGATGTGGAATAGGAGGGCCTGGTCCGTCGACCCCTGCACGTTCGATTCGCCACGCAGGGCGTTCACGCCGCCGCCGGCAATCCCCATGTTCCCCAGGAGCAGCTGGATGATGGACATGGTACGGATATTCTGGACCCCTACCGAATGCTGGCACCAGCCCATTGCGTACATGATGGTGCCGGCCTTGTCGGGAACACCGGTCGCGCTGTAGGCTTCGTAGACTTTCGTGAGATCGTCTTTCGGAGTTCCGGTCACCTTCGAGACGGTGTCAAGGTCATACCGGCTGTAGTGCTTCGTGAGCAACTGGAACACGCATCGCGGGTTCTGAAGCGTGAGGTCCTTCTTGGGGACGCCCTTCTCGTCGAGCTCATAGGCCCAGGAAGACTTGTCATAGGTGCGTTTTTCGGCGTTGAAGCCGGAGAACAGGCCGTCCTTGAAGTCGAATTTCTCCCCGACAATGTATGGGGCGTTGGTGTAGTTGATCACGTAATCATTGAAGAATTTCTTGTTGTCGAGAATGTATTTGATCATGCCGCCCAAAAAGGCGATGTCCGTTCCGGACCGCAGGGGTGCGTAAATGTCGGATTTTGTCGAAGTCTTCGTGAAGCGCGGATCCACGTTGATCAGCACGGCTCCCTTGTCCTTCGCCTTCATCACCCACCGGAACGAAATGGGATGGTTCTCCGCCGCGTTGCTCCCCATGACGAGGATGCAGTCCGCGTTTGCGAGGTCGATCCAGTGGTTGGTCATTGCGCCGCGTCCGAACGACTCTGCCAGAGCCGCTACAGTGGCGCTGTGTCAAATGCGGGCCTGATGTTCGATGTATACCAGCCCGAGGGCGCGAAGCATGGCCTGGTATATCCAGCACTCCTCGTTGTCCATGGCGGCGCTGCCCACCGATGCGATTCCCATGCAGCGGTTGACGACCTGGCCCTGGGCGTTCTTCTCGACGAAACTCGCATCCCGGCTCTTTTTGACCCGCTTGGCGATTTCCTGGAGCGCCCACTTCCAGTCCTTGGCGACCCACTTGTCACTGTTCGGCGCACGGTAAAGGACTTTAGTGACGCGCTTGGGGTTCTGGGCGAGCTGATACGATGAAGCTCCCTTTGCGCAAAGGGCTCCTCCGTTGATGGGATGGTCCGCATCCCCTTCGGTGTAAATGACTTGACCGGTCTTCTTGTCGGTGTGGCAGATGATTCCGCATCCCACCGCACAGTAGCAGCAGATGGTGGGGGTTTCCTTGGCGTCCTTGGTGCGCAGTTCCCACGTGTAAGCCTGTACCGGAGTGAGATCGAATCCCATCCCGCTCAAGGCGAGACCCGCAGTGGCTGCGCTAGAGATTTTGAGAAAATCTCTCCGTGTCAGCTTCATACTCTGCGTCCTTTCTCCTGAACTGCTCTTGCCGCGCATCACGACCGTCCGAATCCCGCAGTCATGCCGCAACGCGGTCCCCCCCGATGAGGCGGTGCCCGGCGCAGGCGCCGCCTTCAACAGGTTTCTCTCCTGTCATGAACAGGACAGGATCGACGGGAGGCGTCGCGCCTCACGGTCACGACCGCGGCGAATTCGTCCGAACGGGATGCAATCAATCAGCTTTACGCAATCAGCCCTATGCAATCAACTCTACGCAATCAGTGCTCTGAACACTTGTAACTTCCATTCACAAACCTGAAACCGAATCATCCCTCCTTTTCTATTATTGGATTTTTCTCAATCGTGACACCAGTATTCAATCTGCCGAAAACCTGGAATTTCAGTTCCGCAATCGGCAGATTTCGCCGAAAAGAAACGCGACAACCATGCCCGGTGGGCTCTCGCTTTCCCGAGGCCGAGACGATGCACAATTGTTGCCGGTGAAGTGCGCGTGGCGTGCCTATTTTATCAAAGTCACCATACTTGAGACCCGCAGCGGTGTCAATCCTTTAGGCGGGCGAAACCGCCGAGTGGGCACAAACAGCCGTCATGCGAAGTCTGTCCCGAGCACGCACGGCGACTGCCAAAGATCGCGGGCGGGCGGGCAGGTGAAGAAAAAGAGATGGGGAACACGCGACGAACGGAACATCCGGGCGGAGGGGACCCGTGAATTGCGTGGTGCGTTTCCGCGCGTCCCCGCCACTTTGACGTCGATCATCATACCCTTTGCATTCAGCCTGGTGTAAGTTATGGATCAGGCGAGGTATCCGTTCTTTGGGCGGGAAATGAACCTCGATATGGGCGCCAACGCAACGCATCGGCTCCTCGAAGCAGGTGCCGCACGACATGTGAAAGGGAAAAAATGAGCAAGCTCATGCAGATCGACGTCCGGATCCAGGCCGTCTACGGCTCGGCCGGGCTGCGCGGCAATCTCCCGAACCTATCGAAGCTATTGAAAGACCACAGGTACGACCGGGTGCTCGACGAAGAGCCCTCCCTCTACCAGATGGCGGACGTTCTTTCAAGAATTGCAAAAGACCCGGCCATCCCCGAAGGCGAAAAAAGACCGGTGCTCAAAATGGTGGGCCGCATCGTCGAGATTCGAGACACGGCACGCGAACTACTCCTTGCCCGGAGGCTCGACGAACTGGACAAGGCGCTGTACCGGCTGGAAGACTGTTTCAAGGACCTGGAACAGGAGCTCGACTAGAACTTCACGGCCATTTCCCCCGGCGGCTGAACCGGTCGGCTGTCCATCCGTTTCGCATGCCGGCGGCTCACGGTGACTCCCGGAGATCGTCGGCCATGGATTCTCAGACCGATCGCGGGCACGATGAGACCACGCCCGCTCTTGCACGGGATTCGATACCGGGTCGCGCGGATCGGTTGTTTGCCGGTTACTCCCGCGCGAGAGAAAATCCGGATTTCAAGGGTTCTCCGGATACCGGCTCCCGCGGGGGCAACGTGCCATTACGCTTTGAGCGCATGAGACCTGCGAGGCGTCGCGCTAGAACGGATATTCGAGGACAATGGTCTCGTCGCGTGCCGGTCCCACCGAAACGACCATGAGCGGAACGCCTGCCATTTCCTCCAGGGCTTGCAGATATCGTCGCGTATTGACCGGCAGGTCGGTGAATTTCCGGATTGAGCCGATATCTTCCTCCCATCCGTGGAATTCTTCATAGACCGGTTCACAGGCCTCCAATGCGTCCAACTCGGGAGGCATGAATTCGATCTTCCTGGGGCCGCATTTATAGGATGTGACGATTTTCAGCTTCGGTATTCCCGTCAGGACGTCGAGCTTGGTGATCAGCAACCCGGACAGGCTGTTCAGGCGAATCGCCGTTTTTACCACGACCATGTCCAACCACCCGCAACGCCTTGGCCGGCCGGTTGTGGACCCGAATTCTCCGCCCCTGGTGCGCATTCGTTCCCCGGTTTCGTCGAGCAGTTCCGAAGGAAAGGGACCTCCGCCGACGCGGGTCGTGTAAGCCTTTACCACTCCGAGCACCCTGTCGATTCTCGTCGGGCCGATTCCCGAACCGCATGCGGCGTTCCCGGCGACGGTGTTGGACGAAGTGACGAATGGATAGGTTCCGTGATCGATGTCGAGGTGCGTTCCCTGCGCCCCTTCAAAAAGGATGTTCCTTCCTTCGCGGTCCGCTTCCTGCAACCGTTCGGAAACGTTGTCCACCAGGGGTGCGAGCCGCTCGCCGTAAGCCAGGTATTCCTGTTCCATGGCGGCGGCATCGAGCGGTTTCTCGCCGAAGAACCGTTCCAGGAGGAAATTCTTCTCCTCGAGGTTGCGCCGGATCTTTTCCCCCAGCGTTTTGGGATCGGACAAGTCGTGAATCCTCACCCCGCATCGCGCCACTTTATCCTCGTAACAGGGGCCGATTCCCCGGCCCGTGGTTCCGATCTTCGTTTTTCCCTTCCGGTTTTCCCGGGCATTGTCCATGGCGCGGTGATAAGGCATGATGACGTGGGCGTAGCGGCTGATCAGCAGGTTATCCCGCGTCACCGGAATTCCGGCTTCATGCAGCCTGTCCATTTCCCGGATGAGCACGCCGGGGTCGACCACCACCCCGTTGCCGATCATGCAGACTTTCCCCTTGTGGAGGATACCTGAAGGAACGAGATGAAAAATATGCTTCTCACCGTTCACGACCAGGGTATGACCGGCATTGTTCCCGCCCTGGAAGCGAACGACGCAATCCGCCTTCTCGGTGAAAAGGTCGACGATCTTCCCTTTCCCTTCATCTCCCCACTGGCTTCCAACGATGACTACATTCGCCATGGCATTCTCTCTCTCCAGGAACACGACGTCTGCGGTTCGCCGCCGCCCTTCCGCGGCATCGGCGATCCATCTTCTGCGCGCCCGGCCCCGAGCTCAATCGAGGTCCCCTGAAACTGCTTCGGATAGGCGAAGGGGTCCGGGAATGACGAACTCGGGAAGAGTTGGGCGGCAGAACTTCCTGCCAACAATGGAATTGCGGCGGCCGGCAACCGCAAAACCGGCAATGCCGGCTTTCTTCGGTCGCATGCGCCGAAGCGGGCTGAACAACATCCTCCATCACGGCTGACAAAAGGTTTGCAGGACCGGTCCACAGACCTGTGTAGCGGAAAAACAACCTGCTGTCAAATAAAGTCGCAGTTCCGCAGCCGATCCGACGGCGGCACACATCGCAAACCCATGACAACCTGGGAAACCTGAGAATGCCGTCGAATCGAAGATTCTCCGCCCTTGTCCGGGTCGAACCCCCGGGAAGCGAAATGCCCGCCGCACGAGACGTGTCAGGAACACGGACCTCGCCTCTCGATTTCCATGCCTGTACAATCGGTAGTCGAGTCGGGTCCCCGTGGGCCGGTCAGACGGTCCGGGGACCCGAGGAACGAGAACGGGCGGAAGGGATCACATGGAGCGCAGTCGCCGTATGCGCTCCTCGATGGGGGGATGAGTGCTGAAGAGGTTGGCGAGTGAGCGTCCGGAAAGAGGATTCACGATGAAGAGATGCGCTGTGGACGGGCTGGCGTCCTCCATGGGTATCTGGCGCGAGGCCATCGACAGTTTTTCCAGCGCCCGCGCAAGGGATTCCGGGTTGTGCGAGAAGGCGGCCCCGGTTTCGTCGGCCAGATATTCGCGCGACCTCGAAATGGCGAGCTGTATCAGCATGGCCGCAATGGGTGCCAGGATCGCGGTAACCACCAGCCCGAGCATCCCTCCGCCGCTGTCTTCGTCACTGCTGCTGCGACCCCCGCCGAACAAGGCTCCCCACTGCGCCATCCTGGCGAGAATCATGACCACACCGGCCAGGGTCGCCGCGATCGAGCTCACCAGGATGTCGCGATTTTTCACATGAGCCAGTTCGTGTGCGAGCACCCCTCGAATTTCATCCGGGGTGAGAATGCGCCACAGGCCTTCGGTCACCGCAATCACTGCATTTTCCGGGTTCCTGCCGGTCGCGAAAGCGTTCGGAGCGGATTCCGGAATCAGGTAGACCCTCGGCATCGGCAGGTTGGCCGACGCGGAGAGCTCTCTGACAATCCGGTAAATCTGCGGGGCGTCGGCCTCACTCAACGGCTGCGCCCGGTACATGGCCAACACGATCTTGTCCGAGAACCAATAACTGCCCACGTTCATAACGAGCGCCAAAACGAAGGCAATCATCATGCCGTGAGAACCTCCGACCGCACCCCCGATCCATACGATCAAAGCGGTGAGTGCCGCCAGGAGAACTGTCGTGCGAAACCTGCTTCCCATTAAGAAAACCTCCTTGAGCCACGGCGTCCGGAGAGCCTGAGGCTCTTACCGGGACACCGGGCGGAATCCGCCCATCTGTCGTTCGATCATCGATCCCCCCGGTCCGGGAAAACACCTGGACGTCCATCCCGGTTCCGTACTTGGCAAGAGGGGATTCCCGCTACCCCCGGTCGGCGTCACTCCGAACGAACTTCAACCTTATGGGCGGAGCCGCGGTGCGGTGCCTGCCTCGGGATCTCGATGGACAAGACTCCGGATTTCAGTTCGGCGCCGATGGATTCGGTGAGGCAATCGCCGGGAATGGCAAACACCCTGCGAAAGGATCCATAAGGCCGCTCCCGATGACACCGGCAGGCTGACGCCGGCGCGTCCTCAATCGAAATTTCCCGCTTTCCCCTTACCACCAGCCTGTTATCGGCAACTTCAACCGTGAGCTCCGACTCGAGCACTCCGGGCAGGTCGATGAAAAAACGGACCGCATCTTCGCGTTCCGTAATGTCCGCCGACGGCTCCCAATCAACGGGAGCGGTTTCCACATCCGGAGATTCCTCATTCTCAGGCTCGAAGCTCTCCGCATAAAGCGCGTCCATCCGTCGCTTCATTTCAGCAAGCTTGTTCAGCATCGTGTCTCTCACCACATCACTCTCCCGGGGAATTCACACTCAAGGGCGGGCTTCCGTGCCTTCGCTTCCGCCCGTGACGTCAGCGGTGTATCCGTGACCATGCGGCAACCTGCAACCGCCGGAGCCCGCCTTCCAAGTAAGGCTCGTTAACACTTATATATACCATACTCAACAATAGAGGAACACCGCGGCAATTGCCCCGCAAACCCCGGTTCATGTACAAGCTAAGAGAGCGTCTCGGGGCTGTCAAGACGGGCCGAACGGCCTCGATGCCTTGCCGGGAAAGGGTTCGGCGACTATGCTTCCATGCACGGCGTCCCCGATTTATTATTGTGGTCGGAATGCCGAACGTGATAGTGTCGCAAGGTCAGCGGCCACGCGTGTCGAGGATCGATAATGCTTCAATAATACAGAGGATGGCAGAAAGGCGGCGGAACCGATGCGTTATTCGAAATACTTTATCCACACACTGTTCGAGGTCCCCAAGGAAGCGGAGACCCCATCGCATATCCTGCTTTTGCGCGGCTCCTATATTCACCCCGTGGCGGCGGGAGTCTATTCATTGCTGCCCTTGGGGCACCGGGTCGCCGAGAAGATAAAGGCCATTCTGCGCGAAGAACTGAACGCCATCGACGGGCTTGAGGTCACCATGCCGGTTCTCAACCCTGCCGAGCTTTGGAAGAAATCGTCACGGTACTACGATATCGGCCAGGAGCTTTTCCGCATCAAAGACCGCAAAGACAGGGAATTCGTTCTGGCCATGACTCACGAGGAAGTGATCACCGATATTGCGAGGCAGTTTCTGCGCTCATACCGTCACCTGCCCGTGATGCTTTACCAGATCCAGACGAAAATCCGCGATGAGGCGCGTCCGAGGGCCGGGTTGCTCCGGGTTCGGGAATTCTTCATGAACGACGCATACAGCTTTCATCCCGATTTTGCCGATCTGGACGCCTACTATCCGAGGATTTTCAACGCCTACCTGAGGATATTCACCCGGTGCGGGCTGACGACCGTGCCCATCGAGGCCGATTCGGGCATCATGGGCGGAACGGGTTCGCATGAGTTCATGCTCGAATCCCCCAACGGCGAGGACCGGTTCGTCGTGTGCACGCAGTGCGACTATCGGGCCAACACCGAAAAGGCACAGGGCCTGATTCCCCCGGTGAAGCATTCGGGCGATGCTCCGCCCCCGATGGAAGCGGTTCCCACGCCGGGGATAAAAACCATCGCGGACCTGATGCGCTTTTTCGATTGTTCCGAAGACCGCTGCCTCAAGACCGTGGCCTATGAAGCTGACGGCGAGCTGGTTTTGGCGGTCATACGGGGAGATTTTTCCGTTTCCGTCACCAAGCTCGCCAACCACCTGAAGGCCGTCAAGGTGGATCTTGCCCCTGAGGCAAGTCTTGCGGCCAGGGGGCTGCATGCCGGGTTTCTCTCTCCGGTGGGTCTGCACGGTGTGAAGATCGTGTGCGACGCCTCGGTGACGGGACCTGCGCCCTTTGTCGCGGGTGGGAACGCGCCCGACGTCCACTACAGGAACGTCGTCTGCGGGCGTGATTTCACGCCCCTCGATGCCGCCGATCTCGCGGAGGTGCGCGACGGCGACCGCTGCACCCGGTGCGCCGAGGGGGTCCTGCGTATCCGGCGGGGCATCGAGCTGGGGCACACGTTCAAGCTCGGCACGAAATACACCGCCGCGGAAAGCATGGACGCCACGTATCTCGATGCCGCGGGGAATCAGCAGCGTGTGGTCATGGGATGCTACGGCATAGGCGTTGAGCGGCTGATGGCGTCTGCGGTGGAGCAGTGGCACGACGAGGGCGGCATGAGCTTTCCATACAGCATCGCGCCATTCCAGGTGATTCTCTGTTCGCTGGGCAGGAAACCCGAAATCCTGGAGTCGGCGGAAGCACTCTATGAACGACTTGGCGTCCGCTATGACACCATCTATGACGATCGTGACGAATCCCCGGGAGTGAAACTCAAGGACGCGGACCTGCTGGGGATCCCCATTCGGGTCGTCGTCAGTCAGAAGTTGCTGCAAAAGGGTGAAGTGGAAATCAAGGTCAGGCGAACCGGCGCCGTGATCGTTTGCCCCCGGGATGAGCTGCTGGGAACCTTGGAGCGGATCGTCGCCGACCTGCAGCCTTCGTTTGAAGGCTTGCCGTTCATGCCGGAATAGTCCGCGCAGGTTCCGGAGTGTACCGCGGGAGCGGCTTTCCCGCCCGGTTTCAAGTATCGTTTCGGTTCTGTCCGTTCCATCGATTGCGGATCATCTCGCGGTCATCGGGAAAACCGGGATGCTCACGATGCGACCGGTGACCGCGGATTGGCGGAATGTGCCGCGTTGTTCCCGGTCATGCGGCAAATGAAAACCCCGATCGGGAGCCAGACCAATGAGTCGATCAATCGGATTTCTCCAGCTTGCGGTCGCCATGACCTTGATGTTTGCCGTCGGAGCGGCGGGTGCGCAAATGAGCGGTCCTGACCGCCAGGCACGGTTCGATGCCCTGGATGCCGACTACGACGGCAGGGTCAGTCACGACGAATTTGTTTCGGATGCGAAGTCACGGGCGGAAAGGCTTTTCCGCAGGTTGGACACCCGCGGTGACGGGTATTTCACCGGCGATCAAGTGGACAAAGCCCGAAAAAACGCCGCGGAGCGCCGGGGCGGAGTACCCCCCAGGGGGGCGCAGCCCTGGTTCCAGGGTATGGATGCCAGCCGTGACGGCAAGGTGTCTCATGACGAGTTCATGTCCGGTTCAGCGGTTCAGGCCGAACGGCGGTTCCGGCGGATGGACGTCAACGGCGACGGGTACCTCAGCCGGGAGGAGTTTCTGGGGGCGCGCGCGCAGAAGCCGAAACGGCTGGATGACCGCTCCGAGCCGCCGGTGCGATAAACGCGCCTGACCGTGCCGAGTCGGTCAGATCAATTCAGCCACGATGATTTCTTTGGTTTGCGGAGTCACCTTGACCCGATCGTCGAGCCTGCGGCCGACCACCCAGCAGATCTTCTCCCCGTCGCACAGAAGGGGAATCCGACGGCGCTCGGAACGGGGGATCTTGGAATCGGTGAAGAAGTCCTGGAGCTTCTTTGTACCGCGCAGTCCAAGCGGGCGAAAACGGTCGCCGGGTTTCCACGATCTGATGGTCATCGGCCAACGGATTGCGTCCGCGTCCATGTGAGCGGCGTTCGGCACCGGGGTCGGCAAGGCCCCGCTCCCCGGTTTCGCGGAAACCTCCTTCCGGATATCGATAGTCATCCCCGCGTAATCGTACCGTCCCGGAGCAGGGACGATGACACGCCCCGCCGCCGGCGCCACAGGGCCGGCGGCGTCCGGGGCGAGCGCCAGAAGAATGCGGTGCCCCTCCGCGACGGCCCTCAAGCCGTCCGGAAGATGGATTTCCTTCCCGGACGCATCGGTCGCGGCAAGCCTGCACAGGGCCAGAACGTGCGCCGTGGAAATCCCCATGAGATGCCCTCGGAACCGCTCGACGGCGTGGCGGAACACCCGCCTTTGCAGGGGGGGATGAAGCGCGCGGAGCGCCTCGCGATCCAGTTCGATGCGCTCGGAGGTTTCGAACGAGCAGATTTCCGGCCACATGGCGCGCATCCGGTCCGACCACCAGGATTCCTCTTCGGCGACCAGTCGGGCGTGGCGTGAGAGCGTCCGGACCAGGTGGGGATGGAAGTGCTTTTCGAGGAGCGGGAGCACTTGAAGTCTCAGCACGTTGCGCCGGCAAACGGGTTCCAGGTTGGAGGAATCTTCACGGAACGGGATTTTCAGGTCGTGAAGGTATTCCAGGATTTCCGCCCTGGCGGCAAACAACAGCGGCCGGATCACCCCTCCAGGCCCGAGAGGGCGCATCCCCTCCATGCCCGACGGCCCGACCCCCCGCAACAGCCGTAGCAGGACCTCCTCGGCCTGATCGTTGGAAGTATGCCCCAGGGCGATCCTCTGTGCGGCGCACTGGTCGAGGGACCGCCGGAAAAAACGGTGCCGGAGCTCCCTTGCCGCCATTTCCATGGAAATCGTGCGTCCCTGTCGATACCGGCGCACGTCTTCTTCTCCGCAGACGACCGGCAGCCCCATCTTCTCGGCCACGGACCGCACGAAGACGCAGTCGGCGTCAGATTCCGCGCCGCGCAGCCGGTGGTTGAAATGCAGGACGGAGATTCGGCCGATGGCAAGGGATTCCCGTTGGTGTGCCAGCAGGTGAAGCAGGGCGATGGAATCCGGGCCTCCGGAAACGGCGACGAGCACATGGTCGCCGGGGGAAATGAGGTGGTGCCGAACGACGAAGTCGGATAGGCGATTGAGAAGCGAATGCTGCACGCCGGCTCGCTTTGGAAAGTGGTGCCAGACTAGATGAAGGGCAGGGGATACCCGCCCCGGACTTGCGGAGGCTGCCGTCTCCGATGGAGACAACCACTCGATGTCAGGTCGTCTCGCAGTCGATCGTCCTGGGGGGATGTCCTCCGGCATCGGGTTCCGCGCCCGCGGATCGGGGAGGTTCGGACGTCAGCAGCGGGACGCTTTCCTTCCATTTCTTGCCGTTGATCAACAGCTTGCCTTCGCTGTTGAGGACCGTGTTGTCGTCCAGGATGATGAGGCCAAACCGCTCGGCGACGTCGGCCCGGTACTGGTATTCCATGGAGCGTTTCCGCAACTGGAAGTTCAGGACGATGAGAATCAACGCAAAAATGGAAACCACGCCCAGCAGAATGGCCGCCGAGATGAGAAATATCTTGACCGACTTCTCTCCCACGCTGCCCACGAAGGACATGATCACGTCCAGCTTGTAAAAAAACCCGACGGCGACTCCCAACAACAGCAGCAGGGCGAGGAACGGGAGTTGGCGCAGAAGGGTCACCATCCTGTTGAGCTTATAGATGCGGTCGGATTTGTCGTCGGTTTCGTCGGTCGCTCCGCCCGGGACGACGGGGACCGAGTCCTTCGGGTCCCCGAAATACTTGTTGAACCCGACGATGACCACTCCCACCAGAAACGTGACGGCCACGGGCACAAGGAAGGCCACCACGAAATAGACCCTCCAGGGAAAGGTCGCTTCGACGTTCCCGAACCGATCCCGGGCTCCGTCTCCCAGTTGGTACAGCCAGCAGATGATGAGAATGAGCAGCTCGATCCATCCAAGAAAGTAAAGATATTTCCTGAACAGCTCCTTGCGCTCGGCGTCATCGAAGAGTGCAGCGATACCCCCTGATGACCGGTCGGTGCTCTCGGCCTTTTTCATGCTTCCGTTCCTGCCCGCATTTTCTTTTATTTTGACATCTGCTCAGAAATACTTGATATCCAGTTGCAGGCAGGATAACAAATGCCGCCACGAGGGTCAACCGGGTTATGCCCCGTTATGGGGCGGTCCGGCGGTTCTTCGTTTCTGAACATGTCATTGAAGCGCAAGTATCGAAGGAGACGTTTCGGGTCGGCCGGCACTTTCGGCGCCGTCGTTTTATTGCCGGGGTGCGCGGCAGCCCGTCTCGTTCGGAATGCAGAAACAGGAGGAAGCGATGTCCGGCAGTCCCGATCTGGTCCTGGAAACCGATTTCCCGGGTTTGAAACTGCTCAACCGGGGGAAAGTGAGAGACATTTACGACTTGGGCGACTCTCTCCTGATTGTCGCCACGGATCGCATTTCCGCGTTTGACGTGATCATGCCGAATCCCGTGCCGGACAAAGGCAGAATCCTGACTCAAATCACCGAGTTCTGGCTGCGTTTTTTGAGTGATGTGACGGACAATCACCTGATCAGCAGCGACGTCTCGCGGTATCCCGAGCAGTGTCGGCCCTATGAACGAGTGCTGGCGGGACGCAGCATGTGGGTGAAGAAGGCCAGGGTCTTCCCCGTGGAATGCATCGTGAGGGGATACCTCGCCGGCTCGGGGTGGGAAGACTACCGCAAAACCGGACAGGTGTGCGGCATTGCCCTGCCCGCCGGGCTCCAGGAAGCGCAGCAGCTTCCGGAGCCTATTTTCACCCCATCCACGAAAGCGACTCTGGGCGAGCACGACGAGAACATCTCTTTTGACGCGATGGCGGCGGCCATCGGCGAAGAAATGGCGCAGGCGGTTCGGGACGTCACCATAAAGGTATATTTGAAAGCGTCCTCCCACGCGAGGCAGCGCGGGATCATCCTGGCCGACACCAAGTTCGAATTCGGCCTGGTGGATGGACGTTTGACGCTGGTGGACGAAGTACTCACGCCGGATTCAAGCCGTTTCTGGCCTGCCGATCGGTACCGGGTCGGGAGCAGTCCCGAGAGTTTCGACAAGCAATACCTGAGAGACTACCTGGTCCGCAGCGGATGGAAGAAGACCGATCCGCCGCCGGTGCTGCCGCCGGACGTCGTCGAGAATACCCGCAAGCGTTACCTGGAAGCGCTGGAACGGCTGTCCGGCCATGGATTGGAAGGCTGATATGAGGGGCTTCCACTCGCCGGTGGAGCTCGAGAGCGTGGATTTTTCCGAGCGTACCTTCGCCATTCGCCGTTTCAGCCCCTCGGATGCGCTTCATCGGTCCCTGGACCATCACGGCATCCTGAATCCCCCATGGGTTCTGAGCGAACGGGACGGCCGGTTCATCATCGTGGACGGATTCAAACGGCTGGAATGGGCTCGGGATCGTCGGCTGCGAAGTGTTGAATGCATGGTCTTCCCGGCGGATTCGGACCGCGCGGCGCTCATGCTGAACCGAATCGAAGCCCGGCTTTTCGGACCTTCGCTCAATGCCGCGGAGAAAGCACAGATCGTTTCCAAGCTGGCGTGCCATGTGCCGGCGGAACGGCTGCCCCGCGAGCTTGCGGGACTGCAGGACCTCGTATCGCGTCCGGGCGCGGTTGAAGCCTGGCGCCGGGTGGCCGATGCCGGCGGGGCGCTTCTGCCGGCGCTCGGCGCCGAGGAAATCGGCGAGCGGGCGGCACTTGAAATCGTGAAATGGGACGAGGCGGACCGGGATGCGATGATCGCGCTGCTCAAAATATTGCGTTGCAGTTCGAGCATCCAGTTGGAGATTGTCGAGCGAGTGGATGAGATCTCGCGGCAGCAGGGTCGTAGCAGGCGGGAAGTCCTTCTTGAAGGCGAGCTCGCCCGGATTGCGGCCGATCCCGGGGCAAACCGCCGGCAGAAAACTCAGGAAATCAGGGAAGTGCTTCGGCGTTGGCGATTTCCGCGTTTGAGCGCGAGGGCGGACCGATTCGCCGAGGAACTCGTGGATGCCTCGCTCCCCGGGGGGATTGAAGTCGTGCCCCCGCCGTCGTTCGAAGGGGAGGACTGGCAGCTCAGAATCGACTTTTCGGACCCGGAGCAGTTGCGCTTGCGCCTGGAGGCGGCGGAACGGTTTGCCCGGTCCCCGGAACTGGTTCGACTGATGCGCCACGATGTCCCGGGTTGCAGGAAATGAACGGGGACGGCCCTGCCGTCGACGAAAGAGGTCTGTGTCCGAATCCATGAAATCCATGGCCCTGAAGCCGCCCGGAAAAATCGTGATCGAAGCGGACGTCGCCCATAGCCCGCTGGTTGAAACCCTGAGACGAAACCTGCCCCATGCCGGGGTGAGCGTCGTGGATCGCGTGCCGGAGAAGGCCGTCCACGATCCGGATGTGCTGGAAGTGGTCCGGTTCAGGGGCCGGTTCCTCAAATCCTGCCCCGGAACCCGCCAGTACAACTGCTGCGGGTATCGCATCCTCCACTTCGGCCTGCAGTGTTCGCTGGACTGCACCTACTGCATCCTGCAGGCCTATCTCAATCAGCCGAACCTGAGGCTTTTCGGGAACACCGACGATCTCTTCGAGGAACTCGCGGCGGAAATCGACACCAATCCCGGACAGCTCTACCGGATCGGGACCGGGGAATTCACGGATTCGCTTCTGCTGGACCCGTGGACCGGCTTTTCCCGCCCGACGGTACGGTTTTTTGCCTCGCGCGCCAACGCCGTCCTCGAGCTGAAAACGAAAACCGATTACATTGAAAATCTTCGGGACCTGGATCACCGTGGACACACCATCGTGGCGTGGTCCCTCAACGCCGAAAGCGTGCGTCGGCGCGAAGAAGCCAAATCGGCCGCGCTGCGACAGCGCTTCGACGCCGCGCGAACCTGTGCCGAGCTTGGATACGCCCTGGCTTTCCATTTCGACCCGATGCTCGAATTTCCTCGCTGGAAAGAAGAGTACGGCGAGACGCTGGCGCGGTTGTTCGACGCGGTCGACCCGGCGCGCGTCGTGTGGATCAGCCTCGGCGCCTTCCGATTCATGCCGGAGCTGAAGTCCTCCATCCGTTCCAGGCATCCCGGCAGTCGCATCACCTGCGGTGAATTCATCCGCGGGCTCGACGGAAAGATGCGCTATTTCAGGGATATACGAGTGGAGATGTATTCTTTCATGGTGGATCGCATCCGGTCGTTCGATCCCGAGCTGTGCACGTACCTGTGCATGGAGGGAAACGACATCTGGCGCGACGCCTTCGGTTTCACACCCGCCGAGCGGGGCGGTCTGGATGCGATGCTCGACCGGGCCGTGCTCCAACGGATGAAAGTCGGGGCGACCTTCTAATTTCCCGGCGAAATACGAGCTTTTGTTTTTCTTTTGAGCGCAACTTTTGTTATGAGAATTGCGCATTTTGTGACAATGATTGGCCAAGGATTGCGAATGACGGCGGACGGGCTGTGCGGCGTCGGCGCGGGCCGGTGACCGGCAGGCCGTTGAGAGTATCATGGCGCCCACCGGCATGGGCGAGGTGGCTGGAGTGCAAGGGCGAACGGAGGAACTGCATGGATTTTCAATTCACCGATGAACAACGCATGATCAAGGAAACGGTTTACAAATGGGCTGTCAACGAGCTCGGGCCGCTGCAGGAGAAAATCGACGACGAAGACTGGTTTCCACCGGATTTTTTCAAGAAGTGCGCGGAAATCGGGATCCTGGGGATCACCATTGACGAGAAATACGGAGGCCTCGGCGGCGACGTGCTGATGCAGACCCTGGCGGTCGAACAGATGAGCCGCATTTGCCCGGCGCTCGGCATGACCTACGGCACGCACTCCAATCTCTGCATGAACAACATCCACAGGAACGCCTCGGAAGCATTGAAGGAAAAATATCTGCCGTCCATGGTGGCGGGCGAGAAGATCGGCGCTCTGGGCCTGACCGAACCCAACGCGGGTTCGGACGCGATGGGGCTTCGCACCCGCGCGGTGAGAAAGGGCGACAAGTACGTCTTGAACGGGACCAAGATGTTCATCACCAACGGGCCGGTTGCCGACGTAATATTGGTTTATGCGAAGACGGACCCGGAAAGAGGGGCCAAGGGGATCAGCGCATTCATCGTGGAAAAGGAATTCCCCGGCTACAAGGTGTCGCGAAAACTCAGAAAATGCGGCATGCGCGGATCGCCGACCGGGGAACTGGTGTTCGAGGACTGCGAGGTCCCGGCCGAGAACCTGGTCGGGGAGGAGAACAAGGGAGTGAACGTGGTGACCAGCGGCCTGGACATCGAACGCATCGTGCTGGCGGGGGGGTCCCTGGGCATGGCTCACCAGGCCCTGGACTATTCCATCCGGTATTCCGTCGAACGCGAGCAGTTCGGCCGGCCGATTGCGAGCTTCCAGATGATCCAGCAGAAACTGGCCGACATGTACGCTCGCACCGAAGCCGCGAAGCTGCTGGTCTACAAAGCCGCCCAGGTGGCCCGGAATTCTCCGCGAGGCGGGAAGGGCACCGAATTGACCAAGCTGGCGGCCGCCGGCATCCTGTTTGCGGCCGAGACGGCCACGTGGGTTTGCGATCAGGCGGTGCAGATACACGGCGGGTATGGGTACTGCCTGGAATTTCCGGTGCAGAAGCTGTGGCGGGATGCGAAACTCTACGAAATCGGCGCGGGAACGAGTGAAATCCGGCGCCTGATCGTGGCGAGGGAACTGACGCGGGAGGAGTTCGCCCGCAAGTCGAGCCGGTAGGAAGGAATCGAGCCGGGATGCCGTCGGCTGGATGAGCCTTCCCGGCGGGCCACCGAAGACCCGGGTTGCGGAGCGATGCCCGCTCCGTCGATTTTGCCATAATTCTTTGACGTTACGAGAATAATGGTGTAGATGTTTTTCTCCCGCACCGCCCTGCCGGTCTGCGGCTGGGAACAGACCCCGCCCGTCCCGTCCATGACGGAGGAAACAGGTTACTTGATCGTACGCGGCTTGGCATGACTCGATGGGGAAGAGGCAAACAACATGGAATATGGACTGAGGCGGTACGAGGCGACTCGAAGGCTTACCTGGTTCGTTTTCTTTCTGCTCTGCCTTGCATTGGCGAGCTCCATGGCCGATTGGTACGAAGCCAACCACCCGCAGGCGAGTCCTTCGCTTCAGTCCCCGCCTCAGCAGACGGAACGGCTCGGAGCCGGCTCCGGCGCCCGGGACAAAGCGGCTCCCGCGGTCCCGGCCGTGCGTCCCGAGGAGCTCAAATCGGCTGATTTCTGGACCCGGTGCCGTTGGATCGGGCTGGAGCCAATGGGCTGGCTTTTGACCTACATCGCCTGTGTGGCGGTGCTCTTTCTGGCGGGCCGATTGCTGTGGCTTGTGGTTCAATTCGGCGGAGAGATCATGGTCAAGAGGATGCTCACCGGGACGATCCGGCCTGGCGCTTCCAAGCCGAACCCGTTGACCTCGAAGCTGCCGCCCAGCCCGGAGCGGCTGTTCCCGGCCGAGCGTCTCCGGAGCAAGGTCGACTTTCTACCTCTGCAATTGTTCTTCCACCCTTTCCAGCGCCTGAAGCTCATGCTTGTCAAGACGCCCCGTTCCACGCTCTCCTCCGCAGAGCTGATGGAGAAGGAGCGGAGAATCGTCGAAACCGACTGGCAGATTCTCTACAACTCCTGGGCGCCGTTCCGGTGGCTTTTGTGGTTCCTCCCCGCCCTGGCCCTGGCCCAGACCTGCTGGATGCTGTATCTTTACCTCCAGCCGGCGTTGACGGGGCAGAAGGAAATACAGGAGATTTTCGGCTACGTGCTGCACAGCCTGGTGCCCCTGATCCAGGCGATCCTGCTGGCCATCGTTTTGAAGCTTGCATCGACCCTGCTGGTGCGGATCGAGGATCTCTACCTCTCCAACGTGGACGCCATGCTCTACGACCAGTTCATCTCTCAACTGCCCTTTCAGAGCAGCGACACCGTCATCATGCTGGAGGCTCTACAGCATCATTTCAACGAGATCAACGCCACATTGCGGCGAATCGAGCATTCGTTCATTCCTGAAGAGAAGGAAGCCCGGGAGGAAAGCACGTGAAGCCGGGGGACAAGGCGAATCTGATCGGGCCGGTGGTGCGCGGGTGGCTCGAACGCCATCCGGCTTTCTCCGCAAGTCCCCTGGGCGACTGGGGAGAACTGGTCGGGGAGCAGGTGGCCAGGTATTCGCGGCCCAAATCGCTCAAGGACAAGGTTCTTGTCGTGATCGCATTCGATTCCATCTGGAAACACCACCTGGAATTGAATTGCCATGCGGTGATGGAGAAGATCAACGAGAACCGCAGGGAGCCGCTGGTCGAGGAGATGATCGTTCGGGTCGGCGTGGTGCCCGAATCCGACCCGGTAATGAACCCGGCTTACGTGCAGCTCGCCAAGCTGAAGACCAGGCGCAATCGGGGCAGGAAATACGAAAAAACGCCTGTCCGTCCGCTCGCCCCCGAAGAAAAAGCCCTCCTGAAGAAGCTTCCCGATCCCGATCTGCGGACCATCGGTGCCCGTCTGCTCAAACGCATCCCGGTCGAAAACACCCCTGAAGACGACGAATAGCCGGGCGTCGTGTCCCGGCTCCTTGAAAGACGTGCCGCCGGGTTTCACAACGATCACGACGAGAGTCGGAGGCGCGGGGTTTGGGCCTGTTCGCGGGCGCGAAAATCCGCGCGCGGGCGTCTATTCCTCGCCGCCGCTCCGTAGAATGTTGAAAATGGTTTGAGCGACGGTCGGAGGGATCCCCGGCACCTGCGTGATATCCTCCACGCTCGCCTCCCGCAGGGCCTTCATGCTGCCGAAATGGCGAATGAGCAGCCGGCTCCGCTTCGGACCCACTCCGGGAACGGCATCCAGGGCGGAGGCCAGGAGATCGTTTCGATGGAGGCTCTTGTAATGGGATATGGCAAAGCGGTGAGCCTCGTCGCGCAGCCGCTGCAAAAGGTGCAGAATGTCCGGATAGTGGTGGAGAAATAAAGGGTTCTTGCGTCCCGGAAGGTATATCTTTTCGTAGAGGCCGCGGCCCTTCTCCCCGCGGTCGGTTTCCTTCTCCTTGGCGATGGAAATGAGCGGGAGTCGCTCGGCGGCTCCCAGTTCCTCCATGAGCCGGCGAATCCGGTTGAGCTGGCTCTTGCCGCCGTCGAGCACGAGCAGATCCAGGTTTTCAGCCAGGGGAGCATCGTTCTTCAGAAGCCGTTCGATCACTTCCGCCATCATTGCGGGATCGTCGGGCTCCGTCTTGCCATGGATGCGGTAGCGGCGGTAGGAGTCCTTATCCGGGGAGCCTTCGGAGAACACCACGACGGCACCGACCGCGTGCCGTCCCTGGATGTTCGAGATGTCCACGCAAGCCATGCGCAGAGGGGCACGCGGGAGTTTCAGAATGCGCTGCAGGTTCTGGAGCATGGTGACGTCCCGTTTCTGCCACTTTCGCCGGCTGGTGTAGCGTTCCCGGGCGTTCTTCCCGGCGATTTCCAGCAACTCGCGGCGATCTCCGCGCCTGGCGGCCCAGACCCGGACCTTCTTGCCTTTCAATTCGGTGAGCCACTCCTCCAGGAGCGCTTCGGCCTCGACGGGGGCCGGTACCACGATTTCATCGGGGATGTAGCGGTCTTCCCGGTAGAATTGCTGAATGAAGGCGGTCAGCAGCTCCCTGGGCTCGCCCTGGGCGTCCCGGAGATCGAAGTCCCGCTGGCCGGTGAGGGTGCCCTTGCGCACGAACAGGATCGCCAGTTCGGCGCCTTCTTCCCCAACGTGAAGGCCGATCACGTCCTGGTTGAGAAACCGGTCGGAGACGATGTGCTGCTTTTCCAGCATGGAAGCGATGCCCTGGAGGCGATCCCGGTAGTAGGCGGCAAGCTCGAAGTTCAGGGCTTCGGCGGCGTCGGCCATGCGCCGGCGCAACTGCTGCTGCAACACGTCCGTTTTGCCCTGGAGGAACAGGACGACCTCGTCCACCATCTTGTGGTAGTCTTCCGGGGAGACTTTTCCGGCACAAGCCCCGAGGCAGCGGCCGAGCGAGTAGTTGAGGCAGGGGCGTTGGCGGGCGAGCAGCCGTTTTCCCTTGCAGAGGCGCAGGGGAAAGAGCTGGTGGAGGAGCCGCAGGGTTTCCCGGAGTGCGTACGCGGAGTGGTAAGGGCCGAAGTAAAGCGCTCCGTCCCTCTGGAATCGGCGAACCACTTCGAGCCGCGGGAAAGGTTCGCGGGGGTCGATGCGCAGCGCCGGGTAGTTCTTGTCGTCGCGCAGGACCACGTTGTAACGCGGACGGTGTTTCTTGATGAGGCTCGCCTCGAGGAGCAGGGCTTCCTTCTCGTTGGAGGTGACGACGTATTCCATGTCCGCGGCTTTCCCCATGAGCGCGCGCGTCTTCACGGGGATCGGACCGGTGCTCTTGAAGTAGCTGGCGATGCGCTTGCGCAGGTCGATGGCTTTCCCGACGTAGAGCACCGCGCCGGAGGCGTCCTTGAACAGGTAGACTCCGGGCAGGTGCGGGAATGAAGCCGTTTTGGAGAGCAGGGAAGGGGAGTCGTCGAGGGGGACTGCGCCGTCGGGCGCCTCGGCGTCGGCTGTGAGCGGGCCGGAGTCGAAGGCGGACGAGCCGGGTCCGGTTGAAGCCGAGCCGGGTTCGGCATTGTGTGGCTCGGGGGCGGTTGCGGACGAGCCGGGTACACCCGCAGATGAGCCGGAATCCGGGGCGGGTGACTTGGGCTCTCCCACGGATGAACCGGTTGGAGTTGCGGCTGAGTCGTGCCCGGTTTCGGGTGAGCCGGAACCGGGAGTGGATGACCCGGGCGCAGCTGTTTGCGATGCGGGTTCGGCCGCGGCCGAAACGGATTCGGCAGAGGGGGAGTCGGGTTCGGCGGTGCGCGGGATTTCACTTTGGATCATCCGGTATCCTCGAGTTGCACGTGTCGGGAGCCGTGATCGTCAGGCTCCGCGCATCCCCGTGAGCCGACGGTCCGCAACGCGACGTAAAACGTGAACCGCATTCCCGCACAGGCGGAGGCTCCGGTGGAACGTCGGCACGTCTTCAACGCCATGGTCCATCATTGCCGCTCAGGCGGGGACTCAGGTTCGGGAGATGTCCTGCGTGTTACGAACCGTGGTTCGTTCCCGCTCCGGCGGGATTCCCGGACGAAACCCGGCTTCCGTGCCCTTACCCCCCCGATCCCGGACCCTGGGAACGCCGGAGTCATGTTCACAATCGTGAGAGAAACCGTGTCTTCCGACGTGCGAGTGGGTAAGGTCGCGTAGGATGGGGACGGTTTTTCGTGCCCACGATCGGGGCAGGGCCTTTCCGGAGGCCTGCTCGCGCGCCCGGTGACGAAGAACCAACCGGCTGCCGGATGCTTCATGAATTCCATTCCTCGCATCGGCTGCATTTTTTCCCACGGACCCCACATCCAGGCCCGGGGGCAACAGAACCCGTGGGGTACGCTGCCGCCTGGCGCACCGTTGTACTCGACGGGGATATTCACCAGCCGCATGGGACAGCGGCACGCGAAGACCGATACCCTCGAATCGCGTGATTCCACCGTCCCGGATTGCATTTTCACTGATCCGGGGCTCCAAATCAACACGGAACGAAAAGGGGTGACGACCGTCCGGTCTGAAAATATCGAAGATCCCGCGCATGTGGAAAAAATGCATTCCCCCGGCGAGGAAGCAAGAAGTCGCGCTGCAAGCACCCGCCCAGGAAAGGGTTCAGTGTGAAAGAACGGTGTGAAACAACTGGACAGGGAGCGGGTTTTTTGTTAAAGCATCCAAGTTCGGGTCGGGACGTGGCTCAGCCTGGTAGAGCGCTGCGTTCGGGACGCAGAGGTCGCTGGTTCGAATCCAGTCGTCCCGACCAGACAATTCAACAGCTTATAGAATGGCGGAGAGTACATTAACCGCCAACAGGCGTCACTAATAGTGATACCATGGATAAAAAGCCCGGGAGGTTCCTCTCGGGCTTTTGTAGTTTTGAGCCGGCAACTCCTTTATGCCGATACGTTATTGGCTGACTTATTCGGGGTAATGCGCCCGCCTCGTGGAACGAGGCCTTTGCTTTCGCGGAGCCGATCCCGGGCTCTCCGCGACCGCGGGCATATGCGGATTCAGGCGGGCGATGGCCGGCGGGGGGCGATGGCCGGCATATCTCATCTTGCCGGAATTGTGAGGTGTGCCGCCGCGGTTGGAGAATATTCGTCGCCGGGGGCCGGTTCTTTTGATGGTGCTTGTGGAGAGTTGCACCCGGTCGGCGTGCCGCGACGAACTGCAGCGGTATGTACCCGGATGTGCATGAATACGCGCGGGAGAAGACAAACACCATGATCGAGTTTAGGAATCAGGCAACCTATCGCGTTCGCAAATTCTCTCGTAAAGGAGTGGTGGCGGAGAACTATCGATGCACCCGCGAGATCGTCGATGAGCACACCCAAGACGTTATGGCTCATTGCGATGTCTTGGGGCACGCTACTTTCTCCCTGGTCTCGATCATCGACAAAGACCGGGAAGCATGGACCATGAATCCAAATCGCAAGATACTGCCTACCCGTTGGATTCTTACCGGTCCGGATCGACCCCTCGCCGTGCAGTTCGACCGGAATCTGTCGCGCAAGCTGAAGAACCCGGTCCACCGAGTCATCCTCACGCTGTCGGATGGCCGGGACAGGGAGCTTTGCCGCGTCGTCGATCCGCGAAAAGGCCTCATCGATCGGGTACTGGGCGTCGGGCCGGATGATTGGGCGCTTATGGAAGGCGATGAAGTCGTGGGGAAGATCACTGACCTTGCATGCCGTGAAGGACCGCCCAAGGGCCTGCGGCAGAAGCTCAGGGCTTTTCTCGCCCCTGTGGATAAAGGTCTTGTCAGTTTCAAGGGCAGTCATGTTCTGTCCGCGCCGGTAGCGCTCGGCATGTTGTTGATCCTCGAAGAGTTGACGGCCGGAGCGAGCGGCGGCGATTGATTTTGTCACAAAAAGGCGCAGCACCGAGTGTCTGCTCCGCTACGGCGGGAACGCCTGCGCGAGAGCTCAAAACCCGGCTTCGACCGGTCATCCGTCTGATGAGGTCCGGCATCGTTGCCGACAAAAGGATTTTTCCTGGGAAAACATGCATTTTTCGGCCATCATAACGGGGCTCGGGAGCAGTGAATCCAACGCGGAAGCCAAGGCAAAATTGAAGGCAGCGCCACGGAATTCGGTGAATTTCCACCGCGACGGCGTTTTCGCCGTTGCCGTGAAAAAAGGAGGCAGGTGATGAAACCGTTCATCAGCATGATCACACTCGGGGTCGCCGACATGGCAAGAGCGGTCCGATTCTATGAAGAAGGGCTCGGCTTTCCCCGCATGCCGTTTGAAGGGGGTGCCGCCTTTTTCATGCTGAACGGGTCGTGGCTGTCATTGTACCCGTGGAACGCCCTCGCCGAAGATGCCGCCGTCGATGCCAGGGGGACCGGTTTTCGAGGGATCACGCTGGCCCATGTGGCGTCGAGCAGGGAGGAGGTCGATGAGATAATGGAAGAAGCCGTCCGGGCCGGCGGAAAGCTCGTCAAGCCGGCCGCGGATGTGTTCTGGGGCGGCTATTCCGGGTATTTCGCCGATCCGGACGGGCATTTGTGGGAGGTCGCCTGGAACCCCCATTTCCGGCCCGGGCCGAAGGATGACGACAAGGCATGACGACAACTCGCGGCAATCCGACTGAAGGCGGCGGAACGGGTTTGAGCTCGACGCCGTCTTTTCGCCGGAAAAGGTTGCCGGACCTCGCTACAATCCGGATTTCATGTCGCCTGTCAACCGATGGCACGCTCACGCGCGCGTAGCGGACGGGATTCAGCATGCCACGCAATCTGTTCCAGAAGCAGCACGCTAACGCGCATGTAACGGACGGGCTCGGCTGCCAGGCATGCACCAGCCAGGGAACCAACACGCATCCGCGCGCGTAACGGACGGCCTGAACGGACAGATCTCGACGAACCCCCGACAACATTTCCCGGAAACGCTTCGAATGATATAATGAATTTGTTCCAAAACCAATCCGGCATAACCATGCTCAGACTTTCCGGTTGATGCACAGTCATTTGTGAGGTGGAAACCGTTCACCGGCAGAGAAACGATATGTCCGACCCGAGAAAGACGAGGCCTATCCTGGTCATAGGCGCAACCGGGTACATCGGGGGCCGCCTGGTGCCGAAGCTGCTCGAACTGGGGTACACGGTTCGGGTGATGGGCCGGTCCCTGTCCAAACTGGAATCGCGGCCGTGGGCCACTCATGCGAGGCTCGAAGCCGTGCGGGGGGACGTACTGGACGTCCGGTCCCTCAAGAGAGCGGTGCGGGGGTGCTGGGCGGCCTTCTACCTGGTCCATTCCATGAGCACGTCCCAGCGGGATTTTGCCGATTTGGACCGTCTCGCGGCCTGGAACATGGTCGAGGCGTCGGGCGGCTCAACGCTCGAGCGCATCATTTACCTCGGGGGGTTGGGGGACGAGAGTGACCCGATGCTCAGCAAGCACCTCCGCTCCCGGCTGGAGGTGGCGAGAATTCTGCGCACCGGTCCCGTTCCTGTGACCACCTTGCGGGCCGCGATGATCCTCGGATCGGGGAGCGCCTCGTTCGAAATACTGCGTTACCTGGTCGACCGGCTCCCCGTAATGCTCACGCCGCGCTGGGTACACACGCCCGTCCAGCCCATCTGCATACGGAACGTGCTCAACTACCTTGTGGGCTGCCTCGAAAAGGAAGAAACGATTGGGCAGACCTTTGACATCGGGGGACCGGAGGTGGTCACTTACGAACGCCTGATAAGGATCTACGCCTGCGCGGCAGGCCTGCGCGAGCGGGTCGTCATCCCGGTTTCGTTCATATCCCCGCAAATGAGCGCGCTCTGGATTTCCTTCGTAACCCCCGTTCCGGCCCCACTGGGGAGGGCTCTGACCGAAGGGCTCCTCAACGAGGTGGTGTGCAGGGATGAACGCATACGCCGGATCATCCCTCAGGATCTCATGACGTGCCGGGATGCGATCGAGCGCGCCATCGAGAAAATCGAGCGTCATCGGGTCGAAGCCTGCTGGACCGATGCGGGCCGGCTTCTGCCTCCCGAATGGACCTACTGCGGGGATGAGCCTTACGCCGGCGGAACCGTCCTGGCTTGCGCCTACAGGATACGGATCGAGGCATCGCCCGCGGAGATCTGGGAACACATCGTCAGGATCGGAGGGCGAACCGGGTGGTACTATGGCGGGCCGCTCTGGAGAATCCGCGGATGGCTGGACAAGCTGTTCGGCGGAACCAGTCTCCTGCGCGGAAGGCGGGACCCAAGGAACCTCTACGTGGGCGATGCCCTGGACTTCTGGAGAGTGCTCGAGGTCTCGGCCCCTTTCCGGCTGTTGCTGCTCTCGGAGATGAAGCTCCCCGGCGAGGCCATCCTGGAATTCAGGATTTGCCCGCTCGGGCGGAACGAATGCGAGCTCCAGCAGGTGGCGCGCTTTCTCCCCAGGGGTTTTCTCGGTCTTGCCTACTGGTACAGCCTGTACGGCGCTCACAGGATACTTTTCAAGGGAATGCTTCGCACCATTGCGCGGGAAGTTGGAAAGCCGGTGACAAGAGGTCCCGAGCGGTTCGAGCCAACGCTCAACCTTGTTTGCCGCATAGACTGAAAGCCCGTTGCACCATCCATCTTGCTCGTCTCCCGGCGGCGGCGGCCTCAAGGGCCCGAACAACCCTGTTGGATTCCCGCCTGCGCGCAAACGCGGTTGATGATTTTCATGCATCGTTGTATGCATTGAAGCTCAATGGCCGGTTGCATCAAAAAAACGCCGGGTTTCGACAGATTGTCACGGTTTGTCGTGACCCGCAGCTCCTGGCCGCTTGCGGGAGTGGCGAAGAGGGGGTTTTTCCGGGTTTTTCCCCGCGTGCTGTCGGAATCGACGCGATGGTTCAGGAGGCGGGTTCCCCGATGAGAATCGGAGGCCCCTTGGAAAAGCTCCATTCCGACCGGAAGCAGAGAGGGATTCCTGTGTGAACCGCCATGCTCCCTGCCCGAATCCGAAAAGGGGGAACTCATGAGAGAGCTCGATACCAAGCCGCTCCTGGATAGGGCGAGGCGCCTGGTGGAAGAGGGAGTGGCCTTCTACAGAAGGATGCCCAAAGCGATTGCCTTGGCTGAATTCTCCAGCCATTGCGGGCGCTTTGTCAGAGGCGACCAGTATATCTACGTGTTGGATTCCACCGGGGTCATGGTTGCCCACCCGCTCAATGAAACCTTTGTTGGCCAGGATTTCTATTACGTCACGGATTGTGACGGCAAGAGCTTCAACAAGGAGATCGTCGATACCGCCAACGCCGAAGGTTGCGGCTGGGTGGAATACAAGTGGCTCGACCCCGTGACCAGGACGGAACGGCCGAAAATCGTGTACTTTGAAAAAACCCACGGCGTTATCATCTGCAGCGGGGTCTACGGGGACAGCCCCGCCTGCGTCCTGCCGGAGCACCCGCACGATGAGGATGCGTATCCCGCCGCTCACGCGGATGTTTTTCCACCCGGAGACTCGAGGATGGAGATGGAAACGGGAGAGCGGGGGGACGAACTGGTGCCCGATGACGCCAGGCGTTTTGTGGAGCAGGCGGCCGCATTTCTCAGAGCCAACGGCACGGCGACCGCTCTTGCCGAATTCTCGAACCCGCGCGGACGATTTGTCAGAGGCGAGCAGTATATTTTTGTGCTGGATCCCACCGGCGTGATGCTCGCTCACGGGGTAAACAGCAGATATATCGGGAAGAATTTCTATCGCATCCTCGACGCGGACGGCAGGCAATTCGTCAAGGAAATTGTGGATACCGCCAACGCTGATGGTTCCGGCTGGGTGGAATACAAATGGGGAGACCCCTTGACCAGGACCGAGCAAACCAAGACCCTGTATTTCGAGCTGACGTTCGGCGTCGTCATCTGCAGCGGTATTTACCGGCACTGAGATTGCCCCACGATGAGCCGGCTCCGTCTTTCGTGCGCCTCCTCCGGCCGCAGCGGCGGCACCGACACGGCCGGATCCGCCGGTCCGTCACCGGTTCATGCTGACACTCATATTCGTTCTCTCGCTATCCGGTTCACTCGCATTGAGGGCGGAGTCGCTCTCGGGCTGGCTTGAGGCATCCTCGAGGCGTGCCGTTTCGAAGCCTTTGCGCTTGGCAACGATCCGGTAGGCGAATTTTGCACCGGGATCGCCTGTGTTCAGGCTGACCTCAAAGCCCTCCGGGGTAGTCCTGCTCACGTACAGTTCCGCCCTGGCATAGGGCTGCAAAAAGACAAAGTAGTCCAGCTGCAGATTCACCGTTTCCGCAAACAGGGGATCGATGGGGATGAATATTCGACCGTTTTCGAGTCTGCCGAAGCCATAGTCGGTGAAGTAGACTTCGCTGGCCTCTTCGGCATACAGTGCCCGCGTTCCCCTGGATGTCGGCACCGCGGCGCTCTTGGTGCCCCCCACTACCGTGAGCCCCTGACCGCCCTCGGTCTTGATATACACTCCGCGGCCCGCGGGGTTGGTGGCGGCAAAGCTTCCCGCCCAACCAGTGCCTGCCGTGACGGCCCTGACGGCGGCTGCCGGATTGTCCGCCTTCTTTATCTCGAAAAAACCGGCCCGGCCTTTGCCATAGTTCACGCCCCACAGGGCGCTGCCGAAACTCGAGGCATTCAATATCTTGAAATGCCCCCCGGGGCCGGTCCCCGAGGTTTCAGCCCGGATTACGGCGCTTTTGTTGGCTGCCTCGGTGATCTGGAATCCCCCGGCATTGCCGTATTTACTGGTGGCGAAGACACCGGCGCCTTTGCTGGTGATGCCGTGCACGCCCGGTCCGTTGATACTCGAGCCCCGGACGCCGACACTACCGGCTCCCAGCACTCCCACACCGTCGGCTTCTGGACTGTATCCAAACACACCCACCGAACCGTTCCCGGAAACCCCGGTGCCCGTTGCGCTGTGACCCCAGACCCCCGCTCCTCCACCGAGGTTCTCACCTCCGACGCCGGCCTGTATGGAACTGGCGACGCTGGTGGTTCGGCCGAAAACCCCCCAGCCGTGACCGAGGTTGTAGCCATAGACCCCGCTCTTGTCCACGTTGCCCGACCCGGCCCGAACCGCATCGCCCACGTCACAGTAGTAGCTCACCTGATTACACGCGGTCCAACCGGTTGCTGCCATGGCCGGCAGGGAGAGAATGAGGCACAGAATAGTCGGCATCAAGCGTTTTGCTTTGCTCATGATTGCACTCCTTTGCTTCTTGCCGGAAAACCTGATTTGAGCCGTTGAAGGGCGGTTGTCCGCAACCCTGACGGGACGGGTGTTGATGAGACGGCTTTCCAACAGGAATTGAGCATGGAATGCAGGGCTGAACGTGAAGAATCGATTCCGATCGATCGTTGCCGAGCCGGAAATGTCTGAATGCGGCGGGTGTGGCGATTTGCGCGAACAGCGCCTGTTTTTACATTATAACACGAACGTCGACGCCCCCCTTGGGTTTTTTTGATGCGGGAATCCCCCCCGGCCGATGAAACACCGGGAATGCCGTATGCCCGGATACCGTTTGCAGCTGCGACGCCGGTGACGGGGCAGGCACGCTTCCGACACGGAAGCCCGTAAAATCGTCAATGCGGTTTGGGGGCCGTCCGGTGCCCGGACATTCCCCGCCGTCACGAAGATGCAATCCGCCTCGTTCAGTAAAGTTGGAGCCCTGTGGCTTTGCCGAGGGTGTCGACGATCGAGCTGAAACGGTGCACGTGGAAATGATGCACGCCGACATGGTGTGTCCTGCCGTCCGCGGTGACCGAGAGGGAGCGATAGCCGCCATCCCTGATCCGCGGATTGCTGTAGCCCCGGTTCAGCTCAAAGAAACCGCAGGCGATGACCTGTGCGTAGATTCGCTTCACCTGGTCTTTGGAAATCTTGCGCTGCTTCAGTGGAATCTCGGGAGGCTTGCCCTTCGTTCCGGACGCGCTGCCGACGAAGTACTTGACCACTCCGCTTGCATCGACCGTGACATGAACCCGCCGTCCGGGCCAGTGGGCATGGCTGGGACCGGAATGGTAGCCGATGGTGAAATCGGGCGGCACGCTGATTCCCTTTGTGTCCGCTTCGGTGCATGGCGTCATGTCCGAAGGGGGCACGGGCGGCGTGCGGGAAGGTTTGTCCTGGGCGGGAAGCGCTCCCGCCCCGAGAAGCAGCAGGATTGCCGACAGCACTATCAGGGACTTCGGTTTCATGACACACCTCCATTGTTTCTTTGTGCCCGGCGACAGGTTACCCCGGCCGATGGGCAGGCCGTCGGGTAGAGGAATGGAATCGGCGGCGCGGCCGGCGGGTTGAAAGCCCGTTGTCCGCGGGTTACCCGGAATTCGAGCCGCCCATGTCTGCATTCACCCGTCATGGCAGCCACGTGGTCACCTTCCCGGCGGGCGGTCTTTCCGACGGCCCGAGAGGCTGTCCGGCATAACCGCCGACACGGCCCGTCAAATCCCACTCTCCGGGTTTCACACTGCGCGGGAATGGCGGAGCAGGGTTTCCACGCGCCTTTTCCACCCACTCCTAGGGCTGATCGATCGCGATGGTGAATTCAGGGATGCCCGAGGAGTACGGGGCGATTTCGTACTGCTGGAAGAACACGACCACGCCCTTGGGTGTCAGGTAGAACTGACCGGGATTGATCTCAAACCGACCCTGCCTCGATTCTTCGAAGAAGTCTTCGGACCGGGCATTAATTTGCGGAACGATCGCGCTTTTCGCGACGGATTGCCAGTCCGGCCCCATGAAATCCCCCAGGCTTCGGTCCCTGCCGTTCTTGAGATCGAACGTGTACCCGGTCCTGACGGTGCTGCCGTGAGCACCCCCCGTGAAGGTGTAGATGTCCGTAAACAGACTGACGATTCCTCGCACATTGTACGTGAGCCTGTAGGCCGCGGACAGGCCGTTCTTTGTTGTCTCCCCTCCGATGTCGGGCGGCTTCACCTCGGCCGTTTCCTTCAAGAATTCCCTGTGGGCCTTGTCGATATCGGCCTGGATCCGTTTCGCGAGGGCTGCCGCCGCCTGTGGATACTCATCGGAGTGGATTTCAGGCCAGGACAGATCGATGGACAGGGTTTGCGTCTCCCTCGTGAGTTTTTTCTCCCGCACGGCGGTTCCCGGGGCGGTGGAAGTCCCGGCGGCGGGAGACGCCTGCCCGGCGGCGAGGGGTGAATTCAGTTGTCCCAATCGTTTTTCGTACCGGCTTCTCAGACAGCGCACGTCCCGACAGGCATCGCGCTCCGACTTGAGCCATTGTCTTTGCTCCCTTCTCAACTGTCCGGGATCCGGGACGACGGCCAATGCCTTGTCATAGGCCTGCTGCATGGAGTCGTCGAGGGTGGAAAGCTTCCGGTCGGAACAGACGGTCTTTTCGACGAGGGTGAAAGCCTTGCCGCAGTCGAAGCTGGCGGCACCCGCGGCACCCGGAAGAACCGCGACAAGAATCGCCATGATGGAGACGCTGCGTTTCATGGATGACGCTCCCCTTGCGCATAGGTTGTCCGTATTGTGGGAAGGGCCGTTCGGCGTTTTTCCATGTGCCGTGGCGACCCGCACTTTCGAGGGGGTGTTCCGTTGCCCTGCATCGTGTATTGCCGTCGAGGTCCCGCCTCGCGAGGAGCTGTTTTGCATCCGCGGCGTTCGGAATACGCGCGCCGCCCCGCCTCATCGTCTTCGTTCATAGGTGCGTCACGCCCGGAACCTATCCCATGGCTTCAGCCGAGCTTGTACGTCCTGATCGAGAGGTCACTGTGCTCCAGGATAAACAGGCTCGTCGGGTCGTAGGGCTGAATCTCCCGAACGACGATTTCCTTGATTCCGGCGTTGATGATCTCACAAAGGCAGTTTTTGCAGGGCAGGAACGAAGAAGAAAGATACAGGGTGCTGGCGAGAGTGCATATTCCGTTCCTTGCCGCATTGTTGATGCAGTTCACCTCGGCATGCGATGCGATGCACAGGTGCAGTCCTTCTCCCGACTTGTAGCCCAGGGCTTGGCGCGGGCATAAATCCATTTCTTTGCCCATCATGTGAGTCGGCATGATGGCGCTCACACTCGGATCGATGACGTAACGCCGGTTGCAGTGCGGAACGCCTCTGGGCGGTCCGTTGTACCCCGTGCTGATGATGGATTTGTCGCGGACCAGCAGAGCGCCGATCTTCCGCGAGAGGCATTTGCTGTTGTTCGCCACGGCCGTGGCAATCTCCAGAAAATAGCGGTCCCAATCCATGCCGGCCCCCTTTGTGAAAGCATTTGACGCGCGGAAGACCGGGAAAGGAATCCCGGCTCCGGCAAAACACTTCTGACAGCGGCAGCCTGTGAACGGGATTATTTCTATCACAAAACACCCGCAAACACGACACGCGAACGCAATACTTGCGCCCGGTCACCGCACGCGTCCACCATGCGGCAAACTCAGGGCTTTGCGACGCATCATCCGCGCCCTGTCCCGGAGCGTGTCCCGCGCTCAGGCGACGGACTGACTGTTGCGGGGAACCCGCCTCCTCCCGGCCCGCTCCCTCATGCCGACACGAAAGTCTCGTCCGGCAGACAAAGGCAGGTCAATTTCCCGCCGAAGACCGCGCCGGTGTCGATCCCGATCTTGTTCGGATGGACCAGGGGGCCGTCGCGTTGCGGAGTGTGCCCGAACACGATTTTCTTGCCCCAGTCGTAAGTGGAGCTCAGAAACGGTTCGCGGATCCACAGGCAGGCATTTCTATCGGGATTTTCCAGATCGCGGTTCGGAAGGAGTCCGGCGTGGACGAAGAAATGAGATTCCGTTTCGTGAAACAAGAGGAGGTCGCCGAGGAAATCGAGATGCTCACGCGGGAAGACAACGCGTCCCTGGTCCGTTGCATAGCTCCTGAGAGTCGCTCGGCCGCCGTTATACAACCACATAACGCCGTCTTCCCGGCCGGCCAGGTAATCGAGCAGCATCTCTTCATGATTTCCCTTCAGGGGAAGAACGCGATAACCGTCCGCGATAAGACGGAGCAACAGGTCGATGACGGCCTTGGGGTCGGGACCGCGGTCGATGTAGTCGCCAATGAAAAGGAGAGTGTCGTCATGCGTGGGCTGCAGGATATCGAGGAGCTTCTCCAGTTTGTGGATCATGCCGTGGATGTCCCCGATAACGTACGTTTTCATGCTGAACCTCGCGCGGAGCGGCAGCGTTGCAAACCATCACATCTCAGATTCAATTGCGTTATAACCGAAAAACCGGGATCAGGCACAACGGCCGGGCGCCGAGCGCATCGGCACACCCGCGGAAAGGCCTTCATCGAGGCGGCGGCCCGGCCGGGCATCGGGATGAATAACCGGCCGTCATCCAGTGCGTCGGGACGGCACGCATGGAAAGCCGCCGCGGTCGGGCGCGCGTCCGAAGCGGACGCGCGGGATCGTCGGGATGAGGCTCCGGCCGGACGCGCACCGTTCACGAAAGCCGGGCAGGGGGCCCTGGGATTCCGGACGGGTCCGTCCGGACGCTTCGGCCCTCACCATTGCGGAACACGCGTCACTTTGCCGAATCGAACCGTGACACGGCATCGAGGATGCCGGTCGCTCGGGCCCAATGCAGGCTGGGAATCGCGAGAAACGGTCCGTTGACGAGATTTTCCTTGTTGTAGACAAACGGCTTTCCCTTGAAGTCGATCACCGTTCCACCGGCGGCGGTCACGATGGCCTGTCCCGCTGCCGTGTCCCATTCCCACGTCGGGCCGAAGCGCGGATAGAAGTCGGCTTCACCGGCAGCCACCGAGCAGAATTTCAGGGCACTCCCCCTGGACACGATTTCATGGGCCGGAAGGAGTTTCAGAATGGCCTCCAGACCGGGAGACGGATGCGAGCGGCTTTCCACGATGCGCACCGTTCCGTCGGGGACGGCCGGGATGCGGAGGGGACGCCTGCGACCTTCGACGATCTCCCAGCACCCCCGGCCGACATCGGCCAGGAAAAGCCGCTTCAGGACCGGCACATGGATCACGCCGACGACGGGGTTGACTCCGTCTATCAAGGCAATGTTCACGGTGAACTCGCCGTTTCGTTTCACGAACTCCTTTGTACCGTCGAGCGGATCCACCAGCCAGAACCGGCTCCAATCCCTGCGGACCGCGTACGGGACTTCCCTGCCTTCCTCGGACAGTACCGGAATATCGGGATACCGCGAGCGCAGGGCATCCACGATGATCCGGTGGGAACGCTTGTCCGCCAAGGTCAAAGGGGACTTGTCTTCCTTGGATTCAACGCTGAATTCCGTGCCGTAAATTTCGAGAATGGCCTCGCCGGCCGTGACTGCCAGTTCGGACAAATGGTCGAGATCAATCAATGTCACCTCCATGGCATGAATGCGCCGTCATAAGGCTCCATTTCAACCCGTCGCGGGTGCGAGCGGAATCGGAGGGCGCACGGCCGTAACGTACCGGCTGCGGATCAGTTCGAAGTGGTTGCAATGGTTACGGATCTTCCACCAGACGCTGCCCTGTCCCTCGATCGTCCAGGGAGGGCGAAGTCCCCCGCGCTCCCCCTTGAGGATCGACGTGACGTTGTCGATGCCTCGCCCCGAAAACACCCCTCCGGGCAGGCCTCCCAACCAGTGTTCCCGGGCGGCGGCTTCCGTGGACCAGGAAAACGGATCGGTGAAAAGCAGCCGGGAACCCGACGATCGGGCCGCCCTGCCGATCTCGAGTAAATGGACGAGCGGCCTGGGGACCTTGTCCACCAGGTTCAGCGACGAAACGCACGAAAACGTCTCCGACCGGAAAGGCAAAGCCTGGGCGTCGGCGACCAGGAATTCAACCCTGTCGGTATTCCAGGCGCCGGGAAGCTCGAAGCGCCGATTCTCGCGCAACTCTCCTTCGAGGACAAGGCCAAAATCGATGCTCCGGTTCTTTAGGAGCTTCCTGGCCGTATGAATGAAGCTTTTCGAGTTGTCGACGCCGATCACGAAATGAGTCTTCACGCTCATTTCAAAGCTGAACCGGCCCACCGCGCAGCCTGCATCCAAAAAAACGCCCTCCGTCGGCGGGATCAGGGACGCCCATTCACGATAAGCGGTGCAAGCTTCCGCATCGCCGAAGAGATCGGCGTAGTGGCTCCACAGATAGGCGGACAAGGCGCGGGAAGATTCATAGCCGGACCGCGACGGATCGTCCGATTCGCCGGTCGGCAGGATCACCGCCGTACCCTCGGTGATGGGAAAGATTTCCCGGCAGGACGGGCACGCCAGGGAGCCGCGAATAACCTCTTCGTCGTCGGCTTCCACCGTTGTGAGGCACAGACCGATCTCCTCCGGGAGACATCGCGGGCAAACGAGCATCTCAACGAGAAAGCGCTTCATGCAATCCATCCCGTGCCGGAGGAAAAAGGCCGCGTGCGTCTTTCATCAATCGTCGTCCCGCTCGCCTTCGCGCAACGCGCCCTTGATGCCGAGGGGTTCGATCAGTTGGGAGATGATACGATCCCGCACAGCCTCGGTGTTGTCGCCGGCGCCGGTCCGATGAAGGCGGATGAGCGCATGGGCGAGCCGATGGGCCTTGTCATGCCCGGCTTTGCGGACTTCTTCGATCTGAGGCCAGTCGGTGTTCGTCTTGAAACGGTCGAAAGCCGGACGGAATTCAGGGAAAACGGCCCGCATGAAAGGGCGCATGAACGCCAGGTAAAAACCCAGGGACGATTTCTTGCGCCGTCGGATGATATGTCCCAGCAGCCCCTGCGCATGGGTATCCGCCAACAAGTCCTTGACCACCCGCGCGAAGATTTCAACGGGGCTGTTGGTGTAGGTCGCGACGATTTCGTGCCAGATTTCCCCTTCAAAACCCTTTTCGCAGACTTCTCCCACTTCGTGGTAAACCCAGGTGTCGAGCTCGGCCTCGGCCACTTCCTTCAAGCGGGGCCCCTGAGTCCCGGCGTTGCGCCGCATCGTCTCCGGTTCCAGGCCGTATTCGGCAAGCGCGTAGGCGAGCGGTTCCCTGGCCGACGGCCGCGACTCCAGTATCTGGTCCCAGAGAAAAAAGAGCATGGGCAATTGCCGCGCGAAGATTTGCCCGCCTTGCCGCATGGCCGGGGTCATGAAGATGTCCCTGGCCAATTCCTTCTCGATGCGATCGATCCTTATTGTGCCGATAACTGTAGAGTCCTTCACCTCCCCTAGAAAGAAGGTCGGTTTCATGCCGACGGCATACCCGGCTCCGTAGACGAGCCCATGAGGGCGAAGCAGGCCGTTGATCGAATCCATTTCAAAGGGGTCGAAGACCGCTCCCGCTATCGAAATGGGCTGAAGGTTCCGGGACGCGATTTCTTCCCAGTAGGTTTCCCGCGCGTCGACCCATTCCAGGAGAACGTGCGGCTCGGGTTCTTCCCAGGGGGCCATGCCGCGTTCCCACTTGTGCAGGTCCCGCAACCGCAGCAGCAGGCCGCATAAGGAAAACACCCCGGCGTAGTTGGCGTCGGAGATGTCGCAGTTCGCCTGGACCTGGCCTCTGAGCTGGACGATGTCGATGTTCAAGCGATCAACCCCGGTGATTGGTGTGACGCCCCGTAAATCCCACGGCCCCCGAAAGGCTGCGCGATAACTGCATATTACGGGAAATCGCGCCGTTTGGAAAGGCAAAGCGCGCGGGACGGCCGCGGGAAACACTTCTCCACGGGCAGATCTTGCGGCGGGTGCAACAACCTCTCGATGCGCAGAAGACACCCCACCGCCGTGGCCGGGCGGGCAACCAGCATGCGGCCTGCCGGAAGGCCTTCCTGACTCAGCTCACCACCAGGAAGAATCCCGCGATTGTCGAAGCACTCGCAAGGACGGTGCCGACAACGATTCCCGTCAGATTCCCAAACGCTTCCTTCGTCGTCGGACCGCGACTCATGGCCGCGAAAAGAAATCCGAGCAAGACGAAAACCACCAGGTTGAAAACGCCGTGAGTAACCCAGTGGTGGCCGGTGGCCTGCTTCATCCAGGCAAGAACCGTTCCCTCGTTCAGTTCCTTGATCACCACGAGAAGCGCATTGAGCACGCTCGTGACGGCCAGGGACAAACCAAATGACAAGCTATACCTGCCAAGACCCCTGCTTTCCATGTGTTGTCACCTCTACTTCGGCAGCAATGCAACTTTGGCTCCCATGCCGATGATCGCACCCGAGCCGTCCATCACCACTCCAAGAACCACGGTCAATCCCGCCACCCAAAGCACAAGGCGGCGGGCGGCTGAATTCGACACCAGGTCGTTCGAGGCCGCAATGGGAAGATACGTGGCCAACAAGAGCAGTATCAACGCGACGTGCTCCTTCATTTCCATGAAGAACTTGTGGGCGAAGGGCCAGGGCCCTTTAAGGATGAACGCCTTGTCCGCGGAGTAGGCTGCCACATACCAATACCCGCCGATGAAAAAGGCGAGCCACATGAACACGGCGGCTGCCAGGCTGACCCTCGCGATCCTGCCCCGATTTTTTTCCTCGGCATTGAGGGTGTCCACAAATACCCAGAGGGCTGAAACGATGCAGAGCATGCCGAATCCAACGTGCGTCATCAAAAGTACTTCAGACATGTTGGACATAGTGATCTCCATTTACTACAAGTAGTTACATGCGATTCACTTTCGCTTCGCAAACAAGCTTTACTACTTAATAATAGTCCTTCCAGGAATGGAGGCAAGCGCGTTGATTGATTTTTTTAATAATTATTTCGATAGGTTCTTTCGTTTGAAAGACAAGGAATGCCTGCAAGGTCGGCCATAAAAGAACCGGCCAAAGAGAGCAAGGCTTTTTCCAGTCCTTTTCTGCGGTGCTCGGGAGAAGAGGATCGGATACGCGGATTTCGGCAGCCCAGAAGCAAGGCCCGCGTGGCGGGAGACGGAAAGTCGTTCCCAGGGCATCGGTTTGCACTTTCGTGCGGGTCCCGGGGTATCGTACACGGATTGCCGGTTGATCGAGGTGAGCCGCGCCGGGCAGTTTCTCAACCCTGCCGGTGCAAACGAGGAAATCTCCCGCGGGCCGAACGGGCGTGTCAATCTCGACGAAGCTCCTTTTGGCAAGGCACGAAAATTTTATAGGGTTAGCATTTCTTCGGCGGGGCGGTTTTGCGCGAAACTCCGTCGAAGCCCGCGCCGCATGGCTCAAGACCATTGACAATTTCCACAAAATATCGTTTATATAACGCTTTCGTTTGGATGCATGGAGGTTACCGGATTGGGAATCGGGAGCTCGGCACGGCCTATGTTTCGGAAAGGCGAGGGGATTTCCGGTTCGGCAACATAAAATGGCAGCATGGAGGACGAAATGGATTTGACCGGTATTGCTTACGCAATGGGCACGACGGGCCAGGGCGGCGCCGCGGAAGGTGCAGGCGGCGGTCTGGCGGCTTTCGCACCATTGATCATCATGGTCGCGATTTTCTACTTTCTCCTGATCAGGCCTCAGCAAAAGAAACAGAAAGAGCACCGGGCCATGCTGGGCAACTTGAAAAAGGACGACGTCATCCTCACTCAAGGAGGACTGCAGGGCAAGATCACCGGTTTGACCGACACGGTGGCGACTATCGAAATCGCCGACAAGGTTCGAGTCAAGGTGCACAGAGGATACATCGCGGCGTTGATTTCCAAGGGTGAAACTCCCGCCGAATAGGCGTCCTCGGGCCATCGGCGGCCTGACATGCAGGCGGGTGCGGGCGGAAACGCCGAGTGCCCTTTCCCGTCCCGGTCACAGCGGGAAAACATGTTCGGGCCGAGTGGCGATGCGTTCCCGTGCCGTGCGTGATGGAGAGGGAGAGCCCACTCGGATACCGGGGAAAATCTCGATTGAGCGTCGGGAGGAGCGAACTTGAGCAATCTTAAATGGCGAGCACTTCTTGTGGTTGTGGTCCTCATTGTGGGGGTCGTTTATCTGGTGCCGACTTTCGTCTCGACCTTGCCTCCGGGATGGAGCAAATTTTTGCCGAAAGACAAGATCAGGCTGGGACTCGATCTCCAGGGCGGCATGCACCTCATCCTGGAGGTTGAAGCGGACCAGGCGGTGAGCAACACGGCGATGCGCCTGTCCGAGGACCTCAAGGACGCCTTCCGAAAAGAGAAGATTGCGTTCAACAAGATCGACAAGACCGGCAAGTGGGATATTGAGGTTCAGCTCCCGGGGACCGAGCAGCAGGGTCAAATCGGTCCGCTCGTGGAGAAGGAATTTCCCACATTGAAATGGGTCAGCACCGAAACGCAGCCCGAAGGAACCGTCAAGGTCATGCTGACGGTCCACGAGAAGGAAGTGGAACGGGTCCAGAAGGCGGCCATAGCCCAGGGTCTGGAGACCATACGCAATCGCATCGATCAGTTCGGCGTCAGCGAGCCGGACATCAGGCCGCAGGGCGAAGATCGCATCCTGGTGCAGCTGCCCGGCATTCAAGACCCGCAGCGCGCCGTGGAACTCATCGGCAAGACGGCTCAGCTGGAATTCAAGCTGGTGGCGGAGGGGGTGAGCCCTCAGGACGTGAAGTCGGGCAAGGCGCCCGCGGGGACCAAAATCTATCCCATGAAGCACACGGATCGGACAACCCGGCAGAGGACGGAAAGTCAAATCGTGCTCAACGACCGGACCCTCATGAGCGGCGAATACATCACCAACGCCCAGGTGGAAATCGACCGCCAGCACAGCAGTTCATACGTCGCCCTCGATTTCGATTCCCAGGGGGCCAAGTTGTTCGAAAAGATCACTGAAGCCAACGTGAAGAAGCAGCTTGCCATCGTGCTGGACGGGGTGGTCTACTCCGCTCCGGTCATCCAGGAGACCATCGGCGGCGGCAAGGCGACCATCACGGGATCGTTCACCGACCAGGAAGCTCGCGATCTGGCCATCGTGCTGAGAGCGGGTGCGCTTCCCGCGCCGGTGAAGATCCTCGAACAAAGGACGGTCGGGCCTTCCCTTGGGGCCGATTCGATCAACAAGGGAGTGCTTGCATCCATCGTGGGCGGCATCGGAACCATTCTTTTCATGCTCATCTACTACCGCTTCGGAGGCGTCGTGGCCGACCTCGCCCTGGCGCTCAACGTGCTCCTGGTGCTGGCGGGCATGGCGGCGTTCGGGTTCACCCTGACGCTTCCCGGCATTGCGGGTATCGCCCTCACCATCGGCATGGCCGTCGATGCGAACGTACTCATCTATGAACGAATACGGGAAGAGCTGCGATTGGGCAAGACGCCGCGGGCGGCCTTGGAAACGGGCTATGACAGGGCTACCTTGACGATTCTCGATGCGAACGTCACCACCATCATCGCCGCCCTGGTGCTGCTCCAGTTCGGTACCGGTCCCGTGAGGGGATTCGCGGTCACCCTGACCGTGGGTCTGGCGGCCAACATGTTTACGGCGATCTTCGTCACGCGCGTCATCTTTGACTACCTTCTCGTCCAGCGGCGAGTCAAAACACTGAGCATCTAGTCCGTCACAGACGCCAAAAGGGGTGAGCGGTAATGGAACTGATCAAGCCCGGTATCAATCTGAATTTTGTGGGGATGCGCTACAAAGCGTTCCTTGCGTCCGTCGTCGTTCTCCTGATCGGATTGGCGGCGTTCTACCTGAAAGGCCTGAACATGGGCGTCGACTTTGCCGGCGGAACCCTGCTCCAGGTGAAATTCAGCCAGCCCACAAGCCCGGACACGATTCGGGAGGCGCTCAAGGAAGAGGCCGCCAACAGCACCATCCAGCAAATCGGTTCGAAGGAGAACAACGAGTACCTGATCCGAACCGATGCCATGCCGTCCGAGCTGCAGGCCCTGTCGCAGAAGTTCGATCGCGATCTTGCCAAAGCTTTCGGTGAAGGCAAGGCCACCGTGCTCCGCGTGGAGATGGTGGGGCCCAAAGTGGGCGAAGATCTGCGGCAGAAAGCGCTCAAGGCGATGTATTACGCGCTGCTCTTCATCGCCATCTACATTTCCGGCAGGTTCGAATTCAAATGGGTTACCAGTGCCGTGATGGGCGGCGTGCTGATGGTCGGGATCTACTTCATGGAGGCTCTCCAGACGAACGTCACCTACCTTGTTGTTGCGGCGCTGTGCGTCACGCTCGTTCTGTGCTGGATCCTCAAGTTGCCTTACGCGCTCGGGGCACTGGTCTCCCTCGTGCACGACATCCTGATCACCATAGGGATTTTCATCATTTTCGACAAGGAGTTCACCATCGAGGTGTTCGCCGCCCTGTTGACCCTTGCCGGTTACTCGCTCAACGACACGATCATCGTCTACGACCGCATCCGGGAAAACCGCAACAAGGACAGGAAACAGAAATTCGACGTGATGGTCAACGATGCGATCAATCAAACCCTGAGCCGCACGCTGCTCACCTCGACCTGCGTGCTCTTCGTTCTTTTGTGCCTATTTTTCCTGGGCGGCGCGGTGATCCATGATTTCACCTTCGCCATGCTGATCGGCATCATCACGGGAACCTACTCGTCCGTCTTCGTTGCGAGCCCGATTCTGATCATCTACGAGGATTTGACCAAAAAAGGGCTGAAGCCCAAGCGGGCCTGACCCGCGGTGCCCCGCCGAATTTCGAGCTCGATCCCGGCCGCCTCCCGAAAGGCGTTGAGGCGGCGGGTTCGACGCGTGCACTCCGTGCCCGTGACGTCCCCCATCCCCTGCGCGGATACCCCCGAGGGTCATTCACGCCGAGTCGCCGCACTGGATGCCGCTCGGCGTCACTGATTCACCCACACGGCCATGTTTTTGAATTCGGAGAGAACCTTCCGAGTCACCGAGTTCTTGAAGAACCCCCATGTCCCTGCAGGTTCGGAGTGGCCGAGGGCAACGATGCCGATCCCCTGTTCCCGGCAGTGGGAGAGGATCTCCATGGCGGTGTTGCCCTTGTCGGGAATGATCGTCACGCGAACCCTGGATTCGTCGATCCCCGCCGCGCGCAAGATTTGGCAGGATTCCGTCAGAAAGGGCTCGATGACTTGCGCGGCCTGCGTTTTCAGCCATGAGCCGAGTTCTTCCCCCATCATGCCGGCCGGATGCGCGGAGATCATGCGGGGTGCCGTTCTTGACGCGTGCAGGAGCGTGATCTCCACGGTCGTATCGGCAAGCATGAAGGCCGCGTGATCGGCGATCCGCAGCGATGCGTCTTCGTTGAGAACACAAATGGCGGCACGATCGGGATTGACTTGTCCCTCGGTGAACCAGATCGGGCTTGCCAGGCAGTGTCGAAGCAGGTCCGAAGTCGGGTCTCCCCGCAGGAAACCTTCCAGGCTGCTGCTGACCCGCTTTTGAACCAGGACCGCGTCCACTTGCCTGATATCGGCGAGCAGGCATGCATGGCGCCCCGCGCTGGATTGTTTCTCTTCCGCACACTCCTGGACCGTCTCATCGGAAAACCCCGCGCGAATGAGATGTCTTCGCGCATTCTCGAAGATCGCGCGCGAGCTCCTTTCCCTGGCGGCGAACAGCTCTTTTCTCTTTTCCAGCAGGGGCACGGAATCCGCTTTTTCCTGGTAGAAAGGGGACAGCGGAGGTCGCAAGTAGAAGAGGATCACGCCGATGTTTCGCAAGTCAGGGTACAGGCGCTTCAGGAACAGGACCGGCCTGAGACATTCCTCGCTTCCGTCGATGGGAAGCAGCAAGCACTTTTGCAGAGTCTCCACGGAATTATCCTTGCGACCGTCGTTTCGTACCGAGGTGCGTTCAAGATGTTAGAACACCTGCCCGCCGGGAGGTGACGCGGGTGGGGATAAACCCTGCCTCTAAAAACCGATGTGCCCGTCAGATGGGTGCAGCAAGGGGAGGGCTCTATACCCGCCCTATGCACTCACCTTGAACGCAAAATTGTCTCAGCCCGGGCTTTCGCATCCCCCGAAGGGGCGGCGGCAGGTGCCGGGCCGGCACAGGTCAATCCGTGTTTTGCGATACCGGGCGGCAACACCTGATGAGCGTCCGGATTCGGGGCATGGAGCGAAGGACGCCGGATAGGCGTCACATCAGTTCGACGGGCGGCGTGACGTCATGTTGTTTTCCAACTTGGAAACGGACCTTCTCCCACCGGGGATTGTTGACCAAATCCCTGGAGTTTTCAAGCACGAGTTCGGGGTGGTTGTTCGTTTCGCTCAGGTGGGCGAACACAACGGAACGCAAGCATTCGTTGTAGAGGCATTTGAGCAGCTCCAGGCTGTCGATGTTGGACAGATGCCCGTGCCGACTCCTGATTCGCTGTTTGAGGTGCCATGGATAGGGGCCGTTGATCAGGAGTTCGGGATCGTGATTGGCCTCGATGACCAGGCCGGAGCATCCCTGCAGTCTTGTCTTGACAAGCTCGGTGACGACCCCGAGGTCGGTGCAGATGCCAAGCCTCACGCCGGCGTGCTCGACAACGAAACCGGACGGTTCCCGGGCGTCGTGGGAAATGGGGAAAGGATGCAGCCGAAGGTCGCCGATGTCGAAAGCCCGGCCCGGCTGAAAGACCTGGTGGCCGGCCAGACGGCCGATCTGCGGGTCCAGGCCTTCCAGGGAACCCTGGCTGAGGTGGACGACCAGTTCGAACCGGCGGCTCAGCACTCCGACGCCCCGAACATGGTCGGTGTGCTCGTGGCTGACGACCACCGCGTCGAGCTGCCGGGCGCTCACAGAAGTCTTTTCGAGCCGGCGGACGAGCTCCTTCGCGCTCAGCCCGGCATCCAGGAGGATGTGCGTCCGGGGGCTTGAAATCAGGATCGAGTTTCCCTTGGAACCGCTGGCAATGACCTGAAACATGAGCGACATGGACGTGTCCTCGCGAGTGCGCGGAACAATCCGCTCCGGGCTTCACCCCGGCGAGTGCCGCGGAGGCCGGGCAACCCGGCTGAACCCAACTTCCCGCCATAACCATGAAAATGCGGCCGTCGGCCCGCCGCCCGGGGTCTCTTACCGGGTTCCCGCCTGGGCGCCGGGGAAGACGAGGGCAACCCTCTCACTTCGAGGCGGCCCAGGTGGCGATCCTTTCCATGGGCGGCAGAAAGCTTCTCCCCGGTTCTCCACACGGGCTGTCAGGAGAGTGCCTTTTCTACATCGGCGCGGTCCATCTCCACCGGTCCCATGAGCAATACCGTCAACTCCTGCGGTATGTAGACTTCCCGGAACCATTCCCGGATCTGTCCCGCGCGGACACCGGCAATCTTTTCCTCGATTTCCGAAAAATCGACAAAGCGACCGAAAAGAAACTCGTTCTTGGCCATCCGATTCATTCGGGAGTCGGTGCTCTCCGCATTCAGGTACATGCTTCCCCTCAGGTATTCCTTGGCGGCATTGAGCTCTCCGTCGGAGATGAGTTCATCGGCCAGCAGGGAGAGCTGTTCCCGGATGAGCTCAAGTGTCTCCCGCACGTTGCGCGCACCGACTCCGGCGTAGATTCCAAGGATGCCCGCGTCCACATGACTGTGCGAGAATGAATAGACCGAGTAGGCGAGGCCTCGTTTTTCCCTGATTTCCTGGAACAGCCTGCTGCTCATGCTGCTTCCCAGTACCACATTCAAAATATGAGAGGCGAACCGGTTCTCGTCCACCTGGGAATTGCCTCTCATTCCGAGACAGATGTGGACCAGTTCCAGATCCTTGGGAATGATCCGAACAAGGGGGTGGTTCTTTGGAACGACCCGCCGGCCGGGCGACGCGGGATGGTTGAGACCTTCCATGGGGGGGCCGATGAGCTCCAGGAAACGATCGTGATCGAGGTTGCCGGCGGCTGAGATGACGATTTTGTCGGAGTGGAAATGCCGGGACAGGTAACGGAGCACCTTCGTTCTGTCGAGCGACTCGAGGGCCTTTGCCGACCCATAGATCGGCAGCCCCAGGGGGTTGTCCTTCCAGAACATCTCCTGGAAAAGGATGTGAACGTACTCGTCCGGAGTATCTTCGATCATCCGGATTTCCTGGAGGATCACCTGTTGTTCCCGTTCGATTTCGTTGTCCGAGAACACGGAATTCAAGAAAATATCCGAAAGGACGTCCACCACCAGGGGGAGATGGGATGCCAGAACCTTGGCGTGCACGCAGACGTGTTCCTTCGATGTGAAGGCGTTGGCGAACCCCCCGACGGAATCGAACTCTTTGGCTATGTCGAGCGCGCTTCGTCGTTGAGTTCCCTTGAACAGCATGTGCTCGATGAAGTGAGTGATCCCCCTCTCATCCTCTTCCTCGTCTCTTGATCCCACGCCGACCCAAATCCCGGTGGATACCGAATGCGCAAAAGGAATCTTTTCGGTCAGCACACGAATACCGTTGCGGAGAACCGTTTTTTGATGCAATGTTCCCTCTCTCCCACTGAGGATGCCGATCAACACGGATAACGAGCGTCAGGTCGAAGCGGCGCGGCGCCGTTTCAGACGCCGAACCGGGGAGTCTCCACGGCCACGGGGCACAGGCCGGTATTGAAGAGCGTGCGCCCTGGCGTGCGTTCAATACCATTTACTGGCCGCCGCCTTCAGGTTTTTCGAGGGCAGCTTTCCGACTCAGGCGGATTCGCCCGTCCTTGTCGATTTCGATGACCTTGACGAGAACCTCGTCCCCTTCCTGGACCACGTCGGTGACCTTGCGCACCCGCCTGTGCTCGAGCTGGGAGATGTGTATCAGGCCTTCGATGTTGGGCAGGATTTCCGCAAAGGCTCCGAAATCGGTGACGCGAACGATGCGGGACATGTAGAGCTGTCCCACCTCGGGTTCCTGCGTCAGCCCGCGGATCCGCTCCACCGCCTTGTCGCAGGCTGCGCCGTCGGGGCTCATGATGACGACTTTTCCGGAATCTTCGATATCGATCTTGGCCCCTGTTTCGGCGACGATGGAACGGATGACCTTCCCTCCCGGTCCGATCACGTCCCGGATCTTTTCCGGGTTGATCATGATGGTGATGACGCGGGGGGCGTAAGGGGACAGTTCAGGCCTCGGGGCCGACAGCACTTCCTTCATTTTCCCCAGGATAAAGATTCGGCCGGCGCGCGCCTGTTCCAGTGCGCGCTGCATGATGCCGCGGTCGATTCCGGCAATCTTCACGTCCATCTGAATGGCAGTGATGCCCCGTTCGCTGCCCGTGACCTTGAAATCCATGTCGCCAAGGTGGTCTTCATCGCCAAGGATGTCCGAAAGAACGATGATCTTGTCCCCTTCCTTCACCAACCCCATGGCGATGCCCCCGACCGGTTCGGTGATGGGGACCCCTGCGTCCATGAGCGCCAGCGACGAGCCGCAAACAGTGGCCATGGAGCTCGATCCGTTGGATTCCAGGACCTCGGAGACCACCCGGATGGTGTAAGGGAATTCGCCGTCCCTGGGAAGCACGGCTTTCACCGATCGTTCGGCGAGAGCCCCGTGTCCGATCTCCCGACGTCCCGGCCCGCGGAGCGGACGGACTTCGCCTACGGAAAACGCGGGAAAATTGTAGTGGAGCATGAACGACTTGAAGGTTTCACCCGCCAGGGCCTCGATCTTCTGCTCATCCGAAGAGGAGCCGAGCGTCACGACGGCCAGCACCTGGGTTTCACCGCGGGTGAAAAACGCCGAACCGTGAGTTCTCGGCAGAACGCCCGCCTGGATGTTAATGGGGCGGATCTCGTCGAACCTTCTTCCGTCGATCCGGCGGCTTTCCTCAACCATCATGCGCCGAACCACTTCCTTTTCCAAATCTTCAAGAATATTGTCGATCTGCTTCGGGCGATCGGGATCATCCGAGGCCAATTCCGCCTGGATACGTTCCTTCAGGGCTTTCTTCCGATCGCGACGCGGGTGTTTTTCCGGCGTGGTCATGACCGCGCGCATTTCCGCCGCGGCGGCGTCCCGGACAGCCTGGACCAGGGATTCATTCCTCACCACCTCGGGAGGCGCCTCCTTTACCGGTGCGATCCTGCGCCGAAGCTCGTCCTGGGCGTCCAGGATGGGGAGAATGGCTTTGTGCCCGAAGTCGATGGCATCGACGAGATCGTCTTCCGAAACGAAATCCGCGCCGCCTTCGACCATCACCACCGCGTCGCGTGAGCCGGCCACCACGACGTTCAGGTCGCTCTCGAGGAGTTCCTTCGCGCTGGGATTGATGGCCAAGGATCCGTTGATTCTGCCGACGCGTACGGCCGCCACCGGTCCCTGGAAGGGCACCGGGGAAATATGCAGAGCCGCCGAAGCTCCGGTCAGCGCCACGACATCCGGTTCATTCTCCATGTCCACCGACAGGACTGTGGCGACCACCTGAGTCTCGTAGCAGTATTTTTTGGGAAAAAGCGGACGGATGGGCCGGTCGATCAGGCGGGAGGTCAGAGTTTCCTTCTCGCTCGGACGGCCGATCTCACGGCGGAAGAACCCGCCCGGAATTCGTCCTGCGGCATAACTCATCTCCTGATAGTCCACCATAAGAGGTACGAAATCGATTCCTTCCCGAATTCGGTCCTCCTTCGTCGCTGCAATAAGCACCACCGTGTCTCCGTAACGCATGAGCACGGAACCGCCGGCCTGGCGGGCAATCTCCCCGGCTTCGAATACCATCGGGCGGCCGCCGACTTCCACTTGAACTGAATGCTTCATAGGTCATTTCCTTATTTTGAACGATATCTCATCCCGAGGGAGAGACGACCAGGCGCGGCTAGCGGCGCAGTCCCAAACGTTCGATCACGTTATTGTAACGTTCGGCGTTCTTCTTTTTGAGGTAATTGAGGAGCTGCCTGCGCTGTCCAACCAGCTTCAGGAGGCCCCGGCGTGAATGATGATCTTTCTTGTGCATTTTGAAGTGTTCCGTCAGATAGCTGATTCTCTCACTGAGCAGGGCTATCTGCACTTCCGGGGACCCGGTATCGGCCGAGTGCACTTTGAATCCTTCGATGATTTCCTTCTTCTTTTCAGGGGTCATTACCACGGCTTGATCCTCCTTGAACGTGATAAAGTATTGTGTGTTGACTGATTGCGACCCAGGTCGCCCGGTCGTCAGTCTCTGGATGTCAATCGCAAGACCTGTGGACCATTCTTGTTTGCGTTCCTCTACATTCAGTCATGGACTGAAACCTCTTTTCAAAGCTGAAACACGCGTAGACGGCGTTGGTGCTCCGATTCCGGCCACGGCCACCAGAGTGCCGCCAGGCGTCCGTCGGCGGTGACGATCCGCACCGGCCCCACGCCCCGGGAAAACCGTCCGGAGTGTTCCGCCTCCCAGTCTGCGTCAAGCAGTCCGTACCGCAAGCGACCGAGAACCTGCCCGTCATCGATCGTCAGCGCGGGCAGGTGCGAAAGCGCGTCGGCCATGGGAACGAGCTTCGTCAACCAGGAGCCGTCCGAAGCTCCGTCGTGCAGTCGCTCCAGCGAGCTTGCCCGCTCAAGGCCGAAAGGGCCGCACGCGAGCCGCCGCAGATGCATGACATGAGCCCCGCATCCCAGGCACCGTCCCAAATCCGCCGTCAGCTGGCGCACGTACGTGCCTTTCGAGCACTTCGTTTCCAGAACAACCTCGGGATAACGGTAGGAAATCAAGTCGAAGCGATGGATATGCACTTCCCGCCTGGGCGGCTCGACATCGATTCCCTTTCTCGCCAGCTTATACAACCGTTTTCCCTGAACCTTCACGGCCGCGTACCGAGGAACCTCCTGCACCTGTGTCCCCTCATGCAAGCGCACCGCCTCCACCAGTTCCCGTTCGGACGGGACCACCTCATCGCAGGTGCGCACCACTGTGCCGGTCCTGTCGAGCGTATCCGTTTCGATGCCCAACCGCGCGGTGAAACGGTAGACCTTGGTCTGGCCGGTCAGCTGCTCGGCGAATCGAGTGGCCTGGTTCACGCATACAAGGAGCACACCCGTGGCGAAAGGGTCCAGCGTTCCGCAGTGGCCTGCCTTGCGAAGGCCCAACAGCCTCTTGACCCTGGTGACGAGAGTCGAGGACGTCATTCCTTCAGGCTTGTCGAGAACCAGGAGCCCGCTCGGCTCCGTTTCGCGCATGGCGAAATCGGGGCGGGAGGGGTTCCCGCCCGTGGATGCCGTGTTCGATTGCGCGGTTATGGGAAACATCTCTCTCATGCAATATAGCTCAACGCTTCAGCGGTAAATGCAGGCCGGACCTCTTCCAGGTTCCCGGCGACACGAAACGCGGCCGCCTGCCGATGACCTCCTCCGCCGTATTTGTGGGCGAAACCGGCGACATCGACATCCCCCTTGGACCTCAGACTGACGTGCACCATTCCGTTGCGGCCTTCCCGGAAGAGCATGGCCAGCCTGACCGGCCGCACCGAACGCAGCTCATTGATGAACCCTTCGCTGTCCAGGTGAGAGGTCCCGGTTTCGGTCAGCATTTTCTGGCTCAGCTCCGCCGCGGCGAGGCGGTTGTCGGCGTGAAACGTCACGGTGGCCAGGACTTTGGCCAGCAGGCGCAAACGCTGGGGCTGGCCGGAGTCGTACACGTATTGGGCGATCAGGGACGGCTGCGCACCCGATGCGACAAGCCTGGAGGCGATTTCCAGCACATCGCGGTTGGTGTTGGAAAACCGAAAAGACCCGGTATCCGTCAGGATTCCCGTGTAGAGCTGGGAAGCGACATCGGCGTCGAGCGGCACTTCGAGCATGGAGCTCAGGCGATACAGCATCTCGCATGTGCTGCTCGCCGAAGTCTGCACCCAGTTGATGTGCCCGAAAACGGATTTGCCGACGTGGTGGTCGATGTTGATCAGCAAAGGGATACGGGCAATCGCTTCCGCAAGCTCGTCCCCCACCCGCTGGAAGTCTCCGCAGTCGACGGTTATGGCCACATCATAAAAAGAGGGATCGGAAACGTCGTGCCTGATGTCCTCTGCTCCGGCCAGGAAATCGTATCCGATGGGAAGCGGGTCGGCGCAATACGCATCGGCTTTTTTGCCCAGTTTGCGCAGCATGAAAGTCAGCGCAAGGACCGACCCGACGGCATCACCGTCGGGCCTGACGTGAGTGACCACGAGGAATCGCCGGCCGGCCTTCACGGCCCCGACGATTTCCGATAGGATTTCGAGCTGCAAGTCATTCATTCTTATGCAATTCTTTCAACAGGCGTTCGATCTTGTCCCCGTACTCGAAGGAGCTGTCGTAGTGGAAGGAGAGCTGCGGGAGATACCTCAGATGCAGCCTCTTCCCGAGTTCCAGGCGCATGAAACCCTTGCCCCTGTTCAGCCCCAGGGCCGCAGAACGCTTTTCCTCCTCGGTTGCCGCGCCCAGTAGGCAATAGAATACCTTGGCATTCTGCAGGTCGTCGGTCACTTCGATCGCGGTGATGGTGACCTTTGAGACCCTCGGGTCCTTAATCCTGCGCAAGAGCAGATCCGCCATCTCCCTGCGCAGCAAGTCTGCAACCCGGTCAGCCCGTTTGTATTCCATGGTCGATCACCTCAAAATCCGGCACTGCGGCGGTATTGAACCGCTTCCCGGCTTTCGATCCGTATCCCGCACGATTTGCCAAACAACTATTCCCCGAGAGGAATCAATTCGATCTCCTGCGCTACGAGCTCCGCAAGACCGAGCGACTCCATGAAAGCCATGATGCGGTCCAAAACCGAATTGATCACCCGTCCGTCGCTGCCGATGACCGCGATGCCGATCGTCGCCTTCTGGTGAAGGTCCTGGTCGGCGACTTCCGCAACGGACACGTTGAACCTGTGCCGGCTCTTCTCAACCAGGCTCTTGACCACGCTGCGCTTGTCCTTGAGCGACTGATTCCCATGGAGCCTGAAGACCACTCGAGCAACTCCTACCGTCATGGCTGCGCTTCAATCCCGATCACTTGTCCCCCGTCGGGGATTCCAGGACGGGCTTCATCTCCTGAAGTTCATAGACTTCGAGGATATCGCCCACCTTGATGTCGTTGAAGTTTTCGATGCCGATTCCGCATTCGAAGCCCGCCTTCACTTCCTTGGCGTCATCCTTGAATCGCCTCAGCGAACTGATTTTCCCGTCATAGGTGACCACATGATCCCGGAGCACGCGGCATTTGGCGTTTCTTTCCACGCGCCCTTCCAGGACGAAACTGCCCGCGATCATGCCGATCTTGGGGACGTGGAAGGTCTGTCGCACTTCGGCGCGGCCGATCACGTTTTCCTTGAAGACGGGTTCGAGCATGCCGACCATGGCGTCCTTGACGTCGCTCAGGAGTTGATAGATGACATCGTAGTAGCGCACATCCACGTTCTCCTGATCCGCCAGTTCCTGCACCTTCGTCTCCGACCTGACGTTGAAACCGATCACTATTGCATTGGAGGCGGATGCGAGCATCACGTCCGTTTCAGTGACGGCGCCGGTACCGAAATGGATCAGACTGACCTTGACTTCCGGGGTGGACAGCTTGAGCAGCGAATCCGTGATGGCCTCGAGAGAGCCATGGACGTCGGCCTTCAGGATCAGGTTCAGTTCCTTGATTTCGCCTTCCTGGATCTGCTCGAACAGACTCTCCAGGGTGACTTTGCTGGTCCGCGACAGCTCCTTTTCGCGGAGCTTGACGAGGCGGTGTTCCGCGATCATCTTCGCCTGTCTTTCGTCCGGCAGGGTGATGAAATCGTCTCCGGCATTGGGCACGCCCGACAGCCCGAGCACTTCCACGGGCATTGACGGTCCCGCTTCATCCAGCCGTTGCCCGCGATCGCTGAACATGTTCCTGACACGACCGGAATTCACTCCGCACAGATAGACGTCGCCGGTGCGCAGGGTGCCTTCCTGGATCAGGATGGTGGCGACGGGCCCTCTTCCCTTGTCCAGCTTCGCTTCGATCACCCGGCCGCGCGCCGGCTTTGCAGGGTTGGCCCTGAGCTCGAGCAGTTCGGCCTGGAGCAGGACCATTTCCAGCAGTTCCTCGATACCCGTGCGTTTCTTGGCCGATATTCCCACCATGGTGACGTTTCCACCCCATTCTTCCGGGATCAGCCCGTGCTCGGCGAGCTCTCTCTTGACCCGGTCGATGTTGGCGTTGGGCTTGTCCACCTTGTTGATGGCGACAATGATGGGCACCTCCGCCGCCTTGGCGTGATTGATGGCCTCGATCGTCTGCTGCATGACGCCGTCGTCGGCGGCAACCACCAGGATCACGATGTCCGTGACCTTGGCCCCGCGGGCCCGCATGGAAGTGAACGCCTCGTGGCCCGGGGTGTCGAGAAAGACGACGTTTCCGTTGGGGAGCATCACATAGTAGGCACCGATGTGCTGAGTGATGCCGCCGGCTTCCCCGCCGATCACGTTCGTATCGCGAATGGCATCGAGCAGGGAGGTCTTGCCGTGATCGACATGGCCCATGACGGTAATGACGGGCGGTCTTCGGATGAGGTCTTCGACCCGGTCCTCACGGACCTGGAGGAGTTCCTCTTCCTCGAACCCGGTTTTCTCGACTTCGAATTCGAACTCCGAGGCCAGCAGGGAAGCCGTATCGAAATCGACAGCCTGATTGATGTTGGCGGGCAGGCCCAGCAGCAGGAGTTTCTTGATCAGTTCCGTGGCCTTTATCCCCATCTGTTTGGCCAGGTTCGCCACGGTTATGGCTTCGTCGACCCGGATTTTGCGTTTTCCCGGCTTCACGACGGCGATTTCGGGCCGCGCCGGCTCCTTCGCAAAAGGTCGTCTCTTGTCCCCCTTGAGCCGACCGCGATCGTCCTGGGCGGCGATCTCCTGTTTCGAGTAGAGGTCTTCGCGCTCGAAAACCTCCTTGCGCCGGGTGCCCTTGGCCTTGCGTTCGGCAGCCTCCTTTTCGAATTCCTCGGGGCGGGGCCGCTTCTTGCGGGGAGCTTCCTTGACCTCGACCTCTTCGGTCTTGACCTGGATGCGGGTCGCCAGGTGAGCGGGCAGGACCGCTTCCTCTTCGGGTTCCTCCGGGATGATCTCCGGAAGCTTGATGATCCGCGCAGGCTCATCCTTGCGCACCTTCTTGCGCCTTCTCTTCTTGGCCTTCTTCGGTCTGGCCTTGTCGTCGTCTTCTTCTTCCTCGTCGGTTCTTTCGGCAACCTGGCCGGCGGCAGATGCGGCAGGCACGAGGGTGAGCTCAACGGGAGCGGGGGAGGGCAGCGGTTCAGCGAGCGATTCGGGTTCAGCGTGTTTCACCTTCGTTTCCTTCTCCTCGAGGGGTTTGCGTGCCGGCGCAGGCGCCTCCATCGGCGGACGGTCCGGTTTGACTTCCGCCGCGGGCGCAGCGGCCGGGGGGACGAGTTTCTGGGGTTCCACGGCGAGCTCCGAGGCGGCGGCCTCTTCGGGTTTTGCTGCCGGAATGAGGGGCTCGGGTGCCGGCTCGGGCTCTTCGGGGAGTTGCGGCTGGGCGGCGCCCACCTCGGGGGGAAGCTTCGAGATGGGTTCCTCGATCAACTCCGGCGCCTCCAGCGGTTGAGCGGGCATCTCCGCCTCCACGGGCAACGCCTCGGACGCGACGCGCTCCTCACCTTCGGCGGGCGCAGCGGCGGATTCTCCTTCGGTCAGCTTCTTTCTTCTTCGGATCACGGCTCTGCCGATACGCTTTTCTTCAACGGTCTCGGTCTTCGCCTCGGAAAACTGCTGACGGATCTTCAAGACGGCGGAGTCGGTCAGAGTGCTCATGTGGTTCTTGACCTGTATCCCCAGCTTAAGGATGCGATCGATCAGGTCTTTATTGTCCATGTTGAGTTCTTTCGCAAGCTCATGCACCCTCATTCGCGTCATCAATACTTCCCCCTTGTAGTACTATCGCACAGTACGTGGTGATCTATTTCGAACCTCCTCCCCAGCCGGTTGATCGAGCCGTCCGGAGAACCCGGAGCCGGAAAGCCCGGCTGCGGTCCCTGGGGAAAAGAGGTGAACATTCCTTTTCGATTCAGGAATCCGGACCGGTTCAAACACGGCCGGTTCCCCGACCAACGTCTGGGGCCAATCCTCTCGCTTTGTTGCGGAAAGCCTTCTGGACCCGCTTCGTGAAGCTCAATCGGGGCAGGCATTCCGGGCAGACGTAACCGCCACGTCCTCCCACACATTGATCGCGATCCACCACCACAGACTTCTCTTCGAAGCTGAGGGCCACACGAACAAGGTAGCGTTTCGGTTTCTTGACCGCGCAAACCAGACAAGTTCGAATGGGCACATGACCCCGTTTCAAAAGCGGTTACTCCCCCTGAACCTGTTCCTCGGAAACCTCGACCACGGACTCCGGGGACTCGGAAGCCTCCTCATCCCGTTGCGTTTCGTTTTCCTCGGAAGCGGCTTCCGCCGTCGTTTCGTTTTCCAGTATCAATCGTCCCGCCTCGACCTTCATCTCCTCGATGACGGGTCCTGCCAATTGGGTGAGTTCCTCCAGCTCCGAGCCGCTTGCATCGATGAATTCCTGGAGTGAAGTGATCCCCGCTTCGTAGAGCCGGTCGGCCAGTTGTGCCGTCAGACCATTGATGCGCAGCATGGATTGGTATCCGGTCTGCTTCTGACGTTCGTGCCGGCTTTCGTTCTTAACGTCTATGCGCCAGTTGGTTAGGCGCGATGCCAGGCGGACGTTTTGCCCTTTCTTGCCGATGGCCAACGACAGTTGATCGTCGGGTACGATGACTTCCATGCTGCGGTTGGCCTGATCGATGATGACCTTCGAAATGATCGCCGGGGCCAGCGCGTTCACCACGAACTTCGCCGGGTCCATGTTCCAGGGGACGATATCGATCTTTTCCCCCCGCAGTTCCTGGACGACGTTCTGTACGCGTGTTCCCTTCATGCCCACGCAGGCACCCACGGGATCCACGTCCGTGGCTTTGGAAATCACGGCGATCTTGGCGCGAGAGCCCGGTTCCCGGGCCGCGCTGATGATGCTCACGATGCCTTCCACGATTTCAGGCACCTCGCCGTGAAACAGCTGAATCAGAAAGTGAGGATGGGTCCGGCTCAGGACGATCTGGGGTCCCTTGCTGATCTTCTTCACGTCCAGCACGTAAGCCCTGACCCGGTCTCCCTGACGAAAGACTTCCCTTGGAATCTGCTCCTTGGGCGGGAGAATGGCTTCCGCCTGGCCCATGTTCACCACGATGCCGCTCTTGTCCACGCGCTGGACGACTCCGTGTGCGATCTCTCCCTTGCGACTCTTGAATTCCTCGTAGACGACTTCGCGCTCGGCGTCTTTCATCTTCTGAATGATGACCTGCTTGGCGGATTGCGCGGCAATGCGGCCCAGTGTCTCGGTATCCATCCGGATGCCAAGCTCGTCTCCGATTTCGCTTTCGGGATCAAGCTTGATCGCTTCAGCCAGGGAAACCTGTTTGTCCGGATCGGTCACGGTCTCGACCACTTCCTTGAACTGAAAGGCCTCGAGCTCACCGTATTCTTCATTGTAGGTGACGTCCAGGTCCTGTCTCGTTCCATACTTCTTCTTGATAGCCGATTTGATGGCCTCCTCGAGCGTATGGATCAGCGTCTGGCGGTCGATTCCCTTCTCGCGGCTCACCTGGTCGATCAACCGCTTAAGTTCACTGGCCATGGTTTCTCGTCTCCTCGCGTGGTCTCATGACATAAACGCCGTATCTCTGTTGCAGCTTGTTCCGCAAATCCCTAATCCTCTTGAGAATCGAAATAGCGCAGGCGCGCGCGGTCCATGTTCGAGAAAGGGATTTCGAAAAGCTGGTTGTCGCAATCCATCCTGATCCGTTCGACGCCGACTTCCTTGAGAATCCCCTTGAAATTGCGGCGCGTCCCAAATGGAACCAACGTTTTGACTTCAATCACCTTACCGACGACCTTGGCAAACTGTTCCCTCTTGCGCAATGGCCTGTTCAGCCCCGGCGAGGAGACTTCCAAATGGTAAGGATAGTGAATGATATCAGCCACATCAAGGAGGTCCCCCACGACGCGGCTGACCTTGGCGCAATCATCCACGGACACTCCGCCTTCCTGGTCCACGAACACGCGCAACACCCAGCCGGGAGATTCCCGTCGGTATTCGATTTCGATGATCTCCATCCCTTCCGCCCGAATCACGGGTTCCGTCAGGTCCCATACCTGCCTGACGATACGGTCGACCTTTTCCTCACCACCGGGCGCGGGATCACTCTTCTTCATGCCTGCATCGCCCTCCAAAAACAAAAAAAGCGGGCCGGTAAACCCACTTCTCTTAGCAGACGCGACAATAATCTAATGTTAGCCAGAACAGGTTTCTCCGGACTATCGCCGAAGAACCCGGAAGTCTTGTCATCCACTGATCGAAGTAAGCCTGCTACCGGGATTGGACTGCAGCCACCTCAAAAAGGGAAGCCTTCTTTGTCAAGAAGGGATGCCTTTACCCTGGAGCGGGCGACGGGATTCGAACCCGCGACCCCAAGCTTGGGAAGCTTGTGCTCTACCAACTGAGCTACACCCGCCTGAGCCCAGAACAGGGGAATAGTAGCCGATGTAAAAGCATGAAGTCAAGCCGATTCTGTGTCGGACGGGCGTTTGGCGAGTGCGTCGCGTCGAATGGATACCCCGGACAAACCGAAAGCCGGGGCCCTCCTTCACCCGGCTTTCAGTGGAGTTAATGTAGGCAGGCAGTTGAGTACAGTCTATGGAAACGATGCGAATATGAAATGGGGTGAACCCTGTATTTTCTCATGCGCAAGCACAGTATATTGAACGGAGGAAAAGGTCCGCACGGTTTCCTGGAGCTTCGGCCCGTGGGCAGGGGCGGCCGCCTTTCCGCGTCCGAATCTCCCCTGCGGGAGTAGGGCGGCAGTTCAATTTGCGGATGGAAACCGCCTCGATTTGATGTACGATGAACAGGTGATTCAGGACACCTCCGGACTCGTCCCTCCGATGCAAAAGGGACCTTTGGCCCGGGACCGCCCGTGCGAGAGACGGCGCGTTTTCGCATTCGAGGGCGGCCTGCCGGGCCGGGGGGTCGGGAAGAACGCGCCGCGACTTTATTTTATTGCCGGGAGGAAGGAACAGTCTGCATGAATGCCTTCGTTCATCTTCACGTTCACACTCAATATAGTCTTCTCGATGGGGCCATACGCCTTACGGACTTGATTGAAACGGCACGGAGCATGGAGATGCCGGCGGTGACCATGACGGACCACGGCAACATGTTCGGGGCACTCGAGTTTTACGAAAAGGCCAAGGCGGCCGGGATCAGGCCGATCATCGGTTGCGAGGTCTACCTCGCTCCGAGGAGCCGGCACGAACGCCACGGCAGAGCCGAAGGTTCGGGGACGGGCGAAGAGGACAAAAACTACCACTTGGTGTTGCTCGCAAAGGACGCGACCGGTTATCAGAACCTGATGAAACTGGTGAGCGCCGGCTACCTTGAGGGCTTCTACTACAAGCCCAGAATAGACAAAGAGATTCTCCTTCAACATCACGAGGGATTGATCGGGCTTTCCAGCTGCCTCAAGGGAGAGGTGGCGACGCTCCTGTCGCGGAATCAGGAAAGCGCCGCGCGGGATGCCGCCCGCGAGTATGCCGGCATCCTCGGTCCGGATCACTTCTACCTGGAATTGCAGGCGAATGGGATGCCCGAACAGGCGAAGGTCAACGAACGGCTGATCGTCATGGGCAAAGAGCTCGGCTTGCCCCTGGTCGCAACCAACGACTGCCACTATCTGCGCAAAAGCGATGCCCGCGCCCACGAAATCCTGCTCTGCATCCAGACCGGGAAGACCGTGCTCGATGAGAAGCGCATGAAGTTCCAGACGGATCAGCTCTACTTTAAGTCCCCGGAGGAAATGGCGCGGGAATTCGCCCACGTTCCCGAAGCGCTGGAAAATTCGGTGGCCATCGCCGAACGCTGCCGATTGGAGCTGAAGCTCGGGGACTATCATTTTCCGGTGTTTCCGCTCGATGAAGGGGAGAGCGTCGAAGACAAATTTGAAAAAACGGCGCTCGAAGGGTTCCGGCGGAGGCTGCGGGAACTCGAAAAGAGACGCTCCGGGTTCTCCGAACAGGACCGCCGGGAGTACGAAGAGCGGCTCCGCCGCGAGCTGGCCGTCATTCGGGAAATGGGCTTTGCCGCCTACTTTTTGATTGTCGGCGATTTCATCAACTACGCCAAGAGCCACGGGATACCCGTCGGGCCGGGGCGCGGGTCAGCGGCGGGAAGCCTGGTCGCCTACGCCATGAACATCACCGACCTGGATCCCATCGAACACGGGCTGATCTTCGAGCGTTTCCTCAACCCGGAACGCATCAGCATGCCGGATATCGACGTGGATTTCTGCATCCGCGGACGGGAGGAAGTGTTCAATTACGTTTCGGAAAAGTACGGCAAGAACCGTGTCGCCCAGATCACCACCTTCGGCACCATGCAGGCCCGGGCCGTGATCAGGGACGTGGGCCGCGCCCTGGCGATGCCTTACAACGAGGTGGATCGCATCGCCAAGCTGATCCCGTCGTCACTGGGAATGACATTGGAAAAAGCTTTCCAGGCGGAGCCCCGCCTGGCCGAACAACAGCGGGAAGATCCGCAGATCAGGGAGCTTTTCGAAATCGCCTTTGCCCTTGAAGGACTCACCCGGCACGCCTCCACTCACGCTGCCGGGGTGGTCATGGCGGACAGGCCCATCGTGGAGTACATGCCTCTCTACCTCGGTCAGGACGGCGAGGTCGTGACCCAGTATCCCATGAAGTACGTGGAAAGGGCCGGCCTGATCAAGTTCGACTTCCTCGGGCTGAGGAACCTCACCGTCATCGATGACGCGGTTCGACTCATCCGGGAAACCCACGGCCTGGAATTGGACATGCTCGCGCTGCCGCTCGATGACCGGGATACGTACGCTTTGCTCAGCCGGGCCGATACCACGGGCGTTTTCCAGCTGGAAAGCTCGGGAATGAGGAACATCCTGGCTCGCCTGAAACCCGAGAACTTCGCGGATATCGTCGCCCTGGTCGCCCTCTACCGCCCGGGCCCGCTCGAAAGCGGGATGGTGGAGCTTTACATCCAGGGAAAGCACGGCCAGATCGAGATCACGTACGATCCGGAGATTCTCCGGCCCATCCTGGAGCCGACCTATGGGGTTATTCTCTACCAGGAACAGGTCATGAAAATCGCCAGCGTGATGGCGAGCTACACCCTGGGCGAGGCGGACGTGCTGCGCCGCGCCATGGGCAAGAAGAATGCCGAGGCCATGCGCGATCAACGCGCCCGGTTCGTGGAGGGCTCCAGGAAGAACGGAATCCCCCTTGCCAAGGCCAACCATATTTTCGACCTCATGGAAAAATTCGCCGGATACGGGTTCAACAAGTCCCACAGCGCAGCCTACGCGCTGGTGGCCTACCAGACCGCGTATCTGAAAACGCATTACCTCGTCGAGTTCATGGCCGCCCTGCTCAACAGCTTTCTGAGCAGCTCGGACCAGGTCGTGCGGCTCATCAGCGAATGCCGGGAGAAGGGCATCGACATTCTGCCGCCGGACGTGAATGCGAGCAGCAGGGACTTCACTGTGGTCGGCGGAAAGATTCGCTTCGGGTTGGGGGCGGTCAAGAATGTCGGAGAGGCGGCCATCGAGGTGATATTGCACACTCGGGCCGAACGCGGCCCGTTCAAGTCGATCCACGACTTCTGCCTGCGCGTGGACACGCAGCGAGTAAACCGCAGGGTGCTCGAACAGTTGGTGAAATGCGGCGCCTTCGATTCGATCCATTCCTGCAGGAGCGCAGTCATGGCGGCGCTCGACGACGCTCTGGACAAGGCCCAGGCGGTCCAGAGGGATCGCCAGTCGGGCCAGATCAACATGTTCGACCTGCTCAAGCCCCGGAAAAAGGCGGGAGCATCCGCTCTGCCGGAGGTGCCCGACTGGGATGGCCGGCAGACGCTTCAGTTCGAAAAAGAGGCACTGGGGTTCTATATTTCAGGCCATCCCCTGGATTCCTACGCGGAGCAGATCTCGAAGCTGTGCACAGCGGACACCCAATCCGTGAAGGAAAAAAAGGATGGGGCGGAAGTCGTTCTGTGCGGCATGATCAGCATCGTGAAGGAACTCACCACCAAGAAGGGGGACCGCATGGCCTTTCTCGCCATCGAGGACAAGGAGGGCGTGCTGGAAGTGGTGGCCTTCTCGGAGACGTTCATGCAGTCGCGGGACCTGTTGCAGACCGATGAGCCGCTGGTGGTCGTCGGCAAGGTTCAGCACGATGAAAAAGGGAGCAAGATCATTGCGAATCATGTTCTTTCGCTGGAGGACGCCCAGGTTCAGACCGTGGAAGAGGTTCGCATCCGCCTGATGGCCGATGCCCTGGACCGGGACGGGCTGACGCGGCTCCGTCATCTGTTGATCAGCCATCCGGGCGGATGCAGGATCCTCCTGCATCTGCAGGTTGCAGACACGGGAGAGGCGGTGATCGCCGTCAGCGACAAGCTGACGGTGAGTCCTACCAAAAACTTTTTCCAGGACATGAGCCTTCATTTCGGACCGAATTCCGCGGAGCCGGTGTTCAAGATCTGCGCCGCGTGAAAGGGGCCGGATGAGCATTCCCGTTCGGGTTTTGAAACAAACGGGCGCGCGGCGGACCGGTTGGTGAACCGGCCGGGCAGGCCGCGGCCGCATTCGCCCGGTTTGGGCAACACGGGGAAAAACCCACAACGGCAATCCATTTGACGTGTCGAGGCATATGTCTGAATCGCGAATTCTATTCGTGGAAACCGTTGCCGCGGAGCAAAGAAAGCTCCTGTGCAACATCGTCGAGCATTTTTACGAGGCCGGGCGGAAAGTGCAGGTGGTCGCCGACTCCACGCTCGGCGCACAACACATCGACCAGATGCTCTGGACCTTCTCCGATCGCAGCTTCGTTCCGCACCGGATTGTCGATCCGGGGCGAGGCGCGCCGCTAGAACCGGTGGTCATCACCGTGGGGGAACGAATTCTGGACGGGTTCGACACCGTCGTTTGCGACGCCGAATGCCGCCTTGATTTCATGACGGCGTTCGAGACGGCGGTCCACTTCGTCATCAGGGATGACGTCGACCGGCGTCTGCAGAGCCGACGCATGTGGACGGAGGCCCGGGACCGCGCGCTTGCGGTACGGCACGTGCCGTATGCTTCCGGCATGGATTTGAAAGGCCTCGTGTAGAAACAGGAAGCGGGAGGACGGTGGCGGCCTCGGTTGCTCGGGGCGAAGCCTCGGGGCCCCGCGCGTATTCAAGACGGTTCCGCGCCATGAGAGGGAACGGGAGGCGGGGATGTGACTACTTTCACCAGGCTTGAACGGGGCAACGTCCCGCGGTTCGGACTTTTCCGGGTCGAGGTTTGCCGGTGGCACTCATAAGATGCATAAATTCGCCCCATCTCTGAAGCCTCACCGAAATGGGTCTGCCGTAGCGATTTTTGCTCTCGGCGGGAGGTCGCTGTCGTTGAAGATTGCTCAAATAGCTGTGGAACCAGGGGCGATTCTTGTGCTAAAGTCGACTTCGATCGAATTCCGGGAAACTTCTGAGCGGATAATGTGAATCTTTGGACGAATTGGCGGGGAAAGCGCTTGACATGTTCTATTGAACCGCTAGAATGTTTCAACTTGTCAAGTGGATGCTAACCAGGGGTTCTTTCATCGTGAAACGGAGGAGAAGCGGATATGGGAAGGGTTGCAGACAGGCTAAAGGAACTGCGTGAGCGGGAAGCGAAAATCAAGGAAATGGGTGGCGCCAAGGCTGTCGGCCAGCAACATGAGCGTGGCAAGCTGACCGCTCGTGAGAGGATAGACCTCTTTTTTGATCCCGGTACCTTCCGTGAAATCGACATGTTTGTGAAACACAGAGGGACCCTGTTCGGGATTGATAAGGTGGACATTCCCGCTGACGGTGTCATCACGGGATACGGTCTGGTCAACGGACGCCAGGTGTTCACGTTTGCGCAGGATTTCACGGCGCGGGCCGGAAGCCTCGGTGAAATGCACGCGAAGAAAATCACGAAGGTCATGGACCTGGCGCTCAGAGCCGGCAAGCCGCTCGTCGGTTTCAACGATTCCGGCGGCGCCCGCATCCAGGAAGGTGTGGATTCGCTTTCCGGTTACGGCCAGATCTTCTATCGCAATGCCATCGCATCGGGAGTCATTCCCCAGGTTTCCGCCATCATGGGCCCCTGCGCCGGCGGTGCGGTTTACTCCCCCGCAATGACCGATTTCATTTACATGGTGAAGAAAACCGGCCTCATGTTCATCACCGGTCCGGACGTCATCAAGTCGGTTCTGGGCGAAATCATCACCCAGGAAGAGCTCGGCGGCGCCATGACCCACAACTCCAAGAGCGGTGTCGCCCACTTCGCCTGTGAGAGCGATGCCGACTGCATCGAGCAGATCAAGAAGCTGCTGGCCTATTTCCCCGACAACAACATGGAAGACCCGCCCATGGTTGCTACCGGGGACGATCCCAACAGGCTCTGTCCCGAGTTGGACACCATCATTCCTGACAACCCGATGGGCGCCTACGATATCAGGGACGTCATCCGGTCTATTGTGGACAACGGCGAATTTCTCGAGGTGCATGAGCATTACGCCCCGAACATGGTGGTGGGATATGCCCGCCTGAACGGCAGGAGCCTCGGCATCATCGCCAATCAGCCCAAGTTTTTGGCCGGCTGCCTGGACTGCGATTCCTCCGACAAGGCGACCCGCTTCATCCGGTGCTGCGATGCCTTCAATATCCAGATGCTGACCATCGCCGACGTGCCGGGCTACCTCCCGGGGAAGGTTCAGGAATGGGGCGGCATCATCCGTCACGGCGCCAAGCTTCTGTGGTGCTACTCGGAAGCCACCGTGCCCAAGATCACCCTGACGACCCGCAAAGACTACGGCGGATCCTACCTGGCCATGTGCTCCAGCGATCTGCGCGCCGACTTCGCGTTTGCCTGGCCGACCTCAGAAATCGCGGTCATGGGTGCTGAAGGCGCCGCGAACGTCATCTTCAGGAGAGAAATCAGCGAATCGGCGGATCCCGTGGCCAAACGGCAGGAAGTGATCGATAATTATCGAAATGCCCTCTACAATCCGTACATCGCGGCATCCAGAGGGTACATCGACGCGGTGATCATGCCGTCCGAGTCGCGCGCTCGCCTGATCGAGGCTTTCGAGCTTCTGGCTTCGAAACGTCAGGCTCTGCCGCCGAAGAAACACGGCAACATTCCCGTGTAGGGTCGCTGGGACCTAAAACTGGACGAACCGGGGCAGGTATCGAGGGCGGTGCCCTGCGATCCTGCCCTTTTTGGTTTCAGGGCCAGGGTTGGCTTATGAGGAAAAATCAAGCCCGATTTTCCCTTGCCGGGGAAGGCGGGCTTTTTTGTTCGGAGAGAGAAGATGCCCGTCAGCGGTCTGCCGCCCATGCATGAATGGCTCGTGGAATTGAGAAGAGACTTTCACCGTTATCCGGAACCGGCATTCGGGGAGGAAAGGACGGCCGCGAAGATCTGCGAGGTTCTCGACGCGCTTGGAGTGCCGCACCTCAGGGGGGTCGGAGGCACGGGGGTGATTGCCGCCCTGGGATGTCGGAAGCCGGGGGGAACGCTGGCGTTGCGCGCCGACATGGACGCTCTGCCGTTGGATGAGGCCGGCGATGTGCCCTACGGCTCACTCAACCCCGGCATGATGCACGCCTGCGGGCATGACGGGCACATGACCGTGGCGCTCGGCGTTCTGCGGCTGCTGCTGGAAAACGACTGGCCGAAACGGGGCGGCGGCAAGGTGCTTTTCATCTTTCAACCCGCGGAGGAGGGCGGGCGCGGAGGCGCGCTGGCCATGCTCGAAACCGGGTTGTTCGACCCGGAGCGGATCGACGCGATTTTTGCGGTGCACATGTACCCGGAGCTTCCCGTCGGAAAAATCGCGCTCGCCGCAACCACGAGCAATGCGGCATCCGACAGCATCTCCGTTCGCATCGTGGGAAAAGGAGGACACGGGGCGCACCCCGAGTTGTGCGTGGACCCGATCGTCGCCGGTTCCTACTTCGTTGCTCAACTGCAAAGCATCGTCAGCCGCAGCGTGCCGCCCCTGGACAGTGCCGTGCTCACCATCGGCAGTTTTCACGGGGGGACGGCGCGCAACATCATTCCCGAGGAAGTGCGAATGGAGGGGACCCTGCGGACGTTCCGATCCCAGGTCCGGGACCTGGTGTTGCGACGCGTGGAAGAGGCGGCGCGAGGGCTCGAATCTTCCCATGGCGTGGTCGTCGAACTGAAAATCGATCCGGGATATCCTCCCGTGGTGAACCATCCATCCGTGGTCGAGTATGTCGTGGACAGGGCCAGGGGACTACTTGGCGCCGAATCCGTTCTCCTGGAACCCCCGTCCATGGGGGCCGAAGACTTTGCCTATTTTCTTCAGCGGTGGCCCGGGGCATTGATACGCCTCGGCTGCCACGATCCGGCCAAAGGGTTTGCGCACGGGCTCCACTCGCCGCACTTCGATTTTGACGAAAGCGCCCTGGATGCAGGGGTGAAGCTCGTGGCGGACCTGCTCACCCATTTTGCCCAAACGGGCTGAACGACGGTGCCGTGATTGCCAGGGAAGAAACGATCCCGGACTCGCGCGCGCGGGCGAATCTCCCGACCGCCTAGTAGTTGAAATCCACGGCCAGCAGACCTTCGGCGACCTTTTTCACTTTTCCCACCACTTCCACGTGACTGGGGTGAACCTGGTAGCGTTTCATGGCGTCGAGATCGGCGAAAGCGGCAACCAGGGCGAAATCGTAGGATCGCTCGGCGCGCACCACGTCCCGTCCGAATTCGAATCCCTTGATTTCAGGGATGATGGAAGGGAGCGCGCGCAGGCCCTTCTCCATATCGCCGATCTCGGCTTCCGTGGCGTCCTTCCTGAACTTGATGAACACGATGTGCTTGAGCATCACTTTCTCCTCTGTGGCGGCCGGCTCCGGTCACTGGCCGGCCTTGCTTTCCCGCAGCCTGCGCATGTCTCCGATGCGAATGGTCACCTTCTGCGAATCGAAGTATTCGAGGAGCGGAATCGTGTATTTTCTGCTGGCCTGAGTCATTTCCTTGAATTGAGGGGTTGAAATCTCCCCGTTCTCCTTGAGAAACGCCACCAGTCGAGCTTGCAGCTCGGCCATGGCCGCGGCATGAAAATAGATGTCCTCTTTTGCCTTGACAAGGATCCCCTGGGACACCATCCATTCGAGCACGTCCTGGTGCTGCCGGGAAGTGCCGGGCAGGTCGGCGGCGATCTCTTTGACGAACGGCGGTTGGAGTCCCGCGGCGCGAAAGACCTGCTCGATTTTTTGCCGAATGACATCCTCGTCCCCGGAAAGATCGATCTTATGGGACTTCAGCCGCACCCACTCCATTTCCTGCGCGATGCGGCCCTCATCGGTGAGACTCCTCAAGGCGAAATTATACAGCTTGACTTCAACCGGCTTGCCGAGCTGTGCCGAAAGCTCCTCCTTGGGCATGCCCGTCTTCAGGGGAAAGCGTTTGTGGTACTCGGCAAGGCTGCTCAGGACGGCCTGGCGAAGTTCTTCCAGGGCTTGCCGGTCGATGAGGCGCCGGTTGTCCTTGTCGAACAGGGTGACGGTCTTTTGACTGATCAGCCGGTGCAGCTCTTTTTCAGTGGTTTTGGGGGACACATTGGCGCGAACCTGCAGTTCGTCCTGGGACAGGCCGGCCCATCCGGCGGCCCGGACATGCCATACAAGAATTTCGGCGTCGTTGCTTCTGGAGAGGGTCTCGAGGGCCTTGGCGGCCTCGCGTTTTTCGTGGCCCTTGTGTTTTCGGGGCAGCGGATTCAGGATGCTCCCCCCTCCGATGGTCTGGACGGGGGAGTAGGACCTGACCACGAAACGGTCTCCGCGCAATGCGGCGATGGGCTGATCCAGGCGGATCTGGGCGAAGGCTCCTTCTCCCGCGAGCAGTTCCACCCGGTCGAGGAGAACCACGGTGGCGATGTGTTCGGCGGTGCCGGTATGAAACCGGACCTTTGCCCTGTGCCTGAGAGGGCGCGGGGCAGCGGCCAGGAGCTCCATTTGCACGTCGACCATATGGGTCGCCACGACGGCGCCCGGGGTGGCCACCACATCCCCCCGCTGGATCAGTGCCCGTTCCATGCCTTGCAGGTTGATGGCGGTTCGTTGTCCGGGAAGGACTTCCTGGACTTCCTTGCTGTGCACCTGGAGCCCCCTCACTTTCGATTTCAGCTCCGAGGGGTAGATCATGACCGGATCGCCGATGCGCAGCCGGCCCGACATGCTCGTGCCGGTGATGACGGTCCCGAACCCGCGCATGGTGAACACCCGGTCCACAGGCAGGCGGAACGGTCCTTCGACGCTCCGGGGTTCAACTTCTTCATAGAGGCGGGTCAGCGCCTGCTTGAGCTCGCCGATCCCCTCTCCGGTGGCCGCCGAGACGGAAAGGATCGGCGCCCCTTCCAGGAAAGTGCCCTTGAGAAAATCCGCGACGTCCTCACGCACCATCTCGAGCCAGTCGGGATCGTCCACCAGGTCGATCTTGGTGAGTACGACCAATCCCTGCTTGACGCGAAGCAATTCACAGATCTCCATATGTTCCCGGGTCTGGGGCATGACCCCCTCATCGGCGGCAATAACGAGCGCAACCAGGTCGATCCCGGTCGCGCCGGCGACCATGTGCTTGACAAACCGCTCGTGGCCCGGGACGTCGACAATGCCGAGCCGGTTGCCGTCGGGGAGATCCATGTGGGCAAACCCGAGCTCGATGGTGATGCCCCTGAGCTTCTCTTCCTTGAGGCGATCCGTGTCGATGCCGGTGAGGGCTCTGATCAATGAGGTTTTGCCGTGATCGATGTGTCCCGCCGTGCCTAAAATGACCTGCTTCATTGGCTTGCCTTATCCGATCAACGTTTATAGAATTACAAAATTCAGCCCGGGCCGAAATGGCCGTAACTTAACAGAACGATCCCGCCGAATACAAGGGGTTTCCGTCCATCGCGGCGCGTTTGAGCATTCCGGGAGCGGCATTGCCGGCTCATGTCCGGAGGTTCCGCCGGTTTACATGCGCGATTCCCGACACCGGGGTGCCTGAAAGATTTTGACAATGGAAAACCTCTCGTATAGATTTCTAAAGTTTAAAATGGAGGAAGAGAAGCCATGAATTTCAACATTGCACAGCGCAGTCGGATGTACCGGCTGCCGCCGTACGTTTTTGCCCAGGTCAATGCCTTGAAAATGGAACGGCGGAGGGCTGGCGAGGATATCATCGACCTCGGAATGGGAAACCCGGACCTCCCCACTCCCAAGCATATCATCGACAAGCTGGTCGAAGCCGTCCGCAAGGCGCACAATCACCGCTATTCAGCTTCCAGGGGAATCACCAAGCTTCGCGAAGGCATCGCCACATGGTACCGCCGTCGCTACAATGTAGAGATCGATCCGGAGCGCGAAGCAGTGGTCACCATCGGCGCCAAGGAGGGGCTTTCTCACCTGGTGCTGGTGCTGGTCAGCCCCGGTGACGTGGTTTTCTCTCCCAATCCGACTTACCCCATTCACCCCTATTCCGCGATCATTGCCGGAGGAGACGTCAGGTCCATTCCCATCGGGCCTGACCGTAATTTCCTGGAAGATCTCGAATCCGCCACGAAGCAAACCTGGCCCAGACCGAAACTGCTGATCATTTCCTTTCCTCACAACCCGACCACGACCGTGGTGGACCTGGATTTCTTTCGGAAGATCGTGGACTTCGCAAAAGAACACCACATGATGGTGATCCACGACCTGGCTTATGCCGATCTTGCCTTCGACGGGTATGAAGCGCCCAGTTTTCTACAGGTGCCGGGCGCCAAGGATGTCGGAGTCGAATTCTTTTCCATGTCGAAAAGTTACAGCATGGCGGGGTGGCGGGTCGGGTTCTGCGTGGGAAACGAAGAGATGGTTTCCGCGCTCACCCGGATCAAGAGCTACCTGGATTATGGTGTGTTTCAGCCGATCCAGATCGCGGCGACCATTGCGTTGCAGAGCGACCAGGACTGCGTGGACCGCATCGTGTCGGTCTACCAGTCCCGGCGTGACGTGCTGGTGGACGGGCTGAACCGCATCGGTTGGCCTCTGGAGAAGCCCAAGGGAACGATGTTCGTCTGGGCGCGAATTCCGGAGCGGTTCAGAGCTATGGGGTCGGTGGAGTATTCCAAGTTCCTGATCGAGGAGGCCAAGGTTGCCGTCTCTCCCGGCTTGGGTTTTGGAGAATACGGCGATGAATACGTCCGGTTCGCCCTGGTCGAGAACGAGATGCGGACCAAGCAGGCGATAAGAGGATTGCGGCGGGCGTTCAACCACAAGTAGGCAAAGGTGGAGGACGACGCGGCGGCTTGACGCTGTCGGCCATTTTCACGCACACGAGCCAAAGACCCGCGCCGGCGATTCATCGTTGAGACGGGGAGGCGTCCCGAACGGGACGGAGAGCCTGCCCCCGGCCGGCTCGCTTGTCTTCGGGCGCCTCCGTGTTCCGGGGCGCTCGGTTTTTTTGGCCATTTCGAAATTCGAGGGAGAGATGCGCTCTATCAGAGTTGGACTGATCGGTTGGGGGACGGTGGGTTGCGGCGTCATCCAGGTGCTGCGCGAAAATGAGGCGGACATAAGGAATCGCCTTGGAGTGCCGCTCGAATTGCGGCGCGTGGCCGATCTGGATGTCGACCGGCCGAGGCCCGTATCGGTGCCGCGAGACCTGCTGACCAACCGTATTGACGACATTCTCAACGACCCGGAGATCGACATCGTAGTGGAATTGATCGGAGGGCTGGATGCGGCGCGGGAGGTCATTCGCCGGGCGATCGATTCCGGCAAGCACGTGGTTACGGCGAACAAGGCGCTGCTGGCGCATTCCGGCAACGAACTGTTCCGGGTTGCGGCCGAACGTGGACGCGCCATCGGCTTCGAGGCGTCGGTGGCCGGAGGAATCCCGCTCATCAAGGCTTTGCGCGAGGGGCTCGCGGGAAACCGTATCCAGACGATTTTCGGTATCCTGAACGGCACGGCCAACTATATTCTCACCCGCATGGCGGAAGGGGGGCTTTCCTTCGAAGACGCTCTGGGCGAGGCCCAGCAGATGGGGTATGCCGAAGCGAACCCGGCACTCGACGTGGAAGGAATCGACACGGCACACAAGCTGGCTATAGCGAGCGCCCTGTCCTTCGGCACTCCCATTCGTTTTGACGAGGTGTACACGGAAGGCATTTCGCACATCGACCCTGACGATATTCAATTCGGGGAGGAATTCGGCTACAGCCTGAAATTGCTCGCCATCGCGCGCCACATGGACGGACGCATCGAAACCCGGGTGCACCCGACGCTCATTCCGCGCCATCATGTGCTCGCCAGCGTGAAGGGGGCCTACAACGCCGTGCATGTTCAGGGGAATGCGGTGGGGAATATCATGCTCTACGGCATGGGGGCGGGCATGATGCCGACGGGAAGCGCCGTGGTCGGCGATCTGATCGACCTGGCTCGAGACATCCTGGGCGGCACCCCGGGACGAATCCCGGCGCTCGCTTTCCAGCCGGATCGATTGGCCGAAATCGCGATAAAGCCCATAGCCGATGTTTCCACCTGTTACTATTTCCGTTTTTCCGCTCTCGATCAGCCCGGCGTCCTGTCGAAGGTCTCGGGGATTCTTGGAAAATACCACATCAGCATCGCCGCGGTGATCCAAAAGGGTCGCCGGAAGGCTTCTTCGGTACCCATCGTGATGCTGACTCATGAAGCGCTGGAGAGTAATGTGAGGGCGGCACTGGCCGAAATCGACCAGCTCGATATCGTGACGGCCCCGACTCAGATCATTCGGATCGAAAACCAGGAAACGAACAATTTCTTCTGACGACCGTCGGTCTTCATCGTCGAGATGCAAATGGAAAAGAAATACGTGATTCTGGTGGGCGACGGGATGGGCGACTACCCGCTTGCGGAGCTGAACGGCAGGACCCCACTGGAGGCGGCTTCCACCCCGCACCTGGACCGGCTCAGCTCCCGCGGTCGATTGGGGATGGCCAGGACCATTCCGGATGGCATGGAGCCGGGCAGCGATGTCGCCAACATGAGCCTGCTCGGTTACGACCCGCGGAGTTATCATACCGGACGGGCCCCGCTGGAGGCCGCTTCCATGGGGATTCGCCTGGAGGAGCGGGATCTGGCCTTTCGCTGCAACCTGGTGAACCTTCGGCGCGATGGTTCGGGGGTGATGCGGATGGCCGACTACTCGGCGGGGCACATCTCCACGCCCGAATCCCGGGAGCTGATCGCGGCGCTCCAGGAGGCGACGGCCGGCAGTGTTTTGAGGCTGTATCCGGGGGTGAGCTACCGCCATTTGCTGGTTTGGCCGGAGGGGCCGCAAGGCTTGCCGACCACGCCGCCCCACGACATCACCGGCGAACCGAGCGACGCTTATGGCGCGGTTTATCTCACCGATCCGGTGCTGACGGCCTTCATCCGGAAGGCCGAGCAGATCCTGGCCGGGCACCCGGTGAACCTCAACCGCCAACGGGACGGCAAGCTCACCGCCAACTCGGTCTGGCTCTGGGGTCAGGGCAGGGCGCCCGCAATGCCCACCTTGAAGGAAAGATTCGGCCTCAACGGCGCGATGATCTCTGCGGTGGACCTCTTGAAGGGCCTCGGCGTCTATGCCGGGCTCGAGCCCATCGCGGTGCCGGGTGCAACCGGTTACCTCGACACGAACTACACGGGGAAGGTCCAGGCGGCCATCGAGGCGTTGAGGCGCGGACAACTCGTATTCATTCACGTGGAGGCGCCGGATGAAGCCGGCCACGAAGGCAGCCTGGAGAAGAAGATACAGGCCATCGAGGACTTGGACGTAAAGGTCGTTGCCCCACTGGTGGACGGCCTGCGTGAGTTCGCGGCGGTGCGCATGCTGATCGTCACGGATCACCTGACTCCTATCGAAAAGAAAACCCATGTGGCCGACCCCGTGCCTTTTCTGCTGGTCGAGGATCTGAACGGGGGGAACGCGGGTTCTTCGGATGCTCCCGCTTTCTGTGAAAGGACCGCGCGGGAATCGGGATGGCGTGTCGGGGACGGAGTGGATTTGTTCAAGATTTTTATCGGAACCTGAAAAGGCCGCATGATGGCGGGAAAGGGGGGCATCTCCGGGGCGGGGCCGTGAAAGGACCGTGTCAGGTTGTTCCCGGAAGGTTGCGGAACAGGATGGCGTTGATGCAAGTGAGCAGCCGGGTTCGGGTCATCTATGGCGATACCGATGCCATGGGGCAGGCCTACTACGGGAACTATCTGAAGTGGTTTGAGGTCGGACGTGCCGAGTGGTTTCGCAGCCGCGGCTTGACCTACAGGGAAGTGGAAAGCCGGGGGGTCTATCTCCCGGTGGTCGAGGCCCACTGCAACTACCGGAAGCCGGCCTTCTACGACGATGTCCTTACCATTGCTACGCGTTTTGCCTTCTCCGGGCCCGCACGCCTGAGGTTCGAATATGAAATCGCCAGGGACGGGGAGGTCCTCACCACCGGCTACACCATCCACGTATGTGTCACCAGGGACCGCAAGGTGCTCAAACCCCCCGCTTACCTCAGGAACGTGCTGGAGGGAGGCGGCGGTGCGGACGGGGCGGAGGATCGAGGAGAGTGATTTCCGCCGCGGATGAAGCATGAATGCGCGGCAGGTCTCGATCGCCCCGGGAGAATCGTCGGGCGGCGGTGTGTTCGCCGGGGAACGGATTAAAGCATGATCATATTTCCAGCGATAGATATCAAGGATGGCGTATGCGTTCGCCTCATGCAGGGAGATCCCGACCGGGTGACCGTGTACGGTAAGGACCCCGTGTCGGTCGCAAAACGATGGGAAGAGGAGGGGGCAGGCTGGCTGCACGTTGTAGACCTGGACGGTGCGTTTCTGCGGAGGCCCGCGAATCGTCAGGTCGTTGCTTCCATTGTGAAGGCCGTGAGCATTCCCGTGCAGCTCGGGGGGGGCATTCGCAATCTCGAGACGATCCGGGATTACCTGGACTCGGGAGTGGAAAGAGCGATCATCGGCACAGCCGCCCTGCGGCAGCCTGAAATACTGGAACAGGCCTGCGGTTTGTATCGTTCTCGGATCGCTCTCGGTATCGACGCGCGCGATGGGCTGGTGGCCATCGAGGGGTGGAAGGAGACTTCCGGAACGGATGCCGTCGCTCTGGCGAAGCGTTTTGAAAAACTTGACTTGGCCGCGATCATTTATACCGATATTCATCGTGACGGCATGCAGTCCGGAGTGAACATCGAGGCAACGAGGCGGTTGCTTCAATCCTGTTCCATTCCGGTGATCGCATCGGGTGGGGTACACACTCTCCAGGACATAGAGGACCTCCTGCCCCTGGTTCCGCTCGGATTGCTCGGCGTCATAACGGGCAAGGCCATTTACAGCGGAACGCTACGGTTTAAGGATGCTCTGGCCAGGGTGCGGGAGAAATGCGGGGACCCAACGCCTTCCCCGAACCAGAGAAGAGGTGAATGATGGCACTCCTGCAGGATATCGAGCAGGCATTGAAAGACGGCATAAGGGAAAAGGACGAGAACAAGCGGAACGCCGTTCGGCTTCTGTTGACCGCCGTCAAGGTGAAGGAAAAGGAGCTCCGGCGTCTTCCCAACGACATGGAAATACAGCAGTTGATTTCAACGCAGATCAAGCAGCGCCGTGAGTCCGCGGAGCAGTATTCGAAGGCGAACCGGTCGGACCTGGCGGGGATGGAGGAAGCGGAAATTGCGGTGCTTCAAGTCTTTCTCCCCGAGGCGCTGTCTCCGGAGTCCCTGGAACGGCTCATCGACGAAGTGATCGCTGAAGTCGGCGCTCAATCCGCCAGGGATATGGGGAAGGTGATGAAGGCGCTCATGCCTCGTGTCGGGGGGCGCGCCGAGGGGAAAGCCGTCAACGAACTGGTGCGCCGCAAGCTTTCCGCGTGAGCCTCCGACAGGAACGCCGATACGATGTGCGGGCGGCCGAGGGTTGCTTCCCGGCTCAAGGAGGATGTCGCCGGGATCGGCGTCGATCCGTCCGGGTCATGAAAAGAAATGCCTTGATTTGACGTTTTCCGCCGGATACAAATCAAAAGTTTCGCGCTCAGGGACGCGTTTACGTTGTCGTATCGTTATCAGGCATTACGGGGATTACGGGCTGTCACACGTGAATAGTTCCGGAATGGCCACTCTTGTGAAGCAGGCCGTTGACATTGTCGACGTGGTTGGACAGGTCGTCCAGCTGCGGCGCTCTGGCAACAGGCACCTGGGATTGTGCCCGTTTCATCAGGAGAAGACCCCATCGTTCCATGTCGATGCCGAAAACCAGCTTTACTACTGCTTCGGGTGCGGTAGCGGGGGGGACGTCCTCAACTTCGTGATGAAGCACAGGAACGTAGCGTTCGGGGAAGCCATCCGGTATCTGGCGGAAAGATATCACATCGCACTCCCGGAACTCGACCATGTTGAAGGCGCCACGCCGGGCGCGATTGAGAGTGCCCGGAAGGAACGCGAAGAGCTCTACCGGATCCTCCGCTCGGCGGCGGATTTTTTTTATGACCGGCTGCATCACAGCCCGGAAGGAAGGATTGCGCGGGAATATATTGCGCGGCGCGGCCTGCCGGCGGAGGTCGTCGAAACGGAACGGATGGGATATGCTCCACAGAGCTGGGACAGCCTGTCCCGTCACCTGGCGAATCTCGGATATGATGTCGAACCGGGGATCGGGGCGGGGCTGCTGGCCCGGAGCACCGGTAAGGACAGGGTCTATGACCGGTTTCGCAACCGTCTCATCTTTCCCATCCGGGACGAGGGAGGCCGGATCGTGGCTTTCGGCGGTCGAAGCCTCTCCGCGGACCTCAAGGACGAGCCGAAGTACCTCAACAGCCCCGAAACCGCCGTGTACCACAAGGGGCGGTTGCTCTACCAACTGGCGAGAGCCCGCGAAGCATGCAGGCAGGTGCGGCAGACGGTCCTGGTGGAAGGCTACATGGACTTGCTGGCGTTCCACGCGCGAGGGTTCTTCCGCGTGGTCGCGACCCTGGGAACGGCCCTTACGCCTCACCAGGTTCGGATATTGTCCCGAATGTCCGACGAAGTCGTTATGGCCTATGACGGAGACGAGGCGGGAGACAAAGCGATGCTGAGAGGGCTGCCGCTTTTTCTGCAGGAGAACGTGGCGGTCAGTTGCGTGCGCTTTCCCGACGGCATGGACCCCGACGATTTCCTCAAGCGCGACGGGCTGGAAGGATTCGAGAAACTGCTCCGAAGCAGGCAGGAACTGGGCGCTTACGCCGTCAAGAGAATCCTTGACGGATGGGACGGAAGCGCAAGCGCGAGGCTGAAAATCGCTGCCGAATTGAGGCCGATTTTCGACGCCGTGCGCCAACCCCTGCTGAAGTCCGAGTATCTGAGGCTGGCGGCCGACCGGCTCTGCGTCTCCGAAGAAGTGTTGAATCAGCAGTTGCGCCACGACCGCCGCACGCCGGAAAGACCCTACTTCCGCTCCTCCCGACCCCCCGTCCTTCCCGGAATCTCCGAAACGCAGACCCTCGAGGAAAAAATCCTTCGGTTGCTCATCAGATACCCCGAGCTCATCGAGCAAGCCGACAGCTCGGGCGCTCTGGAGTACTTTCGAGAACCGAAGCTGCGTGCCCTGGCGATGGTGCTCGTTGGAACACCTCACGCTCCGGAGGGCGAATTCAATGCCTCCATCGTCTACGACGAGCTTGCCGATTCGGAATCCAAGGAGATGTTCACACGTTTCATGCTTGAATCTACGGAACTTGCGGAACCGAGGGTCCAGCTTAACGACTGGTTGATCGCGCTGACGAGACGGGAGCTCAAACAGAGAAGCCTGGACCTGGACACCGCCCTTAAGGCCGCCGTCCGGGAAGGCGACTCGGATCGGGTCAGACACATCCTGGTGGAGATTCAGAACCTGAACTCCGCCAAGAAGAGGGATAAAGATTTACCGTACAACCTGTAGGAGAGAGAACCGATGACGGACAAGGAAACGAAGCAACGACGCGATCCCGCTTTGAGCAAGCCGGAGATGGACGACATCAAGCGTCTCATTACGGTGGGCAAGGAAAAGGGCTATCTCACGTATGATGAAGTCAATGAGGCCTTGCCCGAAGATCTGGTCTCTCCTGAGAAACTGGACGACATGATGATGATTTTTGATGAGATGGACATCGAGATAGTCGATTCGGAGCAGCAGGTCCAGGTGGTTCGGGAGACCTCGGGCGCGGATTCCGACTCCCTGCTGGAGGAAGAAGAAGATGAGCTGCAAATAGAGGCCGACGTCACGAGCCGTGTCACCGATCCGGTAAAAATGTATCTGCGTGAAATGGGGCAGGTTTCGTTGCTCACACGCGAAGGAGAGGTTGAAATCGCGAAACGCATCGAAGCGGGGGAGCGGGAAATCTTCAATGCGATCATGGAATCTTCCATCGGCATCAAGGAAATCATGAACCTCAAGCACAAGCTCGAGGACGACAACGCCAGGGTCGGCGACGTTCTCCGGGAGGCGGACGACGAAATCACGGTGGAGGAGGAGACGGCCCAGAAAGAGCGGATCGTGGGCATACTCCGTGAAGTCCAGAGTCTTGACGAGGCGAACAAGATATTGCAGACCAGGCTCCTGGGCGGCAGCCTCACGAGGGATGAGGATTTCGTGCTGAAGAGCCAGGTGCAGCAGAACAAGGAGCAGATCGTGAGCCTCCTCAAGGGGCTTCAGCTGAGCAAGCGCCATATCGACAGCATCATCGACAAGTTGCACCTTTGCCTCGACGTCATCGAGCGCTCCGAAGATGAGCTGAGGAACTGCCTGCTGCTGTCCGGTAAGCCTTTGCAAGAATTGAAGCCGCTTTATGAGACGGCGATCGAGGACAGAGGGAAGGCTCGGGCCTGTGCCGATCAGGTCAACATGGAGGAGAAGGATTTCCTGGAATTGGCCAACAAGGCCATTGAGGCGAAGCAACGGATCGAAGAACTGGAAATCGAGGCGAAGATGGATTCCCGGTCTCTGCGCCTGATCCTCAGGCGGGTGGAGGATGGGCTGATCCGGGCCAAGCTGGCGAAAAGCGAGCTGATCGAGGCGAATCTGCGCCTGGTGGTGAGCATCGCCAAGAAGTACACGAACCGGGGACTCCAATTCCTTGATCTCATCCAGGAGGGCAACATCGGACTGATGAAGGCCGTGGACAAGTTCGAATACCAGCGTGGCTACAAATTCAGCACGTATGCCACGTGGTGGATACGCCAGGCGATCACCCGAGCCATTGCCGACCAGGCCCGGACCATCAGAATTCCCGTTCACATGATCGAAACCATCAACAAGTTGATTCGCACTTCTCGCTATCTTGTCCAGGAGCTGGGGCGGGAGCCGACTCCCGAGGAGATCGCCGAAAAAATGGAATTTCCCGTCGAGAAAGTGCGCAAGGTATTGAAAATCGCCAAGGAACCCATCAGCCTGGAAACGCCGATCGGTGAGGAAGAGGACAGCCATCTGGGCGATTTCATCGAAGACAAGCGTGTAGCATCGCCCGTGGATGCGGTGATCAACCTCAACCTGAGCGAGCAGACGCGCAAAGCCCTTGCAACGCTGACGCCGCGCGAGGAGAAAGTGCTGCGGATGCGCTTCGGCATCGGCGAAAAGGCGGATCACACCCTCGAGGAAGTGGGGCAGGATTTTGCCGTGACGCGGGAGCGCATCCGGCAGATCGAAGCAAAGGCACTGCGGAAGCTCCGGCATCCGAGCCGCAGGAAGGAGTTGAAGAGCTTCATAGAAACATGAGACGTCGCTTAACAAGCGCCGTGAACCGCTCGGAGGTTTCAATCCCGCTTGGGACGGTTGAACGGACCCGCGAAGGCCGCGACGGCTTGAGCAGTTCTCTCCCGAGTGATTCGACGCCGGATCGGCGGGCGGAATGGATCGTGCCGTCGATGGAGCGGTTCCTCAAGCTCAATACAAGTCGGGCCGTCGCAGGGAGAATTGGCTTGACAAAAAATGAGACAACTCCTTATATAAAATGTTGCCTATTTGATTGGAGGTCATGGGGCCCATAGCTCAGTTGGTAGAGCCACCGGCTCATAACCGGTCGGTCCCTGGTTCGAGGCCAGGTGGGCCCATTCGCAATGCCCATGGTGAACGTTCGAGCGGTGATTACAACGACAGCACGGAAACGAATGATTTTGCCCGGAGCGGCCAGGAGGGAGATCCGCACAATCACCTGGAGACGGCAGACCCGCGCCGGCCGCAACCCGCAGGACCAAGTACCGAGGGGTGTTCTCTAACGAACACCCCTTGTTTTTTTGGGGGAACCCCTTAGATGCCGAAAGTAAAAGACGTCGTGGACTGGGTGGATGCTTACGCTCCCTTTCGCTTCAGTGCCGGGTGGGATCGTTGCGGTCTCCAGGTCGGCGACCCGGAAGCGGAGCTGAGCCGGCTGCTGGTGGCTCTGGACCCCAGTTCGACCACCCTCGGGGAAGCCTTGAGCCTGAAATGCCAGGGCTTGGTCACGCACCATCCTCTGATCTTCCAGCCCCTTGAGTCCGTACGAGTGGATGTCTTTCCCGGCAAGCTGATCATGACCGCGGTGAGGGAAGGAATCAGCCTGATTTGCGCCCATACCAATCTCGACGCCGCACGAGCCGGCACCAACGAACAGTTGGCGCGGGTCTTCGCGCTGCAGGGCGTGACCCCGCTCGAAATTGAGGCAGCCTGGCAGGATGAGCCGCGGTATGCGGGAATGGGGTGTGTCGGAGAATTGCCCGCGGAAATGTCACTCGACGGCTTGGCGTGCTTTGCAGCCGCGGCGATGGGCGGTAGTGCCGTTCGGGTCGTGGGAGAACCGGGTCGCTCGGTGCGACGCGTCGCCGTTTGCACGGGGAGCGGGGGCGGGCTTCTGGACGCCGTGATTATCGGGGGAGCGGATGTGTACGTTACCGGCGACGTGAAGTATCACGACGCCATGCGCGCCGAAGAGCACGGTCTTGCCGTGATCGATATCGGGCACTTCTCCTCGGAACGGGTCGTGCTTCAGCCCCTGGCGGAGTATCTGCGGTCTCGGGCAGTGGGACAGGAGACCGGGCTGGAGGTTTTTGTGGCGCGCAGGGAAAAGGATCCCCTGCGGATTGTGGGCAATGCCGTTGAGCCGCTGTCGCCCTGAGCCGGCCGGGGCCGGTGTGCCGGTCCGGATCGAGGGCGTTTGGAATATCGCGTGACTGAACCGACAAGAGTCTTAGACAGGAGGTTGATCCCTTGCTTAGCCAACTCAGATGCCTGATTCAATACCAGATACTGGAGAACAAGAAGAACCAGCTTGTCCGGGGGTGCGAGGAAACACCCCGGCGTGTTTCAGAAATCGAAAAGGAGTTCGAGCACTTCGAAGCCGAGTACCTGGCGAGGAAGGCCGAACACGAGCTCGCCTTGAAGAACCGCAAGTCGTTGGAACAGACCATCGCCGACCTGGAAAACAAGATCGCCAGGAGCAAGTCCCGGATGAGCGAGGTCAAGACAAACAAGGAATACCAGGCCATCCTCAAAGAGATCGAAGACACCAAGAAGGATATTGCGAGCAAGGAGGACAGCGCGCTCGAGCAGATGGAAAAGATCGAGGCGCTTGGCCGACAGGTCAAAGACCTGGAAAAGGATCTGGCCGCTCAGAGGCAGAAACTCGAGGAAAACAGGCAGAAGCTCGAAAGTGAAAGCGCACAGCTGAAGGAACGACTGGATTACCTCGAGGGGCTGCAGCAGAAAGTACGCGAGAAGCTTGAACCGGAACTGGTGAAGCGCTCCGACTTCCTGTTCAAGAAGCAGGCCGGCATTGCGGTGGCCGCGGTGGAGAACGGGGTTTGCCAGGTATGCCATCTGAATATTCCCCCTCAGAAGTTCATCGAGCTTCAGCGGGACGATGCCATTCTGCAATGCCCTCATTGCCACCGGTTCCTTTACTGGCCCGGCCACGAAGGATACTGCGTCAGGGAAGAAGAGCTGGAAGACCTGTGATTGGAGGCCGGAACGCCTCGATTGAGCGTGCTCGAAAAGCCGCGTGGTCGGCCTGAGTGCCCGCAAAGATGAAAAAGGGTTGCCATTCCTGCTTGCGTATAATAAGAAGAGGGCACCTTTTCGTTTGTGCCGGAGGCAAGGGAGACAAGGGATAGACTGAAATGGCGACGTACGGTTTGAAGATTTTTGCCGGGAACAGCAACCGTGAACTGGCTCACCAGATTTGCGACTCGCTGGAGATGCCCCTTGGCAGGGCTATGATCAGCACGTTCAGCGATGGGGAGATCCGGGTCGAGATAGGGGAAAACGTCAGGGGGGCCGATATTTTCGTAGTGCAGGCAGGGGCTCAGCCGGTCAATGACCACCTGATGGAACTCCTGGTGATGATCGACGCGTTCAAGCGGGCCTCGGCCAGGAGAATCACCGCGGTCATCCCCTATTACAGCTACGCGCGCCAGGATCGGAAGAACAAGCCCCGTGTGCCGATCACGGCGCGGCTGGTGGCCGACCTTATCGCTCGCGTCGGAGCGCAGCGAATCCTGACCATGGATCTTCATGCCGGTCAGATCCAGGGATTTTTCGACGTTCCCGTGGACAATCTCTATGCCTCACCCATACTGCTTCCCTATATTCGGGAACACTTCAACGGCGACATGGTGATCGTCTCCCCGGATGCCGGGGGCGTGCCGCGAGCCAGGGCGTACGCGAAGATCCTGAAAGCGGGACTCGCGATGATCGACAAACGCCGTTCCGATGTGAACAAGGCCGAAGCGCTTCATATCATCGGAGAGGTTGCGGGCAAGGCGGCAGTCGTTCTCGATGACATGGTGGACACGGCGGGGACCCTGGTTGAGGCGACCAAGAGTCTCCTGGACAAAGGCGCGACCGAGGTCCATGCATGCGTGACGCACGCAGTTTTGTCGGGACCGGCGATCGATCGGATCGAAAACAGCGCGCTGAAGAAACTCGTCGTGACGGATACGCTGCCCCTGAGACCTCAGGCCGCGCACTGCCGGAAGATCGAGGTCGTTCCCTCGTGCAGGCTGTTCTCTGCGGCCATCCGCAACATTCACAACGAAGACTCGATCAGCACCCTGTTTGAAATTCTGCACTGAGCGGCCTGCGGTCTGAAGGCGCGGTTCGTTTGGGCGGCCCCGGTCGGCCCCCCGCTCCCCCGGGAACTGCAATGATCCTGTTCACCGAAAGCCGGCAAAAAGCGCCCAATGGACAAACCCGAATATATTTATGACGTAGACGACAATCCTCCCCTCAGATATTCAGCCCTGTACGGCCTTCAGTGGGCCATCATCATGTTTTCCTTCCTGATCATTTCCGCCGCCCTGGGGAGCAAAGCCCTGCATCTCGATGCCGCCGGGGCCGTGCGGTTTTTCCAGCTTATCCTGCTGACCTCGGGGTTGTTCACTACGGTGCAGTGTCTGGTCGGCCATCGGTATCCGCTCATGGAAGGTCCTTCCACCGCCGTCCTTTTGACGTTCATCGTGCTGACCCCATACGGGATAGAGGAAATCCAGGGGGGTACGATGGTAGGAGGAGGGCTTCTCATGGCCGCCGTTCTCATGCGCCGAGTGAAGAACATCAACGCCTGGGCGACTCCCAACGTGGTCGGCGTCATTCTCATGCTGATCGCCTTCTCGCTCCTGCCTTTCCTCACGCGGATCATGAGCGGTCTGGACAACGCGGGTTCGCGCAACGATATTCATGTCTTCATGTTCAGCCTGGGGCTCGTCCTGGTCATGGCCACGCTTTCCCATTGGCTGCGCGGTTTCTGGAAAACCATCGCGCTCCTGCTGGGCATGGGGATCGGTTCCGTCTTCTATTTTCTGATGGAAGGGCTCGACTTCCGGCCGTTGATGGCCGCTCGCTGGCTTTCCCTGCCTCCCGATCCGATCCCCGCGGTCCCGGTTTTCCGCTGGCCGGCGATACTGGCGTTTGCGGCATCCTACCTGGCCGTCACGGTCAACAGCCTGGGAAGCCTGAATGGAATTGCCGCCGTTACGGATTCCGAACGGTTGCCGACCGGCGTGTCCCGGGGGCTTTTTTTCAATGGCGCTGCCGGAGTCGTGTGCGGGCTGATGGGAGTCGTGGGGCTGGTCAGCTACAGCATCAGCCCGGGCGTGGTGGTGGCCAACCGGGTTGCCAGTCGTTACGTCACGGCCTTCTGTGGATTGATGCTGGTGGTCGCGGCATTGGTTCCGAAGTTTGCCGCGTTGCTGGCAATGGTTCCCTCGGCCGTGGTCGGAGCGGCGCTCGCCGTGGCGATGGGAGCGCAGATCGGGACCGGGCTGGACATCATTTCCGCCGGTGGGATGACGTCGCGGGATTATTTCGTGGTGGGCCTGCCGGTGATGCTGGGCACGGTGGTGAGCATCCTTCCCGACGCCCTGATCGCCTCGGTTCCCACGCAGATTCGTGCATTCTTCGGTAATGGCCTTATTTTCGGAATTTTTCTGGTATTATTATTGGAACACGTGTTGATGCGGGATCGGCGATACAAAGGGGAGGCCAACGGATGACGAGCTCCGACACCGTTTATTGTCCCGCCTGCGGGACTGCCGTCAGGACCTATCGAAATCCGCTCCTGACGGTGGACGTCATCATCGACCTGGGGGGGCGCAGAATCGTTCTCATAGAGCGGAAAAACCCTCCGTTCGGGTGGGCGTTGCCGGGGGGATTCGTCGACTACGGCGAATCCCTGGAAACGGCTGTCCGGCGGGAAGCGATGGAGGAGACCGGGTTACGGTTGAAGGATTTGCGACAATTCCGAGCCTACTCGGAGCCCGCGCGGGATCCGCGCCATCATACGGTTTCAGTGGTGTTCACCGCCGCGGGCGTTGGAGAGCCGCAGGCGGCCGATGACGCGCGAAGTCTCGCCGTTTTTGCCGCCGGGAGCCTGCCTGCCGTTCTGGCCTTCGATCATGGCCGGATTCTTGGAGATTACTTCGCATCAGTTTCGAAAACGGGGAGAGCCTGTTGATTCCGCGTTCGGGTTCGGACACGCAGGGGAAGGTTCAGGCGGGCGAAACGCAGTCCGGAGAAGGCGCCGCGCGGGAGGAAGTCGCTTCGGTTCCGTCCTGGGTCTTCGCGGGAGATGAGGGACCGGTCGAGCGGCGGCAGTGGGTGATCAAGGAACGCCCGGTCACCCTCTACCTGAACGGCGGGGAGATCGTCACTCTCCTCTGTGCGGGGCATCACCTCGATGAGCTGGCGGCGGGGTTTTTCTACGCGGAAGGATTCATCGGGGTTCGGGAAGACATTCTCCGATTCGAGATTGACGAATCGGCTGGGAAGGTGGATGTGATCACCCGGGAGGTTTCGACCCCCGCAAATCGAATGTGGATGAAAAGAACCATTACTTCGGGGTGCGGCAAAGGATCGTTGTTCTATTTTTCGCTGGACGCTTTGCTCAGCAAACCGGTTGAAAGCAGGCTCCGGGTCTCGCCGCGACAGGTGCAGGCGAGAATCGAAGATTTGAATCGCCTGAGCGACACTTATCGACGTACGCATGGTGTCCACAACACCATTCTGGCCACGCCGGACGAAGTGGTTCTTTTCAGGGATGACATCGGCCGGCACAATGCCGTGGACATGATCACAGGCCACGCGGTCCTGCACGATGTGCGCCTCGACGATAAAATGCTCGTCACGACCGGAAGGCTCACTTCGGAGATCCTGATCAAGATCGCCAAGGTCGGGATCCCCATCCTTGTGAGCCGCAACACCGCCACGACCCTCGCCGTGGAGCTTGCCGAGGCCTTGAATATCACGCTCATCGGCTATGCGCGGGCGGGCCGGTTTACACTTTACAGCGGCCGGGACAGGGTCGAGGAGAATGTGCGGATGCAGCCGGGAAACCCCGAAGAATCGGTTCCCGTGGAATCATGAACCTCGCGCTTGAACGCTATGACTCTCTATCTTGATAACGCCGCAACGTCCTTTCCCAAGCCGCCGTCGGTGTATGAAGCCGTGCGGCACGCCCTGACGGAAGTCGGAGCGAGTCCCGGCAGGGCATCTCACCGGCATGCAAGGCTGGCCTCTTCGATGGTGGAGGCCGCACGCGGGAAGGCGGCCGCTTTCCTGGGCATCGGAGATGCCGACCGGGTGATTTTCACGAAGAACGCCACCGAGAGCATCAATATCGTCTTGAAGGGGTGGTTGAAAAGAGGGGATCGCGTGCTGATCTCGGCCATGGAACACAATTCCGTGGTCCGTCCGCTGAAGCGACTGAGTGAAATCGGCGTGAGCACCGAAATGGTTCCCTGCAGTCGCAGCGGCGCGATCGACATGCATGAGCTGCGGCGGAGGCTGGAGTCGCGTCCCCGGCTGATGGCGATGACCCACGCCTCCAACGTGAACGGCGCGCTCCTTCCGGCGGAAGCAGTGGCGCAAATGTGCAGCGAATTCGGCGTCCCCCTTTTGCTCGATGCGGCCCAGACGGCGGGCGTTCAGGCCATAAGGGCCGATAAATGGGGCCTGGCGATGCTGGCGTGTTCCGCCCATAAGGGGCTGCTTGGTCCTCCCGGGGTCGGCGTGCTTTTCATCCGTTCGGGGCTGGACGTCGAGCCCTTGTTGGAGGGTGGGACGGGGAGCCGGTCGGAGGACGCGATACAGCCGGAAATCTGCCCGGACCGCTACGAGAGCGGTACTCCGAACCTGCCAGGGATCGCGGGACTTGCCGCGGGCATCGATTACATCCTGGGCAGCGGTCTTGAAACCATTCGCGATCACGAACTGGGGCTGGCGGTTCGCTTTGAAGAGCAATTGGGGGCTATTCCCGGAATTACCGTCATCAGTCCCGAAGTGCGGGGAACGGCGACGGTCTCGTTTACGATGGCGGGGATCAATCCTGCCGATGCGGGACACCTGCTCGACGAAGGATACGATATTGCGGTGCGGACGGGATTGCACTGCGCTCCCCTTGCTCACCGGACATTCGGGACGTTTCCGGAGGGCACCGTTCGCGTCTCGCCGGGGTATGCGACGACCGCGGCGGATATGGAGCGGCTTGCCGAGGCGATAAGGGACCTGGCGCTGCTTCGCGGCCGATGAGAGGGAGTCGGTTCCGGTCGCTCGATGTCACGGTCGGTATTTCTCCATCGGGACCGCGAATGCGCAGGCTCGCGCCGCGTGTGACGGGTGCCGTGAAAGGATTGTTCCTGAAATGATACGCAAGGCAAGAATTGTCGATGTGCCCAACATCCAGAAGACACTGGGGGTCTTCGCGCAGAACGGAAAGCTCCTGGCCCGTTCGCTGAGCGAGTTGTACACGAATCTGCGCGACATGTTCGTCGCAGTGGACGAAGAAACCGGGGAGGTGGTGGGGAGTTGCAGTCTGCACATCATCTGGGAAAACCTGGCGGAGATCAGGTCGCTCGCCGTGATAAATTCTCACCAGGGCCGCGGGATCGGTCGGGGGCTCGTGCAGGCATGTATCGACGAAGCCGTTGAGCTGGGCCTCAAGCAGCTTTTCACCTTGACCTATGAAGTGGAGTTCTTCCAATGCCTGGGGTTCCAGGTGGTGGACAAGAACATTTTCCCGCAGAAGATATGGGCGGACTGCCTTCATTGCCCGAAGTTTCCGAATTGCGATGAGGTCGCCCTGGTCCTGGACCTGTGACGGCCGCGCCGGGGGTGCGCAAGTCGTCCGTTTTCCGAGGGATTTGCAAAGTCGGGGAACGTGGGTTATATAAGCGGTTGTCATCCGGGTGGATGGACATGGGCACGCGCGGCGTGCCTTTGTTTTGTTTTGAATGACGATGGGTATGAAACGATTGTGTTTCGGGAGGAAAGTGCGGCGAAATGCTAACGGACATCCTCAAGAAGATATTCGGCAGCCAGAATGAGAGAATCCTCAAGCGGATCGCTCCCCTGGTGGATGAGATCAATTCGTACGAGCCCGTTACGCGCAAGTTGAGTGACGCGCAGCTCAAGGCGAAAACTCCGGAATTCAAACAGCGCATCGCAAACGGCGAACCTCTGGACGATCTTCTGCCCGAGGCGTTTGCGGTGGCCCGCGAGGGCGCGGTCCGGACCCTCGGGATGCGTCCGTTCGACGTGCAGATGATCGGGGGCATCGTGCTGCACGAGGGCATGATTGCGGAAATGAAGACGGGCGAAGGCAAGACGCTGGTCGCGGTCATGCCCATCTATTTGAACGCGCTGACCGGGCGAGGAGTGCACCTGGTTACGGTGAACGATTACCTGGCTCGGCGTGACAGCGAATGGATGGGCCAGGTGTACAAGTTCCTGGGGCTTTCGGTGGGGTGCATCGTTCACGGACTGGACGATCCCGAGCGCAAGGAAGCCTACGGCGCCGATGTGACTTACGGGACCAACAACGAGTACGGATTCGACTACCTGCGGGACAATATGAAATTCCGCATCGAGGATATGGTTCAGCGGGAGTTGAACTATGCCATCGTGGACGAGGTCGACAGTATTCTCATCGACGAGGCCCGGACCCCGCTCATCATCTCTGGTCCGGCCGAGAAGTCCACGGCGCTTTACTACAATATCAACAGGATCATCCCCCAGCTAAGATCCGAAACCCATTACACCAAGGAAGAGAAAAGCCGCACCGTGGCTCTGACTGAGGACGGGGTGACCAGAACGGAGAAGCTGCTCGGCGTCGACAACCTCTACGATCCGAGACAGATCGACATCCTGCATCACGTTCAACAGGCTCTGCGCGCCCATGTGCTGTTCAAACGGGACGTCGACTACATCGTGAAGGACGGCAAGGTGATCATCGTCGATGAATTCACCGGCCGGCTCATGCCTGGTCGCCGTTACAGCGAAGGGCTGCACCAAGCGCTGGAAGCCAAGGAAAACGTGCACATCGAAAACGAGAACCAGACCCTGGCCTCCATCACGTTCCAGAATTACTTCCGCATGTTCGACAAGCTGGCGGGCATGACCGGCACGGCGGAAACCGAAGCCGCCGAGTTCGCCAAGATATACAAGCTCGAGGTTGTCGTCATCCCGACGCACCGGAAAATGATCCGGGAAGACCATCCCGATTGCATCTACAGGACCGAGGCCGAGAAATTCCGAGCCGTGGCCGAAGAAATCAAGGAAGCATACGCCGTCAAGCGCCCGGTGCTGGTCGGCACGGTCAACATCGCGAAGTCCGAGAAACTGAGCGGCATACTGAAGCGGCAGGGCGTTCCCCACCAGGTGCTCAATGCCAAGCACCACGAGAAGGAAGCGGAGATCGTGGCTCTGGCCGGACAGCCGGGGGCGGTCACGATCTCCACCAACATGGCCGGTCGAGGAACCGATATCGTGCTGGGGCCCGGCGTCGTGGATGTGGGAGGGCTCCACATCATCGGAACCGAGCGCCATGAAGCCCGCCGCATCGACAACCAGCTCAGAGGCCGGTCAGGCAGGCAGGGGGATCCCGGGTCGTCACGGTTCTACCTGTCCCTGGAAGACGATCTGATGCGGATCTTTGCGGCGGACCGGCTGTCGGGCCTCATGCAGAGAATCGGAATGAAGGAAGACGAACCCATCGAACATCGCCTCATCACCAAGGCCATCGAAAACGCCCAGAGCAAGGTGGAAGCTCAGAACTTCAGTATCCGCAAGCAGTTGCTCGAATACGACGATGTCATGAACCAGCAGCGCGAGGTGATCTACCGCCAGCGCCGCGAAGCCTTGCAGGGCGAGAACCTCAAGCCGGTTGTCCTCGATATGATCGAAGACCTGCTGGAGGGGATTCTGGCGGAAACCGCGGACGAGAAGCACTTTGCGGAGGATTGGGACCTGGAAAAAATCAATTCCGAGGTCTTGCGCCTGTTCGGGATCCAGATGAATCTGACGGTCGAATCCCTGGGCGACATCGAATACGAGGAGTTTCGGGATTCGCTCCTGGAAAGGCTCACGAAACGCTACGAGGCCCGCGAGCAGGAATTCGGCGAGTCCATGATGCGGGAGCTCGAAAGCTACCTCCTGCTCCAAACGGTGGATACTTATTGGAAAGATCACCTGCTCAACATGGATCATCTCAAGGAGGGCATCGGTCTGCGGGGTTACGGGCAGCAGGATCCGCTCATCGCCTACAAACGGGAAGGACACGCCCTGTTTGACGAGATGATCGAGCGGATCAAGGAGGAGACGATACGGCTGCTTTTCCACATCCAGATCCAACGCGAGGAACAGCTGGATGAGCTCCGGAAGGAGCAGGAAGACCAGCCGATGTTTTTCGGACCGGCCGAGGGGGCCGCGTCGAAGCCCCAGACCAGGAAAGATCGAAAGGTGGGACGAAATGACCCCTGTCCATGCGGAAGCGGAAAGAAGTACAAAAAGTGTTGCGGTAAGTAGTCGGCCGTTCGTCGTGCAGGGCTTCAAAACAGCGGCGGCCGCGTGCGGGATGCGCTACCGGGGCCGTCCCGATCTGGCTTTGATCATGGTGGATTCCGAGGCGGGGGGAACAGCCGCAGGCGTCTTCACCACCAACCGGTTCACCGCCGCTCCGGTGGAGCTGTGCAAGAACCACCTGGAATCTCCCTCCGTTCGGGCCATCCTCATCAACGCCGGTATTGCCAACGCCTGCACGGGAGAAGAAGGGTACCGAAGGGCCCTGGAGATGGCGCGCGCGGCCGGTGAAGCCATGAAAGCCCCCGAAGGTTCCGTGCTCGTCGCATCGACCGGCGTCATCGGAATGCAGGTGGATCCGGAGCCCGTGCGCCGGGAAATGCGCGGGCTCGTGGAATCTGCGCGCCCGGACAGGTGGGATGAGGTGGCCCGGGCCATCATGACCACCGACACGGTGCCCAAGATGTCGAGCGCCACGGTGGAAATCGGCGGACGGCGGGTCACCGTCGGCGGCGTGGCCAAGGGCTCCGGAATGATCGCCCCGAACATGGCCACCCTGTTGGCGTTCGTATGCACCGATGCCGCGGTGGAACGACGGGTTTTGGACCACTGGCTGCGGTCCGGGGCGGAACGGTCTTTCAACTGCATCACCGTCGACGGGGACACCAGCACGAACGATTCGCTGATCGCCCTGGCGAGTGGAGCGGCGGGAAACCCCGTGCTGGCCGACGTTGCCGGCCCCGAGAGTGTCCTTTTTGGGCAGGCGCTGGAAGCAGTGCTCGTCGATCTGGCCAAAAAGGTCGTGATCGACGGGGAGGGCGCCACAAAGTTCATCGAAATCGAGATCGTGGGGGCCTCGGACGAACGAAGCGCCAAAACGGTGGCTTTAACCGTCGCCAATTCACCGCTGGTGAAGACCGCCTTTTTCGGTGAGGATGCCAACTGGGGCAGAATCGTCTGCGCCGCCGGAAGAGCCGGTGTCGATTTGAACCCGGATCGGGTGGCGCTGTACTTTGACGGGCTGTGCGTGTTTCGAGATGGGACCCCGGTGGCCGGCGCGGAGGTGGAGGAACGCGCGGCGTCGGCTTTCCGCCGGAAGGACATCAAGGTATGCCTGGATCTCGGCATGGGGACCGCATCCTTTGTCGCCTACACCTGCGATTTCTCCTACGATTATGTAAAGATCAACGCCTCCTACAGGTCGTGAGGCTTCGCGGTCGTGATTCGCACGGCTCCCCGCATACTCCAGGCAGGCCCGTTTCGTAGCTTTTGCGACGTGTTGCGGCGTTCCGGAACCCGATGATGTTCCATGGAGGACCCCCGGTTTTCGGCGACAACGATCGGAGCGCGGGGCGCATCGGTTCTTGCGGGAAAACATCCCGCCGCATGCTTTGCGAATGCGTCTGCCATGAAGCCCGGGCGCCGTTTCATCCGTGGTCCCGGTCGCGTCTGGGCTCCCCGCGCATCCGGTTCCGCCGTGGGTCCATCGATGGAGTCGGTTTCGGGCGTACGTTGAAGGGAAGTGAAAGCATTCCACAGTGACGGTCTCGACCGCAAGTACCGGGGTATCCTGCCGGCGGGGCCGCGACGACTTTCCCGCTCTCCATGATTTGAAATGGTGCGGATGAAAAACAAGGACGAGCTCGAAAAACAGCCGGTTCCAACCCCGGCGACCGAGGCGGGCAAAGACCATGGTGTCCGCCTGGCCATGGCGGTGCTGATCCTGGTCGTGATTGCGGTCGTGATGGTTCGCCTCAAGGCCGCTCCGGTGCCTCTGGAACGCGATGAGGGCGAGTATGCCCTCATGGGCCAGTTGATTCTCGAGGGCGTGGCACCCTACCGGGAGGCGGGGAATATGAAACTTCCCGGCACCTATTACGCCTATGCCGCAATCCTGGCCCTTTTCGGGCAAACGATCACCGGCATTCATGTCGGGCTCATGGTGGTGAATCTGCTCACGGCCGGCATGCTCTTCCTGATTGCATCGCGCCTGCTCGGTCGTGTCGGGGCGGCCCTGGCCGTAGCGGCCTTTCTCATCATGTCGGTTGATCTCTCGGTGCTCGGTCTTTTCGCGCATGCGACCCATTTCGTGATCATGTTCGCCTTGGCCGGAGTCTGGCTGCTCCAGGAAAGCTCCGGGTCGAAAAGAGAGGTGTTGCTGCTTTCGGGCGCGGGTCTTTGCCTTGGACTGGCGGTGCTCATGAAACAGTCCGGGGCGCTTTTCGCGCTGTTCGGCTGTCTATGGGTCCTGTTTGACGGAGGCCGGCCCGGATCGTGGAAACGCTCTCTCGTCAGGTCCGGGATCCTTGCGTGCGGAATCGTCCTGCCCTATGCCGCGTTCCTGGTTGTGACGGTCGTCAGCGGCACATTTGACAGATTCTGGTTCTGGACCGTCGACTACGCGCAATCCTACGCATCGCTCGTGGGCTACGGGTTGGGTCTTGAGCTCTTCCGGATGGGAATCGTTCCCATCATCCGGAGCAACCCCGTGATATGGGCGATGGCTCCGGCGGGCATGATCGGTCTCTGTGTGATGAAGGGCAGTCGCAAAACGGGACTCTTTCTGATGACGTTTTTTCTGTTCTCGTTTTTGGCCGTGTGCCCGGGCCTGTACTTTCGGCAACACTATTTCGTGCAAATCCTGCCGGCAGTGGCACTGGGCGCCGGCGCTGCATTGCGGATTCCGCAGGGACTTTTCGCAAGGGTTACAAGGCGGCCGCAGACTGCGGAGGCCGTCGTCTTCCTGGCGATCGCCGCGTTTTCGCTGACGGGAATCCTTTCCATGTGGCACGGCCTGTCCGCATCGACGCCGGAGCAGTTCAGCCGGTCGGTCTACGGTTCCAACCCTTTTCCCGAATCCGTGGCCGTCGCGGAATACATCGCAAAGAACACCGGCGCCGAGGAGCGCATCGCCGTCCTGGGGTCCGAGCCTCAAATCTATTTCTACGCCCATCGGAAGCCTGCGACCGAGCACATATACATGTACGGGCTGATGGAACCTCAGCCCTTCGCGCTGCGCATGCAGGAAGCCCTGGTCGCTCAGGTGGAGAAGAGCGAGCCGCAATTCATCGTGCTGGTGTTGGTTTCAACCTCCTGGCTCCAGCGCGGCGTCTCGGAGAAGAAGGTGTTCGGCTGGATGAGGGGCTACCTCAACACCCACTACCAGGCCGTCATGACGGCCGAAATCCAGTCGGACCGCACCGTATGGTCGGTCGATGAGGACGTTCGGACCTCCCGATGGAGGCGCGGATCGAGTCGGTTGATCGTCTACAGGAGGAAACCTGCCGGTTCTTCTCGCAACAGAGACGGAGGCGCCGGCCCGGTGCGATGCCCCGCGGGATGGGGAAGCGATTCATGCCCAGGTGCGTTCAAGATTACACAACACCTGCCCGGCGGAAGGTAGCGCGGGCGGGGATGAAACCCGCCCCTTGCTGCGGACCGCGATGGGGGGCAGGGCAGGGTGGAATCTGCCAGCCGGAGGATAAACCCCACCCCTTGTATGGACCGATGTGTCGGTCAGACGTACAAGGGTGGGATGATGCGCGGCAGCGCAGCCCACGGTCCCAATACCCTTGCCTCTGCCTTCATCGCCAACAGACAAGGGGGAGGGCTTGATGCCCTTTCCGCCCACTGCACCCGTCTTGAACGCAACCCGGCATCTCGGGGCGGACGGGGTCCTTTGGCGTAGGATGCCTTCCCGGCAGCTTTGATGCATCGTATATCGTGTTTCGCCGGGGCCTCGAGACGCCGCGGGCATCAACCTCTCGTTTTGCATCGGGGCCGAGGCGGCGGCCGGGTGGCGTTGGTGGAAGCCGGTTCCGGCACCCGTTTCCCATCGCAGGGGAGGCGCCGGGCGATGCACGTGGAGTGGACCTTCAAAGATAATATTTCTGCACGTACTCCCTCACCATGCGGTGCGTATTGAACACGGGCGTGATGTCGGTGATGGAGCGTTTCATGATGGACAGCCACTGCCTGGGGTTGGCGTAGTAAGTGGTGACCATGTCGTCCAGATCCTGGTAGAAATCCGCCGATGCCTGCTCGTCCGTCTGATCTTCGTCGTCTCCGATAGCCCAGCCGTTGACCCGGTTGTTGCACGCCTCGCGCCACCATCCGTCCAGGACGCTCATGTTCACGCCGGCGTTGAAGCAGACCTTCATGCCGCTGGTACCGCTGGCCTCCCGGGGGCGCCTGGGTGTGTTGAGCCACACATCCGTTCCCTGGGTCATGAGTCCCGCCGACCAGATGTTGTAGTTGGGCACGAAGACCAGTCGGAGCTTCTTTTCATATTGTTTGCCGGTGTTCACGATTTCCTTGATCAGCTCCTTGCCGGGGGCGTCCTGTGGGTGCGATTTGCCGGCGAAGATGAACTGGACGCGGTCGAACGAGAGATTGAAAAGGAATTCGAGGTCGCTGAAAATCAGGGTGGCGCGTTTGTAGGCCGCAGCCCTCCGGGCAAAGCAGATGGTGAGGAGCTCGTCGGTGAAGCCGGCGCCGGAAACGGAATTGACATAGCTGATCAGTCGTTTCTTGGCCTTGATTTTCGCCGTCTTGACGGCTTCATCGGGAATGGTCAGTGCCTCGGCGAGCCTCTCCGGCTGCTCACGCCAGCCGGGAAGATGCTCGTCATAGAGGGCCTTGAAGTCCGGCCCGGTCCAGCTCAGATGATGGACCCCGTTGGTGACGTGCCCGATGGGAAATCCGGGGAACATCTGGCGGGATATTTCCCCGTGGAGCTCGCTCACGCCGTTGCTCGCCCTGGACAAGTTGAGGGCGAGCACGGTGGTGTTGAGCAGGTCGGCGCCCGCCAGTCTCTTGATGTTGGAGGGCAGATAGGCGCCGATCACCCGCGTCGCCAGTTCGTAGGTGAACTTGTCGTGGCCCGCCGGCACGGGGGTGTGAGTGGTGAAAACGCACTGCTGCCGGACCTTGCTCTCGTCTCCTCCGCAATCCTGCAAAAGGGCCAGGGTGAGGAAAACGGCGTGTCCTTCGTTCATGTGGTAGGTGGTGATCCCGGGCTCGAGTCGCTTGACGGCGAGGTATCCGCCGATTCCGAGGACCGCTTCCTGGCAAATCCGGGTGTGCGTGTCGCCGCCGTAGAGATACTGGGTGATGAGACGGTCTTCGGGAGCGTTGATCTCCAGGTCCGTGTCCAGAAAATAGATCGGCACGCGTCCTGAAATGCCCACGGTATTGTATTTCCAGACCCCGATATGCACGTCCCGCCCCTCGATCTTGATGGTGACCTTGAAAGGCAGGGGCTCCATGAAGGCGCGAGGATCGAAATACGGGTAGATCTCCTCCTGGCGCCCCATGGGATCGATGCTTTGGATGAAATATCCCCGCTTGTAGAGCAGGGTCACGGCCACCAGTGGAATGTTGAGATCGGCGGCTGATTTGATGTGATCGCCCGCAAGGATTCCGAGACCTCCGCTGTAGGTGGGAATGTTCTCGTTCAGGCCGATTTCCATGCTGAAATAACCAACTTTCATTCGCATTTCCTCTTTCGATTCTGCCTGGATCGATGCCGCCTGCGTGGAAAACCGGGCAGTACCGCATTCGGTGCCGCCGCGGAGCGAACCGCACCGAGAGAGCGCCGCGCTCCCTCGATGTTTCCGTTATGGCAATGATTCCATATTGAACAAGCGACTGAACTTTCCCTTATACCATATTTTGACCGGTGAGCAACAGCCGTGATCGTCCGCCTGGAAAGCGGTTGGAATGTGCGAACCGGCTCCCCGATCGACCGCCGCGCGGCGGCCTTGGGGTCATGACGGATGTGCTTTCAGAGCGGTCGGAGAACCCAGGCCATACGGCATGCAGCTCAAATCGATGATGCCGAAAAGCAACGGCCGACACCGGAGGATCGTCCGTCCGGCGGAAAAGGTCGGCTCGACTCTTCATCGGGCCCATGGACGGGGTTCGAGGATTCGAGCGCGCGGGGATGGGGGCGCGTCATCCGAAACACCCGGACAGGACGCCGAGCACCTCTTCTTCAACCGTGTCTTCGGTGATCTCATCCAGGGTGTACACGTTACGCTGGCCGGAGCAGCCTTCACGACCCGGCGTCGCGATGCTCACGTGGGTCCAGACTTCCTGCCTGCAGCTGTCCGCGATGAACGAAATCGTGGGACGCTCTCCCGGCCGGGCACGAACGCCGTCCGGGAGGATTTCCATCTGGATGCGCGCGCTCAGGATGCAGCCCTGTTCGTCCTGCGATTCATGTCGCTCGGTGATTTCGCAACCGTGCCCTTTGGACCTGATCAAATGGGCCAATTCCTTGTAACCGGGTCGGATGGTTTCCTTGATTTTTCTGTCGAACCGCTCCAGAAATTCCTGGCGCCCGGTCCCCGCCTGCTGCCGTTCTTTTCGGTCTTGGAGCTTTCTTTTCTCGTATTCGTCGAACAGCTCCTGAAGCCGGCGCTTCGTGCTGGCTCTCATGTCCTCACTCCTCCCATGAAGTCGGCGCATACCCATATCTACACCAAACCGAACGAGTCACCAACCGGAAACTCTCCTTGCTCAAGGCCGGACCGGGAGCATAAGCAATGTGAAGGGTCCACGACGAACGGGACCGTCGTGGTCGGGGTTCTGCCGGGGATACAAGAGCCGTGGGCTGTGCTGCCGCCACACCCACACAACCGGCAGTCAAGAACGGCCGCAGGAAAATGCGCCCCTTCCTGAGAGCCGCTTTATGGGCGATGGTGCGGGTACGCCTCTTTGCCTGACGAGCAACCTTCGTGCGGTTCAACGCGGCGGGGGAGCCGTTCCGAGTCGAAGCGGCGCGGCAGCCGTGTTCGCAGCATATCCGCGGGTGATGAGAAGCGAAGCGGCGAACGCCTGATTATCATGATACAATGTTGCGGGAACCGTCATGCGGCGAGTCGTGCCGGAGAGAAGAGGAAAGAGCTTCACCCCGCCCCTTGTGCCGGACCGGAAGACCGGTTGCCTGGTGGAGTGGAGAAGAAAGAGGAGGGGATGGCGGTCCCGGTTCTGATGGAATATAATGACAAGCATCCCTGGATGAGGGATCGAGAAATGGACCACAGCCCTTCGGACTGTTTCGTGTCGGGGCCCGACCCGTTCGAAGCGCGTCAAGGCCGTACTGCTGGCTCCACTGGCGTGTATGTGCGCTCACAGTCCTGTTCGAGCAACCGTTGGGACCGGTTTTTCCGGCATTGTTAGGGGATACACATGACACATCAGAAAACGTACGATGATGCGGAAAAGATCATGATCTGCCAGGGTGACATCGATTACCAGGGCATCGTGAAGCACATCAACGACGGCGTCGTCATCATCAGGGAAGGGATTGTCGTATTCGCCAACACGGCGTTTTACGAGATGGCGCGGCGCGGCCCGGAGGAGGTCATTTCGGTGGATTTCGCCCGGTTCATCGCGCCGGGCAACCGGGAGGAAGTGACGAGCTACCTTACCGAGCGGCTTTTCAGCGCGGGTCTTTCCGACCGGATCGAATTCGTCATGCCGAGAACGGACGGCGAGGCAATCATCGAAATGAAGGTGAACGTGGTGGAGTGCGGGGGGAGCCCCGCGATACTCGGAGCCCTGACCGATATTACCGAGCGCCGCAAGACCCGTCTCGAACTGCAGCGAATCAAGGCGCGGTTCGAGAGCATTATCCATTCCATGAATGAAGTCGTGGTTTCCCTGTCACCGACCGACTACTCGATTCTTGCTATCAATCCCGCCGCCGAGGCGCTCTACGGGGTCCCGCTCAGGGATTTCGCAAGCGGCGAGAACCAGCTCATGACCTTCGTGCACCCGGACGACCGGCAGAAAGTGCATCAATTTTACCGGAACATGCCCGAGGCGGAATTCGACGAGCTCCAGTACAGGGTGATCAGCAGCAACCAGAGGGTGAAATGGGTTCGGGATGAAGGACACGTCGTTTATTCGGACAAGGGGACCATCCGCAGAATCGATCACGTGATCAGGGATATCACCGAGGAGAAGAGGGCGAGCGACGCGCTCAAGCTGAGCGAGGCGAGATACCGGGATTTCTTCGAATCGACCAGCGATATGGCCTATGCCGTGACTCCACAGGGGGACTTCATCGATATCAACGAGGCGGGTCTGAAGCTTCTGGGCTTTGAGAGCCTCGACGAGGCGATCGAGAGCAACGTCTCCGATTCCTACGTGGATCTTTCGCAGAGAACCGGACTCCTGGAGGAGCTCTACGAGAAAGGCTATGTCGAGGGAAAGCACATCAAGCTCAAGAACAAGGCCGGCGAGGTCTTCGAGGTTGCGGTCACGGCACGGGCCAAGACCGATGAATCAGGGAGGCTCCTCTACTACGACGGCATCGTGCACAACATCACCAAGGCACTGGAAGACCAGAGAAACCGAGTCTTGCGCAACGCGGCGGGAGGCCTGTGCCATTACCTCAACACACACCTGATGCAGCTCAGCAACTCCAAGGACGCCATCGGCGAAGAGATCGAATCCCTGGGAACGCTCATCGAGGAACATGCCCGCGGGGAGAACCCGAGGGAAACGGCGGAACGGATGAAGGAAATCGTGGAGAGCATGCAGTTTTTCCATGCAGGCGTTTCGGAGGCCTATAAAAAGATTTCCGAGGTGACCATGGCGTTCAACAAGGCGTTCCTTTACCGCGAAGAGTCCTACCTGACGAGCACGATCCTCGACATCTTCAAGGCCTACGGGTATGAGGGAGACGACTTGAAATAGCTCCCGAAGGCGGGCCGGAACGTCGGCCCCGCGCGCCGCTCCCTGCTCTTCCAGGACCTGCGGAAAGCGGGAGTGAAGATCGAGACGAGTTCCACGGTTCAGTCCATCGACGGCTATCGGCTGCATTTCCTTCGCTGGCCGAAAGACCCTTGTCTTTCGCCGCCGGTGTGGGGAATTCTTTCCGAACAAGTCCAGGGCGTTGTCAAGATATCACGCAAATGACCCGGGAAAGGCGTTTCTTTCCTTCCCGGCGAGCTTTTGTCGGCACATCCGTGTTTCTTATGTGCCGTCGCGCGTTTAAAATCAAAATACACCGTATTTTCCAATAGTTATTGATTTTTGTCTTATTATTAATGAATGCGGGTGAGCGCTTTGCCGATAATCAAGGAAGAGTCGCTCTGATCATGAAGGCGCTGTCGAATCCCTTTTTCGGCAGAATGGAGACCGACGCAAGGAATTTCGCGTTGCTTCGCGGGATTGCGCTGGAGGTTTTTGGAATCGAAAGGGAAAGCGATGTGGAGCACCAGATTGCCATTGTGGACAATCTGATCGCTCGAGGCTTGCGTGCCATCGCCATCGTCCCGGCGGATTCCAGGAAGTTGTCTCCCGTCTGCAAGAAAGCTCTGGACAAAGGCGTCATCGTGATCAACATCGACAATCCCTTCCATGAGGCGAGGTTGGCGGAGCACGGAATATCGATTCCTTTCGTGGGATCGGACAATGTCCGGGGCTGTGCGGCAGGGCAAGCTGACCGCGACAATCGTTCAGCAGCCGGAAGAAGCGTGACGGATTGCCGTGAAGAGTGCGGTTGAAGATCGGCGGGGCGACCGGCTGCTTCCGCTGAAACCGGTGGAGCTCGAGTTGTTGAGACAGTAGGCAGGGTGAGGATGTTCAGGACGATAAACAGCAAGTTCTATCTCATAGCGGTTCTGCTGTTGTTGCTGTTCGGCATCGGATACACGGAGGTGGCGATCTTTCTGGACCGTCAGGCGAAAGGCGTCCAGCGTGGTCTCGGCGCAAGCGCGATCGATATTGAAATCCAGGCCCTCAAGGGCACGTTCTGGGAGGTCCGTTTCTGGGAGAAGGCGGTACTCGCCCGGAAACACCCCGAAGCGGACAAGCGGTTCGGCGAGCTCATGCACGTCACTCGAAAACGTATCGAGGAAATCGGTCTCGGACCTTTTTCGAGCGTTCTGGCCGAGCCGGTTGCCAGGATCGGCCTCCTCCTGTCGGAGTACGAGACCTCTTTCACCCGCCTGATGCAGTTGAAAACAGAGCAGCGGTTGAACCAGACGGAATTCGAGGCCAACGAGCAGGCACTCGTTTCATCCATCCTCATGGGCGGGGAGATGGGCCTCATGAAACCGCTGTTCAACCTGGCCCGCTTTCACGGAAGTTATCTGCAGCACCATCGGGATTCGGAATACCAAGCCCTCGGGGCGGTTCTGGATTCGATGGCGGCAAGGCTCTCCGACTCTTCAGCCGGTGACGCCCGTGTGAAAACGTATCTGACGAAGTACCGCAATCACCTGGACCGTGACTTTGCGCTGGAGAATGAGCTCGATGTGATCAACCGGCGGTTCGACACGCTCAGTGTCGAGCTGAGCGATCTCTTCACAAGCATATCGAGAAAGACCGGCGCTCTTTCGTTGGCGGAAGCCCAGTCGGTTGCCGAAATGAGGAACCTGCTCAACAAGTCGCTTTTCATCTCGGCGGTCTGCGGCGTGGCGATGCTGTTTCTCATTTTGCGGATCCTGGCGCGAAAACTGGTGAATCCGATCAAGGCGATCTCCTCCGTTGTCTCGCAGGTCCAGGCGGGCAACCTGGATGCGCGTTTCGTTTCCCGGGACCGCGACGACATCACGGATTTGGGATTGACCTTCAACAGCATGCTGGACACCATCAAGCGCAACAACCAGCACCTGGTTTCATACAAACTCGACCTGGAAAGAAAGATTCGAGAGTTGGCCAACTCCGAGGAGGAGCTCCGCAAGCACCGCGATCATCTCGGAGAGCTGGTGGACGAACGAACCGCGGAACTGGGCGCGGCCATCAAGGAACTGAAACTGGAGATGGCGGAACGCGCGCAGGCGGAGAAGGCGCTGCGGGAGAGTCGGGAAGTCTACCGCACGCTCATCGAGACCATCCCCTACGGGGTCCAGGAGGTGGACCTGTCCGGGTGGATCATTTTCACCAACCCGGCACACGATGCCATCTTCGGTTATTCCCACGCCGAGATGCTCGGGATGAACACCATCGACCTGGTCATCGAAGGGGCCGACCGCGGCCTGCTCAGGCAGTTCTTCACCTCCGGAGCGGCCCAGCAGCCGCCGCCGAGCACGCGCATGTTCAGGAGCGCCACCAAGGACGGCCGGGTCATCGATCTCCAGGTGGACTGGAACTACAAGCGAAACGAACTCGGAACGGTGGTGGGATTCATCTCCGTCATCACGGACGTGTCCGAGCGCAGAAAGCTCGAAGCTCGCCTTCGGCAGGCGCAGAAGATGGAGGCCATAGGCACGTTGGCGGGTGGAATCGCCCATGATTTCAACAACATTTTGACGCCCATCATCGGCTACACGGAATTGGCCCTGGCGCGGATGGGCTCCGCCGAGCACGCGCAGCGGGATTTGCACCAGGTGCTCAAGGCGGCTCAACGGGCCAAGGATCTCGTGAACCAGATACTGGCCGTGAGCCGTCACGATCGAGAGCAGGAGCGAACGGCCGGGGATGTGAGCACGATCGTCGAAGAGGCGCTCAAGCTCTTGAGAGCCTTGATTCCAAGCACCATCGAGGTCAGGCAGAATCTCGATCCAGGCATAGCGCTGGTGGACGCGACTCAAATCCACCAGGTGTTGATCAATTTGTGCACGAACGCTTCTCATGCCATGAACGGCACGGGAGTGCTCGACGTCAGCCTGACCGGGGTCCGGATTGGGAACCCCGGTTCCGCGCACATTCCGGATCTCGATCCGGGATCGTACCTGCGGCTGAGGGTGGCGGACACCGGGCCTGGAATGGATGCAGCCACGCTGGAGCGCATCTTCGATCCCTATTTCACCACCAAGGCGGTGGGCAAGGGGAGCGGGCTGGGACTGGCGGTCGTGCACGGGATCGTCAAGCGACACAGAGGTGCCGTCACGGTCCGCAGCCGCCTGGGGCAGGGCAGCATCTTCGACGTGTATATTCCGAAAATCGAGGACCTGCCGAAGGAAGCGGCGGACGTCAGCCGGGAATTGCCCACCGGTACCGAGCGGATACTCCTGGTGGACGACGAACAGATCGTGGTTGACGTGGGCACGGGGATGCTCGAGGAACTGGGGTATCGGGTCGAGGCCGTGACGGACAGCGAGCAGGCGCTGAAAATCTTCCGGGCCAGGCCGGAAGACTTCGATCTCATCATCACCGACTACACGATGCCGAATCTGACCGGGACCGGCCTTGTCCGGGAGGTCTTCAAGACGCGGGCGGACATGCCGGTCATCCTCTGCACCGGCTTCAGCGAGCAGGTCACCGAAGAGATGGCCAAGAGCATGGGGATCATGGAATTCGCCATGAAGCCCCTGGATTGGATGCGCCTGGCTCAGATGGTTCGTCGCGTCCTCGACGCGCAAAAGGATTCATGACGTCTTCTCCACGCGCGGGAAGGAAGTGCCGGCAGGCGCTCGGAAGAGCCATCTCCGGATTCTGCCGCGCCGATCGGATGGCTGAAGCGATCCCGAGGGCGGGGAAGAGCCCGGTCGATCCGTATCCCGCCCGATCCGGCCTATCGGGCTCTCACCTCGATGGCCGAGATTCGGTCGATCGCCACCAACGCGTCGTAAAACTCCTTCTGGCTCAGCTTCGCCAGGTGCAGCAGGTTGCCCTTGACGTCATTCACCACGCCGGTCATCGCCTGCCCCGAAGACAAAATGACTGTCACGCTTTTTCCCTTCAACGCGGCCAGGTTGTCCGCCATCGATGAATTGACGTTGAGCTGAACCGCCTGTTGGGATTCCGCGCCGGCTGCCCGTACGTTCCGGGACATCCCAATCAGGCTCATTCCAAGGATTATGGCCGCGGCAATCAGGACAATCGGCCGGTACCTTCTTCCCAGTTTTTTCATGATCGTCTCTCCCGTCGTTGTTTGCATTCGATGGCCTTCTTCCGTCGGTCCAGGCGGAAACATTAGACAATTTGAAGCTTCGTGTCCATGGGAATCGGTATTGCATGCAGTCGCGGGCAAATGCGCCGAAGCCTCCCGTGCCGAGCTCTTATACGGATTTACCTAGAAAATAGACGCCCGTGTGAGTCTGTTTTCATGCTTCGCGTCTCACCCCAGGCGTCGTATCGCCTCACGCAACGACGCGACGGCGCGACGAAAGCCTCCTGCTTGCGTCGGGCGACTTCCGCCGGCAGACGCAAAGCCGCTCGCCCCGACGATCTCTCCCCGTCGCGCACGGAGGCACGACTCCCCTCTTTGCCACCAACTCACTCGTTGCGCCGTGGCGTGAGACCGGGTTGCGTTGAAAATAACAGCATCGGGAGGGCATAAAGCCCGCCCGCGTCACCTCCCGCCGAGCAGGTGTTGCGTCATCTTGAACGCACCTCGGTATCAGGCAATCGGGGTCGCGGGTTTCTCGGCTCGAAACAGAACCCCTCTCGTTACCGGGGAACTGTCGAACCCCGTCTCGGCGACCAGTTCCGCAGCCGTCAATCCGGCCTCGCCCAGCATGGCCAGGAAATCCTTTCCCGGTATGGCTCCTCCACGTCACCCGGCCCAGGTTTCGACCATGGATTTCGCATCGGAGGCCGGTTCGGTTGTCAGGATCTGGTCCGCCATCATGAAACGCCCGTTGGGCTTGAGTACCCTGCACACCTCCCGGAGCGCCTGCAGCTTGTCGGGCACGAGATTGAAGGCCCCGTTCGAGATGACCACGTCGAAACTCGCTTCCGGGAAAGGCAGATTTTCCGCGGAACCCCCCATAAAGCTCACATTCTCGAGTGAAGTCCTGCTCAGGTTCCGTCTGGCCCGCTCCAGCATTTCGGGTGTGAGATCCAGGCCGAAAACCGCGCCCTCCGGGCCGGTCATGACGGCGGCAACGATTGCATCCACGCCGGCGCCGCAGCCTATGTCCAGAATACGCTCCCCCTTGCGGATCGGTCCCAGGGAAAACGGGTTTCCGACCCCGCAGTACGAGGCAAGAACATCCTCGGGCAGCGCCTCGATGATTTCGGGGTCATAGTTCTGTCCCTCCAGCCCCGCGCGGCCGGTGGGGTACCTGAAGGAACCCTCGGGGCTGAGGACGACTTTGCTGTATTTCCGACCGATTTCGTCTTCGATCCTTTTCCTGTCTTCAGGAGTGAACGTCATGTCCATGGCAGGCTCCATTCTCAGCCTCGTTGTCCTCTCGTTGTGTGCCCGGATTCCGCCCGGGCGATCTCGACCACTGTCTTGTCCTGCCGCTTGCTCCCTATATTGGGAGACCTGTCCGGAACACCTGGGAGGTTACGGTCGGGCCCGGGATTGCCGGGCGGCGAAACGGGATGCCTTCGTGAGGCTTCCGTTCTCACACGCCATGGCCGGCCTCGCTTTCAGGGTGGAAAGAACCCGTCGATCAGGGGCGACATGCGTAACGGGCCTTTTTGCTGCCGTTGCTTTTCATCGGCGGCGTCTCAATGGGCGGCCTCCTGTGACAGGACGCGGAGCAGCAAAAGGACAAGGGAACCGATGCATATCCAGCTCGACAGTATGATGCCCAGAATGGCCACCACCATCTGGGCCAAATGGGGCCTCATGAAGACGATCCGGTGTTCGTGATCCTTCGGCTGCGGTTCTCCCGAGCCGACGAGCCGGAGAGTATATCGCCCCGGCATCTGCAGTTCGAAGATTCTCATTTCCATCCTCACCCGCGTGAAACCGGATGATCTTGCATGGAACCAGGTTGTCCGGCCCTTGACGGGAGTGCCGTCACCCGCGTTCAACCGGAAATCGACGCCGGCGAACCGCCTTGAGAACAGCGGTCCCTCGATACACAGGACGACACGGCCCGATTCGGGGAATTCGATTTCCTGCTGTTCCAGGAGGGGAACGCTCACGATCTCGTTCTCCGCGCGGAGACGGATCACGTTCTTGATGAAAGAGACGAGCAACAGGATTCCGAAGGGGAGGAGCAGCATCGATATCCATATTCCATTGCGGTAGAGAAATTCGAAAAACGACATGCCTGCCTCCAGTTCGCATCGACTCGGAGTCTGCTTTCGATCGCTTTGCGCACGGCTTCAGGACGAACCGAGATATGCGGGGGTGATCCTGCGTCGCCGGTTTTGCATTGTCCGGTGAGTGTTGAAACCCATCGACCATTCCTCGGACAAGAATGTCCTGGATTATAAATCTGTCGATTGACGCCATTCCCGTACGATTGTAGTATACTTTCAATATCAGAGCATGTTTTTCGCTTCAAGAGACGATCCATTCATCGGTTCCATGCGCGCAGAACGATCCGCTCCGTGTTTCCTTTCCAACGATTGAAGCGAAAGAATGACGGCAAGTGCGCGGGCAGGCCGTTTGGAGGTTTCTTCCTCAGAGGACCCGGAACGATGAGGCGGAATACCTCGAGCGAAAAGGCATCGGGGCATCGGGTGCGGGCGGACGGAGATCCGCCTGGGGGCGCGGTTTAGGCCGCCTGCAACGCCTCCGGAGGCGATGAAGCACATTTGGTTGAAATGACAAGGGTCAGAGAAATGGACGGGGTGACGCCGCGGTCTGCTCGCCTGCAGACCGGGTGGTTCCTGTCCGGCGTCGCATACCGAGCGAGCGGAGCGTGGCGGGGTCCTGATTCCTTCTCGAGAAATCGTTGTCGGCAACCCTCGTGAAAGGAGCACTGAAATGGCAGGATGGTATGAAGTGAGCGAAAGCGCCAAAGGTCAGTTCCGTTTTGTTCTCAAGGCAGGCAACGGTGAAATCATCCTCACCAGCGAGCTGTACAAGACCAAAGCTTCGGCCCTGAACGGCATCGCCTCGGTCCGGACGAATTGCGCTTCGGACGAGCGCTACGAGAAAAAGGAAGCCGAAAACGGCAAGTTTTACTTCAACCTCAAGGCGGCCAATCACGAGGTCATCGGTACAAGCCAGATGTATGCATCCAAGGGGTCGCGGGATGATGGCATCGCCTCGGTCAAGGCGAACGGCGCGGCAATCACCACGAAAGACATCGTCTGATGCTTGCCGGGGTCCGAGAGAGGGTGGACTCCCCTCCAATGGACCTGCAACCTTTCGGAGGCGACCTCGAGGAAGGGTGCCGTGTACGGCATCCCGTGCCTGCAACGCGAGACATCGTACCGGCCGACCGGAAAAGCCGCTGCAGAAAGCCCGGCGGTGCCCGGGCCGGCGGAAGTTGAGGTGGTTTTTCCATGAACGAGCCGTTTCTTCTCGCCCTGTCCAAACCGGAACCCTCGCCCGGGGGGGGAGCGGCCGCTGCGTACAGCGCGTGTCTGGGCCTCGCCCTGCTCAAAAAGGTGATCAACCTCGAACTCCTTCGTCCGGAGGTCACCGAAGAACTCGCCGCCGTATGGGACGACCTGCTGGAACAGACGGAGGTCGCCGAGGAGATTCTCGAGCGCCTGCTCCACGAAGATTCGAGGGCCTACGTGGATTTTACCGAAGCAAGGTCCGGCGGGACGGAGGGCTCGTTCTCCGCGGCCCTGGAAAACCTCATTGACTGTCCTTTCAAAATCATGGAACAGTCCTGTCAGGGCCAGGGGCTCATTTCCGAGGCGGGAAAGCTCTGCAAGCGATATCTTCTTTCAGACCTGCTGGTTGCGGGGGAATTCTTCCTGGCGGCGGTGCAGGGGGCATGTCACATTGCGCGAACCAATCTTTATCTTGTTCCCGACGACCCATCCAAAGAGGGGCCGTACGCCGGAACCAGGGATAAGATTCTTCGGCTGCAAAACTGCTGTCAGGACGCTTACGACATGGTTCAGGAACAGATCCGCCTGAGAATCAGGCTGGGCGGGAGCGCGCCCGGCAGCCCCGCGCTCTGAGCGGTTCGTTCGGCGCCGCCTGCCGCTGATTCGCGCAGGGCACCGAGGGAGCCTGAGGAGACCCCGGTTGTCGCAGGCTCCCCACCCTTGTGTGCTTCCCTCGATCAGCGGGATTGCGCCGGGAATCGAATGTCCCTCTATGCATTTCCGGGCAAGATGTTCACAAGGAGCCTTCCCGTGGCGCTCCTTTCCAGGCTGAGCCGTTTTTCCGCGTAAAGCCGGATGCATTTGGGATAGAGCTCGCGTTCGAGTTCGAGTCCCTTCTGCTTGACGGTGCTCACGGTATCGCCCGGTTGGATCTTGAAGGCCTCCTGGTCGATGATGGGACCGCTGTCCACGCCATAATCCACGAAATGCACGGTACAGCCCGCCACCTTGCAGCCGTAGCGCAGCGTCTGTCCATAGCCGTCTATGCCCGGGAAAGCGGGAGAAAGCGTGGGGTGCAGGTTCATGATCCTGGGAATTGCAGCTCCGCGGTTGGTTCTCTCGATGAAATAGGGGGTCAGTCTCCGCACGAATCCGGCAAGCACCAGGAGATCGAAAGGATATGCGGCTATTTCCCGGAGCATCTGCGCTTCGGCGATCACTCGCGTCTTCATGCGAAATTCGAGATTCTCGCGAGTCATCTCCTCGGGGGAATAGAGCCTCTGCTTGGTCATTATGTCGTCAAAATCACAGTCCGTCGGCAGTTGAAGCGCTTCCGGCTTTTGTTGGTGCATCCGCCTGATGGCCCCGTAATCGACCAGGAGGCAGGGAATGCCGTGTCGTCGGGCTCGAGCGAGCGCATGAGCATCAGGGTTGTCCGAGCACACGAACACGACCCGGCCCTTGATGCGACCTGTTTCGCACGCCTCGATGATGGCCTGAAGCTTGTTTCCCTTGCTTGACACAAGCACTCCGATGCGAATACCGTCGAGCATCCTCCTATCTCCTTTCCGGATTCCTCCCCCGGCAGGGAAACCGTGGTCCCTCCGTGCCGCGTTTGAATGCAATTCCGCGCACATTCTCCATCTTCAGATGGAGGCGCGTTTTGAGCAGAAAAAGTTCCCTTTTCTGGAAGCCTCGCACGGATGAGGCCGCGGGTCTTCGATACAGCCTCTCGGCTCGCTCGGCCGATTCATTGCACGACCGTGCAATGACCTGCCCGTGTCTTGAGCGGGTGCCGGGTGCATTTGCAGGTTGCAGGGCTGAGATTCACCGTAGTCGATGTGCGAAAATCAGGCAGGAAGAGCATTCGGCGGACATTTGAATCAGAGCGATAAGGAATTCGTCTCTATGGGAACAATCGCGCCACGTCGTGTTACCTTGACTTCATGATTTCAGGCTCCTTGCTTCCGCTTTCCTTATACTCCCATTCCCTGCAAAATGCCTCAGAAAAAATCCGGGTTCCCCTGTGGAGTCACATGGCATGGGGTCAAACCTACACTTTTGACAAATCGCGGAGAGAACCGGAATTTGTCAAAAGTGTAGGTTTGACCCCGCAGGATATGAATCGATCATTTATCCGGCGTTTGGGGTTTCGAAAGCTGCCATGAGCCCTTCCATGCGGGGTCGACCCAGGAATGAAGTGAAAGCGACCTCACGCTGAGTTGCACGTTGCTCTCAATGATTCCAAGCGATATATTCAGATTAACGGGGACTCGATAGTGTGCCCGATCCATGCCTGACCTCATCGAATCCACGCTCAGCCATTCTCAATGTGGACGAAATGATCGCTCTGGACTGTCTCTTGGTCTTATCCGAGCCGTGAGGGGGGGAATTCCATGGGCACAAATGGTTTCAAACGCAAGCTCGCAGCCATCCTCAGCGCCGATGTGGCGGGGTACAGCCGCCTCATGGGCGAGGATGAGGCGGCAACGGTTACGACCCTGGAAGCCTATCGGCGGGTCATCTCGGATTTGATCCAGCAGCATCGCGGCCGCGTGGTGGATTCTCCCGGGGACAACATCCTGGCCGAATTCGTCAGCGTGGTGGATGCAGTGCAATGCGCTGTCTCGGCGCAAAAGGAGATCCAGGCCCGCAATACGGAACTGCCTGAAAACCGGAGAATGCAATTCCGCATCGGAATCAACCTGGGGGATGTGATCGAAGAGGGAGATCGCATCTACGGCGACGGCGTGAACATCGCAGCAAGGCTGGAATCCCTGGCCGACCCCGGAGGAATCTGTGTCTCCAAGACTGCTTTTGAACACATCGAGAGCAAGCTTCCGTTGGGGTATGAGTATCTTGGGGAACAGACCGTCAAGAATATCGCCAAACCCATATGCGCTTATAAGGTCCAGATGGAGCGAAGGGTGACCGTGAAGGATCATGCCGAGGCGAAGTCAAAGGAGGGCACATGGCGGAGGCCCTTGATCGTCGCCTTGGCAGGCGTCCTTCTGATCACTGTGGTTGCTGCGGCACTTTGGCAATTCGACGTTCTCCCGGTCCGCACGCCGGTGGACGAGACTACGGTGAAACGAATGGCTTTCCCGTTGCCGGACAAGCCGTCCATCGCGGTGATGCCCTTCGTGAACATGACCGGACAGCAGAGCCAGGACTTCTTCTGCGACGGGTTGACCGAAAGCCTGATCGCAGCCCTTTCCAGGGTGCCGGAGCTTTTCGTCATCGGTCGGGATTCCACCTTCATCTACAAGGGAAGGGCGGCGCCGATGCGCCAGGTGAGCGAAGATCTCGGGGTGCGGTACGTTCTGGAGGGGAGCGTGCAGAGGGCCGGCGACCGGGTACGTGTCACGGCGCAGCTCATCGATGCCCTCAAGGGTCATCATCTCTGGTCGGAGCGCTACGACCGGGACGTCAAGGACATTTTCGAGCTGCAGGATGAGATCTCCATGAAGATCCTCACCGAACTTCGCGTGAAGATCACCGAGGGCGAAGCAGCTCGCATACTGCCGAAGGGAACGGACAACCTGCAGGCCTACCTGAAGGTTCTCGAAGGGGAATGGTACAGGAATCAAAACAACAAGGAAGCGAATAATTTGGCTAAACGGCTATACCACGAAGCCGTGGAACTGGACCCGGCTTACGCGATGGCTTATGTTGGCTTGGCCAGGGCGCAGGGGTTCGATGTATGGCTCGGCGCCAGCAAATCGCCCCAAGAGACTCTCGCCAATGCAATGAGATCAGCCCGGAAGGCGATCGAATTGGACGCTTCCTCAGCTGAGGCCAATGCCGCAGCCAGCGCGGTCCTTGTGGCAATGCGCGAGCATGAGAAGGCGATTGAGGTTGGAGAGCGGGCTGTGTCGCTCAATCCCAACAGTGCCAATGCCCTCTACACCCTTGGCATGGTTCTGAACTATGCCGGGAGGAGCGAAGAAGCGCTTCCTCTGCTTCGACAGGCTGTTCGATTCAATCCCGTCGTCCCGAAATACTACCACCATTTCAGCACGGCTTGCCGCGAAACAGGGCGGTATGAAGAGGGGATCGCCGCACTGAAGACATCACTTGGTCGAGTCCCCGACGATGTTCTTGCAAACGTTGTTCTGGCGTCTCTTTATGTGTACGCAGGGCGTGAAGATGAGGCGCGGGCCGCCGTTGCGGAAATCCGCCGCATAGATCCCGGTTTTTCACTGGAAAGGTTCGCAAAGGGGTCCCCGTGGAAAGAAGGGCCCAAGAGGGATCGCTTCATTGACGCCCTCCGCAGGGCGGGGCTGAAGTAGTGCCAATGCCGCAGCCATGTCCGGGCCACGCCTTGATTCCATCGAAAACAGGTTCCGCGCACGGTTCTCCTCCATCGTGTTGAGAACCCCCCGCTTTCTTTTTCCGCCGATGTCGATCATTTCCGCTCGGCCGCTTTCCGCGAACAGGAATCGGATTTTCTGACAGGAGCCTCCGTGCGGTCATGGCTCGCCAGTGCACTTCATCCATTGAACGGCAACGGTTTTCGGCTGATAGCCCGTCGCCTTCGGCAGCGGGTGTAGACCCCCAGCTTTTCCGACCTTCTTTAGCCGATTCTGACAGCTCGCGCGGCAGACGGGCTCCCGACTCTTGCACTTGCGGGCAAGTTGGACGATACTGGATCCAATAGAGCTGCAGGAGAGCATGACCGCTGTAGGACCCGGCCCCGGGGTCATGCGTGTAGGACAGGCAATTTGTCGAGGCTTGATTCCCTGGCCGTCAAACCGGGGGCAGAAGGGGGGGACGGCCCTGCGCAACAGACGGATCGAGACGGAGTCTGACGTTATAATCTTCGCGTTCCCGGGGAATTAAACGGGGAAGCGCCGGCGCGGATCAGGCAAAACGGGTCGGGCAAGGCGGAGCAAGTTGGGCAGAGCAGAAGGGGCAAAGCTGGTGCGCGGTGAGCAGAGCGACGGATGAGCACCAAGCGGGCGGTCGGGCGTCCCAAGGGGATTCAGGGGATCGTCAATGAAGACTTTGCGAGGAACGAATTTGTAAAAAGTGTAGGTTTGACCCCAATTATGGATATTTTTCAACGAAGCATTCATCTGAACGCGAAAAAGACCGATGATGACCACATGCAGGTTGCGGGCTCACTGTTGGATCTCGAACACTCGTTCCATCTGGAGCTCACGGTTCGGATCTCGACACATACGATCGTGGCGGCCACAGCCTCGATGAGCAAGGCGCCGCTCACCCTCTGTTATTCCGTTCTGGGGAGTCTCGACCAGTTGAAGGGGCTGTCCATCGAACGAGGAATCATCAAGGAAATACGTACCCGGCTCGGGGGGCCGAAGGGTTGCACCCACCTCATAGAGCTTCTCAACGATGCCCTGAGATTCACGTCCATGCTGCTCATCGGGGAAGCCGCGGGCTACGGGTCCAGGTTGGGAGAGGACCTCTCGGAAGAAGAGATCATCGCCCAAGGCAGGAAGAGGCTTCGCAACACCTGCTTCGTGTTTGCCGATGAGCAGGAAGGGTGCGCGGGCGCAGGCCTGCACAATTGACAAATTGCAGCTCCCGCATGCCGGGAAAGGCCGCCTGTCTACACCTCCGCGGCCAGCGCCACGGCATCCTTCTCGGTCGTGATGACACCGGCCCCGTCGCCCACGAAGAAACTTGCGTAGCTCAGAGTGAGGCCGAGGCTCTTGCCCAGGTCCTTGAGCTCCCTGGGCACCTGGGGCTGGGTGAGGAGGACGACGAGGTCGAAGGCGGCCGTTTCGTCGCCTGCGCCGAAGGCGACCTGGATGCTGCCGTCGGCATTGCCTTCCACGCCTTTGACCGGAGATTCGACGACCTTGGCGCCGTTCAATGACTGTTGCGTCGCCCCGGCTTCTTCGAGGACGGCATCGAGACCTTCCGCGAAAAAGGTCACCTGGGCGTGAGGGAGCTTGCGCTTGACCAGGATGGCTTCATTCACGCCGAAGATCACGGCCGCCTTGTGCATCCGGGGGGCGGTGGAGGATGCGTAGCTTTGAACGAAAGCCATGCGCGACGGGATGTCGCCGTCCAGCGGACGGATGATCAAACCGGCGCTCGGCCCGGAGTCGCTCAGCATTCGCTCGAGCTGCAGATCGGTGATCACGTTCAGTTCCCTGCCCAGTCCGTACTTGCGATCGACACGGTCGACGGCTCGTTCCACACCCGGGGACACGATGACCGAATCCGCTTCCAGGTCGAAGACTTCGTCCTGCATGTCGAACACGATGGCTTCCGGTTTGCACTCCGCCCAGCACAGGGCGCACCCCAGGCAGCGACGGCAGCTCAGACAGCGCTTGGCTTCCTTGAGGGCACGGTCCTCGTCGAAGCCGAGCTCGACCTCCTTATTATTCATCCGCCGCTCATCGACGTCGATTTCGATGTGATGCTGGCGGGCCTTCGGGATGTCCTGGAATTCAACGATGTAGCGCCCCTTCTTTTCGTACAGCATACTTTACCTCTCGGCAGACCTCGGGTTCATTCTTTGCGGTTCATGATCCATAGCTTGTGAGTCATGCCCCGTGCGTCACGATCGAGTGATGGTTCCGGCGGCGGCGCAGGCGCAGTATTCTATCCGTCCGGCGTTGTCAATGGTTCGTCGAGAGCTTTCCTCGAGGCTTGCGGTCGTTCGCGGGAAGGCTCGCCGGGGGCCGGGATGCCGGGAAACAGCCCCTGTGCAATCATTTGCGCCGGGCTTTCAAGTAGGCGATGATGCCTGATGCCGCTTTTCTTCCGCCCGCGCAGGCCCGGATGGCGATGTCCGGCCCGGTTTCCACGTCGCCGGCCGAGAAAACCCCCGGCACGTTCGTCATGAAGCTCGATTGGTCCACGCTGAAGGTGTTCCAGCGCGTGATGTTGAGCGGGCTTCCTTCCGGAACGAACGACAGGTCGGGCCTCTGGCCGATGGCCGGGATGAGGGTTTGCGCCTCGACGACGAATTCCGAGCCTTCGATGGGTACCGGGCGGCGCCTGCCGCTGGCATCCGGTTCGCCCAGTTCCATGCGCAGGCATTTGAGCCCCGTCATGCGCCCGTTCTCGCCGATCACTTCCACGGGGGCCACCAGGTACTGGATCTTGATCCCTTCCTGCTCCGCGGCGTCGATTTCCCACGGGCTCGCGGGCATCTCCCGTTTGGTGCGGCGGTAGAGGATGTGGACTTCGTCGAATCCCGCCCTCCAGCTCACGCGGGCCGCATCCATGGCCACATTGCCGCCGCCGATGATGATGACCTTGCCCTTGGCTTTCAAATCCTTGCCCATGTTGGCATCGCGCAGAAAATCCACGCCGTCCACCACGCCTTCCATGTCCTCGCCCTTGATCTGGAGCTTCATTCCGGCGTGCGCGCCCACCCCCAGGAATACCGCGTCGTATTCCTTCAAAATGTCCTCGTAGGCCACATCCTTGCCGATCCTGGTGTTGCAGCGCAGCTCCACGCCGTGCGAAAGGATCCAGTTGATCTCGCGCATCAGGGTCGGGGTGGGCAGACGGTACTCGGGAATGCCGTAACGGAACATCCCGCCCGGCTCGGGCAGCGCCTCGAAACAGACCGAACGATAGCCGGCTTTGGCCAAAAAATAGCCGCAGGTGAGCCCCGCGGGTCCGGCCCCGATGATGGCCACCTTTTCCTTCTGGAATTCATCCGGGATTTCCACCGGGGCCTTGATGTCGTTGAGCATCTCGTAGTCGGCCACGTAACGTTTGAGCGTGCAGATGGAGATCGGTTCGTCCATGGCGCCGCGATTGCACGCGGTTTCGCACGGGTGAGGGCAGACCCGGCCGATGGAGAGGGCGAATGGCAGCCGCTCGCGAATCTTGGCCAGGGAAGCTGCATAGTCCCCGTCCGCGATCAACCCGACATAGGAGCGGATGTCGAGGTTGGCCGGGCACGTGGCCTGGCAGATCGGCATGTCTTCCTTGAAGATGTTGTAGACCCGCGTATCGGGGTTGAAGTAGTCGATGGCGGTCCGGAAGCCGATGCCTTCGTTGAAATCGTCGTACATGTGAATGGGGCAAACCCGGATGCAAGCCCGGCAGTCGTTGCACTTTTCAGGGTCGACCCGGGGCGCGCGCCGCCGCACTCGAAAACGGTACGTGCCGTCGCCGACGCTCGTCTTTTCGACGGCGGCGTTGGTGATCACCCGGATGTTGGGGTGACGCTTGAGCGCCTCGAGGTTCGGGTCGACAAAAGAAGCATCGTCGGCGATGATTCGAGTCTGCGGGATGTGTCCGCCCCCAAGACTCGGAAGGGACTCGACCAGGATGACCTTATTTCCGGCCTCGGCCTGCTTCAGGGCCTCGCCCACACCCGCCGGGTCGCCTCCAAAGATGATCACGCGTTTCTCTGACACAGTCGGTATCCTCCAAAAAAATGATGGGAGAAATCTTCATCCACGATGCCGGTCGGCTGCCGGCAGGGTTCTGCCGGGGATTTATGGGTCCTATGGGTCCCATGGGTTCCATAAGATCTATTTCATGTATAGGACCTTGTATCCCCCCATAGAACCTGTGAAACCCTCATTTTTCAGCCCTTGTCCGACGGCCGCGGCCTTGGTCGCCGCGGCTTCGGGCTCGCCCGCCGCCTCCGAACATGCCGACCGCTTCATGCCGCGGCGGAGGCAGCGGCCTGTTCAGGAACGAGCCTGTACACGGGCGATGGTCCTTCGATGCCGTCCAGGGCCACGAAGCCCCGTCGCTGCAGCGCGAGAACGTATCGGAGCACGTGAGGGGCGGGAAGCTCCAGTCGCGCGGCCAGGTCTTTCACCGTCCCCGGCCTGTTCTTCAGCTCGCCCAGGATCTGGTGCGTGGCCATCTCATCCATGATGATGGTGTCCAGGGTCCGCCACATCTCGTGATCCGTGAAACGTTCCCCGTATTTGTTGCCCGTGGTGTTGAACTCGGTGAATTTGCCCACCACCCACCGGATCTTTTCCTTCTCGAGAGCGATCCTGGCAACGGCGAGCTTCGCCTTCAATTGAGGCAGGGGCAGCCGGTCCCCCGTGCCGAGCGGTCCCAGTCGAGCGATGTCCCGGTGAAACGCGGTCACCAGGTTCACGAAGCGTTCGCCCTCGGCGGACGAGCACTGGTTGAAGGCGACCCGCGCGGGATTGAGCCCCGCGTAAGCGAGGGTCCTTCCGGCGACCCCGACTTTGACCTTGCCCTGAAAGTTGCCGGAGATGTAATGGCAGTCGCCGAAATGGCACCCCACCACCATCAGGCCGTCCGCGCCATCGATAAAAGCGTCGGCAACCATTGTCGGATCGACGCGCCCCGTACACATCAAACGGATGATTCTCACATCCGTCGTATATTGCATCCTGGAAACTCCAGCGAAGTCAGCCGCGGCATACCCTCACCAGGTGCAGCAGAGAACCAGGATCTTCGGAGTGAAATCGGACATAGGAAATTACCTCCCCCGTTTGTGGTCAAAAGCCGATACCTCGACATTGGACTCTATTTTTCCAGGAAAGCCTTGATCTGCTCCCCGATCTGCTTGTCCGTGTAGGAATTCACGCTCAACGCGTGCTGGTAACACGTTGCGGCGCACACGCCGCAGCCCTTGCAGGCCACGGGAATGACTTTGACCTTGCGGCCCTTCTCGGTGCGCACGATCTCGAGCGCTCCATATGGGCACAGGGCCACGCACAGCCCGCAGCCGCGGCACGCGTCCTCGTCCGCAAGAGTCGACACGATGGGTTCGACGGTCATCACTCCTTTGGCCAGCGGGATGGACGCTCGCGACGCTGCTCCGAGCGCCTGAGAAATGGCTTCCCGCACAGTGGCCGGGTAGTGCGCGTTGCCGCAGAGGTAGACACCGTCAGTGGCGAAGTCGAGCGGTTTGAGCTTCACGTGCCCTTCGAGGAAAAACTTGTTCTCGTCAAGCGATACGCGCAACAACTTGGAGATGGCCTCGTTGTCCTCGCCGGCGATCAGGGGTGTCGACAGCACCACCAAGTCGGCTGGGAATTCGAGCTCGCGGCCGAGCAGGTGATGGAAGACCTTCACCCGGCCTTCCTCCACCACCGGTGGCCTGTCGGGATTGTACTTGATGAACAGCACGCCCAGTTCCTTGGCGTGCGCGTACATGGCTTCGTTCTCCGTCCCGTAGGCCTGGACGTCGCGGTAGAGTATGCGCACCGCGGTGCCGGGGCTGCGTTCCTTGATTTCGATGGCGTTCTTGATGGCCACCATGCAGCAGATGCGCGAACAGTATTTGCGTTCCTCGTTGCGCGCGCCTGCGCACTGGATCATCACCACGCTTTTCGCGTGGAATGCGTTCGCCTTGAGCAGAGACTCGAATTCGAGCTGCGTGACGACCTTCTCGCCATCGTAGCCGAACAGCCCGACGGGTCTGAGCACCTGGGCGCCGACGGCCGTGATGATGACGCCGACGCCGAACCCGTCGGTTACGCCGCCGCGATCCACCGTCACGCCGAAGTGCCCGATGTAGCCCGACACCTCCGTGACGGTGGCAGGCATCATCAACTTGATGTTGGGATTCCTGCGGACGAGGTCAGCCTGCCGTTCGGCGAGCATCGAGGCTTCCATTCCGGCCGGAGCAAGCTTGTCCAGGGCGAGGAGCATGCCCCCGAGTCGGTCGGTCTTTTCCACCAGGTAGACCTGGTACCCGCGATTGGCCAGGGCGAGGGCCGCCGTCATGCCCGCGATCCCGCCGCCGATCACCATGGCGTTGGGGTCCATGGTCGATTCTATGGGAACCTGCGGTTCCAGCAGCGCGGCCTTGGCCACGCCCATGCGGATGAGGTCCCTGGCCTTGGCGGTGCCCTCTTCGCGCTCCTGCATGTGCACCCAGGAACACTGGTCGCGGATATTGACCATCTCGAACAGGTAAGGGTTGAGGCCCGCTTCCGCGCAGGTGCCCCGAAAGAGCGGTTCGTGCGTCCGCGGAGTGCACGAAGCGACCACCACGCGGTTCAGCTTCTCCTGCCCTATGGCGGCCTTGATTTCGTTGATGCCGCTCTCGGAGCAGGTGTAGAGGTTTTCCTTGACGTAGACGACATTGGGCAGCGTCCTGGCGTATTCGGCCAGTTCCTTGACATTCAGGTAACCGGCGATGTTGCTGCCGCAATCGCAAACGAAAACTCCAATCCGAATTTCTTCAGCCAATTTAGCACCTCATGGTAGTGAGCCCGAGCGGAGACCTGAGAGCCTGCCGTGCAATCCGCCCGGCACGTCCCCCCGCATGCCTCCTTGCCCCCGGACGGCCGTTCATTGTCCTGCCGCTGCAGCCTGCCTTGCAGGCGCCACGATCTCGGCTGCCTTGGCCGCCGCGCTGCTGGCCTGGGCCACCGATTCAGGAATGTCCATCGGTCCCTGCGCGCAGCCGCACACGAAAACGCCGGGGCGCGTCGTGTTGAGCGGAGCCAGTGGGTCCGTCTTGAAAAAGCCGTTCCCGTCCAGTTCCACTTCAAACATTTCGGCCAGCGGCCGTGTGCTCACGGAAGGCAAGCAGGCGGTCGCCAGCACCACCATATCGAAGGGCTCTCCGATCACCTGCTGCTGCGTGGTGGATTCAAACCAGACCACGGGGTTTTCTCCTTCACCCTCGGTGATCTCGGCGACTCGTCCGCGCACGTAGCGGATGTTGGCCTGCTTGCCGCCGCGCAGCTTGTATTCCTCGAACCCGCGCCCGACGGCTCGCAGGTCCATGCAGAAGATCGACGACGTGACTTCGTTGTCGTGTTCGTGGGCGATCATGGCTTCCTTCACCGAATGCATGCAGCAGTAGGACGAACAAAAACGGTTGTGCCGGAAGTCCCGGGAGCCGACGCACTGGATAAAGGCCAGGCGCTTGGCGGTCTGAGCGGCGGCCTTTCTTGCCCGCATCGTCGCGAGATCCGCCTCGAGGCTTTCGAGCTTCCCGGCCGACTCCGCCCACTGCCTGCTCTCCTCATCGGATGCGGCGCCCGATGCAACCAGCCCCGCGATCTCGGCGGATGCCTTGCCGTGCTTGTCTTCCAGTTGCTTCACCTGGCGTCCTAGCTTTTTCACTTCTTTCTCGGCGTCTTCGATGTCCTTCTCCAGGGCGATTTCGGAAGGCCGCTCCAGGTGGCCCGCCGTCGGCCCGCTGGCGCTCAACAGCCGTTCGAACTCTAGCGCAGTCACGACGTTGGGGATCCGGTCGTAGCCGTATTCCGGCATCACCGAAGGGTCAAACACTTCGTATCCGGTGGCGAGAATGACGGCCCCGACCTCGATTTCCAGCTCCCGGTCCTTCTGTTCGTAATCGATGGCGTTTGCCTGGCACACCTTGGCGCAGACGCCGCACTTCTTCCCCTGGCCCAGTTGCCGGCATGCGGCCGCATCGATGGTGAAAACCGACGGAATCCCCTGGGGGAAGTACTTATAAATCGCCTTGCGGCTCCCCATCCCGGCGTTGTAGGCGTCCACCACGGCCGTGGGGCACTTCTCCGCGCAGGCGCCGCAGCCCGTGCAACAGTCTTCCTTGACGAACCGCGCCTTCCTGCGGACCTTGACCTTGAAGGAACCCGCTTCTCCGCTCACCTGTTCGACTTCGCTGTAGGCCATGAGGTTGATTCGGGGATGTCGACCGACATCCAGCAGCTTGGGCGAGAGAATTCAGATGGCGCAGTCGTTGGTGGGGAAGGTCTTGTCCAACTGGGCCATCTTTCCGCCGATGCTGGGAAGCTTCTCGACCATGTGCACCCGGACCCCCATGTCGGCCAGGTCCAGGGCAGCTTGAATTCCGGCGATCCCGCCGCCGATTACCAACACGTCGTTGCTCACTGTCCACCTCTTTGTTTCTCTGGTTGCGATCCTGCCGTTTCGTATCCGTCATCCGCCGAGCGCGCTCGACCGTAACGGTCGGAGGCGTCCGGTCATTTGTGCATAGTTTCCGCGACAAAAGTGGTCAGATCCTTTATCCCGATTTCAAGGTCCATGCTCGTGAGGGCGCAGTTGAGATGGATCTGGCACTTGGGACAGGCGGTGATCAGGGTTGAAGCCCCCGTGCTCTTGGCTTCCCGAAGCCGTTCCACCTGGATCTGCTTGGAACAGATCGAGCAGTTGGCCCAGCCGCTGGTGCCGCAGCAGACGGCGTTTTCACGGTTGCGTTCCATTTCCACGAAACGCGAGCCTTCCACCTTTTCCAGGATCCTGCGCGGGCTGTCGTAAATCTTGGCCATGCGCCCCAGCCGGCACGGGTCGTGGTAGGTGAAGGTCGATCCGCCGTCGACGAGCTTGATGGCCCCGTCGGCGATCAATTCGCTCAGGAAGTCGTAGAAATGGATGAGCTCGAAATCGAGCTTGCCGAAGTACTGGGGATAGTGGTGCTTGAAGGTATAGTACCCCTCGGGGCAACTGAAGACGACGCGCCTGGCCCCCGACTTCCGGATCAGCTCGATATTGGCGGAGGCGAGTTTCCTGAACGTGTCGGGCTTTCCGTTCCAGAGCATGTCGTGGCCGCAGCAGGCTTCCTCGTCGGACACCACGGGGACGATGCCGGCCGCGTTGAGGATCTTGAGCACGTTGCGGCTGGTGGTCAGGCTGTCGACGCCGATGTCCCGGAAGATCACGTCGAAGTAAGGCATGCAGCCCACGAAGAAAAACGTGTCGCCCGTTTGCGCGATCTCCCCGGCCTCCCTGGCCCAGGCCGTTTTGTTCTGACGAATGCCCTGGGTCTGCATTTCCATGACGGTCTGCAGCATGCCGTGGTGGGACAGGAGCGGGGAAGTGCCCCGCCTGGCGGCTTCCTCGCGCAGCGCTCGCATGAATTCGGGGAAATCGATGTTGGTGGGGCAGCGCTCGAAGCAGCGTCCGCAGGTGAGGCACGACCAGAGCTCCCGGTCTTTGAGCAGTTCGTCTCCCAAGTCCAGCAGGGCCTTCTCGACGATGAGCCTCGGGGAGAACGAAGGGTGCACCCTGGAAACCGGGCAACTTCCGGTACAGACCCCGCAGTCGAGGCAATAAAAAGTCCGATACGTCTTGATTGCTTCTTCTACATTCATGCTGCCGCTCCAACCGAAGATTTACCGAGCTTTTTGACTTTGTTGGTAAAATTGGTGACGATTTCGGCAAAACGGGCCCCTTCGGCCGACGAAACCCACTGCAGCTCCAGGCGTTCGTTATCGATGCCCATCAGGCCGAGCAGCTCGCGGGTCATGCTCACAATCCGTTCCGCTTTCTCATTACCGTCCAGGTAATGGCAGTCGCCGATGTGTCACCCGCTCACCAAAACGCCGTCGGCCCCCAGTTGGAAAGCCTTCAGTATGAAATCGGGGGACACGCGGCCGGAACACATGACCCGTATCACCCGGATGTTGGGCGGGTACTGGATGCGGCTGACGCCGGCCAGATCCGCTCCGGCGTACGCGCACCAGTTGCAGCAAAAGGCAATGATTCTTGGCTCGTACTCGGCACTCATGTCGTATTCTTCCTCTATTGTGGGCTCCGTAGTGGGCAGCAACCCGTTGAGCGGGAGATCGCCGCCGCTCCACCCCCTTCCCCCCGTTTTCGGCCTGCCCCGAGCCAATCGGCCCGGACCGGGGTGCGCTCCGGGGGCTATTTGCAGAGCGCGGCCTCCACCATCGTGAGAACTTCCTTGTCGTTGAAATGGCGTATCGCGGCCGCACCCGTCGGGCAGGCCACGGCGCACGCGCCGCAGCCCTTGCAGAGCGCCTCCTGGATTTGCGATACGAACACTCCCTCGCCGACTTCCACCAACTGCGGGGAGCCGTAGGGACAGACGTCCACGCACTTGCCGCACCCGCGGCACATGGTCTGGTCCACGCTGGACACCACGCCCTCGACCTCGATGGTTTCCTGGGCCAGAATGGTTGCGGCTCTTGCCGCGGCCGCCTGCGCCTGGGCGATGCTCTCGTCGATGGACTTGGGATAGTGCGCAAGGCCGCAGACGAAGACGCCGTCGGTGGCAAAATCAACGGGCCGCAGCTTCATGTGCACTTCCAGGAAGAAGTTGTCCTGGCTGAGCGGAACCTTGAAAAGCTGTGCCAGCTTGTCGGCGTCCCTGGTCTGAATGGCGCTGGCCAGGGTGATGAAATCGGGCCTCAGCGTGATGGGCCGCCGAAGCACGTGGTCCATCACCGTGACCTCAAGGCGCCCGTCGTCGATTTCCCGGACAACAGGCTTGTGTTCGAGGTCGTAGCGGATGAAGATCACGCCGAGCCGGCGTGCCTCCCTGTAAAGATCTTCTCGCTCCCCGTAGGTGCGAATGTCGCGGTATAGGATGTACACATTAATCTCGGGGTTGAGCGTTTTGAGCTCAACGGCCTTCTGTACCGAGAAGGTGCAGCAGATCCGGCTGCAGTGCGGGCGATCCGGTTCGCGGGAACCCACGCACTGGATGAATACCGCGGAGGAAGCCTTCCTGACCAGGTCGGTGTCCCGGGCCTTGTCCAGGTCGTGCCAGCGAAAGACGCGGGGGTTCTTGCCGTGGAGGTATTCGTCGGGATTCAGGGAATGAGCGCCGATGGCCAGGATGGTGACCCCGTGTTCGATCTCCTCGCCGTCGGCGCCGCGGCTCGCGATGGTCGTCTTGAAATTGCCGACGTATCCCGACGTGGCGGAGATCGAGCTGTTCAGATGAACCTGGATGGCCTCGTTGTCCTGAACTTCCTTGACGAGTTGCTCGAGGAAAGAAGGTATGTCCTCGCCCTTCCATGTGCGCGTCAGCTTGAGCGCGTGGCCGCCGAGCCTGTCCTTCTCCTCGACGATATGCGCCTGAAATCCCTGGCGCGCCAGCGTCAGGGCGCTCACCATTCCGGCCACTCCGCCGCCCACGACGAGGGCGGCGCGGTTGACGGGCACGGAAGGCATCGACAGGGGTTCGATGAGGGCGGCCCTGGCAACGGCCATTCGTACCAGGTCCTTGGCCTTTTCGGTGGCCGCATCGTGGTCCATGGCATGAACCCAGGAACACTGATCCCGGATGTTGGCCTGCTCGAAGAGGTACTTGTTGAGCGAGCTGTTGCGGATGGTTTCCTGGAACAGGGGCTCGTGGGTCCGCGGGGAACAGGCCGCAACGACCACGCGGTTGAGATTCTGCTCCTTGATGACGCCGACCAGCTTGTCCTGCGCGTCCTGGGAACAGGAGAACAGGTTTTCCTGGACGTAGGCCACGTTGGGCAGCCCTCTGGCATACTCCACCACCTCCGGCACCCGCACGACGCTCGATATGTTGACGCCGCAGTTGCAGACGAAGACGCCGATCCGAGGGGCTTCCGACCGGACGTCACGCTCTTCGGGAAACGTCTTCTTCTGAACCAGGGTGTGGCGCGCCGCCGCCAGGTTGCTCGCGGCCGCGCCCGCGGCCGCCGAGGCTTCCATCACCGAAACGGGAATGTCCTTGGGACCCTGGAGGACGCCGCAGGCGTATATTCCCGGTCGAGATGTGGCCACCGGGGCGAAGCTGCCGGTTTTCGCGAACTGATAGTGATCCAGCTCAATGTCCAGTTTCCCGGCAAGCTCCCGTACCTCCGGGGAGGACTCGAGCCCCACCGACAGCACGACCAGGTCGAATTCCTCCTCCGCCGGCTCACCGGATTCCTTCACGTAGCCGAGCCGAAGATTGCCGGTCCGGACGTCCGGTTCGACACTGTGGACGCGCGAACGGACGAAACGGACGCCGTTCTCCTTCGCCCGGTTGTAGTATTGTTCGAATTCCTTCCCGTACGTGCGCATGTCCATGAAAAAAATCGCGGCCTCGAGGTCGCCTCCGGCGTGTTCCCTGGCGATGACCGCTTCCTTGACGGCATACATGCAGCACACCCCGGAGCAGTACCCGTTGTCGCAAACGTTGATGTCACGCGACCCGACGCACTGGAGCCACGCGATCCGCTTCGGCTCGTGCTCGGCCGCCAGCTTTTCCCTATGTTCGGCCAGGGTGGTCTCGAGCTTTTTCCGTTGCGCGAGTAGGCCGACGGGGGAAGAGCCCTCGTTTTCCTCGGTCTGCCTGATCTGGCGATCGAGCTTCTCGATCTGCTTTTCGACAGAGGGGATCTCCTCTTTGAGGGCCAGTTCGGAAGGCCGGTACAGATGGCCGGAGGTAGGACCGCCTGCGCTCAAGAGCCGTTCGAATTCGAGTGCCGTCACCACGTTGGGGTGCGTCGCGTAACCGTATGTATCGATCCGGGTGGGGTCGAAGGCCTGGAATCCGGTGGCCAGAATGACCGCGCCCACGTGGAGGTCGAGCACCTTTTCCTGTTGCTCGTAATCCACCGCATCCGCCGGGCAAACCTTGGCGCAGATGCCGCACTTCTTGCCGTGTCCGAGTTGGCGGCAGTTCTCCGCGTCTATGGAGTATCCGGATGGGATGGCCTGGGCGTAGTATTTGTAGATGGCCTTGCGCTTGCCGAGCCCGGCATTGAAGGCGTCGATCACAACGGTCGGGCACTTGGCCGCACACGCGCCGCAGGATATGCACTTGTCCAGGTCCACGTACCGGGGCTTCTGCAAGACTTCCACCTGGAAGTTGCCTTCCGTGCCGCTGAGGCTTTGCAGCTGCGAATTGGTCAAAAGGTTGATGTTCAGATGCCGGCCGACCTCGACCAGCTTGGGCGAGATGATTCACATGGCGCATTCGTTGGTCGGAAAGGTTTTGTCCAGTTGAGCCATGCCGCCCCCGATCGCCGGACCTTTCTCGAGCAGGTGAACGTAATAACCGGAATTGGCCAGATCGAGAGCCGCCTGCATTCCGGCGATGCCGCCACCGATGACGAGAACGGAACCGACTACTCCACTACCATGTTCTTTCGCGATCATAGTTCCTCCCGAGGGGAAATGACTTGGATGCGTAAGGTCCCGCGGCGGAGCCCGTAAAAATGCGCTGACCCTTCGCAACTAACATCTGAGAGTACAAACGCTCACAAAAAAAAGCCCATATAGTCCCGACTTCACAACTCTTGGATACAGCGCTGTTATGGAAGACCACCGCCTCCGAAAAGTCGGGTTACGCGGATGCTCTTTCGGTGGAATGGTTGAATCGGGGCAGCGGGACAGGGAGTTAAAGAGCCATATCGGTATGAGATACTCACATAAAATGGGCAATTCTGGCAAGCAAAATGTGACTTGAAATGCACAATGTTCAGCGGAGTCCCAAACACCCCGAAATCGAAAGCGGGATAGGCGACGGTCGTTCAGCCTGGAATCAGGGAATTGATGCCTCAATTTTCGTGACAATTCAATTCCGAAGCTTCCAGGGGCGAAGGGTTTCGAGACGGCTCGGGGGAGTCCTCGCAATACCGGGTCGAAGAAGTCGCGCGGAGGGGTTTCGCTTTCGCGGTTCGGCGCGGCAACCGGGCTCTTAAGTTCTTGCATCGATGCATCCATGTCCCTTATAGTGTCGCGTGAGGGTCGTGCGCGGTGCACGGGCACGGCCGCGGAGCGGCAAATTTTATTGTGGGTGCGGAGGAGTGCGAACATGGCAGTGGCCCGAAGAATGCTCGATTACATGGAACGATCGTCCTGGATTCGAAAGATGTTCGAGGAAGGGGCACGTTTGAAGAAGATACACGGCGAAGACAAGGTGTTCGATTTCAGCTTGGGCAATCCGAACGTCCCTCCCCCCGAACTGGTGAAGCAAAAGCTGCGCGAACTGGTGGCCAGGGACGAACCGGGCATGCACGGCTATATGTCCAACGCCGGCCTGGCGGAAACGCGCCAGGCGGTGTCCGCGTACTTGTGCACCGAGTATTGCGTATCCATGGCGCAGGATCACATCATTGCCACATGCGGCGCCGCCGGCGGGTTGAATATCATCCTGAAAGCCCTGCTCGATCCGGGTGACGAAGTGCTGGTGCCCGCGCCTCATTTCGTGGAATACGGTTTCTACTCGGAAAACCATGGAGGGACTCTGAAGTCGGTTCCCACCCGGGAAGATTTCACGCTCGACCTGGACGGCCTGGAACGAGCCATCGGGCCGAAAACCAAGGTGATCCTGATCAATTCCCCGAACAACCCCACCGGGCAGATTTATTCCGAGGAAGAAATCAAGCTCCTTGGTGAGCTGATTTCCCGCAAGAATTATGAATTCGGACACATTATCTACCTGGTCTCGGATGAGCCCTACCGGAGGATCGTTTATGACGACTGCCGGGTCCCCTGTATTTTCGCCCATTACGAAAATTCACTCATCACGACCTCCTACTCCAAGGATCTGTCGCTGCCGGGAGAACGCATCGGTTTTGTCGCGGTCAATCCTCTGGCCGACGAAGTGCAGAAGGTGCTGGGGGCGCTGACTCTGGCCAACCGGATTCTGGGCTTCGTGAACGCACCGGGGCTGATGCAGAGGCTGATCGTTGAGCTTCAGGGAATTTGCGTGGATGTCGGAATATACCGGCGCAAGAGGGACCGGCTGGTGAGCAGCCTGAAGGCGTTCGGATACGAGCTGGTGGTTCCCAAAGGCGCCTTTTACCTTTTCCCCAAGAGCCCGCTGGCTGATGACGTGCAGTTTGTCCGGATCCTTCAGGAAGAGAACATCCTGGCGGTTCCGGGAAGCGGGTTCGCGGGACCCGGCCATTTCAGGCTCGCCTATTGCGTCGATGACCGGACGATCGAAGGGGCCCTGCCCGGATTCGAGAGAGCCTGTGCTAAAGCGCGGGGAATGGTTTAGAAGGTGATTTATGTCACAGAAGAAGAGACTTTTCGTGCAGAAGAATCCCCAATCGGGGGATCGCTCCTCTTTGCGGATTTTCATCTGGGCCGGCGTCGCGCTGGTCCTGCTGTTGGTGGTCACGCCGCTCGTTCTTCGCCAGAAGGACGACCGGAACGGCGTCAGGCCGCCCATGGAGAAAGCAAAAGTAGTCAAGAACATTCCCAAGGCTTTCGCACCGCCGACGGGCGGCTCGGCGCAGCCCCCCGGAGCGGCTGACGAATACCCGCGCGGTCCCGGTTCTGTTCCGGGTGCGGTTCCCGATGCCGGGTCGTCATCCGTGCCCGCTGTTGTTCCGGAAACGGGGCCCGTCGCTCCGAAGGTGGCCGACGGAAGTGAGGCCCCGCCGGCAAAACCGATGACGCCGGAGTCGTCCGAACCCGCCCCTCCGGAGCCTGCGCCCTCTGTCGTGCCGCGGCAACCGTTGGAACCCGCCCCTGGCGCCGGCGGTGTCCGGGAAAGAGAACCGGCGAGTCAGCCCAAACCCGGTCCGGCCGCTATGCCTGCGGGCGATTCCGGGCAGCGTACGGCTTCGATCGTTCCCGATGCCCGGGAGCTTAAAAAGCTGCCCCCAAGTGTGGCTCCTCCCCTCACTCCCGATGCTCGGAAACCATCCCCTGTGCGAAAGGGGAAGTATGCCGTCCAGGTGGGAGCGTTCAAAGAGAAGAAAAACGCCGACGAGATGCAGCGGCAACTTCAGAAGAAAGGTTACCAGGCGGAGATCAAGATCAGTTCAAATCGCAATCTGGGCCAGCTCTACGTGGTCGTCCTCAAACCGGTCGAAAGCCTTTCCAGGGCCAACACCCTTATGGAACAGATAAAGCACGAAGAGAAGGTGAAGCCCATGCTCATCGAATCGCGTTGAGCGATCCCTTCAACTTGCACCGTCGGACATCAACCCTGTTCCGGCCTGTCCCGCATCAGTTCCCAGATGATGCACCGGGAGCGGTAGCGGCAGTACAGCGATGCGTCCGTGCACCGGGGGGTCGTTTCAAGGCAGGAGGCGCAGTACCCGTATGCGTATTTCTCGCACGCCGCAAGCGCCCTCCTGTCGGGATGGAAGCGGCACTGCTCGCGGCTGCGACCGGAAGCGGCTTCACCGTGTGGAGGGGGTTGAGGGCCGGTGCGATGCCTCGCGCTCAAAGGTTCCACTTTCCCAGTGTGTCGATCATTTCATAATGGGTCAGATCGTGGTGGATGGGCGTGACCGAGATGTAGTTCCGAGCAAGGGCCAAAGAGTCCGTTGCGGGATCGTCGTCCCGCAGCAGGGCGGAATTGGTGAGCCAGTAGTACACGTGGCCTCTTGGATCGATCCGGCGGTCGTACCTTTCGACCATTTTCATGTGCCCCTGCCGCGTCACCTTGACACCTCGTATCCGGTCGGCCGGCAGGTTCGGAACGTTCACATTGAGGCACACTCCGGGCGGAAGCCCCTCTTTGGCCACAATGCGCAGCAGCCTGGGAACGAACTCGGTCACCGCGCTGAAATCGGTCGGCTGGAACGAATCAATGGATACCGCCATGGACGGTATTCCCATTACGGCAGCCTCGGTGGCCGCGGATACGGTTCCGGAGTAAATGACGTTCACGCCGACGTTGGCGCCCATGTTCACGCCCGAAACAACCATGTCCGGCGGGGATGACATCAACTCGGCGACGGCGATTTTTACGCAGTCGGCGGGCGTTCCGGTCAGGGCGTGGCCGAAAAAATGCCCGTTACGATGCACGGGCTTCACGCGAAGGGGGTCGAGCCAGGTAATGGCATGCCCCACGGCGCTCTGTTCCGTTTCCGGGGCAACCACCGTCACATCGTGTTCTTCTATCAAGGCAAGGTAAAGGGTTTCTATCCCTTTTGCATAAACCCCATCGTCATTGGTCAATAAAATTCTCATAGGATTGTCTGTCCGCCTTCTCCTGCAAAACCAGCTTGGCAGCCTCGATGCCGAGGGCCAGTGCACTCTTGTTCAATTGTTCCGTTCCGGCGGGAACACGGTTCAATACCGCCGCTTCCAGGCTGTTGAGGGAAACCACTCCGCTGATGGTGGCCAGAGCGCCCAGGGCGATGATGTTGGCCACCATCTCGCTGCCCAGCTTCTCTCTTGCAAGCTGGGTAAAAGGAATGCCCATGGCGATGTTCGTCGGCAACTGTTTCACGAACGTCGAATCCACGATCAGTATGCCGTTCGGTTTCAGATCGAAGAAGAAGGCATCGCAGGACCTCTGGCTCATCGCCAGCAATAGATCGGGCTTGACCGCCTTGGGGTAGTCGATCTCCTCGTCGCTGATGACCACTTCCGACTTGCTCGCGCCGCCTCTTGCTTCAGGCCCGTAGCTCTGTGTCTGACAGACGAATTTCCCGTCATAGATTCCAGCGGCTTCGGCAAGTATGATGCCGGCAACGATCAGTCCCTGTCCTCCCGAACCGCTCAGCCTGATCTCGTATCTTGTCATGTTTGACTCTCCATGCGTGCGCGATGAAGGCGCGGCCTTTCCGGCGCGCCGGCGGGCGTGCCGCCCGATGGGGCTCAGCGCGTCTTGGACAGGGCGGTCTTGGCCGCCTCTCTGACCTTCCGGTACTCCTGGGTGTAGATCGGCAGGTCCCGGTCAACCAGTACGCCGATCGTGAACTTGTCCTTGAGCTCTTCGGGGCTCATGGAGGCGGCCTTGTCCACGTGAACCGCCGACTCCTTCTGCCGACGCAGCATCTCCACGGCGCCCCCCATCTTGTTTCTTTTCCCGAACTGCGTGTGACAGTGACTGATCACCTCCACCACGGAGAATCCGCGCTTGTAAAGAGCTTTCTCAATGAGCTCATCCAGGAGGACGGCATGATACACGGTGCCCCGGGCCACCATGCCCGCTCCGGCCATGACGGCGAGCTCCGCGATGGAAAACGCATGTTCGATGTTGCCGTACAGGGCGGTCGTGGCGTAGGAGCCGTAAGGGGTGGTCGGTGAGTACTGTCCGCCGGTCATCCCGTAAATGTTGTTGTTGACGACGATGGCCGTGAGGTTGAGATTCCGGCGGGCGGCATGAATGAAATGGTTGCCTCCGATGGCCGTGGCGTCGCCGTCCCCCATGATCACGATGACGTGAAGGTTCGGATTCGCCAGCTTGATCCCGGTCGCAAAGGTCAAGGCACGGCCGTGAGTCGTGTGGAGCGTGTTGAAATCCACGTAGACCGAGATCCTTCCGGAGCAGCCGATGCCGGAAACGACGACGATCTCGTCCTTCTCGAAGTTGGTTCGGCCGATGGCCCGGATGAGCGATCCCAGCAGGATGCCGTTCCCGCAGCCCGGACACCAGACATGAGGGAATTTCTTGTCATGTCTCAGGTACTTGTGAATCAGTGTCGTGACTTCCGCCATATCATCCTCGCAAGAATGTCGTCTCCGGGACGCCAAACCCGATGGGAGCCGTAGGGAACCGCGCTCAACGGATCCGACATGAAGGCCGGACGGCCTCACAGTTTCATCAGCCGGGTGAGGATCTCCTGGGGAGTGATCAGGTTCCCGTCGATGCGGTTCAGCGTTTCGACCCGCGTCATCCCCTGGTTGATTCGCTTCACTTCGCGGGAAAGCTGTCCCATGTTCATTTCGGGCACCAGAACCGCTTTGACCCGTCGAAGCACGGGTTCCAGAGCCTGGCGCGGGAAAGGCCATATGGTGACGACCTGAATCAGGCCCGCCTTGACGCCGCGTTTCCGTGCCTCGCGCACGGCCCTGCGCGCCGATCGCGACACCGACCCGTAGGCGATCACCGCCACTTCGGCGTCCGCCGTGAACTCCTCCTCCACCAACTGGATGTCCATGAAGTGCTGGTTGATCTTGCGGAAAAGACGGTTCATGAATGCGACGATTTCGTCCGGGCGCTGCGTCGGGAAACCCCTTACATCATGGACCAGCCCCGTGACATGATAGCGGTAGCCGTCTCCGAACGCGCTCATCGGGGGAACTCCGCGGCTGTTGTCTTCGTAGGGGATGTACCAGTCCGGGGGCATGTTGGGGCGGATGCGATCGACCACTTCGAGTTGTTCGGGGTGTGGAAGGTGAATCTTTTCCCGCGTATGCGCGACCACCTCGTCCGCCAGGATAATGACCGGAGTACGGTATTTCTCGGACAGATTGAAGGCTTTCAAGGTGATGCCGAAGCAGTCCTGAGTGGTGGAGACGGCAAGAACGATGATGGGATGATCCCCGTGAGTCCCCCAGCGCGCCTGCATCAGGTCTCCCTGACTCACGTTGGTCGGCAGCCCCGTGCTCGGTCCACCCCTCATGACATTCACAATCACGCACGGAACCTCGGCTGCGCATGCGAAACCCAGATTCTCCTGCATCAGCGAAAAGCCGGGGCCGCTGGTGGCCGTCATCGCCTTTGCACCGGCGAGCGACGCCCCGATAACCGCTCCGAGGCTCGCGATCTCATCCTCCATCTGGATGAATGTGCCGCCCACGGCCGGCAGCCGGTACGACATCGCCTCACTGATTTCCGTCGCGGGAGTAATGGGATAACCGGCAAAAAATCGGCAACCGGCGGCCAGTGCTCCCTCCACGATGGCTTCGTTGCCCTGTAGTAGAAGCTGACGCCCGGGAATCTTGATAGCGGTCAAATTCGTCACCTCCTTTCAGTGGGCGGGAAACGCCGATCGTCTCCGCCAATTGCCATTCCGGGGCGGCGTGAGGATGAAAATGCCCAACCCGGCGGATGGGCATTTCGCACGATGCATGTCGAATCAGAGCTCCGCCTCCTCGGCGGAAGGATGCTTCAACGGCTTGACGCTGATGGCGAAGTCGGGACAGTGCAATTCACACCAGCCGCAACCGGTGCAGCGTTCGGGCTGTGCCACCAGCGGCGAGCCGTCCTCGTCCAGGCGGATGCATTCCCTCGGACAAAACGCCGCGCAAATGCCGCAAGCCTTGCACCATCCCTTAAAGATATCGATATGGAAAGCTCTTTTGCCCTTATCCCCCTTGCCCTCATTCTCCTTCCCGCCTTCGTGCTTCCGCGAGCCCGTCCGGGCTCGTGAATCTCCGCTCCCGCTCTTTTTCCCGACAGTCGTGTTCTTTGACATCGCGGCTCCTCAATCCCCGAATGTACCCTCGCGTTTGCACGTAGAGTATAAAGAATTTCACTCCACAAACAAAGCCCAACCTTCCTTGTCGTGAATGCTTTGCAAAAGATGAACCATGCGCCGCCGATTGCGTCTGCGAGCAATACGCCTCCTGCGCGGGTGCATTCGACGGCCAAGTTCGACTTCCGCATCCACCGGCGTCTGATGCCCGTTCGGGTTCAAGGCTCCTGCGGGCGTCATGACCGCCCGGGCTCCGTTCCGCTCTGCCGGGTGGCGGGCCCGCCGTTGGCGCGCCTCGACGCGGAACGGAAAGGGATCAGGTTGGCAGACACGATTTAACGTGAAATAATTGATGGCAAAAATTGGCTTGAACGACGATTCTTTTAATGACGCAGGAATCACGGCCCACTGCGAAGGTCCGCGGTTCCCGATGAAAGGGATCGATCGATGGATTGCGGAATGGGACCGCGTTCGAAAAATGCGTTTCAAAAAAGGCGAGGGCGCATCGCATTCTCGCGCGATCGACGAGTCGCGAGCGGTTCAAGATCGGCGTTTTGCCGATGCATGGTCGGCACCTGAATTGCATAAGCAACTCCAGAGGGTCCGGCGTTTAAATCGGATTTTTCGACGAATGAGCGGTGGTTCTTCCGCGCGGACGGCGACGTCTGACGGTTTTCGCATCAGGAGGTCCTGACGATGGTAAGTAGGCTCAATCCTTGCTTTTCCGCCATGGCGAAAACGGAAGGTTCGGCGAATAAGTGCCTCGACTGTGAACTCGAAGACATCCTCGAGGCCTCCCACGACGGCCTGTTCATCAGTGACGGCGAAGGGAACATTGTCATGGTGAATTCGGCATGGGAGCGGATCTGCGGTATCCATCGCGATTTCGTCGTCGGCAAGAACGCCCGGGATATGGTCGCCCAGAAGTTTTACACCGAGTCTTCCGTCATGGCTGCAATCAACGCCAGGAAAAAAGTGACGATCATGCTCGAAATGACCCGTGGAGAGAAGATCGGCCAGAAGATCATGGCCACTGCGATCCCGATCTGGGGGGAGGACGGCGAGATCAAGCGTGTTGTTGCAAATATCCGGGATATTACGGAAATTCTCTATCTTAAGGATCTCCTGGAGAAGACCAAGCAGCTCAACGAGATTTATGCCGCCGAGCTCGAACAGATGCGCTTTCAGCAATTGACCCGGAACTGCGACGTCATCGCCAGGAGCCCGGAGACGAGGCGGGTCCTGGAGATGGCCGCACAGGTCGCCAAGGTGGACTCCACGGTCCTGATCATCGGGGAATCCGGCGCCGGCAAGGAAGTGATCGCCAATGCCATTCACCGGCTCAGCCAGCGCAACGAGGGCCCGCTCATCAAGATCAACTGCGGCGCCATTCCCGAAAACCTGCTCGAATCGGAGCTCTTCGGCTACGACTCGGGTGCGTTTACAGGGGCTCGAAAACAAGGCAAACCGGGCATGTTCGAACTGGCGGAAAAGGGGACGCTCTTTCTCGATGAAGTGGGCGATATTTCACTGAATTTACAGGTGAAGCTGCTGCGAGCCCTTCAGGATCATTCGATCATGCGCGTGGGAGGCCTCAAACCCGTCCCGGTCGATGCCCGCATCGTGGCGGCGACCAACCGCAACCTGCGCGAAATGGTCTCTTCCGGAGCCTTCCGGGAAGATCTCTACTACCGGCTGAACGTGGTCTCCATCGAGATCCCGCCACTGCGGGAGCGCAGGGAAGACATCCCGCTGCTCGTCCAGTATTTCCTGGAAAGGATCAACAAACGCTATCAGTTCAACAAGCGCTTCTCTCCGGCGGTGGTCGACCAGTTTCTTTCCTATTCCTGGCCGGGAAACATCCGCGAGCTGGAAAACGTCATCGAACGCATGCTGGTGATGACCGAAGACGAGGAGCTTCACGTCCGGCACCTGCCCGCCTATATCCGCAACCAAGCGTTGCCCCTGGAGGGTGGGATGGTCGTTCCGGCAAACCTGCCGCTCCACAAAGCCATCGAACAGGTCGAAAAGCAGTTGATCGAGCAGGCGCTCAAGAAATACGGAAGCACGCGCAAGGCCGCTGCCGCTCTGAAGCTCAACCAGTCGACGGTGGTGCGCAAGATCAAGCGCTACAACATTGCGGTCTGCCTGGAAGGGGATAAGACGCAAACCTGCTTCGAAGACCCCAGACTGAGAATTTGAAGCCGCCCGGGTGCCGCCGATGTGCGTCGGTGCCCGTTGCGGCCCGGATTTCCCGCCAATGCATGAATACATCGATGAAGTGATGCTTTTCAGATCGAACGATGCTCCAAGGCATCACGTCATGTAACTGCTTGAATTATCCGCCTACTTCTCTCTCATGGGGATTCTGCATCCGTTTTTCGATGCCTTACGGCATCGTTTGCAGACCCCTCTTGTGCTTCCTGCCGTGTCTTGCCGTGTGCATTCCTCGCGCGTCACGCAGATCTCCGGGGTTTTTGGCCTTCCTTGCAAGTCTGGCATAACGTTTGCCTTATCAAGCGGTTAGCCGATGTGCTGTCCGGCATGATGCCAACACGAGAAAACGGAGAACGAAAGGGAGAGGAGGTCTACAGATGGCGAAGTTCATGTCTGCCGAGGAGGCGGTCAAGCTGATCAAGAGTGGGGATACGGTCGCCATATCGGGATTTGTGGGGATGGGTCATCCGGAGGA